>Ga0134123_10000624_pt1 | contig 23325 bp, 53 predicted proteins | sample KB303_FD_96460 | JGI IMG/M metagenome (GOLD analysis project Ga0134123, IMG submission 96460) | Terrestrial soil microbial communities without Nitrogen fertilizer from Kellogg Biological Station, Michigan, USA - KB3-0-3 | ecosystem: Environmental > Terrestrial > Soil > Unclassified ...
CCTCGACCTATCACCCCGGGGAGGGAAACATACCCGGGGGATATCAATTGGTTGGGCGATGTCAAGATGTCTGTTCCTTTTCTGAGTGACATGGACTGTGGGGCTCAGCCTCTTGACAGCTTGTGGCCTGATGGGTGCACTCTCTACTGCGTCTGCAAGCCGCCTCTCTGTCTCTGCTGCTCAGTGTCCCCGACGACGCAGCACTCACGAGGCGGAGCAGCACAAGGCCGTGCACCGACCGGCTCGCTGCTCTCTCGGCTCCAAGGTCGCGGTGAGCGCAGCGCACGATGACCGCGAGACCGGCGCGCCACGAGCGCGCAGAGTTAGCCTCTGGGGTGCCGTTGCTGCGAGGACCGCCGCTACCTCGCCGGCACCTCAACCAGCCCGCGGGCATGCCGAGTTACTGGGCATGACCACCACGAAGCGCGAGCAAGTCGGACGCGATCCTGGACCGCAAGGCGCAGCGCCCACAGCCCGCTCGAGTCGGCTACGACCCCGCAGACCTCGGCAAGCTGCTTGGTGCTTGACACCGTACTGATTCCAGGCTACGGTATCAAACATGAGCAAGACGACCGACGCGACCACGAAGCTCTACAACCTGGCGATGGAGCGGGCTTTCCCGATCGCCGACATGCGCGGACTCAAGGGTCGCACCCGACGCAATGCCGAGCTCCTCCGCAGCAACGCGCTGCACGCGGAGCGGATGCGCATCACCGGCCTGAGTCAGGCTGAGCTCGAGTCCAGGCTCGCATCCCGCTCCCTTGGCCGCTGAGCTGAGCTGAGCTACCAGTGCTCGTCGACGCGAGCGCCCGACGTAGCCTTGGCCAGCGCGCCGTACACGGACTGAGAGCTGATGCCGACGACCTTCGCCGCTGACCTGGGCGAGCACCCGGTCTCGGCGACCATGCGCAGCGCGCGCTGGGTCCGAGACGTCTGGTCGTCGCTGGCCGTAGCCACCTTCGCGGCCCGCATGATCGCGAACGCCACGGCCTGCCTGGTGAGCCCCACGGCCCTCGCCGCCTGGCTCTGGGTCATGCCATGGTCGCGCATCAGCACGAGCGCCTGGGCCGTTGGAGAGCACTTCGCGGGCTCGCCACGGGCTGCGAGGTGACCGAGCTGGCCGCACGCGGTGCACCGAGCCACGATGCCAGCTGGCCGGCTCATGGCGCCATCTCCAGACCGCAGAGCGTGCGATCGGTGCCGCGACGCACGAGGTGGCGCACGCCATCGCAGAGCGCCGTTCGATCCGCGTCACCAGCGGGGCGCAGGTACCAGCACGCCGAGCAGTTCACCGCCCACGCTCGCACCTTGACCTCGACGCCGTCTTCTTCGCTCATGACTCACCTCGCTGCTTCATCGCGTGCTCTACCGACTTCTTGGCCTTCTCCGATTACCATCACTTTCTTGTCACTGCCGGCCGTTGCCAGCGCGACGGCGGCCTGGAGGAACGCTCCGAGCAGCGCGCGTCGATGGACCTGCCACGGTCACGACGCCGTCCGAGATCGCGCCGACGTACTTGCCCACGCTGTCGCCCTTGACCTCGGGACGTCGGTCCAGATGCTGGACGCGTGGCGTGCTCACCCACCCGCACTTCTGACTCGAGACGTCAACCGTGTCCGGGTCGATGCCGCGCTTGACGAGCGCGCGGTCGAGCGTCTCGCGCGTCGGGTACTCGGTGGCCTCGTCGCCGGCTGAGTACGTCAGCTCGTTGCACGTGGTCCGGCCGTGCGGGCACAGGTCGGGCCGCGCATCCCGACGTCGCTGTGGCACGCCGTAGGGCTGGTAGCTCTGCGTCCACCTGCCCAGCGGGTCATGGATCTCGATGAACCACGCGCGCTCGGGCCAGATGTGATCGAAGTCGGCGTGGATCAGCGGCAGCGCATCCTTCCATCCCATGCGCTCGACCATGTCCGCGGCGTGCAGCGCGAGCGAGTTCAAGACGAGCCACAGCGACTCGATCGTCTCGTCGCGCACCTCGATGCCGGGCTCGACGCACAGCCCGCTGCGCGAGGTCACGGTGCAGCGCGCGTAGTGCTCCACGGGCGGGGTCATGTGGTCTCCACGACGGCGCACGACTCGTCGCTGCTGACTCGCGTCGTCGATCCCGTGATCGGGTCGACGACGAACACGATCCGCAGACCGCCCGGGTAGCGCTCGTGACACATACGATCCGGCGTCGTCGCGCGTTCGGTCTCGTGCCACGAGCCGGCGCGCCATCCACAGTCGCACTCAGCGCGGAAGATGTACCGACCCGGACCTGGCGTCCTCGATCTGCGCGCGTAGGTTATGTGCTGGGTCATTCGTCTCGCTCCGAGTACGGGTCAGGCATCGCCGCCATGTGCTTACGGCACATCTCAGCGAGCTCGTTCCAATCGCGCGTGCTCGCGCCGTCCCATGCATCGCGCCGGTTGTGCGGCGTCTGCCACTGCACCGCGAGACCGGCCGGGAACTCGCGGCGCCAGCGCTCGATCGTGCTGGTCTTGTCGTCAACGAGCACATCTCCCATGACGAGATGCTTCGCCGCGGTGTGCACGACGTGGTTGGATGGGATCGCGAAGTGGCGCCGCAGCCACCGCGTGCGTTCGTGCGCCCAGGTCTGGTGGCCAGGCCATGGCGACGTCACGACGTAGGTGTCGCCCGCGAGCTGGTCGATGAGCCCGAAGCCGGCGAGCGCACCCGGCTCCACGGCCAAGCCCATGACCATCCCGGGCTCGCCGCGTACCAGGTAGTCGACGCGAACGCGCATGGTCCCGTCCCAGCCCAGCGACTCGCCAATGTCGTACTCGGTGATGTCGCTGCGCCGGTAGCTCGTGCCGCACTCACGGTTGACGAGCTCGAGCAAGCCACCGACGAAGTCCGCGAGCACACCGTCGCAGTCGAGTAGAACCCTCATGGCGCTTGCTCCGGGCTCGCACCGACGCATCGCCACGAGCAGTACTCCTGTGGGACGATGATGGTGCAGTTGGACCCGCACGAGCGAGCCTCGTACTGGGTGTAGCAGTCGTAGTTTTCGACGCGTCCGCCGGCCCGCACGCACCGGACCTGAGCGGCGCAGTTCTTGACACCGAACACGATCGCGACGATCAGCAGCGCGAGCAGCACGATGCCGGTCGCAATCTCCTTCCAGTCGCTCATCACAGGTAGCTCTCCCATCTCGAGCGCAGCGAGCCGAGCTCGGCCACATGTGCGTCGAGCCGCTCGCGGACCTCGTCGAGCTGGTCAGTCAACTCGTGGGCTCTGCTGGTCCACCGCTTCATCTCGATCTCGCGCAGCTTCGTCAGCGATGGCAGGTCGTCAGGTCCAGGCTCATCGTTGAACGTGGAGCGGAACGAGATATCGCAGAACCTGACGCCGAATGAGTTGTCAAAGTTCGTTCCTTGACGATCAATGACCGTCCGGTGGATCGAGATCCACGCCAGGTACTTGGCCCCGCATGTCGTACACTCCGCGTTCGCCACGATCAGCCGGTCCTTGTACTCGGCGTAGTACCGTCCCGCGTCCCGCTCGGTGATCGGACGTGGCTGCTCACACAGCGCGATGTCGTCGTGCCCTGCGTCGCACACCGCGCAGTCCGTGCGGCCAAGGTTTCGGCTCATGGCTTCCTCGTCGAGAGATCCCACTCGATCCACGCCTCGATGTCGGTCAGCGGCACGACCCGGAGGGCTGGACGATCGCGCCAATGGTAGCGATCATCGCGGGCGCTCTCCTCGATGTGCATCGCGACGTAGTCCCTGGCGGCCTTGGCACTCCTCGCGATCGCCATTGGATCCGTCCCGTTCATGACCAGGAATAGTTTCTCGTTGCCCGTCTTCTCACTCATCGCATCCTCCTCGGCGCTGTAGCGCCTCTGCGTTGCACCGTCGACACGTCACGCCACGCTCGGGCGTGACGACGCGGTAGATGTTCAGGTCATGGCCCGCGGCGCATGCCTTGCGCCGGACCCGCCATGACCACGACTTGCGGCGCTCGTTCTCGCGGCGGTCCACGAGCTCGAGATGGTGCAGCGCGATGCAGTGGCGACGCCGGCACAGGTGGTCGAGCTCCATGCCGTCTGGCACGGGGCCCCGCGCGCGCTCCCACGCCACGGTGTGGGCCCTGGACTTGCCGTGGTACGCGTAGCCCTCAGGGTCGAGCCGGTGCGTCGAGAGCTCGCACGCGAACACGGGGTCAAGCGTCGTGCTCATCGCGCAACCCCGTTCGGCAGCTCGAGCCCATCGGCCTCTGACCTGTGACATGGGCAGTAGTCCGCCGACGCCATGCCGCCGTTAGGCCCGCGCCTGATGCCGTATGACCATCCCGCGTTCCTTGCCATGGCCCGCGTCTCGCCGACGCGCGCCACGCCCAGGAAGCTCTCGCCGCATCCCGGCGCGTCGCACTGCAGAATCTGGTAGCTCTGCGCGCTCATCGCGGCCACCCCGTCGTGTCGGGCCAGTCTCCCCACGTGACCTCTGGGCTCTCGACCCGGTCTGGCGATGGCACGTTGCCGTCGCGCTCGTCGATGCATGCCTGCGCGCCGATCCTGGACCACGTCCAGCACCACTCTGACCATGGCGTCCTCTTGGCCAGCTGATCGATCCGCACCGCCCGCCACAGATCGATCCACGCGATCCACCACAGGCGCACGAGAGCACGCTCCAGCGCAGCCGGCACGCTCACGACGCGCCTCGCCGGGCCTGGCGTCGTAGCTCGGCGCGGAGGTTGTCAGCCGCTCTGGTGTCACTTGATGAGCCCGAGGCGATGACGATCCAGCCCGACGGGTGGGCCAGACGCAGGTGGTTGTGGCCCGTGACCTGGACCATGCACCCGTACTCGGCCGCGATCGCGCGGACCGCGCGCTGCCACGCCGCGCGGTTCATGGCTTGGCACCGGGCACGCCGTGGTGGCGCGCGCGCCACACGCAGATGTCGTGGCCGCATGTCATGACCGAGTGGATCCGGGCAATCACCGCTGACGGATGCGCATCTGGTCCGTATCGATGCGGGACGATCCACCCATCGCCGCCGCCACGGACATGGCCGGACTGCCCGAACGGGTTCGCGTAGTGCTCGTTGTGGTACACGCCGCGGATCGACCTGCCACACATCTCGCATGCCTGGCCCATCAGTCGTCCTCCATGTCGACCATCACGGTCAGCTTGGGTCGCGTGCTCTCCTTGACCTTGGCGCGGAGCCTCTTGCTCCACAGGTTGCGCGCGGCGGTGAGCTGGAGAGGCGTCATGGACAGGCGTATCCCAACACCGCTGAAGGAGCACGCGTCTTCGCGCTGGCGCGACTCGTACCGCTCGAGGCACTGCTCGGCCGTGAGCCCGTCGTAGAGCTGCGGACCGAGTGGCGGGCCATCGTTGACCGTCCGGTTGAGAACGGCCGACACCGCGCTTATCTGGGCCAGCTTGTCCGGCTGGACACCAACCGCGGTCATGGTCTCGCGGATGACATTGACGGATCCAGCGCACGTCTTGAACTCGACCGGCTTGTAGCGCGGACCGACGCTGTCCTGCATCCAGATGTTGGTGTACTTGTACTTGTACTCGCCGCCCGCGTTCGGCACCAACTTGTTCGGTACCAAGTTGCCGAGCGGCGCCCACATCAGTTGGGCCATGTTCTCGACGTACGAGTCCATCACCAGCTTCGTCTCGGCGTTGATCTTCGACGTGATGTAGCTCTCGAGCGCCCGCGCCCTCGTATCCTTCAGCTCCTGCAGCACGGCTTCGTGCCCAGGAGTCGGCTTTGGTTCATTAACCAGCAGATCGCTCATCCCGAGCGCGCGCCCAACGTTGAGAGCCGCATGGAAGGTCATGCCGTCGACCTCCGCCTTGCAGAGTCGACATCGACGACGGTCGAGCGTCGGATGCGGTCCCATGTACCCGAGGCACGATGGGCAGTCGTATGTCTTGGTCATCAACCCGCGATACCGAACTGGCACTGACCTGTCAAGTCAGATCCTCAATCGTGACCACGGTCCCGCTCTCGCCGCGACGCGCCTCCTCCTGCAGGAGGTACACCTCGGCGTGGCGGTCCGAGTCGTCGACGAGCAGGCCCTGATGGACAAGCGCATCGAGTAGCGGCTTGAGCCCGGCCCACGCGTTGTCACGGTCGAGCCGGCGCGTGCACGATCCACCACCGTAGCAGCGCACGATGACGACGCGGCGCGGGCCATCGGCGCGCTCGACGCGGTCCTTGACGCGCCAGCGCTGCACCACGTGCTTCCAGCGCAGTCGAGCGTCCTGGTACGCCCAGCGCGCCGCGCCAGCGTTGACGGTGCGCCGGTTGCCGGACACGACCATCTCTGCGGTGCGCACGGTCCACGATCGCAGCGGCGCCACGCTCGCGTCGTAGCCGCACCCGGGACAGCGCTCGCTCAGAACGGCTCCTCTACGAGCTCGATTCCTCCCACGGAACGCAGCGCCACGACTGCCCGAGTCGCTTCACGGCGCGCCCAGTGAGCCCGGTCGATTCCAGTGGGGACCCCGGATAGCCACGTCGGGACGCCATGTTGCCACGCCGCGGCGTAGACCGCGATCCACAGCGCTCGCTCGTCTTGATCCATGGATCCGAGCTAGCACGGCGCGCGAACGCCTGTCCAGCACGCCCCGAATTGGTTCCAGTTTTCCTGGACTTGTGAGATTTTTCTCGTCGGGACTTGCGCCCGAGTTGATTCGGTGCCATGGTATCAACATGGAAACGACGACGCGCAAGATCTTCCGGGCCAGCAACACCGCTCGCACGACCGCCGTCCACCTCGGCGCGGCCCCTGGCGCCATCGATGCCGTGGCGATGGCGCTGGTGGCCGATCTCGACCTGACCGGCGACGTCCGGGTCCGCGGCGTCCCGGGCCGCACGACCTGGACCATCTTCGTCGGCACGGCGATTGTCGGCCAGGTCGAGATGCTCACGGTTGAGGTGGCTCTGTGATGACCATGCTCGTCGATCTTCCTCGTGGGCTCACCGCTCACGTCGAGTACCACATCGTCGGGCTTGGCTACACGTACAGCATCTCGCTCGTCGGCGTCGTGCTCGCCAGCGGCTGGGTACGCGTCCCGGACCCGCACATGCCCCAGAACGAGCAGGAGCTCCATCGCATCCTCACCGGCCTGATCGCAGGCATCGACACCTCGGAGATCGCACCATGACCACCCTCATGACCATGTCCATCACCCTCACCGACTCGGAGCGCAGCCCTGAGTGGCTCACCCTCTGCAGCTCGATGAGTATCGCCGGGCAGGACTCGGGCCGGTACCGCATGACCATCCAGGTCCGACCCGCGCTGGTCGACAGGCTGGAGACCGCGCTCGAGGATGACGACGACGTGATCTCGTACGGGCACATCATCTCGGACGCGGTGCTCTCCTCGCTTCCGGTCGCCCTTGAGGGCGGCGAATGCGGGTATCGCGGCGCCATCGAGGATGATGGCGAGTATTCCGGTGACGACGTGCTCGAGTCGCTGCGCGGTGCCCTGCCTCCAGGCTGGCGGGCCGACTGGACCGGTGACGGCAACACCGACGCACACGGTCGCTCTACCAGCGACGTCATCATCGCCTACGTCGGCGTCGAGCCACCTGACCTGTCCGCGGACTTGACGTTCGAGATCGTGTCGGTCGAGCCGGCGGAGGTCCCGAACGCGTTCCGGGTCGAGGCGCGCGTCTTCGGACCTCGGCCCGGCATCAACCCGGACACGCTCATCGACACGGCCCGTGCCGACTTCAGCGGCCAGGTCACGACCTGGTACGGGTTAGCACGACCCGACGGCGCGGGCTGCGCGCTGACCTGCACGGGATGGGCGAGCGCGGACCAGTGGTGCGATCCGCACATGTACCGCGAGCTCGGCTGCGCCGCCGCGGTCGAGCTGGGCGAGCGCATCCTCGCCGAGGCGGTAGTGCCGTGAGCGATCGCTGGTGGATCTGCCACGGCGCAACCACGATCGACATCATCACGGCTGATTCTGCCGCTGATGCCCTCGCCACCTTCCGCGAGGAGCCAGACCCGGACTGCGATCGTGCACAGTGGCGACAGTGGCGCCGGTATCACGCCAAGGATCTCCGGGCCGAGCGCATCGAGCGCGAAGCGCGCATTCCGGCCGAGCCGAGGCATGCGCCCGGTGGTGACAGCGCCGGGTATCTCGACGAGGAATGACCTCACCGCCACCGTGGCCCAGCGGATAGGGCGACTGATTTCTAATCAGGAGACCGCAGGTTCGACTCCTGCCGGTGGCACCGGGACCACAAGGTCCCAGAAAGACAATGACAATGACGAATACCAAGTTCTCGTGGGACCAGCGCAATGAGTTCATCGCCGCGGCACTCACTGCTGGTGGCAGCTCCGACGTACAGGCCTCGTTCTGCGACGCGGCGTTGGACGCGCGGCGCAACCTCGGCCGCTATGCGCGTCAGTACATGTACCAGACTCCAGGCGGCTGGGGTGACCTAGGCTCGGATGTCCTCGTCGCGTTCCATGCATGGACCAGGTCCGGCGTGCTCACGCTCGACCGCGTCCCGTTCGGGACGCTCGAGCTCGCCAACGCGGCCTACGCGCTCCTCGCGAGCGCGGGGTGTGCGTGCAACGACGCCTCGTCGCTCGAGTCGGCCGCGCGCAAGGCTGCGCTGGCGAAGCACGCCACATCGGCGCGCCTGGTCATGTTCGTGAACCTCACCCCGCACGCGCTGCACATCCATGGCTGCACGTCGCCCGATGGATCGACCGGCCAGGTGCTCACCATCGAGCCCACCAAGCCCGAGGCGCGCGCCGAGGTGGTCACGACGCCGGTCGAGCCGGTCGCTGGCGTGCCCATCTGCTCGGTCACGTACGGCGCGCCCGTCGGTCTGGCCGCGGCGCGGCCCGGCACGTACCTCATCGTCTCGACGCTCACGGCGCAGGCCGCCGTCGCGCAAGGTCGCGACGTCTCGGACCTGCTCACGCCGGGAAGGCCCGTGCGCGACGAGCGCGGCGTGCAGATCGGGTGCGTCGGGCTGCAGCGCGTCGGCAAGTAGTTCTAGTTACGGGCATTTACGAGACCACTTGACGATCGTTTGATTCGTTGCTATGGTATCAACATGACGAAGACGATCATCATCAAGGTTTCGAATCCCACCCCGAACTCGGTCATGGACGACGGCGTCGACTACGACGCGGTCATTGAGACGCGCGCTGACGGGTTCAGCGCGCGCGTCGTCGGCACGGTCACCTATGCGCGGGACCAAGCCACCGTTGGCTTGGTCCCGGTCGGGGACTCGATCGACTGCTGGATGAGCCGTGAGATCCACGCCGAGGTCGTCGCCATCGGTGAGCGCCATGGTGACTACGTCCGCCGCCAGGTCATCTGCGCGCTCATGGCGCAGGGCGAGAGCACGATCCAGGTCGGCTCGGACCACAGGATCTACAGCTACATCAACGGAGAGCCGCTCTCTGGAGAGGTGTCCGATGAGCTCGCCGCGGCCTCGCTCGCCGCTGCACCGACCGGAGTCGTACTGGCGTACCGCGACGAGTTCGGGACGTGGCAGCTCGCTAACCCAGGGACCGCCGGGGCTGCCCGGGTGTGGGTGGAGTCGTGACCATCCGCGACAACCGCGGCCGGTTCATGGCGCTTCCCGCCCCGCTCATGGCCATCGGGATCGACCGCATCGACGGGCACCACGTCCTGACACGCGAGGTCTTGCCGGCTCGGACGCCGCGACGTCGGGTGCCCGACACGGAGTGGACCGTCCCGCTCTGGCAGCTCTACGTGTGGGTGGCCATCTGCGTTACCACGACAGTTCTGCGCCACATCCTGTAGGGCGCTGTGCCCATCGGTGCCGCCTCGACGAGGCGGACTGACCGACACATCGCACTGGAGATCACGATGATTGACCTCACATCCGGGGAGATTGCGCTCCTGGCCGCGCTCTGCGAGAGCGCGGCGTCCAAGGCTCGGTCCGAGCTCGGCCTCGACGCGCTCGAGAGCGCTGCGCACATCACGACGCTGGCGCGCAAGCTGCGCCGCGCCCAGGTCGCGTCCATCAACGCGACGCATACCGCACGGCCCGTCCTGGCCTACGACGCGCACGGCATGCCGACCTCGGCGTCGCTGCGCGAGATCGCGGCGTGGGCCACGCGCCGACTCGATGGCCTGTCGCCAGCACAGGCGGACCGGCTGGGCGCTCTCGTCGCCGAGGTCCGAGACGCCGCAGACGCGATCGCAGGAGACCTCATCCTCACGCCTCCGCACCGCGACCGCCTGGTCCAGGGTGCGGTCTTCTCGGCAAATAGCCTGCTCTCCGTCCTCGGATGATCCTCGGATGACCAACCATGTACCACCTCACCATGCTCTGGATCGCCATCGCCGCGCTCGCGTACCTCGGAGGTCGGGTGCACGGGCGTCGCGCTCCGGCTACCCGGGCGCGACCTGAACCAGCCGCGCGCCGGGCCGATTCGGTGGCCATGACCGCGACGATCCCCATGCCATTCGGGCCGACCGGGCTCAGCTTCGACCGCGCAACCCGCACCCACCACAGGACATCAGCCATGAAGGTGACCGCCGACACGATCACGGACGAGCAGATTCTCGATCTGCATGCTCTGACCGACGCCGAGGTCGGCCGGCAGTGGCCGAACCCGGAAGCAATGGAGCTGCGGTTCGCGACGTCCGCTGCGTTGAGCCGCAACCTGGACCAGTCAGATGGTGACGGCACGTGGCGTCACTGGCGAGCGCAGTGCGCGGCCGCGTGGAACGCCCGCCATGGAGGAGAGTCGTGACCACCGACGAGATCATCGCCATCCGCGACGCGGCCCAAGCCCGCGGCGACGAGCGCACGTACCGCACCGCCTGGGTCGCGCTGGGCCACCACAGGCACCCCGCGTTCTTGCCCGCCACCGAGGCCGAGCGCAGGCTCGCGCTCACCGAGCTCGCGAGGCTACGATGAGCGACCAGGTCCGCGTCAGCATCGGCCGCCTCACCGCGGAGCTCTCGCCGCCTGACACGGTTGGATGGATCGGCGATGGCCGCCTACTACGCCAGAGCGACTTCACGGACCTGGACTGGCTGGCGCTCCTGCGCTGGCTTGGCGACCGGGTCGCCAAGCCTTCCGCTCACACGCTCGAGCGCATCGAGTCTGCGCTCCTCGAGATGTACACGTAACCACTCCGCGCCTCGGCGCGGCCCCATTGAAGGAGAAGTATGGAGAATGACAACAAAGAGTGCTCGCTGTGTGGCGCACCGGGGTTCAGGTGCGAGTCATGCCCGCTCCTGCCCTACGGGGAGATGTCGACAGGTGTTCGCGTCGCCGAGGAGTGGCGCATTGACCAGACCGGCGCCACACAGCTCGACATCTCCGATGAGTACCAGATCGGTGGCGGGACTCTGTCCCACGCGTACGACCGGACGCAGCGCCACCGCGCGGCCTGGCTTCGTCTGCGCACGGCCCGTCTCGTCGAGGGATGGAGCAGGCGATGACCTCGCCCCGTCCACCAAAGCGTGGTGGGCGGCGGGAAGGTGCGGGACGCAAGCCAGCTACCGGCGTGACCAGGTCGCGGACGATCCGTGCCGCGGTAACGCCACAAGAGCTCGATAGCATCGACGCTGCGGTCGCGGCATCACCGGAGCCGGACCGCTCGAACTGGATCCGGGACGTCATCCTCGCCCACCTGATCAGGGCGAGAACAGGAGGAGCACCATGAAGCGCGACCGGAGTAAGGCTCACCGCGAGATGTTCCAGGCATTTCAGGCCGCGGCCCGCGCGGATCAACTCTCCAACCCGGTGAAGGTCACCGCCGAGACGATCACGGTCGTGCAGCTGCGCTGGCTACGCGTCAACACCGGGTGGGTCGACTACGGAGCCATCGATCAGGAGACGATCGCGCGCGCGATGCGCGGCGATCGTGATGCCCGCGAGCGCTGCGCCGCGGCGTGGAACGCCCGCCATGGAGGAGAGTCGTGATCGGGTCGCAATGGGAGATCGTGATTCCGGCTGATGGAGCCAGGTCCGGCGTGGAGCGCCTGCGCGTGCCTGGCGGTTGCCATGGCTGACCTTCGAGGTGGACAATGACCGGACCCGACGAGATCGAGATCAACACGGACGACCTGATCGACGACGGACTCGGCGACGAGATCCGCGTGTTCGACCCGGCAACGATGGAGCTGGACTTGGTCCGGGCGGTCCAGCTCACGAAGCGCACCAAGCCAATGGACCCGGCCGTGCTGTACTCGCTGCTCATCCGCGAGCGCGAGATCCGCGCCGGGACGAGGTCCGAGTGATCGAGTTCTGCCCGGCCAGCATGCGTGGTCGCGGTCGAGTGGGCCGGGCAGTCGACCTCACCACGGCGGCCGAGCTCGCCGAGCTCGACCGCCTCAACGCGCAGATCGAGTCACTCGAGACGCGCCGTGATCTGCTCGCCATACGCATCGCGCGCAGGCGCGGCGTAAGGTAACCACAACAAGATGGAGAGACGATGAGCCACTTCAGTGTAACTGTTCGAGTTCCCAATGATGCCGGCGACGTACATGCCGCGGTCGCGCGAGCCCTCGCCCCGTTCGAGGAGACGTCCGACAAGAACAACGGATTTGCCTCGTTCCTCGACGAAGAGGACGAGCACCGCAAGGACTACGAGACCGGCAGTCAGGACATGATCCGCTGCCCAGACGGTGATCTGCTGCTCCCATGGGATGAGCGGTTCCGCGTGCCGGGCCAGATGGGCATCGGCACGCACACACACAGGGTCCCGGATGGCGCCGGTTACGAGGAGGTTCAGGTCCCGCACGCAGAGAGGTTCGCGACGTTCGACCTGTTCATGGCCGGGCACTGTGGCTATGAGCGAGACGAGGTGACCGGCAAGTACGGTCACTGGCGCAACCCCAACGCGAAATGGGATTGGTGGGTCGTCGGCGGTCGGTGGTCCGGGTTCTACCCGGTCTGGCCGAACGTGCGGCGCGTGACCGGGGATGCCAGATTTGCAGGCACGACGTCTGGCCGCGGCGGGTCTGACATCGTGCGCGTCGCTGACATTGACTTCGACGCCGTGGCCAGGATCGAGGGCGAGAAGTTCGACGAGTTCCGGCGTGAGTGGCGCGACTTCATCGCCGGCAACACCTTCGACGCGTTCGATGGTCCACGCGACATGGCGTTGCGGATCGGACTACTCCGCGTCGAGCAGAACCCGGACTCGGCGATCGGCGATGGCGAGATCCAGGTCGGAAAGCCGTGGGGCGATGTGCTCAAGCACCACGCCGGAACCAACCGCGCCGGGTGGCGCGACGTGGCTCGCGTGCTCGACGATGCCGGACTCGAGGCGTACCGCGTCGCATTCAACCCGCTGCGGACCTTCGCCGCGCTGCTCGATGACGGGTGGCACGCGCCTGGCAAGATGGGCTGGTTCGGATGCTCGAGCGACGAGCCCGAGGACTTCCTGGCGTGGTGCAGATCGTTCAACGAGCGCGTGATCCGGTCTTCTCAGCCCACGGACCGACTCGTCATCGTCGACTGTCACATCTGAGCTACAGCTCGCGCCGTGGTCGCCGCGCCGACGCAGACCTGGCACGCTCGCTCAGTGAGCGCCTGAGACCGTCGACGTCTTCGTGGCCTAGCTCCTCGAGTTCATCGAGGAGCTCGGCTTGTCGAGAAGGATCGTCGGTCTCGCGAAGCTCGCGAAGCGCCGTGCCGATTCGAGCATTTCTTGCACGCCTCCGCTCTGCTTCCACCTTGACGTATAGAGGTCTGCACGTCGTGCAGAACATGACCTGGTCATGATCGAGCGGCTCCTCACCGCGCTTGCGAAGTATCACGTTCCATGCAGCCAGAGCTGTCATTCCGTCTTCTGGGACGTCGACCATCCTCTGACACTTCGGGTTGCGGCATCGCCACTGCCCGACGATGGCCGGCGGTCTCCACCGGCTCGTCTCGCTGTAGCTCGACCTGCGCTCACGCTCCGTCACGGCGCGCAGCATGAGGTCCCGCTCGACCTCAGGGTCGAGGGTGTCGTCCTCGTCGCTCATCGCTTCCAGTCCTTCGGATCGTCATGGGGTCCTGGCCTCCACAGCCCGGCGTGACGCTCGTCCAGTGACTGCGCCGCCATATCGGCGCAGGTCTGCGCTTCCTCTAGTGTCGTGGCTGTTGCGATCGCGGCGAACGCGCCCGCGCAGAATGCGACAACTCCGTTGAGCTCGTTGACGCGAGCTGATTCGCGCTGAATGGCGGCGAGCTGCTCTGCCGACTTGGACCGCAGCGCCTCGTATGCCTGGACCAGTGCAGCGAACTTTCCTCCGTCGCTCATGGTCATGGCTTCACCCCATTTCTCGTCAACTGCGACCGGGCACAGTCGCTGTGTCGGTGGATGCCGTAGCCGAACGATCCGCACGCCTCGCAGATCCAGTCGACGCGGTCGCGAGCGATCCGCTCGAGGCTGGCCCGTTCATCCGGCGTGACGTTCCTGGTGCTCATCTAGACGAGTCCTGGCTCGCCGCGCAGGCGGTTCAGCTCGGTCCGCAGCGCCAACACGACCCGCGACGCGTCCTGGTTGATCTCGCGCTCGATGCGGAGATCGTCTTCGAGCTGGGCGACGCGAGCCCGCATCCGGTCGAGCTCGGATGGCCCGAGCGCGCTCACGGCTTGCCTCCGTGCGATCGGATCCACGCTTGCACATCGTCAGCGACGGAGATGTACGCGTCGCTGGGCGACATGTCGACTTCCTGGCCCGGGACGTACGTCGCCCATATGCGATCGCGCAGCGCCTTAGGCAGGCGGAACCAGTGAGCCTTGCAGCCCCACATTGCCGGCGGGACCTGGGCATTGCATCCCGGCCAGTGGCACTCGTGGTCTCTGGTCTGTCCCTGGCGCTTCACGTATCTGACCTTCGCGTCTCTCGTCGTCATCGCGCATCCTTTCGTTGTTGCTGTTGAGGGTACGCCTTCGCGGCGAAGCTGAGTGCCGCGTCGATGTACCGCTGGATCGTCTCGGGCCCGAACAGGGTCTCGGGCGTGAGGTACTGCCGCATCTTCTCATCGTCCTCCCACCCCTTCCCGCCCTTGGACTGTGGCTCGGCACAGAACGCGATCACCTTGCGCAGGTCGAGTTCCGATCGACCTTCGCGTAGCCGGCCGATGATCAGCCGAAGGTGAGCGACCGAGCCTTGGTACTGGACCCCGTTCCGTTCGCTGAGCTTGGACAGGACTCGCATCGCGCTTTCCCGCTCCACTTCCGTTGCCTCAAAAACCGCCCTGGCTTTGCGCTGGCTCGACTTTTGAGGCCTGGACCTGACCAGTGTGGGGGTCGAGATTTCTGAATCAACGTCGGGAAAGGGGACCTCGTTTGCCAAAACGAGATCCTTCCCCGAAGGAGGCAGGGAAAGGGAAAGGGGAGGGGAAGGAGAAGGCACGGAACAGCACAGCACGGAGTTACTCATCGTTACTAACTGTAACGTTTCGTTACGAGCCGTTACGGGCTGTAACGTCGCGTTACTTTTTGTAGTGCTCACTACTTTGTCTCGGGCGCGGCGCTGTCTCCACTCCGCCTGCCTGTGAGCGTTGTTGTGTGGAGTTTCCTGTGCTTCGATGAAATTCGGCACGACGTAGCCGAGCTCATGCAGCCGGACACATCCATCATCTAGCAGTGCGCAAAGTCCGGTCTGTGTGATGTCCTCAGGCATCGACACGAGCACGGCGATCCCTTTCGGTCCCAGTTTGGTTTGGAGCACGCCGCTCCGATCGAGCTTTCGCAGGAGCAGCGGCCACAGCGCGCGGGCCTGCCAGGGCCAGCACAGCCACTCCGGCGTGTCACGCGTGAACAGGCGCACGTAGCGCTCGCTGCCCCAGTCCATCATCGCGGGTACAGCAGACCTTTCTCGACGCGCACGCCGGGAATGACGCCGCGCTCGATGTCGCGGAGCAGGCAAGAGTGCGCGCTCCGAGCGCTGGCGTAGTGGTGCCTGGTCTTCGCGATCGCGCAGGCGACGCTCATCCCTGGCTCATCGGCCACGACCCGCGCGAGCTGGGCGCATGTGTCGCGCCACGCTGACCAGTGCCCGCCCGTCGGCGAGCCCGCTGCGCATGCCGTCTTGTGCTCGGGTCGGAGCTTCGCCGCGAGGCTGAGCGGGCGCGAGTTCCAGCGCCGGCTCGGCACGTGCTCGCGCACCTCCGATGGGTTCGCGAACCTGGTTTCCCCGCCCCATGCGTACGTGTTATCGCTGCCGACGTACACGCTCAGCAGTCCGACACCGATCTCTTCGCACAACCCGCGGATCGCCCGCGGCGCGGGGCATGCCGCATAGACGCGATGCGCGAACCTGCGCCGCTCCATGACCTGGGCGACCAGCGCGAGCGATGCACTCGTCTTGGTCTCGACGATGGTCAGCTCTGGCCCCCGCCGCGCCACGATGTCGGCACGGATCCCGCGCGCCACGAGCTCGACCTCCTGGTACACGTCGAATCCGCGGAACGTCAGCCACTCCACGACGACGCGAGCCAGGTCTGCCTCGGTGGCCTTCACGCTTTCCGCTCCTCTTCGAGCTTCTGGCGCAGGTACATCGCGAGATCGAGCGCCTCTTCGTACGCGTCCTGCAGCGCGCTGCGCCCGTTGTTGGGCTGCAGGTACGTGCCGTATTTCGCCAGACCTGCCTCGGCGCGGGCCTTGAGATCTGCGAGCACGAGGTCTAGCACACGGGGTCCATCGTTCGGTGCCGGCGCTGGTTGGGACACGACGACGCTCCACCACCGCATGCCTCCATCGGTGTGGTCGTCGTCGTGACCATTCGGTCGCACGCAGTAGCTGTAGTGGCCAACCGGATCAGTCGAGAACCAGTGCCGCGATCCGCAGGGGGTGCTCACGTCGTCTCCTTGTCGGCGAGCAACGCGTCGATGGTCTCGACCGCGGTTCGCACCATCGCGGTGTGGTGAATCGCCGAGTAGCCAGGTCATCCGGCGCGTGAACAGGCGGTCCTTGGCGGCCGGCGAAAGGCCAGCCATGCAAGGTCCGCCTGCTTTCATGTCGGGGAAGAAGTTCTGTTCGAGGTCTTCCCACAGCTGGCCGTAGAGCCAGCCGCTTCCGCATGCGAAATGGTTGCGGATCTCCACGCAGGAGAGGCACGTCCTGACCTCGTACCACCAATCGCCATCCGTGAGCCCTTTGTGGACCTCGTAGCGCTGACCTTTCGCGATCACCTCGCGGCACTCCGCGCACGCCCACTCCTTGCGGGCCACGACGATCTTGGTGGTCCCCACGCGATCACTGCATCCGTCGGAGGCTTCCAACGGGCAGCAGGCCATGTCGCTCACTCGTCACCGTCCAGCTTCTCGGCGACGCGCTGCCGCTCCATCTCAGCCGCGTACGCCTGCATCGCGAGCTCGGACTGGACCGTGTCCTCCTCCTTGAGGAGCTCGGTCTGTTCGCGAGGAAGGACATAGGCGCAGCAATACCCGGCTCCGTAGTATTCCGCGCCGATCGCGACCCCGCTGGCGAACGCGTCAGCCTCGGCCAACGAGGCGTGAGCATAGCCGTCAGCGAACGCCTCCTCGCAGAACACGGCGACGTAGAACGGCTTGCTCATTGCCGCCCCACTTCCTCGTCGCAGACCTCCGCGGCGATGCGGAGCGCGACCGCCGCGATCTGGATCGCCTCCTTGCGCATCGCATCGAGGTCGCGATCCTCCTGCTTGAGGAACACGATGCGCTGGAACTCGTCAACCTCCTCGAGGAGAACGCCCAGCGCCTCGTGTGCGGAGTGGTAGCGTGGCCAGATCCCAGCCGCGCGAGTGGCCTCTCTGTACGCCGCGGTTGACGCGTCGAACAGCTTGTCATCGCTCATCGCCATGTCATCAGCTCCCATTCGCGACCGAGCAGGATCTCGCGGAGGCACCGGCTCCACTGCTCGGGGGTTTGCGGTGCGCTGGGCCTGTCCGTGTCGCCGGCCAGGGACTCGATGCGCTCGCTGAGCTCAGCCAGCAATTCCGCGACTCCACCGCCCATGCCGAGCATCCCTACCGAGACCGCCACATTGGCATCTGCTCTGTCCAGGGCTTCCTCCGCCTCCTTGAGTTGCGCCAGCGCGGACTCAAGCTTGGCGCGCAGCTTGAGCTTGGTGTCCGAGTCCTTGGGCTCGAGCCGATCGCGTGTCGCCTCGCTCATTCGTTGATCCTGATCGGCATGAGTACCCCCGTGAACCGCGCGTCGTCGCCGTCCCTGACCATCAATGGATCGAGCGGTCCAGCGAAGTGCATCTCGACGACCTCGCCGGTCATCACGGCCAGGCACTCGAGCACGTAGTCCGAGACGATGCCGATGCGGATCGACCCCTTGATGTCCGCGTCGATCTCGTCCGAGATCTCGCGCCCGTTCGCGTCCCGAGACGACACGACGACGCGCTTGTCGCGTGCGTCGATGACGAGCCCACACAGCTCGGTGGTGAGCGGAGCGACGCGCTTGACCGCGGCGGTGAGTTCCTCGCGCTTGACCGCGATCGTGTTCGGCCTGTCAGTGAAGAACACGGGGTCTAGCATGGCGCGCGACGGGAACTCGCCGAGCATCCACGACGAGCTGACCATGGCGCCGTTCGCGCGCACGAACGCGCGGTCCTCGATGCACAGCTCGACGCTCTCGGCATGGGCCGCGACGAGAGGCACGAGCTCGGTCCAGCGCACCGGGATGCACCGGCACACCTTGGGCAGGTTGGCCTCCATGGTCTGCCGAGCCATGCGGTGCCCATCCGCGCTCGACACGAGGAGACAGTCCTTGTCCGTGGTGTCGAGCAACACGCCGGCCAGCGCACCGCGGTCACCATCGGTCGAGTACGCGTAACCGCCACGGCCGAGCGCGGCGAGGAATGGCGCGGAGACGATCGTGGTCCACGACGCCTTGGCGCTCGGCTTGGGCACGGTCGGGTACTCGCGCCCGGCGATGTAGGCGATCTTGTAGCGCGCCTTGCCCGCGCGGATCTCACACCAGCCCGCGTCATCGACCTTCATGGCGAGCTCGTCGCCCGGCGCGTCACCGGCGATGCGCCCGAGCTCGGTTGCGTTGAGCGCGACATCGCCTTTGCCAGCCGTCACCTTGCCTGTGACCGTCGATGTGAACGCAGCGTCGAGCCCAACCGCGTTGAGCGTGATGACGCTGCCATCGGCGCGGAGTAGAACCGACGCTGCCATCGGCGTCTTGCTGCCCCGGTCCACGACCTTTCCCGCGATCTTCATGACCCGGGCCAGGTCGGACTTGCTGACCTTGAGTTCAATCATCACAGCACCCCATCCGGCACGAACACCGGAATTGACCAGCTGCACTGCCAGTCGTCGCCATGTCCATGCTCTGCATGGACGATTCTGGTCTCAGTCTCGGTGCGGTACAGCCAACCGCCAGGCACGCGCAGGCGCTCCACGCCGGACCTGGCTCCATCAGCCGGAATCACGATCTCCCATTGCGACCCGATCATCAGAACAGCTCCTGTTGGTTCGTGTTCGCCGCCGCGGCGAGGTTCGCCGCGGCCTGGCGGTAGTAGCTGGCCTTGAGCTCGGCGCCGATGAAGCGCCGGCCCATCTCGAGCGAGACGTAGCCCTCCGAGCCGATGCCGGCGAACGGGCTCAGCACGGTGTCGCCCGGGTTCGTCCACAGGCGCAGTGCGCGCCTGATGACCTCGAGCTGCAATGGGCAGATGTGGCGCTCGTCCTCGTCCTCGCGCGCGCTGCGATACTGCAGTGTGTCGCTCGGGTCGATGTCCATCCAGACCGGCGAGGCGATGCGCTGCCACTGCTCGACCGGAAACGACTCGTTCGTGTGCTTGACCGGCTCGGCGTTCTCGCCCGGCTTTCTCATCGTGATGAGGTAGTCGGGGATGCCCTGGCGCGACATGCACGAGTCCTTCTTGAGCTGTTTGTGCAGCAGCCCGATGGCCTTGGTCCGCTGCATCGCCGTGACCGGGTCCTTCCAGATCACGACCTCGCTATGGAACCGGAACCCAACGTCCTGAAACATGCGGATCAGGTCGCCGCGGAAGTCGGTCAGGCCAACGAAGCCATCGCGCATCTTCGTCGTCGGGATGAGCATGCAGTGCGCAGAGATGAGCCGACCCGGCTTGATCACGCGGTGGAGCTCAGCCGCCATGAACTTGAGCTGTTCGAAGAACTCACCATGCGTCGCGACATTGCCCATGTCGCGCGGTGATGCGGAGTAAACGTAAAGACTGGCGAATGGCGGCGAGAACACGCTGTAGTGCACGCTCTCGTCGGGAAGTCCGCGCAGCACGTCCACGCAGTCAGCGTGGTACAGCGCGTAGTTGTCAGTGACTGTCTGGTCCAATACCTTCATGTCGTCCTCTCATTGGTCACCCGCATCGCGGGCAGTTGTGCGACCTGAACGAAGTCGAGCGCCCGCTCGATGGCGGCGCCGTGTCTGACAACGCAGAGAAACTTCCCAGTGCCGGCCGTGCGCCATCCGCTGCCACATCTCTCAAGCTCGACCATGACCGCGCGAGCGCCGAACAGGCGACCCAACCAGCCCGGCTCCAGCCTGACCACCGCGCACACGGTGGTGCGCGAGACGAGCGTCGCCCTCATGTGAGCCACCCCGGCAGCGCCATCTCGACGCTCGGCGCGTACGGGTTCCACTCGCGCGTCAGGCCCCGCACCTCGGCGCGCACCATCGCTGACGCGTGCGCCGACACCTCATCGGCCATGCGCTGCGCGTCCGCTTCCTTGCGCCGGTAGTTCGCCATGACCTCGGACTCGAGCTCCGAGCGCACGATGTCGACGACGACCGGATGGGTCTGCCCGAACCTCCAGCACCGACGGATGGCCTGGTACGTGCGCTCGTAGCTGTTGCTCGGACCGACGAAGATCTCGTGATGGCAGTGCTGCCAGTTGCATCCGAACCCGAAGATCGCGGCCTTGCTGACCAGGACCTGCACCTTGCCCGAGAGCCACGACTCGTGTCGCGCGATCTTCACCTCGTCGTCGTCCGAGCCTTGGATGCTCACGCACCGCTCGCCCAGTGCCTCGGCGATCGCGTCCTGCTCATCGTTGAGCTCGCACCAGATCACGCTCTGTCGACCAGGCTCGATGAGCTCCACCGCCTTGGCGACGCGAGACGAGATCGTGCCGCGGCGAGCCGCACGTTGCTCGTTGAGCGAGCGGGCGGGCAGCGCGAACAGCAGCCCCGTGGCCTGGATGTCGTGCCCGGTCGCGTCCACGACGTGCTCGCGCATCTCGAGCGGAGGGAGCTTGTACGCGCTGTCGTCGTGCCCCAGATCCGCGGGTGAGCGCACGACCGCGCCCCAGCTCGCGACCCATCGCCAAAACGGCACCACGGCGTGCCCCTTGATGCGCCAGTCCTGGGTCGAGCCGCCGTCGTGGGCGAAGAACTCGGCCAGCATCTCGGCGCGGGACTTCACGCCCAGGAACTCGGCGTGGTTGCCGAGCTCGGTGAAGTCGTTCGGGGCCGGCGTGGCGGTGCACGCGAGCTTGTATGGCGTGGACGCGAACGCCTCGACGAGCCGCGCCTTGGTGCGCCCGTCGAAGCTCTTGAGGATCGAGCTCTCATCGAGCACGATGCCGGCCCACTGGTGTTTCTCGAACGCCTCGAGTCGCTCGTAGTTCGAGATCGCGACTCGGCACGTGGTCTCGCCGAACTCGGCCATAGTCTTGACGTACCGCCCATCGGCGCCGAACTTCCGCGCCTCGCGCTTGAGCTGATGCCCGACCGCGAGCGGCGCGAGCACGAGCACGTCGCCGAACTGGCCCACGTGACGCGCCCACTCGAGCAGCATTGCTGCCTTGCCCAGGCCCGTGTCGGCGAAGATCGCGGCCCGGCCGCGACGCAGCGCCCACCGCACCAGGTCGACCTGGTGCGGGAACAGGTGCGGAGTGATGCGCGACTCGTCGACGACGAAGCCCGACATCGCCGGCACCGAGCTCTTGCGAGCGATGAGATCCTCGTAGGTCATGGTCGCGCCCTTCGCACGCTGATCGGTTCGCCCATGGTGGTCAGCCATGGCGATGTGGTCGCGTAGGTCATGGCGTCGCGCTCGTCGAGCCAGACGTGCGCGTCCTCGACGGATAGCGTCAGGTTCTTGACGCGCCGATCCAGCACGAAGCGGTAGTGCCCGACCGCGATGATCCACGTGCAGATCGCACCGAGCCTGCGATCATCGCTGGTCATCGTTGACTCCGATGTCAGCGGCCAGCGCGGCACGCACGACCGACGCGATGGCCTGCCCGGTGATCTTGCGGTACGCGTCGAGCCGCGCGTAGGTCGCGGCCGTCCCTGAGACATGCCGAGCATCCTTGCGCTTGCCTTTGCGCGGCTTCCTTGGCTTGGTCACAGCGGCACCTCGCCATGAAGGCCGCCGACCGTGGTGCCGATGATCGACGCGAGCCGGCTCATGTCGCGCGGCATGTGCGAGCCCTCTTCCCACGAGTAGAGGGTCGAGACGCTGACCCCCATGTGGCGCGCCGCGTCCTCTGCGGCCATGTTGCATCGCGTCCTTGCCGCGCGGATCCGCGCGCCGAGCGCGGTCCGATCCTGTTGTGTCATCGGCGCTCTGTGTTTCTTGCCCATGGTCGCGTCATATCCGACAGGATCGGCGAGACGCAACACGATTCCAGGAAAACTAGAGCGCCCTGCATCGCCCACTTGACAGCGAATGCGATTCCTGGAAAACTGGAACCCATGATGACGAAGCAAGGTGAGCCATGAGCGCACTCAGCTACGCTGGTATCGACGAGGCCGTGCTGATCCACGCGCTCTATCATGGGACGCAGGCGCTCGGCATGGGCCGACTGCATGACCGTCCCAGTCTGACGGTTGACGAGATCAGGGAACGCGTGCTCGGTCCCGAGCCGTTCGCTCCGATGATCCGGTTCGACTACTTGTCCGGTCGGCCGCTCAAGACCGACATCGACACGGTCGCTAAGACGTTCACCACGCGGCTCTACGACCGCGATGCTGGCGAGGGCGCGGCCCAGCGCATCATCGACCACCTGCGGAGCGCGCCGTGAAGATCGGCAGCGAGAGATGGCAGTACATCGCGGCTTACTGCGTTGCCGTGGCGATCGGCGCGGTGGGTGCGTTCCACGTCCTGGCCATGTGCGCTCAAGCCATGATGTGGCTCGCCGAGCTGGCCGGCGGCGTTGATCGCGTGTGGCAGGGCGTGGCGTGCATCGCCGGTGTCGGCGTCGGAACGCTCATCGTCGCGACCACGCTCATCCTGCTCATCGATCGGGCCATGGAGCTCGACGAGGACGAGCCATGAAGACCGTAACCACGGACACCATGATGAGCTACCGCCCGTGCGGCTCGTATCCGCGCGTGCGAGTGGTCGAGCTGTGGTCCGGGCGCGATGCGCTTACCGCGCAGCAGATCGCCGATCTCGACATCCCACAGCAGGAC
>Ga0134123_10000625_pt1 | contig 23318 bp, 19 predicted proteins | sample KB303_FD_96460 | JGI IMG/M metagenome (GOLD analysis project Ga0134123, IMG submission 96460) | Terrestrial soil microbial communities without Nitrogen fertilizer from Kellogg Biological Station, Michigan, USA - KB3-0-3 | ecosystem: Environmental > Terrestrial > Soil > Unclassified ...
GATCAGCTTCGCCACGCGCGGCACGAGCGGCGAGGAGACGACCTCCTCGAGCATCGCCTTCACGCGTGACTCGAGCATCTGCCGCCCTTCCTCGAAGCTGCGCTGGATGTGCGTCGGCGCGGTCGGGGAGTAGGGATCGACGAGGCGCGAGGCCTTGTAGGTCTCGAGGATCTTCGCGTAGCGCGCGTCGGGCTCGCGCGCGTTCGTGATCTTCGCCGGCGCGGGACGTCCGTCGTTCGCCTCGTCGTCGTCGACCGCGGCGGCCTTCACTTCATTCGTGACCGGATTCCAGTCGACGTTCGGATTGTCGACCACAGCCTCGGGGATGGTCTGATCGACGATGCGCTCCATCACCTGCTGCACCATGCGCTGCTTCGGCAGCCCGACTTTCGGATCGAGGCTGTAGTTGGCCTTGATCTCGTCGCGCAGGTTCCAGTGCTCGAGCAGGCGCATCTTCGCGGGGAAGAGGCGCTTGCCGCTCGCGTCGAGGAGGTGGTGCATCCAGATGTTGTAGGTGGCGACGTACTGCGACGCGTCGCCGCTCGCGCGCGCGATCTCCTGGTTCACGTCCGAGGGGATGCGCTTCGAGAAATAGAGCGCGAGCGCGGCCTCCGCCCACTGCCGCCGCGACCATTTCTCTCCCTCGGTGAGCCGCTGTTCGAGCGACGTGACGGGGAAGTTGAGCAGCACGACGAAGGCGAGCTTGTTTTTGAAGAAGTCGTCGTTGATGTGCGCCGACGGGTCGTAGCCGGCCATGATCTCGTCGAACGGCAATACCGGCCCGATGTCGAGGTCGGCCTGCCAGCGCATGTCGCGCGCGATCTCGTTCATGTGCCCGCCGAGGGACTCGAGGACGAACTGCATGCGATTGAAGAGCGCGTCGAGCGTCGCCTGATCGCCGGCGAAGTGCGTGCGCACGAGGTCCTCGAACGCCGCCTGATCGCCATCCTCGGCGCGCCAGAACTGCGAGGCCTGTTTGATCCCGCGCTGCAACCGCGCGCGCTGCGCCTCGCCGTATTTCGCGACGAGCTCCGTTTCGAGTTTCTGCATCGATTCCTGTGTTTGTGCGAGTGCCGGCGCCGTGAGCATGGCCACGAGCGCAGCGGCAGCGAAGATTCGTGACACGAGGGTGCTCCTTTCGGAGCGCATTCTACCCAGCGTCTGCGAGTCCGTCCCGGTAGACGTCGTCGACGCGGACAGTCGCGCCGATCGATTCGAGCTTCGCCGACTCGCCGGGGACCGCGTCGAGCGAGGTCCAGCCGCCAGTGTCCTGGCGCCGGTGGATGGTGATGCGGCGCTCGCTGTGGGAGACGATCACGACTTCCTTCAATGCCGGGATGGACTGATAGTGCAGAAGCTTGACGCCGCGGTCGTATTGCTCGGTGGAATTGCTGGTGACCTCGATCAGCACGGTCGGGTTGCTGACCGCGAGGCGATCCTCCGGCGCGCGTTGAACCTCCAGGCAAACGATCGCCCCATCCGGGTACGTGGTCAGGCCCGTTGGCGTCCGAACTCGAAGATCGGAAGTGAACCCTCGAGAGGGACCGCGAAGTTGCTGTCCGATGAGAAGGAGAACCCGGAACGCCAGCGCGGAATGCTCAGGCGTGCCGCCGGCCATCGCGTAGATCTCGCCGTCGAAGTACTCGTGCCGGATCAGGCTCAGGTCTTCCAGCGAGAGGTAATCCTCGTACGTGTAGTGCGTCCGACGGGAAGACGTCGCAGGCATGGCGGCTAAGCTTACCGCCGTTTCGTCCGGTGCGTCGGCGTAGCGGTCCACGGATCCTCGGGCCACGGGTGTTTCGGATAACGTCCTCGCAACTCTTTACGCACCTGCTGGTAGCCACCGTTCCAGAAGCTGCGGAGGTCGCGCGTGATCTGCACGGGACGGCCGTTGGGCGCGAGGAGCTCGAACGTGACGGGTGTTTTTCCGATGCGCGGCGTTTCCGCGAGTCCGAACAGCTCCTGCAACTTCACCGACGCGAAGATGCTGCCGTCCTCGCGGTATTCGAGTTTCGCGGTCCGTCCGCTCGGCAGCTCGAGCCGTTCCGGTCCTCCCATCGCGAGCCGCCGCTCGACCTCCGGATCGACGCGTTTCTTCGGTGTGAGCCGCGCGACTTCCGCCGGATCGGGCGCGACGTTGATCTCGTTCAGCAGCAGCGCGTCGTACCAGACGCGCTTCGTCGCGCGCACGGTGCCGTCGTCGCGCAGCGTGTGGATGACATCCTCGTGCGTCGGCACGAGCCATTCCCGCTCGATCGTGCTGGCGATCCTGACGAGATCGCCCGTGATGTCGAGGACGACGAGAAACTCGCCGTCGTACATGCCGCTCTCTTTCGCGAGCACCGCGCCGGTGCCGCTCGAGAGCAGCAGCCGCGGCTCGCGCGGCTCGCGCCGCATGGCCACGCGATCGGGATATCCGGCGAGCAACGCGCGGCGGACGTTTCGGAACGCCGCCGTCTCGGCGGCTGACCCGGCGGCGTCCTCGCCGCCGCTCGGGCGCAGGCGCGGGACGCCTGCAGGCCAGCCGGCGGGACGCCGGCGTTCCGCTGCCATGCGCGCAAGCTCGCGTACGGCGCGGTCGACGCGCGGCGAGTCCGCGAGGGCGAGCGCGTCGCCGGCGCCGATGCCGCGCACGTCCTCGGAGAGCAGCGCGACGACGCGCGCGGCCGCTGCGCCGCCGTCGTGCAGCACGCGCGCGAGTCGCGGGTGCAGCGGATAGCGATGCAACGCGTCTTCGACGGCGCGCAGGCGGCGCAGCAGTTCCATCGCCGCTTCGATGCGATGCTGCGGCGGGCGCTCGTACCAGTCGAACGTCAGCGGATCGCCTCCCCACGCGAGGATGTCGAGCACCGGCGACGCGAGATCGACGCGCCGCACGTCGGGCTCGCGATGCGGGCGGAGGATCATCCGCTCGTCCCACAGCCGCAGCGCGCGCCCCGGCCCGGTGCGGCCGGCGCGGCCCGCGCGCTGGTCGGCGGAGTCGCGCGAGATCTGCTCGGTCGCGAGGTGATCGACCGCGGTCTCGGGGTCGTAGCGCAGCACTTTCTGCAGGCCGGAGTCGATCACGTCGGTAACGCCGTCGACGGTGAGCGAGGTCTCGGCGACGTTGGTCGCGAGGATGATCTTTCGTTCGCTGGACGAGGCGAGCGCGCGTTCCTGCGCGTCGACGTCGAGAGAGCCGTGCAGCGGGAAGTATGGGCAAGCCAAAGCTTGTCCTGCACGTTCGATCTCGCGGGCGCCGGGGAGGAAGCAGAGGATGTGTCCCGTCGCCGTCTTCGCGACCTCGCGCACGGCATCGGCCATCGAGAGGTTCGGCGCGTAGCGGACGTCGATCGGATGATTGCGCGCGTCGATGTCGATGACACGCGCGCCGAGGTAGCGCGCGACGGGATCGGCGTCCATCGTGGCCGACATCACGACGATAGCGAGATCGCCGCGCGCGTCGGCGGCCTGCTTCGCGAGCGCGAGGGCGAGGTCGGCGTGGATGCTCCGCTCGTGAAATTCGTCGAGCACGATCACGAAGAAGTCGCTGAGCAGCGGATCGGACTGCAGGCGCGCGGTGAGGATGCCTTCGGTGGCGACGAGGAGCGAGGTGTGCGCGCTGAAGCGGCGCTCGAAGCGGATCTGCCAGCCGATCTCCCCGCCGATGGTCCACCCGCGCTCGTCGGCGATGCGGCGCGCGAGGGCGCGCGCGGCGACGCGGCGCGGCTGCAGCAGGATCGTGCGGCCGAGGGCGGTGAGGGCGGGCGGGATGCGCGTGGTCTTGCCCGCGCCCGGCGGGGCGATCACGACCGCGCGCCGTTCCGCGCGCACGAGCGCGACGATCTCGTCGAGACGCGAGTCGACCGGGAGCGGCGTTTGCACTGGCCTTGGCATTATGGCGACTCGCACGAACGACGACGATATCGACTACACCGCCGAGGGACTCACCCCTCCGCACGAGACAGAGGACCCCACCAACGCCGGCTACGACGAAGCCGCACACACCGGCGAAGGCCGCTACGGCGTCCCCGAAGGCCAGGGCGGCGTCTTCGGCACCACCGGCGGCGGGACGTACGGGCGAGGGATGCATGTGGAGGAGAGGCCGGTGTTGACAACGGAGAAGGGGAAGGACGAACCGCCTTCGCGGTAGTCACGCGGTTGCTCCCGCCCGCCCCTCCCCCGGTTTTCCCCCAGCCCCGCACCCGTTCCTCCACGCGCGCGCGAGCGCGCGCTGTTTTTCGCGAAAAGCAGCACGCCGAAGGCGTGCGTGGAGCAACGGGTGTGTGGCCGGTGGAAAACCGGGGGCGCGGGTGGGTGGGAGCAACCGCGCAACCGGCAGGGCGGGCGGGAGCAACCGCGCAACCGGTAATCAGTGTTTCGAAGACAATCTCGCCTTGATCGCCTCTTCAATCCAGGCACTTACCGTCATACCTTCAACTTCGGCTCTTCGATGAACGGCGGCGAGCAGGTGAATGGGGAGTCTCCACGTCGCGCTTTTTCGCAAGGTTCCGCTTCTGATCGGGCGTCCCGCTCCGCTGCGTTTTCCGCCTCGCAAATTGCTCCTCCGTTTTCGAGGGCGCTACAAGCCCCTGCTTCTCACCAAGATCGAGCCACATTTCCTTCAGCGCAAGATAGAGAGGATGCCGGAGCACATCCAGATGCGAACGAATACGCGAGAACAGGGGCGAGCGCATTCCGAAGGCGAAATCCTCGAATTCGAACCAATTGGTATTCGCGCGGTACTTCTTCTCGGCATGCCTGAGAAACTCACGCTCCTCTGCAGTGAGTGTATCGACCGGATGTGCAATCGCGTGCTTCAGTGGCATAGCCAGAGCCTCATTCAAACAACCTCTTCGAAACTCACCGCGTGGTACTCCAGATACATCGCTTCCTGCCGAAACCGGACCCGCGCTTCACGGAGCAGTTTCCTGATGGCCTGAACCTCGCGCATCGAGCTGACAATGATCGTGATGCGGCGATTCTCGTCCGTGTAGCCGCGCCACCAGCCGCTGACTACGCCCATGTCAGTGAACCCGGCGACGAGAGCCGTGAGCCTGTCGTGCCACCATCCCCAGGTATCACGGTCGATGGGTATTCCGTCGTTGTCACGCAATGGAAGCATCAACGTAACCTTGTAGCCTTTCGACGATCGCGGCATCCGTCTTCATCAAGGATATGCGGCGTTTTTGAATACGTCAATACGTTATCAACGTGCTGCCCGCCCACCCTACCGGTTGCGCGGTTGCTCCCGCCCACCCACGCCCCCGGTTTTCCCCATCACGCACACCCGTTCCGCCACGCGCGCGCGACAGCGCGCGCTGCTTTTCGCGAAAAGCAGCACGCCGCAGGCGTGCGTGGAGCAACGGGTGCGCGGGCGGGTGGAAAACCGGGGTGAGGGGTGGGTGGGAGCAACCGCGCAACCGGCAGGGCGGGGGCCTTGACAACTTGCGAGACCGAACCTATTGTACTAGTCAACTAGGACAATAGCGAACGATGTTCCGACTCGACCCCTCCTCCGGCGTTCCCTTCTACCGCCAGATCATCGACCAGGTCCTCCTGGCCGTGGCGGACGGGCGGCTGAAGACGGGGACGCAGCTTCCGACGGTTCGTCAGCTCGCGGTGGATCTTTCCGTGAATCTCAACACGGTTGCAAAGGCCTACCGCGAGATGGAGATCCGGGGGATCGTGCAGACGCAGCAGGGTACCGGCACCTTCGTCGCCGCGCGTACGGGCGGCGGGAAGGCCCGGGAGAAGCGTAAGGCCGTCAGCGATCTCGTGGACCGCTTCATCGCGAACGCGGAAGCGCACGGCGTTCTCATCGAGGACCTCGTCGAAGCGCTCGTGGAGCGGGCGGAGAACGCCCGGAGGAGAACGACATGATTGTCCCGGGATTGATTGCCCAGAAACGCCAGGAGGCGAAGGAAAAGAAAGCCGCCGAGGCGGCGGCGAAGAGCGACACCATGCATCTCGACATGGAAGCCCGCGGCGGCGCGCGGCGCTACGTCAACGGCGTGAGCCTCGCCGCCTTTTTCATCCTCATCAGCATCACCGCCGGCCTCGGCATGATGGAAGTGCCGTGGGCTGCCGGCGCGACGATGGTGCTCGCGATGCTCGCGCTCTTCGGTATCAAGGTCGCGAATCAGTGGGAGAAGGCGGTCGTGCTCCGCTTCGGCAAGTTCCAGTCGCTGCGTGGGCCGGGGCTCTTCTTCATCATCCCGATCGTCGACGAGATCACGCACCTCGTCGATCAGCGCGTGCGCGTCACCGACGTCACCGCGGAGTCGGCGCTCACGCGCGACACCGTGCCGGTGAACGTCGACGCGATCGTGTTCTGGACGGTGTGGGACGCGCAGAAGTGCGTGCTCGAGGTCTCGGACTACTTCGTCGCGATCGCGCTCTCGGCGCAGACGGCTCTCCGCGAGTCCATCGGCCGCGCGGAGCTCGCGTCGATGATCACCGAGCGCGAGCGCCTCGGCGCGGAGCTGCGCCGCATCCTCGACGAGAAGACGAATTCATGGGGCATCACCGTCCACTCCGTCGAGATCCGCGACGTGAGAATCCCGCAGGAGCTCGAGGACGCGATGAGCCGTCAGGCGCAGGCCGAGCGCGAGCGCCAGGCGCGCATCATCCTCGGCACCGCCGAGACCGAGATCGCCTCGCGCTTCGTCAGCGCCGGCGCGGAGTACGAGAACCGCCCCGTCGCGCTGCACCTGCGCGCGATGAACATGCTCTATGAGGCGATCAAGGAGAAGGGCTCGATGGTGATCGTGCCGTCGAGCGCCGTCGAGACCATGGGCCTCGGCGGACTCGCGGGCATGACCGCGCTGGGCGGCGGCTCGAGTGCGCCACGTGTCGATTGAGAAAACATTGACGGCGGGCGCGAGCCCGCCGCTTTCGTTATCCCCACGTACATGTCCGGCAGGCGATGTCGCACCAGCCGGTTGAGTCGTACATACAGCCGTTGTCGCCCTGGAACCCCGCCTGCTCTTTCTTCGAGCCACTGCCACCCGTGGGACAGCCTTTGTCTACCTGCGTCGACGCGCAGGATGTCCAGCCACGCGAATCAGCTGCGGGAGACCTGGCATCCGTATCCGACGTCCGTATCCACGGTCCAGTCGCGCTCGTAGCAGTGACCCTGGAACAGATTGCAGCATTCCGCCTCCTGCACCACGTCGTTTCCCCGCTCGACCAGACGGTGTGTGCAATCCATGCAAAAGTTCTCGGCGGCCGTAACGCCGGCAAAGGACAGTGCGATGACGAATGCGAACACGCAAATGGCGGCGGGTTTTCTCACGGTGTCTCCTTCGCAAAATTCAGTTCCGTCGGTGTGGAAGCGTCAATCACGAATGTGGCGCGCGGAGCGAGAGTGACTCCATTTCCGCTTCGAACGATCGAAAGCAGTGCCGCGTCGGCTGCGACGACGTATCGCCAGCGCCCCGCGGCCAGACGCGAGAGGACGATCGTGCCGTTCTCGATGCGGCCGGCAGTGAGCACGGAAATCCAGGCGCCATCGTCCGCGACCAGCACATGTCCGCGCAGCGATGCGGCGTCCAACGATTCATCGCCGTTGTGAATACGAGCGATGCCATAAGCCACCGGCAGAATGATTGCGAACCGGTCGTGAATCTCGAGCCGCTGCGCGGAGACCGAGCCGTCCGACTCGAGGACGCCGACGTTCATCAGGACAGGCTCGACCGACGGAAGATCGAGTGTGAGCTCGCCCTGTTCGTTCGTCTGCGTCAGCACCGATTCCGCGCCCGGTTGCGTATCGTCGTGCATGGCTACGATTGCATGGACGGCAGGCGTTCCATCGGCGTGCCTCACGCGCCCGTTGAGCGTCGTCAGATTGCGAAGTCGCAGGATGACGCCGGCGACGGTCTGGCTTTCTGCGACCGCGATCTCGGTCGCGTCGCTCCTCTGCGAAGGGGCCGAGGCGCGCAACAGCCAGCGTCCGGCTTCGAGTCCATCAATTTCGAACGTTCCATCTTCGCGAGTGAACGCCTGCGCCTCCCTGCGCGCGCCGCCGATTTCCGCGACTGCGCTGACGCGCGTTTCCGCGGCCGGATCTTCAGCGGGCGTTTGGACGCGGCCGGAAATCCGCGCATCACCGAAGCGGATGACAACGTCCTGGTCCCGATCGCGGAAGACGACGGGTGCAGCCGCGACCAGATGGCGGCCGCCGGGCATCTCCATCGATGCGCGAAACTCGCCGCCGCGCTCGAGGATCGCGACGAAGCGGCCGTCGCGAACCGTCGCCGACTGCGCCGGCGCTGATGGTGTGCGATCGGTGGGACGCAGTGAGAGCATTCCGTCCAATGGTTTTTCTCCGCGCGTCACGCTGCCTCGCCAGGTGACCTTGTCGAGCGCAATGCTTCGCACGACGTTTGCTCCCGGCGGTGCATCGATGCGCTCGCGTCCGACCGCAACGACTGTTCCGCCCGGAGCGCGCACGAGCGCGCTGGCGATCCAGGCCCCGTCGGGGATGAATTCGAAGACTGCTGTCGAATCGGCACCGAATCGTGCCTGCAATTCCAGTGAATGCGGCCATGAGGACTCATCAGCGGCGCGGAGGATTGCCGAAGACGGGATGACCTCCGTGCCCGATTCGTCGCCTTCCAGCGAAATGCGGGCCGTCGCATGAGGGCGAATCACAATCTCTTCGATCCGTTCCTCTCCCGCGAGCACTTCGTGGGGCCCCGAGAGTTGGGGGAGTTGCCGGCCCGCGTCGAACACGACCAGCGTTACCGGCTCGTTCGGCAGATCCGGAATTCGCGCCCAGCCCTCTGCCCCGGCGACTGCGGAAGCGATCGGCGGCAGCGCTCGGATCGCGTCCATGGAACGAACATCCGCGAGCTCGCGCGAACGCACCGCGAGCACTCTCGCGCCCTTCGCCGGCTGGCCGTCGGCTGCCGTGACGCGCGCGAGAATTGCGCGCGCGGGCTGAAGCTGAAATGGTGGCAGCTCCCGACGCTCGCCCGGTTTCAACACGATCCGGCCCGTTGCAACCGGCATGAATCCTCGAACGCGCAGTGTCGCGGCGGTGCAACCCGCGACGAACGGCACGATGCTGCTGTTGTCGCGGATCGCAAATTCATTCGATACGGGCGTGTTGCTCGCGCAGTCGAATCCCTCGATCGCGGCAGTCGCAGGCAGTCGAGCGCCTCGCGGAAACGCGAATCGAACAAACAGTTCAGCGCGCTGCCGGAGCGGCACCACCAGGTTTGGTGATGCGCAGTCTCCGATGGTCGTCATCCCGATCTGCGTTCCGGCCGTAACCACGATGCGGTCACCTGCCTCGCAATCGCTGTCGATCACGAGTACGTCACCTGCTTCCGTCCGTTCGAGGATCGCCGGAAGCGGCGTCTCTCGTTGCGATCGCCAGCGCATTGCGGACACCGGCGGCGTGACATTTCCGTCGTGCAGAAAAAGGCGTCGCTTTACGGTAGCGGTGGTTTGTGACGCAGGCGGAGCGGCAACCTCGATCGTGCGCTGCTCGCCGGCAATCACCGTGACTCGCCGGAGCACGATCGGCGTGCGCATATTCTGTCGGTGGAGAAGCACATCGAATGTGCCGGTGGGCAACGATGTCCACTCGGCGCTCTGCGAAGATCTCTGCCACAATCCCGCCGCACGATGCCGCGGCAGGGACCGCGAAAGCTGTACATCGACGGGAGAGAGGGCGATGACGTCGGTCGGCTGCGGGGTGAAGCCGTGCGCCCAGGAGACTCGCACATGCGCTCCACGCTGAAGAACGACTTCCCTCAGCGCTGCAGATCCGATGGTGACGCGATCAACCGCGGCGGGCGACATGCCGTCGGCCTCAATGATCACGACGGAGGGCCGATCCGGCGGCAATGGAAGCTCGAACAAGCCGTCATCGTCGGATCGAACGAAGGTATTCGAGCGGAGGCGCGTCCTTCCTGCTTTGCTCAGCGCGTGAGGATGGTCCGCGAGAAACTCCCAGTACATTCCTATTCGGGCGTCGCGCACCGGATCGCCTTCGGCATTCAAAATGCGACCGCTCACGCTGCCGAGGGATGCGAGCCTGATCGTGGTGGTTGCGCCGCCCGGACCAGCCGTTATTGCTCTTTCGAAATCAGTCCAATAGCCGGGTGCGCCGGCGACGATTCGGTAATCGCCCTCCGGGACATCAAACTGTGCGATGCCGTCGTCGCCCGTGAGTGATTCGGCGGTCGGCGACGACCAGAGCGCATCTCCCGTCGCGATTCCGATGTATCCGCCGCGGACCGGCCGCTGTGCCGCATCCACGATGCGAATCTCGACGACTGCGGCATCGGCGGAGACCGCGAGCAGACAGGCAACAGCGATTGCTGATGCGCGCATCAAGCTCCGAAAAAGCTAGCGGGAACGACCGCCTTCTGTCAATCGGGAAGTCCGTCAGCCAATCGAATCCAGGATCTCTGCCACCGTCGTCCGCCGGCACGTGAACATCGGCGTGTCGCGCACCGTGTACTTCGAGGACTCGGTCTCGCGCAGCTCCTGCACGAGATCGAGGAACTCCTCGGCGGTGTCGGACTCGAACGCGACCACGAAGTCCTGGTCGTCGAGGCCGAACGAGTAGGTGGTGTTGATCTTCACGCGCGGGTACTTGTGGCCGATGGCGATGTGCTCGTTCATGATCCGCTGGCGCTCGGACATCGGCAGCAGGTACCAGTCGCGCGTTTTCACGAACGGGTAGACGAACAGGAACGGGCGCTTGCCGGGGACGATGCGCAGGCGGCGCCCTTCCTGTCCCTCGTGCACGTGCTCCTCGACGTACTGCGAGTGCTTGGTCATGGCGAGGAACGACTGCGGGACTTCCAGGTAGCGGCCGAGGACGGACTTGTTGATGTCGGCGGCCATCTGCTGGAACGGGTCGATGTCGAAGCCGATGCGCCAGAGCATGAAGTCGACGCCCGCCTTCAGACCGAGCGTCGAATACGGCAGCACGATCATCGGCCCGTGGTAGCGCTCGATGACCTCCGCGAGCTCGCGCTTCGCCGCCACCTTCACGTCCGCGGGCAGCGCGCGGAACGCGCGATCGACGCGGAAGAACATGAAGTTGACGAACTGGCGCTGCAAGGGGGTTTGGGGCTTCGATGCGGGTGCCGTTTCCGGAGCGGTCGTGGTGGTCATGATCGATCGCGATTCTAGCAGTTGCGCAGTCACGCGGTCGCGCGGTCACGCGGTGGAGGATGCCGCGTGACTGCGTGACCGCGTGACCGTGGATGCGTGTACGATGCGGCCGTGGCGACGCGCGTGCAGAACACATCGCATTCGGCGGCTCCGACCGCGCGAAATTACCAGCAGCTGCTGACGAAGCTGCTGCGGCACGGGGCCTATCCGCAGCTGCGGAAGATCGTCGAGAAGACGCTGCCCGCCGATCTCGCGCCGGTCTTGCCGCTGCTGATCGAGGAAGACCGCAATCGCATCCTCTCCCTGCTCATCGAGACCGGCAAAGCCGCGCGTGCGCTGCTCAGCCTCGACGAGAACGATCTCTACGAAATGCTGGAGGCGCTCGACGACGCCACGCTCGCCGCGGTCTGCAGCTCCTCCGCGCCCGACGATGCCGCCGACCTGCTCGATTTTCTCGAAGAGGACCGCCGCGCGCGCGTCCTCGAGATCCTCGGCGCGGCGCAGAGCGCGAAGCTCGAGTCGCTGCTCGAAGGCGAGGAGGAGACCGCCGGCTCGCTGATGAACACCGAGTTCTTCGCGCTCGACGAAGAGCTCACCGTCGCCGACGCCATCGAGGCGATTCGCCACTACCCGCGCAAGGAGTCGTTTTTCTACGTCTACTGCGTCGACGCCGAGCAGCACCTCGTCGGCGTGCTCTCGCTGCGCAGCCTGATCCTCGCCGACCCGGCGTCGAAACTGAAGGACATCATGGTGCAGAGCGTCGTGCGGACGCAGATCGACTCGAGCCCGGAGGAAGTCGCGCAGCTCGTGTCGAAATACGACCTGCTGTCGATTCCGGTCGTCGACCTGCAGAACCGCCTCGTCGGCGTCGTCACCGTCGACGACGTGCTGGACGTGATCCAGGAACAGGCCGAGGAAGACCTGCTGCACCTCGCGGGCGTCGACATTTCGGAGCGCGTCACCACGCCGGCGAAAGAGTCGTGGCGCACGCGCTTTCCATGGCTCGCGGTCAACCTCGTCACCGCCTTCATCGCCGCGTCGGTCGTGCGCCTGTTCGAAGGCACGATCGAGCGCTGGACCGCGCTCGCGGCGTTCATGCCGATCGTCGCGGGCATGGGCGGCAACGCCGGAACGCAGACGCTGACGGTGTTCGTCCGCGCGCTGGCCCTCGGCGAGATCGACTGGCACAGCGGCGTCAAGCCGATGTGGAAGGAAATGCTGGTCGGCTTTCTCAACGGGATCGCGATCGGCGCGCTGACCGGCACCATCGTCGGCCTCTGGACGCACGACTGGATCCTCGCCGCCATCCTCTTCGCCGCGATGTGTTTCAACCTCGTGATCGCGGGCGTGGCCGGCGCGCTGGTGCCGCTCGCGCTCGAGCGCCTCGGCTTCGATCCCGCGGTCGCCTCGTCGATCTTCGTCACGACCTGCACCGACGTCGGCGGCTTCTTCTCATTCCTCGGGCTGGCGTCGCTCGCCGTGCAGTTCGGCGGACACTGATCAGCGCACCGCGCGGCGGCGGACGATCGGAGCTTCCAGCACGTTCACGAACGCGCGCGTGACTCCGCCGTACTGTCGCTCCGGCGCGATGCGCGCGTAGAAGGCGGCGACGGAGCGTTCGCCGATCGGCGCGAGCGACACCGGCGTGAAGAGGAACGTCTCCACCTCGCCGACGATGCGCTCGTGCGCGAGCGGCGCGCCGAGCTGCGGGAGCCACGCGATGTGAATCGGATGCGGATCGAACGTACCGTTCGCGCCGTACCACGCCAGCACGTAGCGCGCGCCGTCCCACGCGACCTCCGGGCGGTCGGCGGAATTCGCGATGAACACGCCGGCCTGCTCGTCGAGCACGAAGCCGGCCTGCGTGACGCGGCGCCCGCGCAACGCGCCGGAGGACCAGACCACGAGCCATTCGCTCCCGTTCCACGCCACCGCGGGATCGCCTTCGCGCGCCGCCGGCGTGTCGGCGATCGCGAAACCGCCTGGATCGAGGTTGAGGGACGACTCGGTGATGCGCGCGCCGCGGACGCGGACCGGCTGCGCGGTGTCGTAGAACGGATCGATGTACTCCATCTCGCCCCACGCCACGAGGAACGTGCCGTTCGCGCCCGCCGCGATCGCGACGTCGCCCACCAGCGCGTCGGTCAGCGTGATCGGCGGGGAGACGAAGAACCCGCCGTCCGCCGCGAGCTGCAGCACGCGCGACGAGGCGGCGAGCAGCGTCGCCGTGCCGTTGCTCGCCATCGCGAGCGGCGGATGGAGGCCGTACATCGAGCCGCCGCCTTCCGCGCGCAGCGCGCCCTCGCGCGGAATCCGGCGCGTCACGACCGACGTCGGCGTGCTGTCGGCCCACGCGACGATGTAGTCGCTGCCGTTGAACGCGGCCGTCGCCAGCGTCGGCTGGTCGTGCAGGCGCAGCGGCGCCGCATCGAGCGCCGAGCCGTCGAGCGCGAGGCGCCGCGCGTAGAGACCGGAGCCTTCGCTCCAGACCGCGAGCAGATTCGTACCGCCGCCGGCGACGAACGGAAGGAACTGTTTCGCGGCGCTGATCGAGAACAGCGTGCGCGTCTCGCGCTGCAGCGTCGCCGGCGAGAGGAACGTGCCGTACACGTCGATGCCGGTGTCGAGCGCGATGTCGTTCGAGGACGCGAACGCGCCGTGCCACGCCACCAGCACGTCGCTGCCGTTCGTCGCGGCCGCCGGCGCGGGCGCGGTGCCGGTGATCGGCAGCGTCTCGATCGTGATACCGCCGGCGTCGAGCACGTGCGCGTCGCGATCGAGACGCACGCTGGTGATGGTGTAGCCGTAGTCTCCGACGACCGCGTAGTGCGCGCCGAGCCAGAGGATCGAAGCGTGCGTCCGGATCGGCTCCGGCAGTAGCGAAGATGCGACGCTCGCGAGATCGGCGTTGAGACGGCGCGCGCTGTAGCGGCCGTCGAAGAACGACTCGCGCGCGATGACGACGAGCCCATCGCCGTCCGAGGCGATGGCCGGCGAGAACGCGAACGCGTCATCGGGCAGCGGACGCGGAGCGTCGTCGATCTTCCCGGCGGCGTTGAAGCGGATCGCCTCGAGCGTCGCGTGCTCGCCGAACGTCGTCCAGACCGCGGCGAAGTGCGAGCCGTTCCATGCGATCGCGGGATCGCGATGTTGAACGTCGCCGCCGGTCAGGCGCACGTCGCGGACGACGCTCGCATCGGGGTTGAGCACGAGAGCGCCGATCTGCTGCTGTTTTGTCGTGTATCCGACCACCACGTGCGTGCCGTTGCTGACGACCGACGCCGGCATCGCATCCGCGAGCAGGAGGTGCGGCCCGTCGATGACCGTGCCGTCGCGGTCGATCCGGACTGCCGTCACTCCGTTGAGCTGCAGCGAAGACCAGAGCACGAGATACGACGTGCCGGTCCACGTCACGAGCGGCTGTGTCGTCTCGCCCGAGTGGATCGGAATGCCCGTCGGATCGAGCACCGTCCCGCCGTGCGCGATGCGCGTGCCGCGCACTTCCTGCGTCAGGGCGCGTTTGTCGACCCAGACCGAAAGCCAGCCGTCGCCGTCGGACGCGATCGCCGCGTCGTATTGCGACGCTGTCGCGGGACCGTAAACCGGCGGTGTGATGGGCCGTTCGGCGGCGATGGCGGCGGCCGAAAAGAGGACGAGAAACGAGGCTCGGAGCACGGACATTGGCAAATAAGTGTAGGCTGCCGACGTGAAGAACACGTAAAAACCGCGGTTTCCGGGGCCTTCTGCGGCTGCCGAGGCTCCGAATGCGGTCAGCCGTAACACGCAAATCGGGAAATCGCGTTTACGGCTGAGGCAAAAAAATAGAGAAAACGAGCGGGATCAGACACTTACGTGAGTCGCACAGCGTCGTGTGCAAAGAGGTGAAACCCGCGAGTTTTTGCGGTCTGGAGCGTTTTTCACAGCGAATTCCGCAGTGTTTTCCACACATTCTGTGTAAACGAATGATGACCTTCCCGGATGAATCGGGGCTCAGTGCCGGTAAGGTCCAGAATCGCTGATGGTTCGCCGTCGCGGACGCCTCCGTCGACGATCGCGCCGATGCGGTCCTGCAGGTCGCGTGCGACGTTTTCCGGTGCGGTCGCGGCCGGTTCGCCGCTCCGGTTCGCGCTCGTCGAGACCAGCGGCCCGGTGCGCGCGGCGAGCTCGCGCAGCCAGTCGAGCGCCGGGATGCGGACCGCGAGCGTCAGCGCCCCGCGACTTGCCGGAATCGGTGCATTCAGCGGAAGGATGGCAGTGAGGGGGGCGGGCCAGATGGAGTCCAGCGCCTGCAGCAGTTCAGGACGTGCGGAGATGCCCAGGTCCTTCAACTGGTCGACGGACGCCGCGATGACGATGAACGGCTTCGTTTCGCTGCGGCCCTTGATGTCGACGATGCGCTCGACGGCGGCGGCGTCGTTCGCGAGCGCGTGCAGGCCGTAGATCGTGTCGGTCGGCAGCATGGCGACGTTGCCCTCGCGCAGCAGCCGCGCGATCTCCGTCAGCTGGAGCGCGGTCGGCGCGGTGTCGATGTGCCAGCGCCTCGTCATCGCGCCGACATCGAGAGCAACTCGCGCGCGTGTGCGACCGCGGACGCCGCCACCGTTTCTCCGCCCAGCATGCGCGCGATCTCCGCGACGCGCTCCTCGGCATCGTCGAGCCGGCGAATGCGCGCGCGCGTGTGCCCTCCGGCGTCTTCCTTCCAGACGTGAAAGTGCGTCGTGCCGAAGCTCGCGATCTGCGGGAGGTGCGTCACGCACACCACCTGGTTGCGCGCCGCGAGCTCCTGCAGCTTGCGCCCGACGATCTCCGCGACGCGCCCGCCGATGCCGGCGTCGATCTCGTCGAACACCAGCGTCGCCGCGGCCGCGTGCGTCGAGGCCTTGAACAGCGCCGCCGCGATCGCCAGCTGGATGCGCGACAGCTCGCCGCCCGACGCGATCCGCTGCATCGGCTTCGGCTCCTCGCCGAGGTTAGGGGCGATGAGGATGTCGATGCGATCGGCTCCGTCCTCGCCGCCGCGCGCCACGCCCTCGACGACGACGCGCACCGTCGTGCGCTCCATGGCGAGATCGTTCAGCTGCTTCTGAATCGCCTGCTCGAACGCGCGCGCCGCTTTCCTGCGCGCGGCGGACAGCTTCTCCGCCGCCCTGCGATAGACGGCGAGCCGCGCGGCCTCGGCCTGCTGCAGCTTCTCGACGCTCGCCTCGTAGTCGGCGAGGCGCTCGTACTCGTCCTGGATGCGCCCGAGGTGCTCGAGCACCGACTCGACCGAGCCGCCGTACTTTTTCTTCATCCGCTCGATGGTCACGAGCCGGTCCTCGACCTGCTCGAGCCGCGCGGGATCGTGGCGCACGGTCTCGCTCAGCCGTCCGAGCGTGCGCGCGACTTCCTGCAGCCGGTACAGCGCGTCCTGGAGATCGTCCGCGATCTGCTGCACCTCGGCGATGTGTTTCGAAAGCGGCTGGAGCAGATGGAGCGCGCGTCCGAGCTGCGCGATCGACGAGTCTTCATCTTCGTCGACGAGCCGGAACGCACCCGACGTCGCCTCGATCATTTCGCGCGCGTGGCTCAGCATCGCTTTCTCGCCGCGCAGCGCGTCTTCCTCGGAGGGATCGAGCGTCGCCGCCGAGATCTCGTCGACCTGATACTTCAGCAGATCGAGCCGCAGCGTGCGGTCGCGCTGCGCCTCGGTCATCTCCTGCAGCTGATCCGCGGTCACCATCCACTCGCGATAGGCGTCGCGGGTCGCGTCGAGCAGCGTTTCATGACCGCCGTACTCGTCGACCAGCTCCCGATACGTCTGGCCCGCGACGCGATGATGCGACTCGTGCTGTCCGTGGATCTCGAGCAGCGCGTCCATCGCCGCGCCGAGATCGCGCACCGACAGCGGCGAGCCGTTGATGAGGACGCGCGAGCGCCCGCCGATCTCGCGCCGCACGATCAGCTCGCCCTGGGCCTCGAAGTCGATGCCGAGCTCTTCCAGCTGCCGCGCGACGTGCTTCGGCACATGAAACACAGCCTCGGCGGTCATGCGGTCCGTCCCGGTGCGGATCATGTCCGTCGACCCGCGCGCGCCGCGCAGGAACTCCAGCGAGTCGATGAGCAGCGATTTCCCCGCGCCAGTCTCGCCCGTGAGCACGTTGAGCCCGCTTCCCGGCTCGATGGCGAGCTCTTCGACGATCGCGAGATTTCGTACTTTCAGATACGTAATCAACGGTGGAAAGTGTACCAGCGCGGCCCGGCCGTGCCGGCTCGGCGTCCCGTTTGCTTTATCCGGACTCATGAAAACGCGGACAACCATCCTGGCGATGCTGCTCCTCGGCGGCATTGCGTGCACGAAAGAGAACGTCACCGAGGTCAAAGAGAAAGCGAAGACGGCGGCGACGAACGTGAAAGAGAACGTCGCCGATGCCATCGACGTCGCAGTGCCGGTCGGCAAAGACGATCCCGCGGCGCGCGAGAAAGAACGTTTCGACGAGCAGTGGCGCGGGCTCGACGTCTTCCGCAACGTGACGCCGGCGCAGCTTGCGGCGGCGGAGGCGAAGAAGCTGAACATCGCCTTCGCAGCCAACGGCAAAGAATCGTTTGAGAAGCTCACGCCCGACGCGATCAACCATGCGCCGGTCGTCGTGCCGCTCAAGGGCGACGTGAGCGGGCCGTCGGTGTTGAAGACGCAGGTCTATCTCGACCGCCTCGACTTCTCCGTCGGCGTGCTCGACGGGCGATGGGGACGCAACACGGCGATCTCACTCTGGTGGTACCAGCGCTCGCGCGGCATCGAAGCCGCGGATCCGGGCGCGCTCGACGAGGCGACGTTCCGTTCGCTCGCCGAAGGAGCGGCCGGAGTGCCGGCGCTCGTATCGCGCACGCTCACCGAGGACGACGTGAAGGGACCGTTCGTCACCGTCCCCGACGACATGTACGAGAAAGCGGAGCTCGACTGTCTCTGCTACGAATCGAAAAAAGAAAAGCTCGCGGAGCTCTTTCACACGACCCAGGACTTCCTCGACCGGATGAATCCCGACGTCGACTTCTCGTCATTGAACGCAGGCGACCGGATCTGGGTGCCCAACGTCCGCGAGCCGTTGAAGCAGGATCGTCCCGACATCGCGCGCGTCGTGGTGTCGATCCGCGGCAATACGTTCAATGGATTCGACGCGGCGGGCAATCTGATTTTCCACGCACCGACCACGGTCGGCTCGAAGTACGACCCGTCGCCGAACGAGACGACGACGGTGGCGAAGGTCGTATTCGATCCGCACTTCCACTATCAGCCGACGCTCTTCGCGGAGGTGCCGGACAGCGATCCGGAAGCGAATCTGAATCCCGGACCGAACTCGCCGGTGGGCGTGGTCTGGATCGCGCTCAGCAAGCCGCACTTCGGCATCCACGGCACGTCCGATCCCGACTCGATCGGCTACGCGTCGTCGCACGGATGCGTGCGGCTCTCGAACTGGGATGCCGGGGAAGCCGGACATCGCGTGATGCCCGGAGTGCCGGTGGAGTTCCTGGATACGAGGAGGAGCGAGTAGCTACGCCACCGCCTCGCTCAGCATCTCCGTCGTGATGCCCGGATCCTTGAGATTGCCGAGCAGCGTCAGCGAGAGCGACGCAGGGTCGACGATGGTGCTGGCGACGTTGCGGATGTCGTCGAGGGAGACGTGGTCGATGTGCTGGATGATCTCGTCGGGGGTGTACTGGCGTCCGAAGTAATACTCCTGCCGCGCGATGCCGGACATGCGGCTGATGGTCGATTCGAGGGAGAGGAGGATCGAGCCCTTGAGGTGCAGTTTCGCGGACGCCAGCTCCTCGGCGGTCGCCCCTTCGAGCTTGATCTTGCGCATCTCGGCGAGCGTGAGGTCGCGCACGCGGCGGAGGTTCTTCGGGTTGCAGGCGGCGTAGATCGCCTCGTAGCCGCCGTGCAGGTAGCCGTTGTGGTTCGACGCGACGCTGTAGACCAGGCCTTCCTTTTCGCGGATGCGCTGGAACAGGCGCGACGACATGCTGCCGCCGAGGATGGCGTTGAAGAGCGCGGCGGCGTAGCGCTCGTGGCCCTGCTGCGGAAAGCCGCGCGAGCCGAGGCAGAGATGCACCTGCTCGAGCTCGCGCTTCTCGCGCAGGATCACGTGCTGTTTCGGCGTCGGCGCGTTCCACTCGCGGCGGAAGGGCGGGCGTTCGGCGGGCGGGAAGCGGCTCTCCAGAAACGGCACGACGTCCTCGGGACGCACGTTGCCCGAGGCGGCGAAGATCACATTCGAAGGCTGGAACGTTTCCTCGTAGTGCTCGACGATCTTCGCGCGCTCGAGCCGGCGGATCGTTTCCTCGGTGCCGAGGATCGGCCGGCCGAGAGGATGGTCGGGCCAGAACGCCGTGACGAAGATCTCGTGCACGAGATCGTCCGGCGTGTCCTCGACCATCTTGATCTCCTCGAGGATCACGCCGCGCTCCATCTCCACGTCGGCGTCGGTGAAGCGCGGCGCGGTGACGATCTCGGTCAGCAGATCGAGCGCGGTCGGCACCTGCTCGTCGAGCACGTGCGCATAGAACGACGTGTACTCCTTGCCGGTGAACGCGTCGACGTCGCCGCCGAGGATGTCGATGACGTGCGCGATCTCCGCCGTGTCGCGCTTCGCCGTCCCCTTGAACACGAGATGCTCCAGGAAATGCGACGCCCCGCCATGCTCCTCCGACTCCACCGCCGACCCGCTGCGGAGGTAATAGCCGAGCGCGACCGAGCGCACGTACGGCAGCGTCTCGACGAGCACGGTGAGTCCGGAAGGGAGAGTTTGTTTGAAGAGCGGCGTTTGCGAGCGGGTCATTCGGAGCGGGATTGTAGCCGCGCCGAGCTACTTCGCCATCGCCGCCGCGTTCTTCACCGCGATGTCATTCTCGAGATCGAGCACGGTGTAGACCCACTCGCTGTAGTCCTCGGCGCCGTTCAGGCTGATGAAGCTCTTCCCTTCGGCGTTGGGGCGGACGCCGACGAAGGGCCCGACGTAGTCGCGCGGCGAGGCTTCCTTCTGCAGCTTGCTCGGTCCGGACGGCTGCTGCCCCGGCTGGCCCGGCTGCCCCGGAGTCCCGGGTGCCGCGCCGGGCTGCTGGATCGCGGCGAACGGCACGAGGATCCAGTCATCTTTCTTGCCGGTCAGCGGGCAGGGCCACTTGCCGTCGCCGCGGATCACGCGCGGGCGCCGCGCCTCGGTGATCTGATCGAGGCTGGTCGGCATGCCGCCGTTCTTCATGCTCCACGCCTTGATCGCGCGCGCGTACTGCTTCATCAGGAAGATCGTCTGCTTGTCGCGCTCGCGGCCCATGATCATCGACCACTGCTCGGGCACCGTGAACGCGATCACCATGGCGATGATCGTCAGGATCACGATGAGGGCGGCGAGGGTGAAGCCCTCCTGGCCTCTAAAGGTCCGTGTACGCGACATTGTCCAGCGTTTGCCCCGGCGCCTTGCTCTTCACGTCGATCACGCCCGGCTGCAGCATCTCGCCCGTATCATCCGAGGACGACGCCTCCGACCCCTCCTCGAGATCGGCCGGCTCGTCCATGATCAGCTCCCAGTCGGCCTGCTGCGTGATCGGGTCGGCGGGGATCCGGCGGACGTAATTCGGCACGAGATCCTCGAGGCTCGACGGATAGTGCTGCTTGTCGGCGTAGAAGTTGTCGATGCACTTGCGCAGCTGGTAGAGGTTGTCCTTCAGCGCCGCCTCGCGCGCCTTGCGCTGCGCGAACTTCACGTTCACGATCGCGGCGGCCGCGAGGATGCCGATGATCGTCACCACGACGATCAGCTCGATCAGGGAGAAACCGCGCTGACGCGCGCGCATGCGGGCAAGGACAGTCTGCTTCATCGGGTCACCATTCGTTGTAATGCGTTTTTCCATCGAGGGCCAGGCGCGTCGACTTCGAGTGCACCTCGAACACGTTGTCGCCGTTGGTCATCGACGTATCGGGATCATCGGTCGTCGAGAGCGTGTCCCATTCCTTCCTGCCGGTCATCGGGTCGATGAGATCGCGCTCGCGGATCAGCCGCACGGTCTTCCCGTCCGACATCTTGATCCCCTCGAGCAGCTCATCGAGGTCCTTCGGATAGCCCTCAGAGTTGAGCGCCTGCATCTGCGCCGGACGCACGGTCGAATTCGGGGTCGCCGCGAGACCCATCAGATCGTGATAGCGATCGATGGCGTCGGTGAGCTTGCGCAGCCGGTCGCGCAGCTCGATCTCCTTCTGCCGGCGGATGCTGAAACGCGCCACGGGCAGCGCCGTCGCGGCAAGGATGCCGATGATGGCCACGACCGTGACCAGCTCGGCGATCGTGAAGCCGCGCTGTCGGCGTTTCATTGCACGCGCGCCTTTCCGCCCGTCACCGCGGCCACGACGGCCACGCCGCCGGCGTTCCGGACGTCGGGGTTGTCGATGACGAGGAACGTGTCGCCGGTGAGGCCGCCGTGCACGCGGATCGCGAGCACCACGCCGCCGCTCACGAACTGCAGCGGCTTGCCGTTGGTCGGCTTCACCCTGATCGTGCCCGCCGTGCGATCGATCGCGATGGCCGGCATCGACGTCGGATCGATCCGGAGCGCGGGGCCGAACGAGATGTCGGTCACGTCCATCGCGCGCGGATTGAAGTGGAACGAGAGCTCCGGCACGGTCAGCTCATCGAGATCCATCCCGATGATGTTCCACACCTTCGTCTCGCCGGGACCGAGCTGGATCGTCGCCGGCTGCGGCGCGATGCGCGGCGCCAGGCGGAGCGCGCCCATGTCGGGCTCGATCATGGCGGCCGAGGTCGCAACCGCGGTCATCTTCGCGGAGCTCGTATTCGGATTCAGCGAAGCCTGCGGCTCCGGCTGCGGCTGATTCGGGTTCGGCGGCGGCGGGTTGGGAGTCGGAGGCGTCTGCGGGCGCGTCGGGCGGCGGAACACGTCGTTCGGCGCCGTGCCCTGCGTCGGCGGGATCGTCGTTCCGTCGGGCGACGTGGTGCCCTGCGGCACGACGTAGTTCCCCGGCTCGCCGTCCGACAGCGGCAGGTTCGCGTTGGCGCTGACGTCCGCCTGGCGTCCGAACGGATCGGAGATCAGGCCCTGCGACTCGATGCGCGGCGAGGTGCCCCGGAACGTGAGGTTGGTGCCGGTGCCGACCCACATCGGCGCGAGGTCTTCGTCGGTGATGTCGGGGATGCGGATGATGTGCGGCGTCATCGTCAGCACGAGGTCGGTCCGCAGCTCTTCCTTGCGCGTCTTCGTGAAGAGGCGTCCGATGAACGGCAGATCGCCGAGGAACGGAGTCTTCTCGCTGCCCTCGGTCTTCGTCGCCTGAATGAGGCCGGCGAGGAAGTTCGTCTCCCCGTCCTTCAGACGGATCGTCGACTCGATCGTGCGCGTCGCGAACGTCGGCTGCGACTGTCCCCCGAAGACCACCGGATTTCCCTGGTTGGAGACTTCGACGGTCAGCTTCAGCGTCACCTCGCGGTTGTGGTGCACGCGCGGCTCCATGCCGACCTTGATGCCGACGTCCTGATACTGGAACGACGTGTACGGCGTGACCAGCTGATTGCCGGGGTTCGTACCGCCGCCGGCGCCGGGGTTGTAGCCGGCGACGGTGGTCACGGGAACGGGGATTCGCTGGCCGATGTGCAGCGTGGCTTTCTCGCCTTCGGAAATGCGGAGCTCGGGATTCGCGAGCAGCTCGCTGTTGCCGATCGTCTTCATCAGCGAGTACGTCGCCGACGGAATGGTGAACGTCACGTTGCGGCGCAGATCGTTCATGCTGCCGAGGACCTCGGCGATCTTGCCGACCGTGCCGCCGGTGAACGCCACGGTCTTTCCGTCCGCGTCCGTCGTCAGCGGCGTGGCCGCGCCGCCGCTGGCCAGCGACAGCGCCATCCCCATGTCGCGCAGTTTGTTGAGATCGAGCTGCACCAGCTCCACCTCGACTACCACTTCGGCCTTGGCCTTGTCGTTCGCCTGGATGATCTTCTCGGCGATGCGGACCTTGTCGGCGGTGTCGCGGATGGTGATCGCGTTGAGCGCCTTCAGCGGGAAGACGTTGCGCGCCTCGATCATCGTGCGTACCACGTTCGTCACCTGCTCGGCGTCTCCGTTCGAGAGATAGAACGTCTGGATGACGAGGTCCTCGTAGTCGCGGCGCGCCTGGGGGTTGTCGGGGACGACGATGATCGTCTTCTCGTCGA
>Ga0134123_10000626_pt1 | contig 23289 bp, 21 predicted proteins | sample KB303_FD_96460 | JGI IMG/M metagenome (GOLD analysis project Ga0134123, IMG submission 96460) | Terrestrial soil microbial communities without Nitrogen fertilizer from Kellogg Biological Station, Michigan, USA - KB3-0-3 | ecosystem: Environmental > Terrestrial > Soil > Unclassified ...
ACCGGCATCACCGGCCAGGATGGCTCGTATCTCGCCGAGCTGCTGCTCGAAAAGGGATACGAGGTCCACGGCGTCATGCGCCGGTCGTCGTCCTTCAACACGGAGCGGATCGATCATCTCTATCAGGATCCGCACGAGGAGGACCGCAGACTGATCCTGCACTACGGCGATCTCAACGACGCCTCGTCGCTGAATCACATCCTCCGCACGGTCGATCCCGACGAGATCTACAACCTTGGCGCCCAGAGTCACGTGAAGGTCTCGTTCGACACGCCGGAGTACACCGGCGAGGTGACGGGACTCGGTGCGACGCGGCTGCTGGAAGGAGTGCGCGAGCTGCACATCCGTCCGAAGATCTATCAGGCCTCGTCGTCGGAGATGTTCGGCAAGGCCGCCGAGGTGCCGCAGCGCGAGAGCACGCCGTTCTATCCGCGGAGCCCGTACGGCGTGGCGAAGGTCTACGCGTTCTGGATGACCGTGAACTATCGCGAGGCGTACGGCCTCTATGCCGTCAACGGCATCCTCTTCAACCACGAGTCGCCGCGGCGCGGCGAGACATTTGTCTCGCGCAAGATCACGCGCGCGGTGGGACGCATCGCGCAGGGGCTGCAGCAGAAGCTGTACCTCGGCAATCTCGACGCGAAGCGCGACTGGGGCTACGCGAAGGACTACGTCGACGCGATGTGGCGGATGCTGCAGCAGGAGGAGCCGGAGGACTACGTCATCGCCACCGGCGAGACGCGCACGGTGCGCGATCTCTGCGACCACGCGTTCGCGCGCGCCGGCATCACGCTCGAATGGCGCGGCGACGGCCTGGAAGAACAGGGCGTCGATGCGCGCAACGGCCGCGTGCTCGTCGAGATCGATCCGCGCTACCTGCGGCCGACCGAAGTCGACCTGCTGCTCGGCGACGCGACGAAGGCGCGGGCGAAGCTCGGCTGGGCGCCGGCGACGCCGTTCGAGGAGCTGGTGCGGCTGATGGTCGACAACGACCTCCGTCTCGCCGCCGACGAGGCCGATCTCCGCGACGCGCGCGGCCGCCGCGCCATGGCGTCCGCCGCAACGAACGAGTGATCCCGATGCCCGACTTCTGGCGCGACCATCGAGTGCTGCTGACCGGCGGCGGAGGCTTTCTCGGCAGCTTCATTCGCGAGCGGTTGCAGCCGCGCGCCGCGGAGGTGCTCGCGCCGCGGGCGAGCGAGCTCGATCTGCGCGACGGAGAAGCGGTGCGTGCGTATCTGCGGGAACATCGTCCGACGCTGGTCATCCACGCCGCGGCGGTCGTCGGCGGCATCGGCGCGAATCAGCGCGAGCCGGGACGCTTCTTCTACGAGAACACGATCATGGGCGTGCAGCTGATCGAGGAGGCGCGCCGCGCGAACGTCGTGAAGCTCGTCTGCCTCGGCACGATCTGCTCCTATCCGAAGTTCGCGCCGATTCCGTTCCGCGAAGAGGATCTGTGGAATGGCTATCCCGAGGAGACCAACGCGCCGTATGGAATCGCGAAAAAAGCGCTGCTCGTGCAGCTGCAGTCGTATCGCGAGCAGTACGGCTTCGACGGCGTGTTCGTGATGCCGGTGAACCTCTACGGGCCGCGCGACAACTTCGATCTCGAGACCAGCCACGTCATCCCGGCGATGATCCGCAAGTTCGTCGAGGCGAACGAGCGCGGCGAGCGGCAGGTCGTGCTGTGGGGGGACGGCTCGCCGACGCGCGAGTTTCTGTACGTCGAAGACGCGGCGGACGGAGTCGTGCTCGCGGCGGAGACGTACGAAAGCGGCGAGCCGATGAACCTCGGCACCGGCAGCGAGATCTCGATCCGCGACCTGGCCGAGACCATTCGCCGCCACACCGGATACGACGGCGAGATCGTGTGGGACGCGACGCGCCCGAACGGGCAGCCGCGGCGCCGCCTCGACATCACGCGCGCGCGCCGCGAGCTCGGCTTCGCCGCGCCGACTTCGTTCGATGAGGGGCTGCGCAAAACGGTCGAGTGGTTCGTGGCGTCGCGCGCGGAGCGGGTGAATGCCTAAAGTCGTCATCCTCTGCGGCGGCCAGGGCACGCGCATCCGCGACGTGAGCGAGACACTGCCGAAGCCGATGCTGCCGATCGGCGGCCGGCCGGTGGTGTGGCACATCATGAAGATGTATGCCGCGCACGGCTACCGCGACTTCGTCCTCTGCCTCGGGTACAAGGGCTGGGTCATCAAGGAGTTCTTCCTCAACTACGAGGCCATGACCCGCGACATCACGGTGCGGCTCGGCGCGGCCGGCGGCGTGACCGTGCATGGGGTGCAGCCCGACGAGCAGTGGAACGTCACGCTCGCCGAGACCGGCGAGAGCACCGCGACGGGCGGCCGGGTGCAGGCGATCCGAAAGTATGTCGAAGACGACGATGTGTTCCTGCTGACCTACGGCGACGGCGTCGCGAACGTCGATCTCGCGAAGCTGATGGAGCTGCACCGGCAGAACAACCCGATCGTGACCGTTACCGCCGTGCGTCCGCCGGGACGTTTCGGCGAGCTCGGCATCGACAACAGCCGCGTCTACGAGTTCAACGAAAAGCCGCAGGCGAGCGGCGGCTTCATCAACGGCGGCTTCTTCGTCTGCGACGCGAAGCGCATCTGGGACTATCTGCCCGGCCCCGACGCGGCGCTGGAGATCGAGCCGATGCGCCATCTCGCCGCCGACGGCCAGCTCGTCGCGTATCTGCACACCGGGTTCTGGCAGCCGATGGACACGCTGCGCGAGTACACGCTGCTCAACGATCTCTGGGCCGCGGGCGAGGCGCCATGGAAGACCTGGTGAAGGAGGCTTACCGCGGCGCGCGCGTGCTCGTCACCGGCCATACCGGTTTCAAGGGCAGCTGGCTGACGCTCTGGCTGGACCATCTCGGCGCGGAGGTCACCGGCTACGCGCTGCGCGCCGACACGACGCCCTCGATGTTCGACGCGCTCGACGTCGCGTCCGCGTGCCGCACCGAGTACGCCGACGTGCGGGACTTCGAATGCCTCGCCAACGCGATCGACGACGCCGACCCCGATTTCATCTTTCACATGGCCGCGCAGCCGCTCGTGCGCCGCAGCTACGCGCAGCCGCTCGAGACGATCCGGACGAACGTCCTCGGCACGGCGAACGTGCTCGAGGCCGTGCGGCAGCGAGAACGGCCGTGTGCCGTGGTCGTGGTGACGAGCGACAAGTGCTACGAGAGCGCGGACCATCCGCATCGCGAGACCGATCCGATGGGCGGCCACGACGTCTACTCGATGTCGAAGGGCGCCGCGGAGCTCGTGGTCAGCAGCTATCGCCGCAGCTTCGGCCTGCGCGTCGCGAGCGCGCGCGCCGGCAACGTCATCGGCGGCGGCGACTGGGCCGAGGATCGGATCGTGCCGGACTTCGTGCGCGCGGTTGCGGAGGGCGAGGAGCTGCTCGTGCGCAATCCCGGCGCGGTCCGCCCGTGGCAGCACGTGCTCGAGCCGCTGAGCGGCTACCTGCTCCTCGGCGCGCGCATCCAGCGCGGCGACGACGTCTGCGACGCCTGGAACTTCGGGCCGGAGGCCGAGAACGAATGCACGGTTGCCGAGCTCGTTTCCGGACTGCGGCGGCATTGCCGCCGCTCTCCCAAAACGGCGGCGACGCCGCCGCAGTCCAAAGTGCACGAGGCGGTGACGCTGCGGCTCAGCATCGACAAGGCGAAGCAGCAGCTCGGCTGGCGTCCGCGCTGGAACCTCGCCGAGACCGTGGCGCGCACGGTGGAGTGGTACTGCGCGTTTTACGAACGGCCGGCGACCGTGCGCGAACTGACGCTCGCGCAGATCGGTGAGTACGCATGAAGGAGCTCGAAAAGCAGCTCACCGCCGAGATCCTCGAGCGCGTGCGGAAGCTCGCGGAGCTGCGGCGCGAGCAGGAGGAGTTCGTGCCGGGACGCACGCCGGTGAAGTACGCCGGCCGCGTTTACGACGAAGACGAGATGACCGCGCTCGTCGAGAGCTCGCTCGAGTTCTGGCTCACGGCGGGGCGGTGGCACCGGCGGCTCGAGGACGCGCTCGCGAAGTGGTACGGCCTCGCGCACGCGAGCCTCGTCAACAGCGGCAGCAGCGCGAACCTCCTCGCCACCGCCGCGCTCATGAGTCCGCTCCTCGGCGAACGGCGGCTGCAACAGGGCGACGAGATCATCACCGTCGCCGCCGGATTTCCGACGACGGTCGCACCGTCCCTGCAGCTCGGGCTCGTGCCGGTGTTCGTCGACGTCTCGCTGCCGTTCTACAACATCGACGTCGCACAGCTCGAAGCCGCGCGCTCGCCGCGCACCCGTGCGGTCATGGTCGCGCACACGCTCGGCAATCCGTTCGACCTCGACGCCGTCACCGAATTCTGCCGCGCGCACGGGCTCTTCCTCGTCGAGGACAACTGCGACGCCAACGGCTCGCTCTATCGCGGCCGCAAGACCGGCACGTTCGGCCACATCGCGACGCTCAGCTTCTATCCGCCGCACCACATGACCATGGGCGAGGGCGGTGCCGTGCTGACGAACGACGACACGCTGCAGCGCGCGATCGAGAGCCTGCGCGACTGGGGCCGCGACTGCTGGTGCCAGCCCGGCGTCGACAACACCTGCGGCAAGCGCTTCCAGTGGCAGCTCGGCGAGCTGCCGTCGGGCTACGATCACAAGTACACCTACACGCACCTTGGCTTCAATCTGAAGATCACCGACATGCAGGCCGCGGTGGGATTGATGCAACTGAAGAAGCTCGATGCCTTTGGCGCCGCGCGGCGCGCGAACTGGGCGTTCTATCGCCAGGCGCTCGCGCCGCTGGGCGACGTCCTCATCCTCCCCGAGCCGACCGAGCACGCGGACCCGAGCTGGTTCGGGTTCATGGTCACGGTGCGCGAGGACGCGCCGTTCACGCGCGCCGAGCTGGTGGCGCATCTGGAATCGAAGAAGATCCAGACGCGCATGCTCTTCGGCGGCAACCTCGTGCGCCAGCCCGCGCTCACCGACCTCGCCGTGCAGCGCCGCGATGCGTTCCGCGTCGTGGGCGATCTGGCGCAGACGGACCGCATCATGAATCACGGATTCTGGATCGGCGTGTACCCCGGGCTCACCGCCGCGATGCGCGAGTATGTCGCCGAGCAGTTCCACGCGTTCGTCCATGCGAAAGCGGAGGTCGCGCGCCGATGAGATGCATGGTCACCGGCGCGACGGGCCTCGTCGGCTCGAGCCTGCTGCGCAAGCTGCTCCGCGAAGGAGCGGAAACCGGCGTGCTGGTCTGGGAACCGCGCGAGCTTCAGCGCATCGAGGACCTCGTGCCTCGCGTAACGCTCCTCTCCGACCGGGAGTCGATCCGCGCGTTTGCGCCCGAGGTCGTGTTTCATCTCGCCTGGAGCGGCGTGACGCGCGACACCCGCAACCTGCCGGCGCAAATTCACGTGAACGTGCCGTATGCGCTCGAGGTGTTCCGGCTCGCCGCCGATGCCGGCGCGCGCACCTGGATCGGGCTCGGCTCGCAGGCCGAATACGGCGAGACGACGGAGCTGCTGCACGAGACGACGGCCGCGCGTCCGGTGGAAGCGTACGGTGTGGCGAAGCTCGCCGTCGCGACGATGACGGAGAAGCTCTGCCGCCTCGCGTCGATGCGCTACGTCTGGATCCGTCTCGTCGCCGCGTACGGCCCCGCGGACGATCATCGCCGGCTGATCCCGATGCTCATCCGCACGCTGGCGGCGCGGGAGTCGCCGTCGCTCACGTCCGGCGAGCAATACGTCGACTATCTCTACGTGGAGGACGTCGCCGACGCGCTGTGGGCCGCCGCCGCGAACGAGGGCGTCGACGGCGTGTTCAACCTCGCCTCCGGAAACCCGGTGCGCGTCCGGGAGCTGGCGGAGCTGGTGCGCGACCTCATTGCGCCCGGCGTACAGCTCGGCTTCGCGCCGTCGAACGGCGGCGCACGCGATCTCCGAGCCGACGTCTCCCGTTTCTGCGCCGCGACGCAGTGGACGCCGCGCACGACGCTGCGCGAAGGCGTCGAGAAAACCATCCGCTGGTATCGCGAGTCGGTTCCATGAAAGCCTCCGACTACATCGCCCGCTCGCTGGAGAGCCGCGGCGTCCGCCACGTGTTCGAAATGTCGGGCGGCATGATCGCCCACCTTCTCGACTCCATCGCCGCGAAGACCGGCATTCGCGTCGTCAGCACGCATCACGAACAGGCCGCCGCCTTTGCCGCCGACGCGACGGGCCGCATGACCGGGATTCCCGGCATCGCCATGGCCACCAGCGGCCCCGGCGCGACCAACCTCCTCACCGGGATCGGCAGCTGTTACTTCGATTCCTCTCCGGCCGTGTTCCTCACGGGCCAGGTGAATCGCTACGAGCTCCGCGGCGATCGCGCGATCCGTCAGCTGGGGTTCCAGGAGACCGACATCGTCTCGATGGCGCAGGCGATCACGAAAGCCGCGTGGCAGGTGCGCGACGTGAGCGACCTTCCGCGCCTGCTCGACGACGCATTCGCGCTCGCCACGACGGGCCGGCCCGGACCGGTGCTCCTCGACGTGCCGATGGACATCCAGCGCGCGAACATCGAAGCGTCTCCCGAGGAGCACCGCGCGCCGTCGCAACCGGAAACGCGCGCGTCGGAAGACGAGGTGCAGCGGATGCTTGCCGATCTGCGCCGCGCGAAGAAACCGCTGATCCTCGCCGGCGGCGGAGTGCACGCGAGCGGGACTGCCGCCGCGTTCCTCGAGCTCGTTCGGCGCACCGGGACTCCGGTCGTGACGTCTCTGATGGCGCGCGACGCGATCGATTTTCACGATCCGCTGCACGCCGGGTTCATCGGCAGCTACGGCAATCGCTGGGCGAATCTCGCCCTCGGCGCCTGCGATTTCCTGCTCGTCCTCGGCAGCCGCCTGGACATCCGCCAGACCGGCTCCGATACGAAGGCGTTTCGCGGCGAGCGCGTCATCCATCACGTCGACTGCGAGACCGGCGAGATCAACAACCGCGTCGGCGAGTGCTGTCCGATCGTCGCGGACCTGCGCTCGTTTTTCGCGGCCGCGCTTCCCGCCGCGCGCGAGCTGCCGTTTCCCGATCGCGCCGGCTGGCTCGCGGAGATCGACGCGCTGCGCAGCCGCTGGCCGGACACGCGCGAGCTCGACGTGAAGGGCATCAATCCCAATCAGTTCATGCACGAGCTCTCGCGCGTTTCAGGCGCCGCCGCGGCGTATGTCGTCGACGTCGGCCAGCATCAGATGTGGGCCGCGCAGTCGATCGAAGTCGCCGCCGGACAGCGGTTCCTCACCTCCGGCGGAATGGGCTCGATGGGCTTCGCGCTGCCTGCGTCGATCGGCGCGGCGTTCGCGGCGGAGGGCCGTCCGCTGGTGGTCATCGCCGGCGACGGCGGATTTCAGTCGAACATCCAGGAGCTGCAAACCGTCGTCCGCAACCGGCTGCCGGTGAAGATCGTCCTCGTCAACAACCGCTGCCACGGCATGGTGCGGCAGTTTCAGGAGAGCTACTTCGAAGGACGGTATCAGTCGACGTACTGGGGCTACTCCGCGCCGGACTTCGCGCGCGTCGCCGAGGCGTATGGAATCGCGGCGAAGACGATCGCGGCGCCCGAAGAGACCGGCGACGCGCTGGCGTGGCTGTGGGACCGCCCCGGCGAGCCGGCGCTGCTGCAGGTGATGATCGACACGTTCGCGAACGCGTATCCGAAGATCGCGTTCGGGCGTCCGAACACGGAGATGGAGCCGTTCGCGACGCCGGTCGGAATGGAGAGCACCTGATTGGCGGCGGACGAGTCCTCGCGGTATCGCCTGTCGATCTGCATTCCGACGTACAACCGCGACGTCTATCTCGAGAGCCTGCTCGCGCGCATCGCGGCCGAGGTCGAGGGACGCGGCGACGTGCAGATCGTGATCAGCGACAACGCCTCGACCGACCGCACGCCCGACGTCGTCGCGCGCTGGGCATCGCGCGCGGACTTCGTCTGCGTGCGGCGCGAAACGAACGGCGGCGCGGAACGGAACTTCCTGGCCGTCGTCGAAGCCGCGGCGGGTGAGTACTGCTGGATCTTCGGCGACGACGACGTGCTGCTGCCGGGCGGCGTCGCGCGCGTCCTCGCGCTGCTCGGCGAGCACGATCCCGAGCTGCTGCACGTGTCGACCGAAACGCTGCCGCTCGTCGAACAGACGACGCGGTTCAACGGGCTCGCGGAATTCGTCGAGCATTTCGCGCGCGTGCAGCCGCGGATGCTGCTCGACGTCACCCTCGTGACGGCGGCGATCTTTCGCCGCTCGCGGTGGCTGTCGATTCCGGACAAGGAGCGCTTCATCCCCACGCGCTATCTGCATGCGCTCGTGATCGCGGAATCGCTGCGCGGCGGCGGCCGCATCGTGCTCGTGCCGGATCGCGTGATCTCCGTGCGTCGGGAGCGCGCCGCGTTCGCCGAGCATGGGATCGTTCGCGAGATCCCGTTCCTCCAGCTCAACTACCTGCTCACGCTCGCGGCGCTCACGGGGTCGGACACGCTCCTGCGCTACTGCCGGCGGCTGCGCGTTTCGGCGCTGGGCGGATCGGCGCGGATGTTCGCGCGCGAGACGGCCCGGTATGTCCGCAACGCCGGAGCGATCGTCGCGACCGGAATCCGGTGTCTCTTCGCGCCGCGGCGGGGATCGGCGGAGTGAGCTCGCCGGCCCGGCGCATTCCGGCGTGGCTCGGCGTCGACCGCGCCGTCGGCATGACGCTGCTCGGACGGTTGTGGCTCATCGGCAGCGCGCCGGTGACGCTCGTGCTGATCGCGCGCACGCTGACCTCCGTCGAGCAGGGGTTCTACTACACTTTCTCGAGCATGCTCGCGATGCAGGTGTTCTTCGAGCTCGGCCTCTCGACCGTGCTGATGCAGTACGTCAGCCATCAGCGCGCGGACGAGGGCGCCGCGGCCCGCATCGGCTCCGCGCTCGATCAGGCGGTGCGCTGGTACGCGCTCGTCGCCGCCCTGGTGATCGCCGCCATCATCCCCGCCGGAATCGTTTTCTTCGCGGCGACCGCGCGCGGCACGGTCGTCGACTGGCGTCTTCCCTGGGCGCTGCTGGTCGTGCTGACGGCGTTGAATCTGATGACCGTGCCGTTCGCCTCGGTGCTGCAGGGCCTGGGACAGGTCGCCGAGGTCGCGCAGATGCGGCTGCATCAGTCCATCGGCCAGACGCTGACGCTCTGGGCCGCGCTGCTCTTCGGCGCGAGGCTGTACACCCCGGCGATCGCGTCCGCCGTCTCGGCCGCGCTGGCGCTCGCCCTCGCATTCGGCCGGATGGGCTCGCGGCTGCGCGCCGTCCGCGCCGCGCGCGATCCGCACGTCCACATTTCCTGGAAGGAGGAGATCTGGCCGCTGCAGTGGCGGATCGCCGTCAGCTCGGTGTGCGGGTTCCTGACGTTCCAGATCTTCAACCCCGTGGTCTTCGCGTCGCGCGGAGCGGCCGAGGCGGGACGGCTCGGGATGAGTCTCGCGATCGCGAACGCCATCTCCAGCGTCGCAACCGCCTGGGTCACGACGCGAGCTCCGGAGTACGGCGAGCTCGTGGCGCGCCGCGCGTGGACGGCGCTCGATTCGGACTTCCGCCGGCATGCCCGGCAGTCGGTGCTCGTCGCCGCTGCCGGCCTCGCGGTGCTGGCCGGCGGGGTTCTGCTGCTGCGTGCGGCCGGGCATCCGTTCGCGGAGCGGGTCGTCGATCCGCTCACGTTCCTCCTCGTCGCCGCCGCCACGCTGGTCAGCGTTCATCTGTTCGCTCTGTCGGTCTTCCTGCGAGCGCACCGCCAGGATCCGTTCATGCTGCTGACGGTCGTCAACGCCGTCGCGATGGTGGCGTCCACGCTGTTCCTCGGTCCGCGCTTCGGCGCCCGCGGCGTCATGGCCGGATACCTGCTGACGAACGTCGTCTTCGGACTGGTCCCGGGTACGCTGATCTTCCTCCGCAAGCGGCGCGAATACCGCGAGCCCTCCGCCGTATGAGCACGATCACCGCCGCGCTCGTCGTGTACAACGAAGAAGAGCGCATCGAAGGCGTCCTTCGCTCGCTCCTGTGGTGCGACGAGATCGTGGTGCTCGACAAGAGCAGCACCGACCGCACGCGCGAGCTCGCGTCGCGCTACACCGCGCGCATCGTGACCGCGCCGTACTCCGGCTTCGACATCGGCGTGCTGCGCAGGCTCCACCAGGAAAGCTCGTCGGAGTGGATCCTGTGGGTGTACGCGAGCGATCTTGTCACGCCCGCACTCGCCCGGGAGGTCCGGAGGCTCATCAGCGGCGACGTTCCGTACGACGCGATCGAAGTGCCGTACCACCGCTACGTTCTCGGGATGGGATCTCCGCGATCTCCCTGGTACGCCACCGGGTTTCATCCCGCGGTCATGCGCAGGTCCGCCGTCGAGTTTCGCGACGACGATGTGCATGGAGCGATCGTCTGGAACAGCGAGCGGATTCACCGGATGCGCGATGCCGCGCCCGGCGCGTACCTCTATCACCTCACTCATCCGACCGTCGACATGATGATGGACCGCCACATCCGGTACTGCCGCGCGGAAGGGGAGCTGAGCTCGGAGCGCCTCTCGCTGCGGCGCGCCGCCGGGTCGGTGCTGCGCTCGATCTTCGACGTGGTGGTCCGCCGCCGCACGGTGTTTCGCGGGTGGGACGGCATCGCGCTGTCGTTCGCGTACGTGTCGTACTGGATGCTGCGCTATCTCTACCTCTGGGAACGGAAGCGCTCGCGCGCGCCGGAGCTGTACGCGCGCATGCGGAGCGAGATCCTCGAAGAGTGGGAGAAGACCTCCGAATGACCGGGTCCCCTCCGAAGATCACCGTCATCACGCCGTCGTACAACCAGGGACAGTTCATCGAGGAGACCATCCGGTCGGTGCTCGAGCAGAACTATCCGGCGCTCGAGCTGATCGTCATCGACGGCGGAAGCACCGACGGCACGGTCGACGTCCTGCGCCGTTACGACTCCAGGCTCGCGTACTGGACCAGCGAGCGCGATCGCGGACAGGCGGACGCGGTGAATCGCGGGTTCGCGCGGGCCACGGGAGATCTCGTGATCTGGATCAACAGCGACGATCTGCTGATGCCCGGCTCGCTCGCCGCATACGCCGAGGCGCACGTGCGCGCTCCGAACGACGTCCTCCTCGGCGACATGGTGGTCTTCGACGCGCGCGGCCGGGTCAAAGTCGTGCGGCAGACGAACGTCACGTTCGAAGGCGTCGTCGCCCCCTGGCTCGCGGGAACGACATGGCTGCAGCCTTCCACCGCCGTTCCGCGCGCGGTATGGGAAAAGGCGGGACCCCTCGACGAGTCGTATCGCTACGTATTCGATCGCGAGTGGGCGTGCCGCCTGTTCCGCATCGCGAACGTGACCTACCTCGAGCGCGAGGTGGCGATGTTCCGGCTGCACGAGCAGTCGAAGACGGTCGGCGAGTCGCGCGAGTGGCTCCCCGAGGAGCAGCGCGTGACGCTGCAGTACCTCGGCGAGACGCGATTCGCCGGACGCCGCGACGTGATGCCGCTGCTGCAGCTGCGCGAGGCGCGCCGCATGCTCACCGCCACGACGTACGACCGCGCGAAGGCGTTTTCGTATGCGCGGGAGGCGCTGCGCAGCGCGCCGCGCGTCGCGTTTTCCGCCCTCTTCGCGCAGTTCGCCGCGCGCGCGCTGGCGCCGCACTGGCTGTTGCGCCGCGCCGCCAGGGCACGATCGCGTACGATTCAGCGGTGACGATCGTGGCAGTCGGGGTCCTGCTGGCGCTCGGGTTTGCGCTCGTCGTGCCGCGCATGCGCCGGGGAGACTTCCGCTATCGCGACGTACTGCTGTTCACGGTGGCCTTCACGCTGCCGCTGCGCAATATCTCGCTGCTGACGGTGGCCGGCGGCAACGTCCGGCTGGGCGACCTCGTGATCCTGATCGCCGCCGGAACGCTCGCGTTCGAGCTCGTCTTCGGCGTCGTTCGCGTGCGGCTGACGCAAACGCATGTCCTGCTGATTCTTTTCGTCGCCTGGTGTTTTTGCACGATCGTCTGGAGCCTCGATCCGCGCTTCGGAGTGACGCGGTCGCTGAAGTACCTGCGCGACCTGCTGCTGTTCGGGTTCGCGGCGGCATGGAGCTACGGACGATTCGACCGCGCACTGCGCGTCGTCAGCGCCGGCGTCCTCGTGTCCTTCGCCTTGATTTATCCGCTGGCGATGCTGAGCGCGTCCGAGCGCCTGGCGCAGCTGACCTTTGGGAGGCAGCCGGGGCGAGACCTCTCGATCCTCCGCGGTGAGGGAGGCATCGGGCCCGTCACCTACGCACCGGAGGCGACGGTCATCGAGGTCGCGTTCTGGACGAACATCGCCATCTGGCTGCTGCTCAGCCAGGGCGGGTGGATGGCGGGGTCGCGCGTGAAGCGTGCGGTCTTCTGGCTCGCGATGTTCGCGCTGCTCTCGCTCGAGGTCATGACGTTCTCGCGCGGCTTATGGCTGGCCCTCGGCGTGGCAGGGGTTCTCTGGCTGGTCTGGATCGGGCCGGGCGTCCGGCGCCCTTTACTCATCGGGATCGCGCTCATCGCCATCGCGGCGTCCGCCGCCGCCTACAGGCTCGATCTGCATCGAATGCTGGCGAGACGGGTCGCATCCTTCGTGGCCGGCGACGCCGATCTCGCGATCTCGCTCCGCTTCAAATCCTGGAAGGCGTCCATCGATGCCCTCGAGACCCGCCCGATGGGCGTCGGCATCGGCGGCACGAAGGTGGCGGTGGAGCGAAAAGGCGGGATCTGGTTCGTCCACAATCTCTATCTTCAATTGCTCGCGGAGCTCGGGCCGATCGGTTTCGCCCTCGCGCTCGGAGCCCTGCTGCTTTCGTTCGCCCGCGCGCGGATTGCGGCCGGATGCGCGGCCGATCCGCACCTCCGCGTCGCGGCGGCGTCGATCGCCGCAGCCATCGTTTCCTATCTGGTCCTCGGTCTGGTCTATCTCGATTTCGCCGATCTCGAGATCTGGCTTCTGCTCGCGTTCGCAACCTCGCTGCCTCCATGTCCGAGCCGCTCGTAACCGCCGTCATCCCGACGAAGGATCGCGCCGCGCTTTGCGTTCGCGCGGTGGAGAGCGTTCTCGCGCAGACCTGGTGCAACATCGAGTGCATCGTCGTGGACGACGGCTCGGCCGACGGGACGAGCGCGATCCTGTCCGAGCGCTTCGGCGACCGCATTCGCGTCGTGCGCAACGAGGTCAATCAGGGCGTGGCGCTTGCGCGGAACAGGGCCATCGGACTCGCGCGCGGGACGTACCTCGCCTTTCTCGATTCGGACGACGAGTGGCTTCCGGAGAAGACCGCGCGTCAGGTCGAGCTCGCGGAGCGGGGGGCCGGCGTCGTCTACTGCCGCGCGGTGAACGTCACACCGGACGGGAACGTGCTGAGCATTCAGCCGGCGCGGCATCGCGGCGATCTTTCGCGCACGCTCCTGCTGGACGACGTCATCGGTTCGCCGAGCAAGGTCCTGCTGCGGCGGTCGTGCCTCGACGGTCTCCCGTTGTTCCAGCCCGGCATCCATACCGAGGACTGGGAGCTGTGGATCCGTCTCAGCTTCCGGACCCGCTTCGACTTCGTCCCGGAAGTGCTGGTGCGGATGCAGTTCGATCTCGGAAGCCGGCACTGGACCGCGCCGGCGGAGCAGTGCATCGCCAGCGACCGCGCCATCTACGCCGGTCTCGAGTCCGATCCGCTCGTGCGCGACGCCGTCCGCGCGTTCCGCCGCCGGATCGAGTCGACGATCGACTACCGGGGCGCCGGGCATCAGCACATGGAGGGAGATCGCCGCGCCGCGCTGCGCTCGTTACTTCGCTCCGTCCGGCGCGATCCGCGGCGGCTCCGCGCCTGGAAACTGCTGGCGGTCGTGGCGGCCGGCGGACGGTTCACCGCGGCGGCGAGGAAGCTGCGCTCGTGGGTCCTTTCACGACGCGGATGAAGCCTTCCCCCGTGACGATCGCGAATCGGTGCAGGTCGGACAGCGCTTCGTCCGGCACGTACTCGACGTCGAATCCGGCATCGCGGAGACGCGAAAGGTAGTCGTCGAGCCGGTAGATTCTGACGTGATCGAACTGCCCGAATGCAGCGGACCGCACGTCGGGATCGCCGGTCACCGGCTCTTCGATCGAAGCCGGAATGGTCGTCGAGAAGGGGACCTGCAGGATCGCCTGTCCGCGCGGCTTGAGGACGCGATGGATCTCCGCCATCGCCGAGCGATCGTCCGGAATGTGCTCGAGGATGTGGTTCGCGATCACCAGATCGAACGACTCGTCCGGGAAGTCGAGGTCCGTCGCATCCACGCGGCGGATGCCGCGGTCGACCCAGCGGTAGTCCGCCGGCTCGAGATCGCCGGTCACGACCGTCGCGCTCCGGCGGAGGAATCTCAGGATCAACGGCTCGGGTGCGAGATGCAGGACCGATTTCCCGGCGAGGTCGATTCTGCCGAGCATCGCCACCACGAGTCTCTCGCGCGCGGTGCTCATGCAGTTCGGGCAGTGGATGTTCTCGCCGTAACCGCTGATGACGTGGTGCCGCGCGAGGGCTCCGGCATCCCGCGGCGCCGGATGATTCGGCGCGAAGTTCTCGTAGGACGCCGAGCAGAGGTTGCAGGCGAGTCCGGGTCCCCTTCGGCTCTCCCAGGCGCGCCGGATCCTGCGGCCCCGCCTCCAGAACACGAAACGTCTCCAGACGCGCTGCACCGGGCGATGCAGTCCCAGCGCCTTCAGAACGCCTTCGGCAGTCTTCCTCAGCATCTTTCGAAAGGATTGTAGGATTCCCGGCGTGACAACGCGCGTCCTGCACGTTCTTCCCCGATTCTGCCAGGACGGGCCGTCGCGCGGCGTCACGGCTCTGATCGAAGCGATGGATCGTTCCCGCTTCGACGTCCGCATCTGCAGTCTGTCGGAAGCGACGTCTTCGGTCGACGGCGTGCCGATTCGATCGCTGCATTGCGATTCCGTCTTCGATGTGCGGACGCTGCCGCGCCTGCGCCGGCTGATTCGGGAGTGGACTCCGGACATCGTTCATACGCATCTCGTGCGAGGAGACTGGTACGGCCGCATCGCCGCGGCGTCGCTGCGCGTTCCGCGGGTCTGTACGACCGTCCACAACGAGGACGATCTCGCATACGACTCCGAGTACGGACGCGGGGTGCGGGTCGCGGCGGAGATGATCAATCGGGTCACCGCGGCGGCCGCGGACGCGATCGTCGCCATTTCGGAGGGCGTGCGGGAGTACGCCGTCCGGCGTCAGAAGCTGCCGCGGGAGAAAGTCGTCGTCATTCCCAACGGAATCGATGTCGAGGAGTACCGGCCGTCCCCGCGCTCGGACGCCGTCCGCACGCTGTGCGGTTTCGGGCCGGAGACGATCGTCGTCGGCGCCCTCGGGCGTCTGGCCGAACAGAAGGGATTCCCGGTGCTCGTCGAAGCGGCGGCGATCGCGCGGCAGGCCAGGCCCGAGCTGCGGTTCGTCATCGCAGGATCGGGAGGGCAGGAAGCCGAGCTTCGTCAGGCCATCTCCGAACGCGGCCAGAGCGATGCCTTCCGTCTCATCGGCCAGAGCGACGATGTTCCTTCCTTTCTTGCCGGACTCGACCTCTTCGTCCTGCCGTCGCTGTGGGAGGGCCTCGGGCTCGCGCTGATCGAGGCGATGGCCGCCGGCCTCGCCTGCATCACGACGGACATCGGCGGCCCGCGGGAAGCGATTACCGATCGCGTCGACGGTCTCATCGTGCCGCCCGGGGATCCGGCGCGGCTGGCGCGGGCAATCGAGGAGCTGGCGGCGAGCGAGCCGTTGCGCCGCGCATTCGGCGCGGCGGCGCGGGAGACCGCGGTGAGACGCTATTCCTCCAGCGTCATGGCGGAGCAGTACATGGGTCTCTACGAGAGACTCCTCCGATGACGGACGTCACGGTCTCCGTCGTCGCGCACAACCAGCGCGCGGATCTCGAGCGACTCCTCCCTTCGCTCCTCATCGCCACCTCGAAGCTCGATGCGGAAGTGCTGGTCGTCGAGAACCGTTCGACGGACGGAAGCGCGGAGCTGCTCGCCGGCGTCTCCGGGATCGAGGTGATCTCGAATCCGGCGCGCACCGGCTACGGCGGCAATCACAACCTCGCGATCCGCCGCGCGCGCGGGGAGTACGTCGCGATCATGAACGCCGACATGACCGTCGCCGCCGATGTCTTCGTACGGCTCAAGGAGCTCATGGACGCGAATCCCGGCGTCGGCATCGTCACGCCGAAGATCCTGAATGAGGATGGGACGGTGCAGGGTCTGAACAAACGGCTGCCGACGCTGTGGGACTTGTTCCTGCGCCGCTTCGCGCCGCGGTTCGTGCAGCGGCGTTTTCAGCGCCGCCTCGACTATTACGAAATGCGCGACGTCGGCTACGACGCGGTCTGCGACGTGCCGTTCGTCAGCGGCGCATTCATGTTCGCGCGCACGCGCCTCCTGCAGGACCTCGGCGGATTCGACGAGCGCTACTTCCTCTATTTCGAGGACGTCGATCTCTGCCGCCGCGTCGCACGCACGCATCGCACCGTGTACTTTCCCGGAGCCACGGTCGTCCACGCGTGGAAGCGCGCGTCGCACACCGCGCCGCGTTTTCTGTGGTATTTCATCGCCAGCGGCGCGAAATACTTCCTGCGATGGGGAATCCGGATCTCGTAACGCGGCGTGTGCTCGCCACCGGCGCCACGGGCGCGGTCGGCCCCGCGGTCGTGCGCGCGCTGGCCGAGGCCGGATGGCAGGTGCGCGCGCTCGTGCGCCGCGATCTGCCGCCCGGCCTCCTGCCCGCGGGCGTCGAGCTCGTGGGCGGCGATCTGCTCGATCCCGCGTCGCTGCGCCGGGCGGTGGAAGGCGTCGATGCGGTCGTGCACATGGCCGCGCTCCTTCACGAGCAACGCGGCGACGCGCGCGCGATGAACGTCGACGCGACGCGGACGCTCGTCGACGCCGCGCGCGGGAAACGCTTCGTTTTCTTCAGCACGATCACGGTTTACGGCAGCGGCGGTCCGTTCGATGAGAGCTCGCCCACGCGGCCGGAGACGGAGTATGCGCGGACGAAGCTCGAGGCCGAAGGGATCGTGCTCGGCGCGGGCGGGATCGTGCTTCGGCTGCCGGCGGTCTACGGCTCCCGCATGAAGGGCCATTACGCGACGCTCGTGCGCGCGCTCGCACGCGGCCTGTTTCCGCTCATCGGAATAGGCGACAATCACCGCACACTCGTGCACGAACGCGATCTCGCCCAGGCGGTGGTGCTGGCCCTCGGCGCGCCGGTGGGCGGTCGTCTGTACAACGTGACCGACGGGACCACGCACGCGATGTGCGACATCATCGCGGCGATCGCGGCCGCGCTGGGGAAGCGAGGTCCGCGCGTGCGCCTGCCGGTCCCGCTCGTGCGCGCCGCCGGCGCGATCGTGCCGAAGCTGGGAGCGCGGCTCGACAAGTACTTCGAAGACATCCGCGTCGACGGCAGCCGGATCGCTCGCGAGCTGCGGTTCGCGCCGCGATACGACCTCGAATCGGGATGGCGGGACGCGCTGTCGTGATCGAGGCGCTGACCGCATTCGCCGTCTCGTTCGTGCTGACGCCGGCCGCGCGTTTTGTGAGCCACCGTTTCGGTCTGCTCGACAAGCCGACGCCGCGCAGCTCGCACTCGGTGCCGACGCCGCGCATCGGCGGACTCGCGATCGTCCTCGGCGCGGCGGCCGCCGCGATCGCCGCGGGCGCGCTGCGGGAGCCGATGCTCGTGCGCATCGCCCTCGGCGTGCTCGCGATGGCGGTGCTCGGCCTCATCGACGACGCGACGGACCTGCGGCCCGCCTGGAAGCTCGTCATCCAGATCGCCGCGGCGGCCGGCATTCTCTTTCCGCTGGGCCTCGACCCGGTCCTCGTGCCGGTCGCGCTGTTCTGGATCGTCGGCGTCACGAACGCGTTCAACTTTATGGACGGCATCAACGGCATCGCCTCGCTGGAGGCGATGATCTGCGGGGCGACGATGGGCGTGCTGCTGCTGCGTGCGGGCGACGTCATGGGCGCGGCGTGCTGCTTCGCGGTCGCCGGCGCCGCCGCGGGCTTCTTTCCGTGGAACGCCTTCAACGGCTCGATCTTCATGGGCGATACCGGCGCGCTCGCGCTCGGATTCTTCTTCGGCGCGATGGTGGTCCGCGGCGGCGCGCCGCGCTGGCTGCTCGCACTCCCGCTGCTGCCGTTCCTCGCCGACAGCGGCGTCACGCTGGCGCGGCGCGCAATGCGGCGCGAGCGTGTTTACGAGGCGCACCGCACGCACTTCTACCAGCGCCTGACGAACCGCGGCTGGTCGCATTTCGCGGTGACGCTGCTCTGGGGCGCGCTCGCGGCCGCGGCGTCAGCGGTCGCGCTGTTCTGGAAGTGACTCCGCCACTCGCCGGTCGAGGATCATGCCCGCGGCGACGGTGGCGTTGGTGGTCTCGTCGATCAGGATGAACGCGCCGGTGACGCGGTTGCGGTCGTACGCATCGAAGGCCAGCGTGCGCGGCGTCTCGATGCGCACGCGTCCGACGTCGTTCAGCCGCAGCTCCGCGCACGCCTCGCGATGCAGCGTGTCGACGTTGATGCGATAGCGCACGCTGCGGATCGCGGCGCCCGGGATCCCGGCCGTCGTCTGTTTCAGCACGAGCCGGCGCTCCGCGGAAGGCGCGTCATCCATCCACACCACCATCGCCTCGAGCTCGTTCGCGAGCTGCGGCAGGTTGTTCGGCTGCACGAGCATGTCTCCGCGCTCAGCGTCGAGGTCGTCTTCGAGCGTCACCATCACGGGCATCGGCGCGAACGCTTCGTCGCGCTCGCCGTCGGGCGCGAGGATCGAGCGGATCCGCGAGCGCCGCAGCGACGGCAGCACGATCACCTCGTCGCCTTTGCGCAGAACGCCCGAGGCGATGCTGCCGGCGTAGCCGCGGAGCTCCCCGTGCCGGACGACGAGCTGCACCGGCAGGCGCAGATCGATCAGGTTGCGATCGCCGGCGATGTGCACCGACTCCAGCCACGCCAGCAGCGGCCCGCCCGCGTACCAGGTCATCTTCGCGCTCGCGTGCACGACGTTGTCGCCGTCGCGCGCGACCATCGGGATGAAGCGGACGTCGGTGATCTGCAGCTTCGCCGCGAAGCCGGTGAAGTCGTCGCAGATCCTCCGGAACACGTCCTCGGCATAGCCGGCGAGATCCATCTTGTTCACCGCGACCACGAGATGGCGGATGCCGAGGAGCGCGGCGATGAAGGCGTGGCGCCGGGTCTGGCCTGTGGGGCCGCGCGTCGCGTCGACCAGGATCACCGCGAGATCGCAGCGCGACGCGCCGGTGGCCATGTTGCGCGTCAGCTCCTCGTGGCCCGGCGTATCGGCGATGATGAACTTCCGCCGCGGCGTCGAGACGTAGCGCCAGGCGACGTCGATCGTGATTCCCTGCTCGCGCTCCGCCTTCAGCCCGTCCACGAGCAGCGCGAGATTGTCGCGCACCGCCGCCAGCTGGTCGTCATGGATCAGATTCGCGTCGTGGAGCATGCGGCCGATCAGCGTCGACTTGCCGTCGTCCACGCTGCCGCAGGTGAGAAAGCGCAGCAGCTCCATCAGAAGTAGCCCTCGCGCTTCTTCTCCTCCATCGACGCGCTCTCCTGATAGTCGATCACACGGCCGGCGCGCTCCGACGTGCGCGCGCGGGTCATCTCCTCGATGATCTTCGGCACGGTATCGGCGTCGGACTCGATCCCGCCGGTGAGCGGATAACAACCGAGGGTGCGGAAGCGCACCCGGCGCAGCTGCGGCGTCTCGCCGTCGCGAAGCGGAAAGCGCGCGTCGTCGACCATCAGCAGCACGCCGTCGCGCTCGACCACCGGCCGCTCGGCGGCGAAGTAGAGCGGCACGACCGGAATGTCCTCGCGCTCGATGTAGAGCCAGACATCGAGCTCCGTCCAGTTCGAGAGCGGAAACACGCGGATCGATTCTCCCGGCCGCACGCGCTCGTTGTAGAGGTCCCACAGCTCGGGGCGCTGATTGCGCGGATCCCACTGATGCAGGCGGTCGCGGAACGAGAAGATGCGCTCCTTCGCGCGGCTCCGCTCCTCATCGCGCCGCGCGCCGCCGAACGCCGCGTCGAATCCGTGGTGGTCGAGCGCCTGTTTCAGCGCCTCCGTCTTCATCACCTGCGTGTAGCGCGCGCCGTGATCGAACGGGTTCAGCGCGGCGGGATTCGTCCACACCAGCAGCTCCGCGCCGGCCTCGCGCGCCGCGCGGTCGCGGAAGGCGAGCATCTCGCGGAACTTCCAGCCGGTGTTGATGTGCAGCAGCGGAAACGGCAGCGGCGCGGGCCGGAACGCCTTCCGCGCCAGATGCAGCATCACCGACGAATCCTTGCCGATGGAGTACAGCATCACCGGCTTCGACAGCGTCGCCGCGACTTCGCGAAGGATGTGGATGCTCTCCGCCTCCAGCTGCTGCAGGTGGTCGAGGACGTAGCGGCTCATCGGCGCTCCAGCTCCGCGTAAACCGCATCGACGCAGGCTTCGACCTCCAGCTCACCCGTGCGCAGGACGAGCGCCGGTGCGGCGGGAATCTCGTACGGCGAGCTGATGCCGGTGAAGTCGGCGATCTCGCCGGCGCGCGCCTTCGCGTACAGCCCCTTCGGATCGCGCCGCTCGCAGACCTCGATCGGCGCGTCGAGAAACACTTCCACGAAACGGTCTTCGCCGACGACTTCCCGCACGCGCTCGCGATCGCGCTCGAACGGAGAGATGAAGGCGGTGATGACGATCAGCCCCGCGTCCGCGAGCATCGCCGCGACATGTCCCGCGCGACGGATGTTCTCCGCGCGGTCGGCGTCGGAGAAACCGAGGTCGGAGTTGAGGCCGCGGCGGATGACGTCGCCGTCGAGCACGTACACGAGTTTCTGCTCGGCGCGCAGCCGTGCCTCGAGGGCGCGCGCGATCGTCGATTTCCCCGAGCCCGAGAGCCCGGTCAGCCACACGACCGCATTCACGAGGCGGGCTCGGGGAGCGCGCCGGCGGGGATGAGCTCGGGGCGCGGCTCCGCGTCCGTCCGCGGCTGCCGGTACTCGGCGACCAGCGCCTGGAGGTGCGCGATCGCGCGCTCGGCGGTCATGTTGTGCTCGCTGCGCGCCGCGGCGAGCCAGCGCGCGATGACGCCCGGCTCCGGCTGCGGCGCCTCGGTGATCACGATGCGCGGATGAATCGTGGGGCGGATCGATTCGCCGTGCAGGCGGATCTCCTCGAACAGCTTCTCGCCCGGCCGCAGGCCGACGAACACGATCGAGATCTCGCTCTCATCGCGGTTCGAAAGGCGGATCAGATCGCGCGCGAGCTCGAGGATCTTCACCGGCTCGCCCATGTCCAGCATGAAGATCTGGCCCGCGTCGCCGAGCGTCGCCGCCTGCAGGACCAGCGACACCGCCTCCGACGTGCGGAGGAAGTAGCGCGTGACTTCCGGATGCGTGACGGTGATGGGTCCGCCGGCCGCGATCTGTTCCATGAACAGCGGGATCACGCTGCCGGACGAGCCGATCACGTTCCCGAAGCGGACGACCGTCACCTTCATCGAGCCGGCGCGCGCGGTGTCGAGCACCGCGATCTCCGCGGCGCGCTTCGACGCACCCATGATGCTCGACGGATTGATCGCCTTGTCCGTCGAGACGAACACGAACCGCGACGTGCCGTTGGCCGCGGAGAGCTCGGCGATGCTGCGCGCGGCGAGCGTGTTGTTGCGCAGATACTCCGCCGGGTTTTCCTCGCCGAGGGGGACGTGCTTGTGCGCGGCCGCGTGCAGCACGATGTCCGGCCGCTCGCGTTTCAGCAGGTCCTCGAGCAGCGGCGCGTCGCAGACGTCGAGCAGATGGCTGGAGATCTGCGACGTGACCCATCCCGCCTCGCGCGACAGGCGTTTGCGCACGTCGTACAGCGCGAACTCGCAGCGCTCCACGAGCGCGAGCTTCGCCGGCTCGAAATACGCGATCTGCACCGCGAGCTCGGAGCCGATCGTGCCGCCCGCGCCGGTGACGAGCACGCGCTTGCCGCGGAACATCTCCCGCACCGGATCGCCCGGCAGCTCGATCGGCTTGCGGCGCAGCAGGTCCTCGACGCTCACCGCGCGGAGCTGCGTCACCTGCATCGTGCTGCTGACGAGGCGGTCGATGCCGGGGATGGTCTTGAACCGCAGGTCGGCGGCCATGAGGTCATGGATGATCTCGCGCAGCCGCCGTCCGGGCGCGCTCGGGATCGCGATCAGCGCTTCTTCCGCGCCGAGCGAGTCGGCGATGATGCCGATCTCCGAGATCGGGCCGAAGACGTTGATGCCGCGGATCTGCGAGCCCCACTTCGCGCGCTGGTCGTCGACGAAGCCGACGATCTTCATCCCCAGCTGCGGGCGGTGCTCGATCTCGCGCGCCAGCGTTTCGCCGGCGTCGCCCGCGCCGATGATGAGCACGCGCTTCGCCGCCGGCGTGCTCTCGGTCGGACGCATGTGATCGCGCGCGACGCGCATCAGCACGCGCGCCCCGAAGAGCGTGAGCAGCGAGAACGCCCAGTCGATCAGCAGCACGCCGCGCGGCGAGCGGATGTAGCGCGGATCGATGCCGAGGAATGGACCCGCGTACCAGCCGATCACCAGCAGCGCGAGCGTGAGCGTGAGGCCGTACACGACGCGCATCACGTCGGCGATGCCGACGTAGCGCCACCAGCCGCGATAGAACCCGAAGAAGCCCCCGACCACGAGCTGCGTCACCGTCACGATCGGCAGGCTCCACTTGAACGTCTCGATGAACATCCCCGGGATCTCGAACTCGAAGCGCAGCAGCCACGCGAAGGCGCAGCACGACGCAAACACGACCGCGTGGAACGCGAAGAGGATGAGCACGCGCGCGGCGGTGGCGCGGCGGACGAAACTACGGATGCGGGAACGGCTCACGGGTCTCTCTCTGATTATAGCGGCGCATATCGTGCAGAATACGCGGCGATGTTGCCGCTGTCTTCCCGCCGCCGCTGGGCGGTCACCATCGGAGTCATGACCGGGATGCTGCTGGCGGCGATGGAGGCGACAGTCGTCGGCACGGCCATGCCGACGATCGTGGCCGCGCTCGGCGGGCTCGCGCATTACAGCTGGGTCTTCTCCGCCTACCTGCTCACGTCGACGGTCACCGTTCCGATCTGGGGAAAGCTGTCCGATCTGTTCGGGCGGCGGCCGCTGTTCCAGATCGGCATCG
>Ga0134123_10000628_pt1 | contig 23279 bp, 20 predicted proteins | sample KB303_FD_96460 | JGI IMG/M metagenome (GOLD analysis project Ga0134123, IMG submission 96460) | Terrestrial soil microbial communities without Nitrogen fertilizer from Kellogg Biological Station, Michigan, USA - KB3-0-3 | ecosystem: Environmental > Terrestrial > Soil > Unclassified ...
GCCCGCGCGATGCAGCGCGGCGACGCCCTCCACGAGCTGCGGCAGGGCCGCCTCGAGGCGATCCATGTGCGCGGGAGTGACGGTGAACAGTCCTTCCCTTCCGGCGATCGTCGGCATCAGCGACGGATCGACTGGCAGCGGAGCGGTCTCCATCGCCAGGCAATCGCTGTCCGAAACGTATTCGATGAAGGTATTCCCGCGGACGAGCTCCATGGTGAAGAACCACTCGTCGGCGTCGGACACGAGCTCGTAGAGCTGGACGAGATTGGGATGGGTGATGTCGGCGAGCGAGCGGAACTCGCGCTTGAAGCGATAGAGCGTCTCGGGCGTGAAATGCCGCAGGGTCTTCAGCGCGACGCGCGCGTCCTTCTGCAGGTCGCGCGCTTCGTAGACCACGCCGAACCCGCCCTCGCCGAGGCGGTGCTGAATGATGAAACGCTCGGTTCCGCGGAACTCCATCAGGTCGCCCAGGGTGCGAATACGTACGCGAGCCGCTCCGGATTCCGGATCCCCTCGGACAGCATCCACGCCTCGCTCGCGGCGATCCGGCTCGCTCCCTCGCTGCCGCCGATGAGCTCTCCGAGGCGGCGACGGGCGACGGCGCGATGCAGGTGCATGTCGAGGTCTCCGAGCCGTTGCTCCGCGAGCTCGAGTCGCCGGCGCGCCGCGTCTTTCTGTCCGCGCCGTACGTCCATGCCGGCGCGGAGCAGCTCCGCGAGCGCGGAGCCCCAATCCGTGCGTTCGCGATCCATCCGTCGCGTCGCGCGCTCGGCCTCGCGCATGAGCCGGCGGACTCCGTCTGCAGAGCTCGCCCCTTCATCGATCGCCCCCAGCGCCGAGCGGCCGCGAAGATCGAGCATGCACAGCTTGCTGAACTGCACGTGCAACGACAGCGCGCCCTCCATGGTGGGCCACTTCTGCCGGATTCCGGCCCATGCGAGCGAGCCGCGCCGCTGGTAGAGCGCGATGTCCGACGCGGCCCACACTTCCCACATGAGATGAACCTGAGAGCCGGCCTGCGACCACTGACTGATCGCGTTGTACGACACCTCGAGGCCTTCCGCCGGCTCGTCGGAGCAAAGGTAGACGAAATGGGAGTGCAATCCGCGGAACATCGTGAGGGCGTAGAGGTCGCCGCGTTCCTGCCCATCGCTGACGAGGAGCGGATAACGCACAGCCATCGTCTTCATCTCGCCGAGGAAGAAATGGCAATAGAAGGAAAAGAAGCGCGCGCTGTCAAGCTCCCACGGCACGCCGCTGCAACCGTCGAGCAGAATCTGCTCCGCGGCCAGGCACGACGCCGCGCCGCTCTTCCACCGTCCTTCGAGAAATGCGGCGATGCCCGCGCAGAGCGCGAAGAGGCCGTGCGCGTACGGCGTATCGGCGCGATCGACCAGCTCCTTCGCGTCGCTGAGCAGCCTGGCCGTCCTGCGCTGACTGCGTGATCCGCGAACGGACCGATACCCCGCCTCCATGCACATCGCGCGGGTGGCGCGATGCAGCTCTCCCGAATCGAGCGCCTCGATCGCGTGCTGCGTCTGAAACACCGCACCGCGTACCGTGTCGACGATTCCGAGACCGACGGACACGGACCAGCAGCTGTCGATGCGCATCAGCGTCTGCGGCGAGATGCTCATTTCGTCGCGCTCCCGGAATCGCGTGCCGCGCAACGCCAGACGCGCGCGGCGGAGCAGCAGAGCGAGCAGCATTCCGCGCCGCGTCTTCGGGATCCTCATGCCGACCGACGTCAGCACGCTCTCCAGCACGGCGAGACCCTCATCGATGTGCCCGGCGAAAAGGAGCTGCTCCGCGGCCTTGCGCCGCAGCTCCAGCCGCTCGCGAAGAGAAAGGCCGGTGACCGACAGATACGCTTCCGCCGCCTCCGCGCCTCGCCCGGCATTCGTCAGCGCATCGCCGAGCTTGACCTGCAGCTGCGAGCGGCGATCCGATTCCGGCGCCAGCAGGTCGAGCGCGCGACGATAGAGTCGCGCGGCGCGGTCGAACGCCAGCGCGCGCTCGGCTTCCTCCGCGGCGACGATGGTGTACTCGATCGCGCGCTCTTCTTCGCCGCCGGCGATGAAGTGATCGGCGAGCACCTCGGCGTCGGCGCCGCCGCAGGCCTGGAACGCCGCGGCCAGACAGCGGTGGTGCTCGCGCAACAGCTCGGGATCGAGGAACCGCACGACCGTCTCGCGGATGCGGTCGTGATACGTCTCGAGCTCGTTCTCCCCGTCGGTCTCGCGCGTGCGGACGAGATGTTCGGTGCGCAGGAGCGCGAGCGCCGACTCGTGGGCATCGATGGCGGCCGCGCGCTGGAGAACGTTCGCCGGCACGGGCTGACCGTTCACCGCGACGAGCTGCAGCAATCTCTCCGCGGCCGGCGGAAGGCGGCGGAGACGCGGGAGGATCATCTCCGCGAGCGTGCCCTGCTGCCGCTGCAGCAGACTGTCGCCCGCCGCCTCGGCCGACCGCACCAGCTCGTTGATGAAGAACGGACTGCCGCCTGCTTCCGCGGCAATACTCGCCGCGGCCTCGGCAAACCGCGGGGCCGTCTGCTTCAGCAGCGCCTCCGCGAGCTCCCGCGATTCGCCGGCGGAAAGCTGCTCGACGGACATCTCGCGCGCGTTCATCTGCCGCAGCGTCTCCTCCGTGCGGAACGCGCGGAGGAACGGGCTGCTGTTCACTTCGTCGCTGCGGTAAGAGGCGATGAACAGCAGCGGCGGTGCATCGGGTCCGCGGACGACGTAGGTGAGCAGGTCCGCGCTGTCGACGTCGCCCCACTGCAGGTCGTCGACGAACAGCACCGTCGGCAACTTATCGCCGAGGCGCGCCAGCAGCTCGCGAAGCGCCGTGAAGGCGCGGCGCCGCAGCTCCTGGGAGTCGGGCACCGCCGCCGCTCTGCGCCGGGACGGCGTAAGCTCCTCGAGCTGGCGAAGCACGGGAAAGAGCTGTGCGAGCGCAAAGATGTCGCGCGGCAAAAGCGCCTCCGCCTCGAGCGGCTGCATGCGGAGAAGATGGCGCGCGAGCGCGTCGATGAGACTGTCGAGTCCCTTGTACGGCACCGACTCGCGCTCGAAGCAGCGGCCGGTGAGGAACACGGCTTTCGGATGCTCGAGGCGCAGCTCGTCGAGAAAGCGGCGCACCAGCGACGTCTTGCCGATGCCCGACAGCCCATGCAGGCAGACCGTGACGCTCTCTCCCGCGAGCACCTCGTCGAACGTCGCTCGCAATCCGGCCATCTGCCGCTCGCGGCCGATGAACGGAGCGAATGCGGGCGTGGAGCGCACCGGAGGCGCCGTCATCCGCGGAGCGCGGACGGACGGATTCAGACGCACCAGGATCTCGTCGAGGCCGGGCCGGCTCTCCGCATCGCGCCGCATCAGATCGCGGCACAGCGCGTCGAGACGCGGCGGGACGCCGGAGACGAAGTCGCTCGGCGGCGGGCCGTCGGCCTGCTTCATCGCGATCAGCTCGACGAAGCTGCCGTCGAACGGAACCTCGCCGGTCAGACACTCGAACAGCATCACGCCGACGCTGTACCAGTCGCTCGCCGGCGTGAGCGGAGCTCCCGCGGCCTGCTCGGGCGACATGTAGGCGGGAGTACCCGCGACCAGCAGGCTCTGCATCGTCCTGTTGGCGCTGAGGTCGATGAGGAGACCGAAGTCGAGCAGCACGACGCGTCCGGCATCCGTCACGAGCACGTTCGACGGCTTGAGATCGCGATGAATGCTGCCCGCCCGGTGAAGCGCGGCCACGCCTTCGATCAGCTGCGGCAGCGCCGCCTCGAGGCGATCGATGCGTGCGGCGGAGGCGCGAAGAGCATTGGGGCCGCGCCGGATGATCGTCGCCGAGTGCGACACGTCCACGCTTTCCGTCGCGACATGCTCCAGGAGCGTCTCGCCGCGGATGAGCTCCATGGTGAAGAACCACTCGTCCGCGTCGGACACGAGCTCGTACAGCTGCACGAGGTTGGGATGGGTGATGTCGGCGAGCGAGCGGAATTCGCGCTTGAACCGGTACAGCGAGTCGGGCGTGAAATACCGCAGCGTTTTCAGGGCAACGCTGCAGTTCTTCTGAAGATCGCGGGCCTCATAGACCACGCCGAAACCGCCCTCGCCGAGACGGCGCTGCAGCACGAAACGCTCGGTTCCGCGAAATTCCATGGCTCGCCCGAATGAAGGAAGAATGACCGGAGGCTAGTATAGTCGCCGGGAGGGAGACTCCACCGTTGCTCGCTCCTGACAGGGTCCTGCAGAGTCGCTATCGCATTCTCCGGCAACTCGGCCAGGGCGGCATGGGAACCGTGTACGAAGCCATCGATGAGCGCTTCGACGGCCGGGTGGCGATCAAGGAGAGTCATTTCAACGACGAGGCCTTCCGCAGGCAGTTCCAGCGCGAGGCGCGGTTGCTCAACCGGCTGCACCATCCGGCGATGACCCGGGTCATCGACCATTTCAGCGAAGACGATGGCGAGTTCCTCGTCATGGATTTCGTCCCCGGCGAGGACTTGTACAGGCTCCTGGAATGGCGGAAGGGCGCATTCTCGACAGCCCAGGTCCTGCGATGGGCCGACCAGCTGCTCGATGTGCTCGGCTACCTGCACGGACAGGTTCCGCCCATCATCCATCGGGACATCAAGCCGGAAAATCTGAAGCTGTCCGACAACGGCCAGATCATCCTGCTGGACTTCGGTCTCTCGAAGGGATTCGCGAGCGGGATCACGGAACCGGCATCCCACAGCATCCTCGGTTTCACGCCGGCGTACGCTCCGCTCGAACAGATTCAGGGCGAAGGAACGGACCCGCGTACGGATCTGTACTCACTCGCCGCAACGCTCCATCATTTGCTGACCGGCGTGACGCCGCCCGCGACGCTGACGCGGATCGCGGCGACGGCCGATCATCAGCGAGATCCATTGCGTCCCGCAACCGAGTTGAATCCCGCCGTACCCGCTGAAGTGTCGGCGGTCCTCGACCGCGCACTGGCGATCCGGCGCGATGAACGCTTCCCGAGCGCCGCCGAGATGCGAAGAGCGCTGACCGCCGCCGCGGGAAACGACCTTTCCAACGAGCCTACAGTCGCAAGAGTGAGGGCGCGAGCCGGCGCTCTCTGGAAAGCGCCCCGGTTCCGCCGCGCGGCGATCGGAGTCGTCGTGGCGGCGGTCATTACGAGCGTTCTGTACGTCCTGTCGCTTCGCCTTCACTCGCCGCCGCCCGTGACGCACCGCACGGTCGATTCCGCCGCGTACAACTATTACGTGCGCGGCAAGGTGAACGTCAGCAGCGAGAACGCGGAGAGCAACGAAGCAGCGATCCGGCTGTTTCAGCAGGCATTGACGGTGGATCCGAACTACGCCGCTGCCCATGCGCAGCTGGCCCGCGCCTGGAGCATCAAAGCGCGCTACTTTGCGCCGGTGGCGGAGAAGAAGCAGCTCACGGAGAATGCCGAAGTCTCGGTGGAGAAAGCGCTGGCGCTGGATCCCGATCTCGCCGAAGGGCATTTTGCGCGGGGATTGATCCTCTGGACGCCCGAGAAGCGATTCCCTCACGATCAGGCGATTCAGTCCTACCGTCGCGCGATCCGGCTCGCTCCTGATTTCGATGAGGCGCACCATCAGCTCGGATTCGTCCTGCTGCACATCGGGTTGCTGGACGAAGCGCAGCGGGAAATCGAACGCGCGCTGGCGATCAATCCGGCCAACTCTCTGGCGCGTTACCGCCTCGGTGTCATCGACATGTGCCGCGCGAAGTACGAGGACGCGTTCGAGATCTTCAATAGCACTCCGCTCGAAAAGAATCCGTCCCTTCTGACGTTCTACACCTCGAACGCTCTGTTCCGCCTCGGTCGCAACGACGAGGCCTCGGCACTGATCGAGCAGTTCCTGAAACGGCATCCGAAGGACGAGGGCGGCGCGGTGACGAGCGTCCGGGCGATGATGCTTGCGAGCGCCGGCAGGAAGCGGGAAGCAAAGGAGACGATCCTCCGGGCAATCGAGATGGGCGAGGGTTACGCGCATTTCCATCACACGGCGTACAACATCGCGTCTGCATACGCGCTGATGAATGAGCCGACACCGGCGATGCGGTGGCTGCAGGTGACCGTCGACGACGGCTTCCCGTGCTATCCGCTCCTCTCCGGCGACACGAACCTCGATCACCTGCGAACCGACGTGCGCTTCGTCGCGTTCATGGCGAAGTTGAAGCGGCAGTGGGAGCAGCGGAGGGCTGAGCAGGGCTATCCGTCCGTCCGCAGCGCCTCCATCGGCTGGATGCGGAGGCTGCGTCGCGCCGGGCCGAGCGCGGCAAGAAAGCCTGTGATCAGCATCAACGCCGCGACGGCGAGCAGGAGGTAGAACGCGCTGCCGTCGTTGTCGCGGATGAAGTCATAGTTGCCGCCGCGGCTGGGAAACACGAGCGTGATCACATCACTCTCCGCGTCCCAGGTGCCCCGCGCGACTTCCTGTTCGGTTCCGCGGCGCTTCCCGATGAGCTTCACCGCATTGCCGTCGCGCGTGAGCCGCTCCACGCCCTGCTGCGTGCCGAGGTCGCGCTCCGGATTGCGCAGGACCGCGCGGAGCGAGCCATCCGGCTGCGGCTGGAGGAGGAGATAGAACGTGAAGGCGTCCTCGGACGGATCGACGTTGCCGCGCCACGGGCAACACCCTGCCGATCATGTCGGCGGTCCAGGTCTCGCCGCTGCGCAGCAGGACCACCGGGCCGTGCGCATCGGGACCGAATCGCTTCTTCGCTTTCCAGAGCCCCGCCAGCTCATCCGCACCGGTAGTCGATGCAGTGACGAACAACAGCGCGAAGACAATCGCTTTCATATCCGCGGATACCCCATGATGGCGGTGCTCATCCTGTTGTATGCACAGACGTCGGGGAGACGCTGACGTTAGCAGATCCTGCGAGATACGATGTTGCGCATCCGAAGGAAATGACATGAGTGAATCCGTCATCCACGTTTCGGAGCTGACGCGCCGGTTCGGTGCGAAGACGGCTCTGGACTCGGTGAGCCTGTCCATGCCACGCGGGGCGGTCTACGGCCTCGTCGGCGCAAACGGCGCGGGCAAGACGACGCTCATCAAACATCTCCTCGGACTGCTGCGGGCGGAAAGCGGCTCGGTGCGCGTGTTCGGCCGCGATCCGGTCGCCGATCCGGTCGCCGTCCTGTCGCGCATCGGCTATCTCTCCGAAGAGAACGACCTCCCAGGCTGGATGCGCGTCGACGAGCTCATTCGCTACTCACGCGCCTTCTATCCCGCCTGGGACGATGCTTACGCGGAGACGCTGCAGAAGACGTTCGCACTCGACCCCGGGGCGAAAATCAGGAGCCTCTCCAAAGGCCAGAAGGCGCGGGCGGGACTGCTCGTCGCGCTGGCGTATCGGCCGGAATTGCTCGTGCTGGATGAACCGTCGTCCGGCCTCGACCCGATCGTCCGCCGCGACATTCTCGGCGCCGTCATCCGCACCATCGCCGATGAAGGCCGCACGGTGCTCTTTTCGTCGCATCTGCTGGAGGAAGTGGAGCAGGTCGCCGACCATGTCACGATGATCAGCAGGGGCTCGATCGCTCTGAGCGCGCCGCTGGACTCGATCAGGGAATCGCATCGCAGCGTCACCGTGCGGTTTGCGGAATCACGGCCCGAGCCCCGGCCGTTCGCGGACGTGCTGCGCTGGGACGGTGGAGGCCAGGACTGGACGGCTCTGGTTCGCGGCGATACGGGCGAGCTGCACGCCGCCGCCGCCGGCTGGGGAGCGCATGTCGTCGCCGAGCGCGTTCCCTCCCTCGACGAGATCTTCGTCGCCTATGCCGGGAGCCACTGATATGCGCTCCCCCGCTGCCGCAATCGCCTGGGAGCTCCGGCGGCGGCATCGGTGGGGACTGCTCGTCGTGACCGCGTATCTCATCGTCCTCGCGGCGGTCAGGCTCCTCATCGTCGGGCCGCGGGGCCGCGTCGACTTCGAAAACGCGCAGAGTTTCGCGCTCGTCGTGGTCGTGCCATTGACGTCGACGCTGATGTACTTCCTGGCGGTGTTCAGCTTCGGGCTTGCCGGCGACTTCGCCGCGCGTCCATCGATCTATCCCGCTCGCATGTTCAGCCTGCCGGTGACCACCGCCGCGCTGGTGGGCTGGCCGATGCTCTATGGCTCGGCGGCCATGGCGGTGCTGTGGCTCGCCACGAGGCTTCTCGCGGCGTGGCCGTCCGGAGTCGACATCCCGGTGATCTGGCCGGCGCTGCTCGCCGCGTCGGTTCTCGCGTGGACGCAGGCGCTGATTTGGATGCCGTACCCCCTGCCGGGACTGCGGGTGATCGTCATCGTGCTCTGGCTGTCCGCGATCGAAGCCGTGGTGATGGTGGCGTTGGAATCCAAAGCCGCCGAGGCGGTGATGCTGGCCATCCTCGCGCCGCACGTGCCGCTCGCGTATCTCGCCGCCCGCTTCGCGGTCGCGCGCGCTCGCCGCGGCGACGTGCCCGACTGGCGCGGAATCTTCGCCCTGCGGGGATCGATCGCGGCAGTCACTCCGCGCCGGCGAGAGCCGTTTCCCTCGCCCGCGCGCGCTCAGGCGTGGTTCGAGTGGCGGCAGCATGGCCGGTCGCTGCCGGTGCTGGTGGGGATCCTCCTGCCGTTCGAGCTGGCCCTGCTGTTCCTCTTCCCGGAGACCCCGGTCATCGTTTTCGAGACCCTGCTCTTCGTGCTGCTCACTCCACCGTTCATGGCCGCCTTCGTCGCCGCGACGGTGAGCAGGTCGAATCCCGATGGAGGCGATTCGTATGGCGTGACCCCGTTCCTGGCCACGCGGCCGATGACCAGCGTCTCGCTCATCGCCGCCAAACTGCAGGCGATGATCCGGAGCACGCTCGCCGCGTGGCTGCTGGTGATCGTGGCCATCCCTGTCGCATTGAGACTCTCCGGCACCCTGCCGCTGGTGACCGAATGGGGAGGTGACCTGATCGAGCTCGCGGGGACGCCCCGCGCGATCGTGATCGTATTGCTCGGATTCACGGGATTGCTGGCGTCGACGTGGAAGCAGCTCGTGCAGAGTCTGTACGTCGGCATGAGCGGCCGCGCGTGGGTCGTCAAAGCGAGCGTGTTCGTGGCCCTGTCGCTGCTCGCGATCCTGGTGCCGCTCGCCCACTGGGTCATCGGGAACCGAGTTGCGATGGCCGCGTTGTGGAACATGTTCCCGTGGATCCTCGCCGTTCTGGTCTGCTTCAAGCTCGCCGCCGCCGTCTGGATCGCTGCGCGACTCCATGACCGCCGGCTGCTGAGCGGCCGGACGCTCGTCCTCGGCGCGGCCTGCTGGGACCTCGCAGTGCTCGCTCTTTACGGTCTGCTCGTGTGGCTGCTCCCGGCGCTGCTGTTCCCGAGATCCGTTCTCGCACTCGTCGCGATCCTGGCGATCCCGCTGGCGCGACTCTCGGCGGCGCCGCTGGCGCTCGCATGGAATCGTCATCGGTGAGCAGGAAGACCGTCATCGGCGCGGTGCTGATTCTCCTCAGCCTGCCGGCGCTCCTGGTGCTGACCGAGGCGGTGTCGTTTTGTGTGAGGAACCGAACCAACGGCACGATTGTTTCGTCGGGCCGGGAGCGCGAGTACCTGCTGTATGTCCCGAAGAGCTACGACCGCACCCGGCCGGCGCCGCTCGTCATCAGCATGCACGGCGCCGGGGGATGGCCGGTCCAGCAACGGGACATGAGCGGGTGGAACCGTCTGGCCGACGAGAACGGGTTCCTCGTGGTCTACCCGGCGGGAACCGGACGCGCCGGGCGGGTCTGGAACATGGGCGGGGAGAGGGATGTCCGATTCATCTCGGAGCTGATCGACACACTGCAGGCGACCTGGAACATCGATCCGGCGAGGATCTACGCGAACGGACTCTCCAATGGCGGGGGGATGGCCTTCGTGCTTTCGTGCACGATGTCCGATCGGATCGCGGCGGTGGGGATGGTGGGCGCCGCTCAATTACTGCCGTGGAGCTGGTGTACCGACCGCCGGCCGGTCCCGATGATCGCGTTTCATGGGACCGCGGACCGGTTTGCTCCATACTACGGCGGGACGTCTTGGGTCGTCTCCCGGCCGCTGCCGAACGTTCTGACCTGGACGGCGAACTGGGCCCGAAGAAATCAGTGCGGAGCAAGCCCGGTCGAATCGGCGGTCGCCGCGGATGTCACCCGTCGTGCATACACGAACTGCGCGGACGACGCGGCCGTGGTGCTCTACACGATCCGGGGAGGAGGCCATTCGTGGCCCGGCGGCGAGCCGCTGCCGGAGTGGTTCGCCGGGCCCACGAACCGCAGCATCGACGCAACGAGTCTGATGTGGGCGTTCTTTCGTGAACATCCGCTTCGGAAAGGTAGGAAATGAAGACCTGCGACTTGCATCGTCACGAGCATCGAAACCTGCCGTGCCCCTGGCCCGATTGCCCGAACGGTGAAGGAGCGGCCGACATTACGGAAATCACGCGGCACACGGGCGCCGGAAGGATGACGCGCGCGGAAGGTCACTTCGACGTATCACCGCCACCCCGCGTGTTCCGGCGCGAGCGATGGATCTGTGACACATGCGGCACCGCCGGCTGGGCCTGGGTGGAAGCTGGAGCAGGGATGCGCATGGACCGGTGCCCGCACCGGCGCACCAGAACCGTCTGGCCGCGCGGCGCCGTGGTCATCGCTTCGGGCGCTTCTTCCTGAGCGCGGCCTCGATCTCGCTGTTTCCCGACGCGAGCGCGCGAACGTTGTACGGCTCCTTCTTTGGATCGACGCCGGCATCGAGCAGCGCGTCGACGACATCCGCACGCCCCGCGGAGATGGCGTTGCGCAGGGCGGTCGAGCCGTTCTTCGTCCGGACATGCGGGGACACGCCTGCCGCGAGCAGCGCACGCACCACGCCGAAGGGACAGCTCCCCGCGGCCAGCACCAGCGCGTTGGCTCCGTTGGAGTCCACGCCGGCGAGGTCGGCTCCGGCGCCGGTGAGGAGCTCGGCGCTGGCGGTCTGGATCTCGGCGTCCTTGAGATCGCAGCGTTCCGCGAGAAGGACGAGCGGCGTGTAGCCCGTGACCGCGCGCGTCTGGCGGATGTCCGCGCCTGCCTTCAGCGCCAGCGCGAGGCGCAGCGGCTCGCGGTGCGTGATGCCGTCCCACATGTGCTCGTCGATCGTGGTCGCCGCGCCGGGACGCTCGAGCATCTTCTTCGCCTCGGCCGGCGTGCGCTCCGGATACGGCGGGAGCGCCTTCCAGTCGACACGTCCGCCCGGCGCAGGCCGCGGAGCGGGAGCCGGCGCCGGTTTGCCGCCGAGGGCGGCGATGACGGGTGCATTGCCCCGCGCTTCCTTCAGCAATTCAACGCGCCATCGTGCGATGTCGAAGCCCGCGTCGAGAAGCATGCGGATGGACTCGACCTGCCGCTCGCCGCCGATCCTGACCACGAGATGCATGGCTGTATTGCCGTTGCGGTCGACGCGATTCACATCCGGCTTCTTCGGCGCGTCGAGCACGACGCGCATGACGTCGGGACAGGCGTACACCTGCGAGAGCGCGGCCCAGTCGTTCTCGGGATCGGTGGTGTTGGGATCCGCTCCGGCGTTGAGGAGCAGTTTCGCCATCTTCGCGGTCGTGGCGTCGGCGCAGGAGAACGAGAGCAGGTAGGTGAGCGGATAGCGCTTGAGCGTGCGCTGATCCTCCGTCTGATACGTGATCTCGCGATCGGCGCGCACGCCGAGGGTGAGATAGGCCTCGACGACGAGAGGCGCGGTGTCCATCGAGAGGTTGAGCACGGAAAGCATCCCGTCCGCCGTCTCGGGGAGTCCATGGTCGGCGATCACCTTCTTCGCCTGGGCTTTGCTCATCGCCCCTGCGGCGGATGCCGCGCAAAGGAGAACGAGCGCGACGGCGAGTCCCGGCCGTTTCATGATTCACCTCCTGATCGGTTCGAGCATACTCCGCGCGCTTCGGGCAATCACTCCTTCACGTAGCATGGGTATTCCCTTTGCGCCTTCGCGACAACGTCGGTGTCCATCTCCTGAAATACGACAGGATGCGCCGCCGACGTTTGCGCGATGACTTCGCCGAACGGGTCGATGATCCATCCCAACCCGCCGAACATCTGGCCCCGAGCATCGACGCCCGACCGATTCGACGAGAGGACGTAGCAGCCGGAGACGATCGCCGCCATTTGCATCGCGACGAGCCAGCGGTCCAGCGCCATGCTTCCGACCGCACGCGGCACGAGGATCACGTGCGCACCGGCGCGGCCATACTGCCGTGCGTGTTCGTTGAACATCAATTCGGTGCAGATGAGAAACCCACATCGCAGCGCACCTGCCGCTGCGACGCGGAAATGCCGTTCGCCCGGTTGAAACCAGCGCGCCTCGTAGTAGCCCTCTTCTTCGGGAAAGTACTGCTTCGTATGCACGGACTGCAGCACGCGATCACTCGACCAGATGAATGCTTCGTTCGTACGGAGATTGTTCGACTCAGTCGGACGTGAGCCGGCGACGAACGGCGTGCCGAGATCCGCGAGCCGCATGACGCCGTTCGCGTGCGCGGAACACGATTCTGTCCATACCCGCTCGTCGAATGTGTCGAGTGATGAGATCCATCCTCCGAACGGCATCTCGTTGAGGAGAAACAAATACGGCGCTTCGCGTGCCACGCAAGCCGAAACCTTCGACCATTCTCCCGAGGGCGCAGCGAGGTCCGGCGGCAACTCAGATACTCCGACTTTGAAGATCGTCATCCCGTCATTTTCCGGCAAAGACCCCCTACCGCGCTCTCTTCGCGCGGCGCTGCTCGCTGACGGCGATCAGGTCGGAGAGGTCGGCCGCGGGGCGGATCTCGAAGGGGCCCATCTTCACGCCGGGATGCTTCGCCATGAGGTCGATGGCGTGATTGAGGTCGCGCGCCTCGAGGATGAGAATGCCGCCGAGCTGCTCCTTCGTCTCGGCGTAGGGGCCGTCGGTGACGGTTGCTTTGCCGTTCGTCCAGCGCAGCGTCACCGCGCTCTGAGGCGGCTGCAGCGCCTCACCGCCGGCGAAATGGCCGTTCTCCCGCAGAACGTCGTCGTAGCCGAGGCAGTCATCCATCATCGCCTCCCGCTCGCCCTCAGGCAGCGTCTCGAACTCCTTCAGATCGATGTATCCCAGGCAGATGTATTTCATCGTTTCGTCTCCTTCGTCCTCTGGTCGCTCGGACGGCCCCGATTTCGACAGCCCTCCGAAAATATTTTGCTCTACCATCCCGCGCGATGGATGCGATCCGCCGCCAGCTCGACGCCATCTATCACGAGGAGAGCGGGCGGATTCTCGCCACGCTCATCCGACTCCTCGGGGATTTCGATCTGGCCGAAGACGCGATGCATGAGGCGTTTTCGGCGGCCCTCGGGGCGTGGCCGCGGGAAGGCGTTCCGGCCAGCCCGCGCGCGTGGCTGATCTCCACGGGGCGCTTCAAGGCCATCGACGCTCTTCGCCGCCGCGCGCGGCTGGGCGCGGCGGAGACGGCCCTCGCGGAGCAGCTCGAGCTCCGCGAGAATGAGCCGGAGCTGCCGGAGGCGCTCGAGGACGATCGCCTGCGGCTCATCTTCACCTGCTGCCATCCGGCGCTGCCGCTGGAGGGGCGCCTGGCGCTGACGCTGCGCGAAGTCTGCGGCCTCACGACCGAGGCGATCGCGAGCGCATTTCTGACGACGGCGCCCACCCTCGCCCAGCGCATCGTTCGCGCGAAGGCGAAGATTCGCGCGGAGCGCATTCCGTATCAGGTACCGCCGGAGGAGGAGCTGCCGGAGCGGCTCGATGCCGTCCTGCACGTCGTTTACCTCCTCTTCAACGAGGGCTACTCCGCATCGTCGGGCGATGCGCTTCTGCGGCCTGATCTCTCGGCGGAGGCGATCCGCGTGGGGCGCCTGCTCCACGATCTGCTGCCGGAGCCGGAGGCGGCGGGCCTGCTCGCGCTGATGCTGCTGCAGGAGTCGCGTCGGGCCGCGCGCGTGTCGCCGTCGGGCGATCTCGTGCTGCTCGACGAGCAGGATCGAGCGCTGTGGAACGAGGAGCAGATCCGGGAGGGGACGGCCCTCGTCGAGTGCGCGCTGTCATCGCGGCGCTTCGGCCGCTACACGCTGCAGGGCGCGATCGCTGCCGTGCACGCGGAGGCGAAGACGGCCGAGGAGACGGACTGGCCGCAGATCGCCGCGCTGTACGCGGCGCTGGCGCGCATCGATCCGTCGCCGGTGGTGGAGCTCAATCGCGCCGTGGCCGTCGCGATGCGCGACGGCGCGGAAGCGGGACTGCGGCGGATCGACGCCATTCTGGCGGGCGGTCAGCTCACCGGCTATCACTTCGCCTGGTCCGCCCGCGCCGAGCTCCATCGCCGCCTGGGCCATCTGGCCGAGGCGCGCACTTCGTACGAGCGAGCGCTGTCCCTCGCGCAACAGGAGCCGGAGCGGCGGTTTCTCGAGAAGCGGCTGCGCGAGCTCGCGTGAAACTTGCATCCACCACGGCTCATGAAGCCGAAGAACACGATCTGTCTCTGGTACGACAAGGACGCGGTCGATGCGGCGCGTTTCTACGCCGCCACCTTTCCGAACAGTGAAGTGACCGCTGTTCACGAGGCGCCCAGCGACTACCCGGGCGGCAGGAAGGGCGACGTCCTGACCGTGGAGTTCACCGTTCTGGGCATTCCCTGTCTCGGCCTCAACGGCGGCCCGGCGTTCAGGCACAGCGAGGCCTTTTCGTTCCAGGTCGCGACGGACGATCAGGAAGAGACGGACCGTTACTGGAACGCGATCGTCAACAACGGGGGGCAGGAAAGCCAGTGCGGCTGGTGCAGGGACCGCTGGGGCCTCTCGTGGCAGATCACCCCGCGCGTGCTCAGCGACGCGCTCGCGGCCGGCGGCGATGAGGCAAGGCGTGCCTTCGAAGCGATGATGCCGATGCAGAAAATCGACGTTGCCACCATCGAGGCGGTGCGGCGGGGCTGAGAGCGGCGATTCTCCGATCATCCTCGAAAATGCCCCGTCCGTCGCAAGCCGCTTTTTGTTTGCGCACGCGATGACCGATATTCGCGGTCATGTTCACGACGCTGCGCCTCTACCTTCTCCGCGCCTCCTATTTCATGATGTTCCTCTTTCTGACGACGCAGATCCTGCCGCAGGTCATCCTGCGCGGGACGCAGTACCCGCACATGAGCGGCGTCGCGCGCGCGCTTCTCGCCGCCCTCGGCCTGCTCGCTCTGCTCGGCATCCGTTATCCGATCCGGATGCTTCCGATCCTCCTGTTCGAGCTGGCGTGGAAAGCGATCTGGGTCTTCGCCATCGGTCTTCCGCTCCGCATGGCCCATCAGCTGGACGCCGGCCAGGCGCAGACCTTGATCGACTGCTCCTTCGGCGTCGTTCTCTGTCTGATCGTGATTCCCTGGCCGTACGTCATGGACACGTACGTCCGGGCGGCCGGCGATCGCTGGAAGCGCGTCACCGACGACCTCATGGACAACCAAAGTTGTCAACACTACGATCTCTTCGTGCCCGACATCCAGGCCCGACGACGATGACCTGTTGGGGATCAGATTCGCCGGGTGCTCGTAACAAGGAGCCTGGCGCGAGGCGCGATGAGTTTCTGGTCCGGCTCCGGTATTACAGGTAAGAGTCGACGCCATCGGCGTCGCCGGAACGGAGGGACAATGACCGAATTCGCCCGCGCCGCAGAGGGTCATCGCCGCGAACTGCTGCTCCACTGTTACCGAATGCTCGGCTCATTCCCTGACGCTGAGGATGCGGTGCAGGAGACGTTGCTTCGCGCGTGGCGGTATCGCGACAGCCTGAAGGAAGGCGCGCCGCTACGCCCCTGGCTCTACCGCGTGGCTACGAACGCCTGCCTCGACGCGATTGCGCGCGATGAGCGTCGCGCCGTCCTGGCCGCCAGGGCCGAGGCTGACGATGGTGCAGGAACGCTGGATGATGTGGTTTGGCTGGGGCCGATCCCGGACTCGGTGCTCGAGCCCTCCACCCCGCCGACAAGCACTCCAGAGGCGATTACACTGACGCGGGAAACCATCGAGATAGCTTTTTTGACGGTGATCCAGCTCCTCACACCACAGCAGCGGGCGGCCTTGATTCTGTGTGAGGTGCTGGACTGGTCTGCCAGGGATGCCGCCGACCTGCTCGACATCAGTGTCCCGGCCGTGAACAGCGCGTTGCAGCGCGCGCGGACCCGGCTCCGCGAGCGGCTACCGTCGCGCAGGCCAGCGTGGCCTGCCGGCGTCGATGCCAGCGCCGCCGAGCGCGATCTGCTGAGGAAGTACGTCGAGGCAGGCGAAGCGGCGGACTTTCGCGCCCTCGAATCCATCATTCGCTCGGACGCGACCTTCCGCATGCCGCCCCAGCCGGACATGGCCGCAGGCCGTGACGCGATGTTCGAGATGTGGGTCGCGGGTGGATTCGGCTCCGAAGGTTTCGGTCGCCTCCGCTGCGTGATGACTCGCGCCAACCTGCAACCAGCCGTCGCCGCCTATGTACACCAGCCTGGCGATTCGGCCTGGCGCTGGACGTTCTTCACATCGAGGACGGCTTGATCGCGGAGATTGTGACGTTCTCTCCGGACTGTTTCCCGGCGTTCGGGCTCCCGATGATGATGGACTCGTAGCGGCGCATCAGGAGGGAACGGGATGCACTGACTCGATCATCCCGGCGAGACACTCCGCGACAAGACCTGAAAAACGTGGCTGGGAGACAGGGAGTCGAACCCCGATTCATCGGTCCAGAGCCGATTGTCCTACCATTGAACGATCTCCCAGCAATGGCGGGCCGTGGATGCTAACACGCGGGGAACGCGAGGGCCATGTCTCACATTCCACGGCAGAACGGGGCGCAACGTGGCACAATCTTCGAGAGAGCTCTGAGCCATGCTGCCCGAAGTCTTCGAGTGTCCGCAGTGCCAGCGACAGTTCGTCGTCGAGCTGGTCGAGTCGGCCGACGAGCGCTCGATTCACTGCCCGCAGTGCAAGCGCTACCTCGGCGAGAAGGACCTCCACTTCATCATCATCAGCGAGATCGATGAGCTCGCGGAGCGCCTCCGCTTCGAGCGCGACCGCCTCGAGAAGGACGAAGCCGTCTACAGCATGACCGACTGCGACGCCGAGATGCGTACCTACGGCGTCGAGATCCACAAGGTCGTGAGCATCCTGCGCAAGACGCTCGCCGATCTCGACTCGCTCAAGTCGACCTACCGGTGAACGAGCTCCCGCTGCACGGCATCCTCGTCGCCGATTTCTCGCGCGTGCTCGCCGGCCCGCTCTGCACCCAGCTCCTCGCCGACGAGGGTGCGCGCGTCATCAAGGTCGAAGAGCCGCGGCACGGCGACGAGACCCGCCGCTGGGGTCCGCCCTTCCTCGGCGATGTGAGCACCTACTTCCTCTCCATCAACCGCAACAAGGAATCGCTCGCCCTCGACCTGCGCAGCGCCGAGGGAGCGGAGCTCGCGAGGGCGCTCGTGCAGCGCGCAGACGTCATCGTCGACAACTTCCTGCCCGCACAACGCGCGGCGCTTCTGCCGGCCATCGGCGAGGACAAGATCCACTGCTCCATCACCGGCTTCGACGGCGACACCGGCGAGGCGAGCACGCCCGGCTACGACCTCCTCGCCCAGGCGGGGGCGGGGCTGATGTCGATCACCGGCGATCCGTCCGGCGAGCCTGCGAAGGTGGGGGTGGCGCTTTCCGACGTGCTCACCGCGCACTACGCGCACGGCGCGATCTGCGCGGCGCTCGTGGCGCGCGAGCGGGGGGCGGGCGGCGCGCGCATCGAGGTCTCGCTCTTCGGCGCGACGCTCGCCTCGCTCGTCAACGTCGCGCAGGGAGCGCTCGCCACCGGCAGCGAGGCGCGGCGCTACGGCAACGCGCATCCTTCGATCGTGCCGTATCAGCTGTTCCACGCGAGCGACCGCGTCTTCGCGCTGGGCGCGGGCACGGAGCGGCACTTCCGCCTCCTCTGCGAGCGCGTGATCGAGCGGCCGGAGCTCGCGAGCGACGCGCGGTTTGCGTCCAACGCAAAGCGCGTCGAGCACCGCGGCGTCCTCATTCCGCTGCTGGACGAGATCTTCCGCGCCCGTCCGGCGGCGGAGTGGATCGCGCGCTGCCGCGCGTCGGCGATCCCGTGCTCGCTCGTGCAGGGCGTGCTGGAGGCGCTGCGGAGCGAGGCGGCGCTGCCGCTGATCGCGAGCGCCGGGGCGTACGACACCGTGCTGCATCCCGTGCGCTTCGACGGCACGCGGCTGCCGATCCGCGGCGCGCCGCCGGCGCTCGGCGAGCAGACGGACGACATCACTCGCGAGCTACAAGAAACAGCACCAGACAGCACGCGAACAGGAAGGCCACCAGAGCGCCGATGAAGCCGAAATGCGCTTTCCCGCCGAAGCGGCGGAAGATCAGATACAGCGCGGTCGTGCCGGTGGCGGCGATCAGCGTGCCGAAGCCGAGGACGATCAGCATTGCGCGTTGAAATTCCGGGTCCACGCGCGGACAGTACCATCGCCGCGGCGCTCTTCGACTTCGACGAGACGATCATCGATCTCGAGGCGGAGCACGTCGCCGCCTCGGTCGCGCTCTGCCGCGAGCGGGGCGCCGATTTCGAACAACTCCCCGACTCCATCCGCCGCGCCTCGGGCACGCGCATCATCGACGAGCTGCGCCTGATGCGCGAGCACTTCGGCTGGCCGGAATCCGGCGAGAAGCTGCTGGTGCGGCGGCAGCAGCTCTTCGACGAGATCTGCCGCACCGCCGCGCTCGAGCCGATGCCCGGCGTGCGCGAAGTCGTGGAATCACTGCACGCGCGCGGCATCCCGCTCGCGATCACCACCTCGGCGGTGCGCGGCGCGATCGAGATCGTGCTCGACCGCATCGCCCTGCGCGACGCGTTCACGCTCATCGTCGACGGCGGCGACGTGCAGCGCGGCAAGCCGGATCCGGAGTGCTTCCTCTTCACCGCGCGGAAGCTCGGCGTGCCGCCGGAACGGTGCATCGTCTTCGAAGACTCGGCGGTCGGCGTGCTGGCGGCGAAGCGCGCGGGGATGTTCTGCATCGCCGTGCGCAATCCGGCGGCGCAGACGAGGCAGGATCTCAGCGCGGCCGACGTCGTCGCCGACAGCTTCCGCTCATTTCTGCGCTGACAGGACGCTCAGCTCCGCGACGAGACGGATCAGGCGCCGCCCTTCGTCATCCGCGCGCTCGTAGGCGGCGCAGAGCGTGTACACCTCGTCTTCATCTTCGTACGCGGCGACGGTGAAGCCGTCGACGGGTTGGATGGCGGAGCGCGTGGGGATGCGCCACCACTGACCGTCTTTCAGGCGATGGCTGATGAAGCCGGTCGTGCGCACGCGGCGCGCGTGCCCGAGGTTCTCGAGGACGACGGTCTCGCCCGGCGTGCCGGCCGCATTCGCCCTCTGCGCGGCGAGCACGCGTCCGACGAACGTCGCGATCAGGTTCCGCAGCTGTTCCTCGGAGTCGCCGATCGGTTTGAGAAACCGCACGCCGGTGTGCGACACGGCGCTCATGCCGTCGCCGCCCGGCTGCCGCACGACTTCCGAATGCGCGACCTCGCACTCGAACTCGATGCTGTTGCCCATCCAGCGAAACGAAAGCGAAAAGCACTCGCCGGGAACAACGGTGCCATAGTGTTCGAGCAGACCGCCGGTGATGCCGAGGTCGAGGATGAGGGCGCTGTTGCCGCGCGCGACGGCGAGGATGGGTTTCGAGAAGCTGAGGCGTTGAAAGCGTCGTCGATCGTCGGGAAGCATGGTGGAATTAAGTAATGGTAAGCGCTTTGCTGGCGATTGACCGAGAAGAGTCCTGAACGAATGGCGGCACCGAAGAACCGCGAGTACCGGCGCAGCATCTGGCGTGTCGGGCCGGAAAGCACCTGGACGACCGTGCTGCCGGTCGTGTTCATCATCGTATCGCTGCTGGCGATGATCGTGCTGCCGCTGGTGGTGCGGAACAAGACCGCGCGGATGCGCGCCGAGATCACGAGCCTCGCCGAGCCGGCGCGGCGCGCGGCGAACCAGATCCAGATGGATCTGTCGGCGGAGCTGGACAAGGTCATCGCGTACCAGGTCACCGGACAGGAGCACTATCGCGCGTCGCTCTATCAGCTCGTCGAGAGCGAAGAGACGAACCGCCGGACCCTCGCGTCTCTCCTGCCGAAGCTCAACGACGATCTCGGAGCAGATTTGACGAAGTTGTTCGTGCAGACCAGCCGCTGGCACGAGGCGGTGCGGAAGGGCGAGCTTCTCGACCATCAGCTGCCGGCGGAGGTGTCGTACGCGCGCCTGTACGAGGCGCATCCCGCGTACGAGAAGTCGCTCTTCGCGGCGTCGGAGCTCGAGCTCGAACTGCAGACGGCCATCGAGAGCCGGCTGCGCCGGATCCGCGAGGCCGAGCGGCTGAATATTTCGCTGACGATCATCCTGACGCTGCTCGCGCTGACCTCGGCCATGCTCGTCGCGGGACTCGGCCGGCAGATGCGCCTCCTCGCGCGCGAGGCGATGCAGCGTCGGCAGGAGGCGGAGCGCGAGGCGCGCGAGGCGCAGAACGCGCGCGCGGCCGCGGAGGGCGAGGAGCGCCGCGCGGCGTTTCTGGCCGCCGCGGGACAGGAGCTCGCCGCGTCGCTGGACTACGAACAGACGATCGCCACGCTGGCGCGCCTCATCGTGCCGAATCTCGCCGAGACGTGCGTGATCGACATGACCGACTCCGAAGGCGCATTGCGCCGCGCCGCGGTCGCGCATCGCAATCCGGAAGACGAAGCGATGCTCATGCCCCAGGTCGGGACCGTGCGCCACGACGTCCCCGAGGCGCTGATCCGCATCATCCGCGCGCGCGAGCCGGCGCTCGTCGGCGCGACTTCGACGTTGTACGGATACGTGACCGGCAGGAAGAACGGCGGAACGCGCACGCTGGTGTTCCTGCCGCTGGTGAGCCGCGGGCAGACGTTCGGCGTCGTCGCCGCGGTGTCGCCGGAAGCGAAGCCGTTCACGACCGACGATCTCCCGCTGTTTCTCGATCTCTCGCGGCGCGCGGCGCTTTCGATCGACAACGCGCGTCTCTATCTCGAGTCGCAGCAGGCGGTGCGCATCCGCGAGGAGGTGCTGGCGATCGTGTCGCACGATCTCCGCAATCCGCTCAGCGCAATCACGCTCGGCGCGTCGCTGCTGCTGACGTCGAAGACGCTCTCGGACGAGGACCGCGAGCAGGTCGAGACGATGCAGGTCTCGGCGGAGCGGATGAACCGCCTCATCGCGGACCTGCTGGACGTGACGCGCCTCGAAGGCGGGAAGCGGCTGCCGATCGAGCCGGGGCGGGTCGAGGCCGCGCAGCTGCTGCGCGAGGCGGAGGAGCTCTTTCGCGCGCAGGCCGCGGTCGCGGACGTGAAGCTGGAGCATCGCGTCGGCGATGGCGTGCGCGCGGTCCACGCCGATCATCACCGGGTGATGCAGGTGCTGTCGAACCTGATCGGGAACTCGCTGAAGTTCACGCCGCCCGGCGGCACGATCGCCATGAGCGCGCAGCCGCACGAGGACGGCGCGCTGTTCACGGTGGCGGACACGGGTCCGGGCATTCCGCGCGAGCACCTCCGCCACATCTTCACGCCGTACTGGCAGGCGAAGCGCGCGGAGCGGCTCGGCGCGGGGCTCGGGCTGCCGATCGCGCGCGGAATCGTGGAAGCGCACGGCGGCCGGATCTGGGCGGAGAGCGAGCCGGGGAAGGGCACGCGATTCCTCTTCACGCTGCCGGCGGCGGACGCCGCGCCGCGCGAGGCTACTTCGACGGCGGAATCTTCAGCACGTTACTGACGCTGAGCTCCGCGAAGAGGCGGATGAGCCGCCGGCCTTCGTCGTCCGAGGCTTCGTAGACTTCGCACAGCCGCCGCATCTCCTCGGCGTCTTCGCCGCGCGCGACCGTGAATCCGCGCGACGGCTGCTCGGGGAGGAAGACGTGGCGGCGCTTCCACGCGCCGTCCTCGAACCGGTAGCTGACGAATTGCGCGTCGACGCCGCGCACGGTCTTGTCGCCGTCGACGACGCGGCGGACTTTCACTTTCGTCACGGAGTTGTCGTACCGCTCGTCGAGCGCCGCGGTCGCGAGCTGCGCGAGCATGGCGCGCAGACGATCGCCGGAGTTTTCGAGGGCCGCGAGAAACCGCAGCCCGGACTGCGACCCGTGCGTGCGCACGACGTCGCAGCGCAGGACGATGGGATTCCCCTCGTGCGCGAAGCGCAGATCGCCGCGCTCGGCGACCGGCCCGTCGTGCTGAATGCGCGCGCCGAGGATGCCGATCTCGTTGATCGCCACCGGCGTCTCGCCGAAAGTGCCTGGAATGGGGGAAGTGAGGTGAAGCCGCTGGAACTCGCGCCGCTCGTCGCCCGTGCTGCCGTGCTGCATAGCGCGAATTGTAATCGCGTTGCGCGAGCTAGTGTGCGGCGTCCGGCCGCATGCGCAGCGCGGCCATGTAGCCGTTGCGGACGCGCTGGCGGTAGCGGCTCGCGCGGACGTTCACCTTCTCGATGTACTCCTGCGTCTCGCCGAACTCCGGCACGCAGCCGCAGCGCTCGACGTGGCCTTCGCCGGCGTTGTACGCGGCGAGGGCGATGCGCTCGTTCTCGAAGCGGTTGAGCAGATAGCGGTAGTAGCGCGTGCCGGCGGCGATGTTCTGTTCGGGGTCGAACACGTTCGCCAGGCCGAGGAGGCGCGCGGTGTCGGGCACGATCTGCATCAGCCCCTGCGCGCTTTTCTCCGACACGAGCTCCGGACGGAAGTCGGACTCGGTATGCACCATCGCGGCGACGAGCTCCGGTGACAGCCCGTTTTTGCGGGCCTCGCGATAGATGATCGAGCCGAAGGGCACGTGCGCGCGGAAGTACTGCTCCTTGAACGAATCGATCGTCACCGACTGCGCGACGTTCGCCGAGGCGATGAACTGCTCGCTCATGGCGGGCGTGGTGAAGATCGGAAGCGCGCGCTGCTCCGGCTTCTTCGTGATGAGGAGGATGGCCGGGGCCTTCACACTCATCGCCTTCATCGGGATGTCGAAGAAGGTGAAGGCGATGGGGATGGTGACGAGAACGGCGACGCCGCGCGTTGCGATGCGGAGGGCCCGGCGCCAGCGCTCTTTCCGCCGGGAATGATGCTGACACGTGCAGATCACCCGATACTCGGGTCCCGGCCGCCACTCACGAGTCGCCCGTTTCCGGCGCGCGTTCATCACAACGTCAGCGGCAATGGCAAAATACGGACCA
>Ga0134123_10000632_pt1 | contig 23220 bp, 21 predicted proteins | sample KB303_FD_96460 | JGI IMG/M metagenome (GOLD analysis project Ga0134123, IMG submission 96460) | Terrestrial soil microbial communities without Nitrogen fertilizer from Kellogg Biological Station, Michigan, USA - KB3-0-3 | ecosystem: Environmental > Terrestrial > Soil > Unclassified ...
GCTCGTCGAGCGTGTGAAATCCGTTGACTGTTTCCCGGACCGCAGAACGGTCGAGACGATCGGTGAAGTCGTCCCAGTAGATGAAGCTCCTGACACCGGCGAGCCGGTAGAACTTCGTGAAGCTGCGATCGGTGAGGACGATCGGGTTGAAGCCGGCCAGTTCGAACGCCTTGATCAGGCCGAGCTCGATCTTCGCGCCATTGATCGTTTCTTTGCCGACGATCAACACCGTGGGGAGCCCGTGATCGCGTGAAGCACTCGTCAGGCGAGGCCGCAACACCTCCGAGTACCGATTCCTCCAGCGCAGGTATTCGCGCCAGATCCCGATTTCCCGGCGGCGGAAATCGGTATCGCTCAGGGCCCGGATCCCCGATCGACACCACCAGGCCGCCGTTTTGATCGGCCCGCGCTTGATGATGGCCTTCGCGCGCTCGCGTAAGGCAGGGGCGGACATGGGTTTCGAAATCTAGCACATCCGACTTCGCGGCCGTCGAGGCGTCAGGGCAGTAGAATGACCGCGCCCATGAACGAGATCGGAATCCGGCAGGGCCGCCTGTCGCCATCTTCTTCCGGCCGCGTACAGCGTTTTCCGGTGGAGTCCTGGGCCGACGAATTCCGCATCGCTCGCGACTGCGGACTGCGGTTCGTCGAATGGTTGTTTGCCGCCGAAGACTACGAGAAGAACCCGGTCTGGTCAGGGGAAGGGCAGCACGACATTCAGGCGGCGGTTGAAGCGACCGGGGTAGACGTCCGATCGCTCTGCGCCGACTATTTCATGGCTCACCCTTTCGTTCGAGTCACCGACGAGCAGCGGCTCGCGAGCAGAAGGATGCTCCGCGAATTGATTCTTCGCGCCTCGCGGTTGGGCATTTCCGTTGTGGTGGTCCCGCTCCTCGAGGCTGGCGAGATTCGGAACCCCGCAGAACTGCGCGAAGTAGGGGAAAGCCTCGAAGGCGCCCTGGACCTCGCAGCGAAACTCTCGGTAACGGTTGCCCTCGAAGCCAACCTTCAACCGGCGGCGATCGCGTCGCTGGCCGACACCATGCCGCACCCGGCCCTCAGCGTCTGCTACGACACAGGAAATGCCGCGGCTAACGGATTCGACGTGGCCGCTGATCTCGCGCGGCTCGGCTCGCGTGTTTCCATTGTTCACCTCAAGGATCGCGATCGTTGCGGCTCGAGCGTCGCACTGGGTGCAGGCGTCGCAGACTTTCCGGCATTCTTCAAAACGGCGGCCGAACTGCGTTTTCGCGGGCCCCTCGTCATGGAAACGCCTCGCGGCGCAGCGCCGCTCAATTCGGCGAAGGCCAACCTCGCGTTCGCGCACGCATGCGCAGCGGGTTTCGTGCCGTGCGCCGAGGGTCTCTCTGGGCGATGAAGCTTCTCTTCGCGGGGCTGGGCAGCATAGGGCAGCGCCACGTTCGAAACATCAGGTCGCTCGTCGGCCCGTCGGTCGAACTTCTCGCGTATCGCGTTCGCCGCACGTCGCCGCTCCTCACGGAGAATCTCGAGGTCGTTCACTCCTCCAGCGTCGAGTCCGAATACGGCATTCGCTCATTCGACGACCTGGAGCGAGCGCTGGCAGAAAGACCCGCTGCTGTTTTTGTCTGCAATCCGACCAGCAGCCATCTGGCGGTCGCCCTGGCCGCCGCGCGAGCCGGCTGCCACCTGTTCATCGAAAAACCGCTCTCTGATCGTGCAGACGGCGTGGACGATCTCATAGCCTGTGTCGAGGCAAATGGGCTGGTGGTGCTCGTGGGTTACCAGATGCGCTTTCATCCGGCTCTCCAGCGCGTGCGCGCGCTGCTCGATCGACGCGCGATCGGCGAGCTTGTGAGCGCCCGTGTGGAGATCGGGGAACTGCTGCCATCGGCACACCCGTACGAGGATTACCGGGAGTCTTATGCCGGACGCGCGGATCTTGGCGGCGGCGTCGTGCTCTCCCAGAGCCACGAGCTCGATTACGTCTGCTGGTTGTTCGGCATGCCGCGTCGCGTGTTCTCGACGGGCGGACGTTTGAGCGATCTCGAGATCGACGTCGAAGACACCGCCCATTCTGTGCTCGAGTGCATCGTCAACCAGCGGCTGGTCGCGGTCCATCTCTCGCAGGACTTCATCCGGCGGCCGCCGGTTCAGACGTGCGACATTGTTGGCGCCTGCGGCACGATTCACGTCGATCTGCGCGCCCCGAGGCTGGAAGTCTTCAATAGTGACGGACGGCTGGTCGAATGCCAGTCGTTCAAGGCCTTTTCGAGAAACGATCTGTTCGTGAGCGAGCTGCGGCATTTTTTCGCGTGCCTCGACGGCGCGGAGACCCCGGCGGCCAGTCTGCGCGATGCCGTGGACAGCCTGCGGCTGGCGCTGGCGATCAAGCAATCGATTGCCACGGGTGAGGCCGTGCAACCGTGATCACCGGCAGCCGCCCCCATGTGCTCGCGCTGATTCCCGCGAGAGGCGGGTCGAAAGCGATTCCGCGCAAGAATCTCCTCGAGATCCTCGGCAAACCTCTGGTCGCGTATTCGATCGGACACGCACTGGCCTCTAGGCACATCACGCGGACCATCGTCTCGACCGACGATCTGGAGGTCGCCGGTGTGGCCAGGGCATTTGGCGCGGAAATCCCGTTTATCCGGCCGGCAGAATTTGCGCAGGATCTGTCTCCGGATGTTGATGCCTTCCGGCACGCGCTCGAATGGCTGCTGGAGCACGAGGGCTACCGCTGCGACCTCGTGGTTCATCTCCGGCCGACCGGACCTGTGCGGCGGGTCGAGCTGATCGATAAAGCGATCGAAACGATCCTGGCGAGGCCCGACGCCGATTCTCTGCGTTCCGTCAGTCCGCCGACCGAGACGCCGTACAAGATGTGGAGGATCGCCGACGGCCTGCTCGAGCCGATCCTGAACGTGCCCGGAGTCGTCGAGCCGTACTGCCAGCCTCGCCAGAGCCTGCCAGAAGTCTTCTGGCAGAACGGATACGTCGACATCGTCAGGCCTCGTGTCGTGCTGAACGAGGGGATGATGTGCGGGCGGACGATCCTGCCATTTGTCATCGACGAGCCAATTTTCGAGATCGACTACGTGGAAAACATTCCGGCGGTTGAGGCGGCGCTCGCGCGTCTCGACGAGGGCTCGATGCCGGTCGCGGCGCCTGCGATCAGGCGCCATCCCGTGTGAGTCCTTGATGATCGACATTTTCGATCTCACAGGTCAGGTGGCGATCATCACTGGCGGCGCCGGGCTGCTCGGGATGCAGCACGCGAGCGTGATCGCCGAGGCTGGCGGCCAGCCCGTCATCGCGGATCTCTCGGCCGATGCCGCGCAACGAGCAGCGCAGGAAATCAGCGGCGCTTATCACGTGGAATCCATCGCGGTTCAAGTCGACGTGACCTCGAAGTCACAGGTGACCGCGATGGTCGATGCTGTTCTCTCGCGTTTCGGCAGAATCGACATTTTGATCAATAACGCGGCGCTCACTGTAAAGGGCGGCGGGATCGAGAGCCGCGACTACTTCGCGCCCTTTGAAAGCTATCCGCAGGAGCTGTGGGAAAAGGCGTTGCAGGTGAATCTGACCGGCGCGTTTCTCTGCTGCCAGGCAGTGGGGAAGCACATGATCGCCCGCCGCTCGGGTGTCGTGCTGAACATCGCGTCGGACGTCGGGACCATCAGTCCCGATCATCGAATCTACGAAGGCGCCGCCAATCCCAGCACTGGCGAGGCGTTCAACACGCCGATTGCGTACGCGACGACCAAGGCCGGGTTGATCAACTTCACGCGGTACCTGGCAACGTATTGGGCTTCGCATGGCATTCGGGTGAACTGCCTGTCGCCGGGCGGCGTGTATGCCGGCCACGATGCCATCTTCCTCAAGAACGTGACGGATCGGATTCCACTTGGCCGGATGGCTCGCGCAAACGAATATCAGGGCGCTGTGCTTTTTCTGGTGTCGGCTGCCTCTTCGTATATGACCGGTGCGAATCTGATCGTCGACGGAGGGCGGACGGCGTGGTAGACAGCCGACATCCATGAAGACCGCGCCTCACCCAATCACGCGGATCTTGTCCGCCGACAAGGTCATCGACAGCAGGCTCCTGAACGTTCTGGGTGCGCAGGCCTTCAGAACCGTTTCCGCGCGGCTCGTTCATTCAACACGCCGAGCCCCGATCGACGAGGCAGTCGCAAACAATGTCGACGAGTTGCGCACCGAAGGCCTGCTCGTGATGAACGCCTTCGTTCCGCAGTCGTGTTTCGAAGGCATTCTCCAGGAGTGCGCGTTTCTCGAACAGCAGAGCGATCGCACGCTCACGACACGACAAGGCCCCGTGACCCACACCGCAGTGGGTGTCGAAGAGTTCGGACCTCGGTTACTGCCGCGTATCTGTGAATGTCTAGCCGACGATCGACTGGTGTCGATCCTGCGCGCCGTCGAAAAATGGCCATTTGGCGAACTGGCTCACTACGCGATCTTCGAGCGCTTGTTGCGCGAAGAACCCCAGACTGCGGCGGCCGAAGACCCGCAGACCAGGCTTCACAGCGACATTTTCTTTCCCAGCCACAAGGCGTGGCTGTATCTCGACGAGGTACGGCTGGAAGACGGACCGCTGGCGTACGTGCGCCGATCGCATCGGCTGACGAGGACACGTCTCGTCGAAATTCACCGGGACAGCTACAGACGGGATCGATCCGACGATCCGTCGCGGCGCATCCGGAAAGAGGAACGCGATCGGCTGGACCGGCCCGAGACCGTCGTCATCTGTCCACCCAATACGCTCGTCATCGCCAACGTGTGCGGGTATCACCGCCGGCTGTCCGCCGCGGGTGGAGGACGAAGGCGTGCTCTGGCGGTCAGCTTGCGAAGCAATCCGTTTCTTGCGCACGCGCTCAGAGCGCGCCTGGCAGAACACGCCGGGCTTTACGAACTCTTGCGCGGGGTAAAGCGTAAACTTGCTGGCTTCATGGTTCGGGATAGTGGCCTGTGACCGGATTCCAATGATCAGGGGTGGCATGTGGCAGCCATGGGTCTTTGTATTCGGGACGCTTCGCGCGCCAGTCGGCCGGCTTCACCGCTCGCACGCTGATGATCAATGGATGCCCCTCGTCCTCGTGCTCGAGTTCCTCGCGGGACAACTCCTCCGCGGGCATGTTCATCTGGTACGCGACGCGAGCGAACAGGTTGCCGTCGACTCGCACGTGATAGTCGCCGGCCGTCAGTCCCGCGCGTCTGAGCAGGTTGTCGACCTGAATCGGCGTGAACCACCAGAACATGAAGAGCGTTTGTCCCGTGCCCATATCGAGGCCGCGGGGGAAGTAGTAGTCCACGGATGGGAAGTTGACCAGGAGCACGCCGCCTGGCTTGAGCACTCTGACACTGTGATAAAGAGCGGCTTCGACGTCGTAGATCAGATGCATCGTGAATGGAACGATGAAACAGTCGTAGCTGTCACTTGCGAGTCCGTCGGCTCTGCTGAGATCTGCCGCCATGGTGATGTCGTGCCCGTGCCGTGTCACGTCGATCGCATCGCTGGCGGTCACCGCGGGGCCGCCGAATCGGTGGATGCTCAATTGAGACCCGACCTCCAGACACCGTCCGCGGATGTCGGCACGATGGGTTTCAAGAAAACGGTCCCAGTAATAGCGGACGATTGCCTGGCCGCGCTGGCGCCCATCTGCCAGCGGGCGCATACGACGGAGTTGGAGACCTCGGAACCGCCGGACGAACGGAAGGCCCAGCAGCGTATGGCCGTACGATTGTGCGGCGGCGCGCGCCCGGGCAACGACCCGGCGGACGGTATCGCGAACCTTCATCGGATGCTGCGACCGAGGGATGGAGCACTGTACTACTGATGGCCCTCGTTCTTCTCTATCACCGGATCTCCGACCTCGCTTCCGATCCGCAGCGGTTGGCCGTCAGCCCGGCGAACTTTGCCCAGCATCTCGATGTCCTCCGGGAGCACTACCCGCCCATGTCGCTTTCCGACGTGATCGAACGCACTCTGGCCGGCACGTCGCTGGAGGGTGCCGTCGCGCTGACGTTTGACGATGGATACGCGGACAATCTCGAATACGCGAAGCCAGCGCTCGAATCCCACGGCCTATCCGCTACCGTGTTTCTGACCGCGGCGTATATTGACGGCGATCGGGAATTCTGGTGGGACGAACTGGAGCGCCTTCTGCTGACGCCAGGCCGTCTGACCAATCCGCTGCGATTGCGGATCGGCAAGGTCGCCCGCGAGTGGGATCTCGGCGACTCGTCTGAGATCTGCACCGACGCTGCCGCCCGTCATTCCGATTGGAACGTCGAACGGCGGGACAATCCGACGGCCCGTCATCATGTCTACCGTGATCTCTGCGGAATGCTGCGCACGCTTTCAAGCCGCGAGCGGGACATCGCACTCGGCGACTTGTTGAACGCCGCCGGGAGAGTGTCCAGGGCAAGAACGACGCATCGCGTTCTTGGCGCCGAAGATGTCCTGCGTCTGACACACAGTGGCGTCATCGACATCGGCGCGCACTCTGTGAGCCATCCAGTGCTCGCGCGGCTTTCGCCGACTGCTCAAGAAGACGAGATCGCCGGAGGCAAGGCGTCGATCGAAAGGCTTACGGGACGACCGGTTTGTGCATTTGCCTACCCGTTCGGCACATCGTCGGACTATACGCGAGCGACGGTCGGCCTGGTTCGCAAGGCAGGCTTTGTCTTGGCGTGCACGGCGAATCCCGGTCGAGTCGGCCGACGGAGTGACGCCCTTCAGTTGCCGCGCATGCTCGTTCGCAACTGGAATGCCGACGAGTTTCGCATTCGGTTGAAACAGTGGATGCATTGACTGGACTGCCGCGCGTGTTGCAGGTCGGCACCGTCGACACCGGCGGCGGCGCCGCTTCGGCGGCGCGAAGTCTCGCGCGCGCACTCCGGGCCCGAGGATGCGAATCGTGGCTGGCCGTCGGTCGCCGCACAAGCGACGACCCGGACGTATTGCTCCTTCCCGACGACCACCGGCCATTCCTTCGTCTGACGGGTTATGCAGCGCTTCAGCGCGGGCTCAAGCGACGGGCCGGCGCATCACCTGGACACGGGTGGGGATGGCTCAGTCGATCGTTGCGGCTGGCCGCTCATCCACGCGCGCTCGCCGGCCAGCTTGCGGGGCATGAGGACTTCGAGTTTCCGGGGACGCGAGATCTTCTGAACCTTTCGCCGGTTAAACCCGACATCCTGCATTGCCACAATCTGCACGGTGGGTTTTTCGATCTTGGTGCACTGTCGCGGCTGAGTCATGAGGCTCCGACCGTTCTGACGCTTCACGACAGCTGGCTGCTGACGGGCCACTGTGCACACTCGTTCGACTGCGAGCGCTGGACGACCGGTTGCGGGTACTCTCACCACCTGTCGATCTATCCGGCGATCCGTCGCGACGCGACCGCCCACAACTGGCAACGCAAGCGCGACATCTATCGCCGCAGCCGTCTGTACGTGACAACTCCTTCGAACTGGCTGATGGACAGAGTGCGGCAGTCGATGCTGTGGCCATCGGTAGAATTGTCGAGGGTTATCCCGAACGGCGTTGATCTTTCGACATTCAAACCGGGATCCCGCGACGAGGCCAGGCGCGATTTAGGTCTGCCATCTGCGAATCCGATCGTCCTGCTGATGTCTGGCCGACGTGATGCGCCGTGGATGGACACTGGCACGCTAAACCGCGCGATCGACTCCATCACCGAGTCGAAACCAGCGACGATCTTTCTGGCGCTCGGCGATGATGCGACTCGGCTCGGATCCGGCCACGCACAGGTTCGCCGGGTTCCCTACCAAGAGGATCCGGGTCGCCTTGCCCAGTGCTATCGCGCGGCTGACATCTATCTGCACTGCGCGCGAGCCGCGACATCGCCCCTGTCGATTCTGGAAGCGCTCGCATGCGGCACACCGGTCGTCGCCCGCGATGCCGGCGGCATCTTCGAACAAATCCGATCGATGGACTCGTCGAGCGTAGCGACGGGTATCCTGATCAGTCGGCCGGACCCATTGCTCCTGGCGCGAGCAGCGGTAGACCTGCTCGAGGACCAGAATCTCAATCGAACACTTGGAGAACACGCGGCGCGCGACGCGCGAACACGATTCGATCGAATCACGCAGGTGACGGAGTACCTCGACTGGTATCGCACTATCATTGACCACTGGAACACACATGTACGTGTCGATCGAAAGCCCGCTGCCGACCTCGCCGCCAGGCCGGTCGGGGTGGCCGTGGACTGAGCGGCTGACGTCGGCGGCAGTTCCCGCCGCGAGCCGCTGGCCGCGCATCAGCGTGGTCATGCCCTCGCTCAACCAGGGTGCCTTCGTCGAGGAGGCGCTCCGTTCGGTCCTGCTCCAGGATTATCCGGACGTCGAACTGATCGTGGTTGATGGCGGATCGGCAGACGGTTCGGTCGACGCCATTCGAAAGTATTCACCCCATCTCGCCCTGTGGATCTCGGAGCCAGACCGCGGGCCGGCTCACGCGCTCAACAAGGGCTTTGGTTTCGCGACGGGAGAGATTCTCGGATTTCTGAACGCGGACGACTTCCTCTTACCGGGCAGCCTGATGAAGGTGGCGCGGGAGTTTCGCGCGCAGCCCGCGGCCGACGTCGTCTCTGGTCATGGGTACCTGGCAAATGCGGCGGGAGAAGTCGGCGCGCCCTTCATCAGCGATCGCTGGAATCTTCATCGATTCGCGTACGACGCATGCGTGCTCGTTCAGGCGGCCACCTTCTTTCGCCGAGATCTTTTCAAGCAGACCGACGGGTTCAACGACATGAACCGCACGGCGTGGGACATGGAGCTCTGGGCGGATCTGGCGCTGGCCGGAGCAAGATTCCACCGGTTCGAAGAATTTCTGGCAGTATCGCGGCTCCACCAGGCGTCAATCAGCTGCCGCCTGGAGCTGCGGCGGCAGCGCCGGCAGGATGCCAGAGCGGTCCGGCAGAAGGTCAAAGGACGAATCGAAACACCCGGCGATCGCCTCTATGCGATCGTGGAGCGCCTCAGGAAATTCTCCGGCCATCCCCTTCGAACGTTGAATCAGCGGCTGTTCTTCCGCTCGACCCTGCATCGCTGGACCTTATAACCGGCATTCGAAAGATCGCGGCGGCCGCGACCACAGCGAACAGCACGGCGTTTGCCGGCATGCGCAGGCCGGTGTCCCAGATGCTTTGCGCGGCGACGGCGGCCATCCCGCTCGCGGCGCCCAGGCGGATCCAGAAAGCGGGTGTTCGATCCGAGCGCAATCTATCGGCAATCGACCACAGCGCAGCCGCGACTGCCAGAACTGCCGGCGCGGCCAACAACCAGCCTCCTTCGACCAGGATCTGCAGGTACTCGTTGTGGGCGTGATTGAAAAAAATCAGGCGCGTGCTCTGCTGGTAAACGAGCATGGCGCGCTCGAAGGCCCCGACTCCTATTCCCGTCAGTGGAAAGTCGCGGGTCATCGGCCACGTCTCGTGCCACACGGTGAGGCGTCCGCCAAGATTCGACGGCAACGTGTTGCTGATGCGCTCGGCCAGGGCCGACACGTTCACGTAGAAGCTGGCGGCCGCGATGAGCACGCCGACGCCGACAAGGCTCAGCGCCATTCGCGAGCCCGGCACACGCCGGCTTGCCGCGATCGCGAACACGCACGCCGCGGCCGTCCCGCCGAACAGGCCCGACCGCGAGAGCGACGCCATGAGCGCTGCAAGCATGAGACAGACTGCGGCCGTCAGCCACAACGTTCGTGAGTCTGCGAGCGCCTCGATGTCGGCGCGCCCGTGCTCGGCGAGCGTCGCAGACACCCGCGCGATCACGTAGCCGAAGACCATCGGGCACGCGATCATCAGCCATGTTGCGATGTCGTTGCGATTGACGAACGGGCCGAGCGGGGCGGGGTTCGAGGCCCGGGTGATCGGCGTCCAGAAACCGTAAATCAGGCCAGGTGCGATCGAGCGCTGCACGAACATGACAATCGCAAGCGCGAGGCCGAACCATCCGATCCAGCGGGATACGCTCCGGACCGCTCCACCCCGCGCGAAGAGCGAACGCGCACTCCAGAAGATGAGCAGCAGCGCGACCCCTGACGCGAGCGCCCAGGTGGTGCCCGTGGGATCCAGGCTCAGCGGTCTGGAAGCCGGAGGGAGATCGAAGACGAGACTCCGTTCGATGCGATCGGCGGCCGGCGACAGCGAAGCGCGGATGTTCGGCGGAAGCGGAATGAGTTGCGCCGCAGTCACGGCCAGGCAGAGGACGAGCGCCGCGTCGAGCGTCCGGAAGGGCCGGCGAAAGATCGAAGGACGGACGATGAAGGCGGTGACGATGGCGCCGGCGGCGATCGGAACGACAGTCCAGCGATACGCGCCGGCGAAGGCGAAGAGGGCCCAGCCGAGCGTCACGAGCAGCGCGGTCGCGCCGCTGCGACTAAACGGCCTCGGCGTAGTAGCTCTTGTACTGGTGACCGTAGTAGCGCGAATAGTAGTACCTGTTTCGCGCGAAGTCGACCTTGTTGAGAACGACGCCGACCATTTTCGGATGACTCTCGAGGATGGTTTCGAGCGCGCGCTCAGCGAGCCGCCGCCGCGTCATCTCGGCGCCGATGACGAACGTCACGCCGGCCACCGCCGGCGCGAGGATGACGGCATCGGTGACCGCCAGAACTGGCGGGGTATCGATGACGATCCAGTCGAACGGGCCGTGCTGCAGATTGGTCAGCAGCGTTTTCATCCGTTCTGACGACAGCAGCTCCGAGGGATTCGGCGGCGTGCGGCCGGCCGTGATCGCGAGGAGATTCTGGTCGACGGTCCGCTGAATGACGTCGCGAACCCGAGCCTGCCCCGTCAGAATCTGCGACAGCCCGCGATCGTTGGTCAGGCGGAGCGGACGGTGGAGGCCGGGACGCCGCATGTCGGCGTCGATCAGCAGGACGCGGGCGCCGCCGTAGGCCAGCGCCATCGCAATGTTTGCCGCCGTCGTCGTCTTGCCCTCGAGCGGCTGCGCGCTCGTCACGAGCATCGTCTTCGCGCCGTCGCCAGGGTAGCGGGCGATGATCGAGGTGCGCAGGCTCCGGAAGGCCTCGCTGAACTCGTGAGGCGCTTGCGACGTGGCCAGCATCGGATGCTTGTCGCCGCTGATCGACGGCACGAGCCCGAGGAACTGCATCTTCAGCAGGCGCGTGATGTCTTCCGGCGTCTTGATCGTGTCGTTCATGTAGTCGAGGCCGTAGGCGACGCCAATCGCGGCGACGAGCGCGACGGCGAACGAGAGAAGCCATGTGCGCCGGCCGGTCGGCGCGAGCGGTCCCTTGGGAATTTCGGCATGCTCGACGACCCGGACGTTGTTCGCGCGGCTGTTGCTCGACACCCGCAGCTCGTTTTCGCGCTGCAGGAGCGCTTCGTAGACCGTCCGGTTGCTTCGCGCCTCGCGCTCCAGCACGTTGTAGCTGACGCTCTTGCGGCCGAGATCCTGCACGTCCTTCTTCGCTTCTTCGAGGTTCGACGACAGCGTCCGCTCTTCCAGGACCGAGCGCTCGTATTCGTTCTTGACCGTCTGAAGCGCCTTGGCGGTCTCGTTGTTGAGCTGACGCCGGCCATCGGCCAGCTGCGCGTTGATCTTGATGATGTCCGGGTGCTTCTCGCCGTAGCGCTCCGAGAGCTGCGCCTTCTGGCGTTCCAGCTCGGCGAGTTGTGTCTTGTGCAGCTGCACCTGAGGGTTCTGCGCGACGGCCGGGATGGAATCCGCGGTGACCGTGGCCGACACCGTCTTGATCTGGTTGTAAATCGATTCCTTTTCGATCCGCGTCGTGCGCGCCTTGAGCACGGCCTCGTTGAGCGAGTTCAATCGCGACAGCACGATGTTGTTCTTTTCGTCGAGGGACATCGCGTTTTCGCGGTCGCGATAGGCGGCGAGTTCGCGCTCGCTCTGCTCGACCTTGGCCTGCTGGCTGGCAACTTCCTTCTCGAGCCAGTCGAGCATGCTCTGCGTGCCCTCCATCCGCACTTCGAGATTCTGGACGACGTACTCGTCCACGAGCGCATTGATGGCTGTGGCGGAAAACGGAGCACTGGTCGAGGTGAAGTACACGTCGACGAGCTTGCTGTCGGTGACCGGCGCAACCTGCACGCGACCGAGAAACGCGCTGACGAGCGCGGATTCGTCGGTGGTCTCGTCGGACTTCGGCGCTTCGACAACCGGCGGCGGCGTCCGTGTGACGAGCCGCATGACCCGATCGACTGCGTCGCGCGCCATGGAGAACGGCGTCGGCGCGGGCTTTTCGGTCCCGTTGAACTCAGGCACGGTCTGCAGATTGACCTTCTTCACCACGCGGCGGGCGAGATCGCGGCCGCGGAGAATCCGGTACTGCGTGTTGTAGTAGGGAACCGGGTCCTGATAGTAGTCGGACGCGGCGATGCCGGCCATCGCCGTGGATCGCTCGTCTTCGATGAGCACCTGCGCCTTGGCCTGGTACATTTGGACGTTCGAATACCCCTGGACCATCAGCGCGATGCTCGTCAGCACGAAGACCGTCAACGCAATCCGGCGATAGCGATACACGACGGCCAGCCGGTCGAGAATGTGAATGTCTTTGTCGGCTGAATACGTCGGCTGGTGAGGCCTCGCACCACCGGGCGGTGGTGGACCGCTCGACGCTGGCCTGGGACGATGTCCGGAGGGTTCGCTCATCGACGGAAAACTGCGCGGCTATCGGGCGCTGGCGTCCACTCCCGTGACGCTCTGCGCGAGGACGCCGGCGGCCGCCGCCGCCGCGGTCACGACCAGCGCCTGTTGCACTCCGTGACTGAAGAAACCACCGAGCGTTTGAACGCGTGACGGAAGCTTGACGATGGCCGACGCGGTTTCGCCTGACCCGACGGTCAGCAACTCACTCGTCGCGAGCACGACGCTGCTTCTGTCGATCAGCTCCACGACGTAATTGCCGGGATCTACTGTCCCGAAGGCGAAGAGACCGGCCTGATCAGTGATTTCAATGTTCGAGACTTTGCCGTAGCGCGCATCGCGCAGCCGCACCATGGCTTCGGCGAGCGGACCATTGGCGGCATTCAAGGCATTCCCCTGGATCGTGCCAAACATGGAGTTGCGCGTCCCGGGAAGCACGCGTCCGGCTTGCCGGCCCATGACCTGTGCGCTTGACCGCGGGACCGACTGCGCGAAGACCGACGAGACGACACAAAGTCCTGCAAGTGCACAAGATCCAAGCGTCCTGAGGCGGCCCATACTAAACTCCACTTCTTGGAATTATCGGTCGATTACGAGCCTGCGACGAGCTATGGTTATTATGACTCTTTATGACATTAAAGGTCAATAAGGTACATCACTCTGGGAGGCCCGCACACGGCCGGTGGGAGAAAGCGTGAACGTCAGAAGATGATTCGCGCGCGGATTCTCCGTGCGGTGCTTCAGCTCTCGATCGTCGCCCTTGCCATTGCGGCGGTCGTCACGCCCCTGCCGCCGGAATCCGTCGAGCGCAACTATTCAAACAGCCTGTTTCCGGCGGTTCAGCGAGTCGCGACGACCGTCTCGAACCTCGCAAGCGTAGCCCTGCTGGATCTGCTGCTCCTCGCCGGGGTGATCTACATCGTGGTGGTGACGTTCGGAGCCCCACGAGCTGCCCGGTCTCGAACGCTCGCGGCGCTGTTGTGGCTCTCCAGGCTGACGGTCGCCGCATCGGTCGTCGTCCTGGTTTTCTACCTGACGTGGGGGTTGAACTATCGGCGCGTTCCGCTCATCCGGAAGGTTCCCTTCGATGCCAGGGGCATCACGCCCGAAGCGGCGCGCGCTCTGGCAGAGCGCGCTGTCGACGAGATCAACTCGCTCTATCCGGCCGCGCACACCTACGCGGCGACTGCGGCGGGTGTCGATCCATCGCTCGAGGCCGGCTTCGCCGAAGCGCAGCGGCTGCTTGGCGTCGTTCGCCCGGCCGTGCCGGCCCGCCCGAAGCGATCGATCCTCGACTGGTATTTCAAGGCGGCGGGCGTGTCGGGGATGACCGATCCGATCTTTCTGGAAACGCTCGTCGCGAGCAACCTGATTCCCTTCGAGCGGTCACACGTCATCGCGCACGAGTGGAGCCACCTGGCCGGGTTCGTGGACGAAGGCGAGGCAAATTTCGCCGGCTGGCTGACCTGCATGAAATCATCGCCCGCTGCGCGGTACAGCGGCTGGATGTTTCTGTACGCCGAGCTCGTTCCCGCGCTGAAAGAAACCGATCGCAAGGCGATCACGAGCCGGCTCGAGTTCGGTCCGCGCGCCGATCTGCTGTCGGCCTCCGAGCGGAGTCGTCGTGACATCAAGCCGGTGATTGCCAATGGCGGGTGGATTGTCTACGACCGCTACCTCAAGGCCAATCGCGTTGAAGCCGGTCTCGCGAGCTATGCCCAGGCCGTGAGGATCATTCTCGGCGTCCGGCACGATCCGAATCTGTTTCCGCAGACGCGGTAGAACGCGCGCGAAGCGTCCCCGTCCTCCCCCCTGAATCGTCGCGCCGATCGACCTGCATGCCTGCCGCGCCAAGGGCAGCGATCATGGCGCCGAGCTCAGCGGCTCGCGTGTCGGCGTCGTGGAATTCCAGGATCATCTCCCGCACCTGTCGTATTCGTCCCGAGGCCACGAGCTCCCGCACGACGGCATACTCGGCGCCTTCGATATCCAGCTTGACGAAGTCCGCCGGCCGCTCGAGAAGCGAAGACAGCGTGATCGCCGGCACGGTTCCAGCTCCGGCGCTCGAGCCGGTCGTGGTGGCAATCAGGCTGCCTGGCTTGCCTTCATCCTGCATCGGCACCAATCCTTCCCGTTCAGCGAGGGCCGCGTTGACGAGCATCACGTCGTGAAGATGATTGCGCGCGACGTTCTGCCTCAGCCGCTCGAATGTCATCGGCGCGGGTTCAACGGCGGTAATTGATGCGGCAGGGTAGAGCGCCTTGAAGAAGAGCGTGGCCATGCCGATGTTGGCGCCGCAGTCGATGATGCGCGGCGCTTTTGTCGACGTCGAAAAAAAGTACGTGGCGTTGACGAAGATCTCGTGCAGCAGGAACAAGGCATCCGATCGATTGAAGTACTCGATGCGGCAGCCCGCGATGTCGAGCGTGCCCGGGCCGGTTGCGCCCCAGCGTCTCGAGCTGTTCCACGTGAGCACGAGATAGTCACGGACAAACCGCCATCCAAAAAGCCTGGTGCCGGCGGATCGAAAGGCATTGCGGAATGCTCGCCGGACGCGGGAAAGGTTCAGAGGGCGTTCGGGCTTCATCGCCGCGGCGCCGAGAGCGGTGTGACGGGAGTCAACCTCTCGTCCCGCCGTTCAGCCGCGTACCAGACGTGCTCCAGGAACAATCCGGACGGCGGCGCGGTCAGCTTGGCCGGCGCACCCGACGACTCGCGGAGAAAGCTTGCGGCCGCAGACGGGTCGAGACCGCCGCGGCCGATCTCGACCAGCACGCCGACGATCCGACGGACCATCTTCCACAAGAAGTGCGATCCGACGATCCCGACGAGCATGAGATCATCGGCCTCGACGACGTCCAGGCGCTCGACGAGCACGATCGTCGATCGCTCTTCAAACCGTCCCGCCCCTCCTGCCTGTCCCGCCCCTCCTGCCTTTCCTGCCCCTCCAGCCCTTCCTGCCTTCGGGACGTCATCGGATTCCGCGAAGGACTGAAAGTCCCGGAAACCGACAAACGAGGCAGCGGCCTGTTGCATCCTGGCAAGATCGAGTGGCTCACGAACCCACCATACGAACGGCTTCGCAAACGCAGTCCGCCGCCGTGCAATCTGGTATACGTATCGCCGGGCGACCGCATCGTGCCGCGCGTGAAAACGGTGGGGCACCTGTTCGGCCGCGAGCACATTGATGTCGGCCGGCAATTCGTCGTTCATCCGCCGCATCAAGCTGTCGGCGGGAATGTTTGTGCTGACGTCGAGGTGCGCGACCTGGGCGACGGCGTGCACGCCTGCGTCGGTGCGGCCAGACCCGTAGAGCTCGAAGTCGCGGCGCCCCGTCACCGTGCCAACCGCCTTGTCGATCTCACCCTGGATCGTTCGCGCGTTCTTCTGGATCTGCCAGCCGCTGTAGCGGGTCCCGGCATATTCGATGGTCAGCTTGAATCGAGGCACGGCAGCATTCTACGAGGACGGGCAGGCGGGAAAGGTCGACTTCGCTCAGCGTCGCCGACTCAGGGCAGGCAGGAAGGGCAGGAAGGGTCATTTGACTCAAGCCGCGAGTCTGTGTTTTTCTAAGCAGCAATGTTCAACCCGGCGAGCGAATCCATGACCGTTGCGACGATCGGCCGAAGCTCGGTCGTGACGCCGCTCGTGACATTGCTGCCGGGGCTGCCGTGCCTGACGATCATTCCGACCCTCCTCCTTGGCATCAGGGTCAAAACAGGGTGATGTAACCAACGAGCAGCGAAATCAAGTTCGAAGGGCCGTCACCCAAATCAGGGTGACGGCCCTTTTTGTTTCTGGAAGGAGCAATCAGATGGCGCCAGAAGATGACGACCCGATGGTCACGTGCGAATCGACCGACGACGAAGAGCGGGACGAACGCCGTGAGGTTCCCGACGATGAAGATCCGGCGCCCGAGGAGGGTGGCTACGGCTATGGTGTCTGACGTGATACTTTGTTCGTTCTCATGACTACGAAACCAACAGGCTCGCGGGTCGCGCTGCTCGGATTCGGCACCGTCGGTCAGGCCGTCGCACGCATCCTGTGCAGCGGCGAGGTTCCGCACGTGGCGCTGACCCACGTCTTCAACAGGAATGTCGGGTCGAAGCGCGTCGAGTGGGTGCCCCCGTCCGTGCACTGGACCGAGTCGGCCGACGAGATCATGTCTTCGCCGGACATCGACATCGTGATCGAGCTGGTTGGTGGTCTGCACCCGGCCTACGAGTGGGTTCGCGACGCGCTCATGGGCGGCAAGTCGGTCGTGACCGCGAACAAACAGCTCATGGCGCATTACGGAACCGAGTTGATCGATCTGGCGCGCGCGCAGAAACGCGAGATCAGATTCGAAGCCTCGGTGGCAGGCGGTATTCCCGTCCTTCGTGCGCTGCAGGAAGGTCTTGCCGGCGATCGCCTCGTCGAGGTCCGCGGGATTCTGAACGGCACCTGCAACTACATCCTGAGCCGGATGCAGGCCGAGGCGGTCTCGTTTGCCGATGTCCTCGGCGAAGCGCAGAAGGCGGGCTACGCAGAGGCCGACCCGACTGAAGATGTGGACGGCGCCGACGCCGCCGCGAAGCTGGCGATCATAGCCGCCGTGGGCCTGCGCCGCCCGGTTCGCGTGAGCGACATTGCGACGCGATCGATTCGGCCGATCGAGCCGGTCGATTTCGAATACGCGCGCCAGCTTGGCTGCACGATTCGCCAGATCGCGCGGGCGTCCGCCGAAGACAGCGGCTCGGTGTTCGCGACCGTCCGCCCGGCGCTGGTGCACTTGTCATCGGCGTTCGGCCGCAACGAAGGCAGCCAGAACCTGGTGACCGTTCGCGGAGTGTTCGGCGGGGAAACATCGTTCTCGGGGCACGGTGCGGGCGGCTCACCAACCGCCGTCGCCGTCGTGTCGGACGTCCTGTCGGTTCGCCGTGGAGCTGGGGAGAACGCGGCGTACACGATGCCGTCGTCGTTTCACAAGGTCAGCGGCGATTTCGTCGCGCCGCACTACGTGCGCTTCATCGTCAACGACAAGCCCGGCATCCTCGCGCAGATCACGACGGCCTATGCCAAGTACGGGATCAACATCGAAGGCGTGCTGCAGCTTCCGAAGTTCCGCAAGGATCGCCTCCCGTTTGTGACCACCATCGAGGAGTGCTCGGAATCGGTGCTCGACCGCGCGCTGGCCGAGGTCGCGCAGAGCGACTATCACGTGCAGCCGCCCCTTTCGCTGCCCATCTTTGCGTGATGGCGACGACGCACGGCTTCAGCGAGGTGGTCGAGGCCGAAGGCCACCTCATCGACTCGCAGATTCTCAACGTCGTGTTCGATACGGTCGTGAAGCGCAACGCGTCATTCGACGTGTTGAAGTTCAAGATCGGCCGCAGCAACGACGAGCCGTCGGAGATCTCGATGAGGATCTCGGCCGCGACCGAGCAGGCCCTTGCCGAGGTTCTCGAAGAGCTCGTCGCGCTCGGCTGCCGCCTGTCGGAACAGCACGACGCGCTCCTGAGAAATGCCGATCGAGACGGCTGTGTGCCCGACGATTTCTACTCGACGACCAACCATCGCACACTCATCCGGCACAAGGGCAAGTGGATCGACGTCCAGCATCAGCGCATGGACGCGGTCATCGTGCTGATTCGCGGGAAGGCGGCGTGCCGCAAACTGCGCGATGTGAGAATCGGCGATGCCGTCGTCTGCGGCGTCGCCGGCATCCGCGTGATGCCCGAGTTCCGCGATCGCGATCGGCTCGGCTTCGCGTTCATGACCAACGAGATCTCGTCGGAGCGGCGGGTCGAAGTTGGCGTCTCGAAAATCGCCGCGATGATGCGCGACGTGAAAGCCGAAGGCGGGCGGATCGCCTTCGTCGCAGGCCCGGTGGTGGTGCACACCGGCGGGTCGCAGCATTTTCAGGATCTGATCCGGGAAGGCTACGTGGACGTGCTGCTGTCAGGCAATGCACTCGCCGTCCACGACGTGGAGCAGGCGCTCTTCGGCACGTCGCTCGGCGTCGATCTCGACACCGGAAAGGCGATCGAGGGCGGCCACCGCCATCACATGCGCGCCATCAACACAATCTGCCGCGCCGGCGGGCTCAAGCAGGCCGTCGAGCACGGCGTGCTCAAGACCGGCATCATGTACGAATGCATCCAGCAGGGCGTGGACTACGTCCTCGCCGGATCGATTCGCGACGACGGTCCGCTCCCCGACACGATCATGGATTTGCGCGCCGCGCAGGATCGCTATGCGGCGGTGCTGGAAGACGTGAAGCTGGTGCTGTCGCTCTCGACGATGCTGCACGGCATCGGCGTGGGGAACATGCTGCCGTCGTGGGTGAAGATGGTGGCGGTGGACATCAACCCCGCGGTCGTGACCAAGCTGGCCGACCGCGGGTCTTCGCAGACGCTGGGAATCGTGACCGACGTGGGATTGTTCCTCCACCGCCTCGCGCAGAAACTCCGCTCGGCCTAGGTGGAACAGTGAAATTAAGAATTAAGAATTAAGAAAGCCAGCGGTAACTCCCGGCGGCTTCTTAATTCTTAATTCTCAATTCTCAATTTCCATCGACAGATTACTTTCCCTCGGGCTTCATGCCCACGTACTTGATCATGTTGAGCATCTCGGTCTGCGTCGGGAGCTCGTTTGCACCCGAGGGAGCCGTGCTCTTGTAGAGGATGAATGCGAGGATGTCGGCATCCTGCTGCCGGCTGAGGCTGCCAGGGTTGTTCTGCGGCATCGAGGTCCGGATGCGCTCGAACAACTGACCGAGCGTCAGGTCGTTCCAGTTCGACGCGAACTCGCCACCGGTCAGCCCGGGCGCCATTTCGCCACCGGCCATGTCGGCCCCGTGGCAGCTCGAACAATATTGTTGATACAGCGGCTCGCCGCGCTTGGCTTGCGCCTCGCTGTAGACGCCATCCCACTGTGACTTGTCCTGCTCCGCCGCCACCACGAGCGTCCCGGCTGCCAGAGCTACCAAACCCGCTGCAATCGCCAATGTCAGTTTCATGGTGTCAATGTTATCAAGGAAAAAAGATGAAGGGCAAAGAGCTGAGGGCGCCCTTGGCCCTCAGCTCTACTGAGTTCCTACTGTCCGGTAGCCGGTCGGATCTCGCTTTGCGGCAATGCGAAAGCGATGTATTCGCCGGTGTAATTACCGCCGCTCACGGCCACGATGATGTACTGCCGCCCATCGACGGAATATGTCATGGGCGAGCCGCTCTGCGGAGCGGGCATCAGCACTTCGCCGACCTGTTCACCAGTCTGCTTGTTGTAGGCACGGAGCATCGCGCCACGCGCCCGGCCCGGCGGCTGTGTCAACTGGGGATCGCCCACGACGACGAGCGTCTTGGTGACCATCAGTCCAACGCTCCCGCCCTGGCCGGTCTTGGGAATGTTCATCCCCTTCAGGAGCGGATGATTCCGGACCGAGTCCGGGGTGTCTCCGTGTGGCACCTTGAACTTCAGCGTTCCGGTATTGAGATCGATCGCCGAGAGCACGCCGTACGGCGGCTTGACGATCTGGAGGCCTTCGAGACCCTGCGTGAGCGCGCCGCGCCCACCGAATCCTGCCGGAGGTGCGCCGCCCGCAGGTGGAGCACCGCGTCCCGCTTCGGGTGCCGCGCCGCGTCCCGCGCCGCCACGACCGCCCGCGCCGGCGCCGCCCCGGGACAAGCCGTAATTGGGCTCGGCTTCCCAGCGGGGGAGGCGCTTCTTCTGATTTTCTACGCGGATCTGCTCGAATTCCTCGGAGCCGAAGTTGCCGGTTGTGACATTGGATTGGCTCGCCTGCCCGTAGAAGATCGCCGTCTCGGGATCGAATGACGCGCCCGGCCAGTTGATGCCGCCAGCGGTGTTCCCGATGTTCACCGAGCCGAGGAACTTCGAGTTCGGACCCGTCGGGGGCACAAACGGCGTCTGCTCCCAGCGGTACTTCTTGAGGTTCTCGAGCGCCTGCGCGCGAAGCGCGGGCGTGAAGTCGATCAGATCGTCCGTGCTGATGAACGTCAGCGAGTATGGCGGCGGCTTGGTCGGAATCGGCTGCGTCGGCGACGTCTTCTCGTTCGGGATGTCCGACTGCGGAACCGGCACTTCGGGAATCGGCCAGATCGGCTGGCCGGTAATCCGGTCGAACGTATACAGCCAACCCTGCTTGCTCGGCTGCGCCGCGAGCTTTCTCGGCTTGCCGTCGATCGTCGCGTCGATGAGCAACGTCGCCGACGAGTTGTCGTGATCCCAGAGGCCGTGATGCACCATCTGGAAGTGCCACTTGCGGACGCCCGTCTTCAGATCAACCGCGACGAGGCTCTCCGCGAAGAGGTTGTTGCCCGGTCGATTGCCGCCATATTCGTCGATGGTTGGTGTTTCGACTGGCAGATAGACGAGCCCGGCTTCCGGATCGACGGAGATCTGCGTCCAGACGCCGACGTTGCCCGACCATTCCCACGATCCGTTTTCCCACGTTTCGTTGCCGAACTCGCCCGGCATCGGGATCGTGTTGAAGCGCCAGAGCTGCTTGCCGGTCCTGACGTCGAACGCGCGCACGAGACCCTTGGAGTTCGTGCTGTAGCGGTACCCGAGGCCTTCGAACATAGACGAACCGACGATGATCACGTCGCCGACAACCGTCGGCGTGGAGTGAAGACCGATCTCACCCTTCTCGAGATCAATCTGAGTGTCCTTGCCGATGATCACGCCCGACTTCAGGTCGAGGATGCCGCGCTGGCCGAACGACTGGATGGGCTGACCGGTCTTCGCATTGAGCGACACGAGCCGATAGCCTGTCGTCACCATGAAAATACGCTCGTCGCCCTTGCCGTCTGTCCAGTACGAGAGTCCCCGTCCCGAGAGCTGACGCGGCGCCCAGCGCGTGGCGCGCTCGCCCTCGTCGAGGCTGTACATCCACTTCATCTCGCCGCTCTTCGCATCGAGTGCGATTGCGGCGCGGCGCGTACCGGCGGTGGTGTAGACGATGCCCTTCACCATCAGCGGCGTCCCTTCGAGCTTGTTCTCGGGACGAGGACCGAGGTTGTCGGTCTTGAACCGCCATGCCACTTCCAGCTTGTTGAAGTTGGATGCGTTGATCTGATCGAGCGGCGAGTACTTGCTGCCGCGCAAGTCGGCCGTATACATCGGCCACTCGCCGTTTTTCGTGCTCGGCTGGCCCAGTGCGGCTGCCGGTGCCTGGGCCCTGGCAGGCGCCTGGCCCGAGACGCGCGGCGAAAGCATCACGGCCGTCGCGGCGCTGGCGATCACCACCGCCAGGATGGCGAAACGTTTACGCATCATATCTGCTCCCATGGAGTTCCCGGTCGTCCAGAAAAAGCGTAGCAGGGAATTATCCCCTCAAGGCGAGGGAGGAGGCAAGAAAAGCGGGAGGGGGGCTGCGGCCCGGGAGCGTACCCGAAGCCTGCAGCCCAAAGCCTGTGTGCTATTTCATCTCGTTCTGGGGTAACGCGAACGCCAGATATTCCCCGGAATACGCGCCGCCGCTGATGGCCACGATGACGTATTGCCTGCCGTCCACCGAGTAGGTCATCGGCGAGCCGCTCTGCGGCGCCGGCATGTAGACGGCGCCAACCTGCTCGCCGGTCTGCTTGTTGTACGCGCGCAGCATCGCGCCCCGCGGATGCTCTGGTGTCGTCGTCACCTGCGGATCGCCGACGATGACGAGCGTCTTCGTGATGAGCACGCCAGCCTGACCCTGCTGACCGGTCTTCGGCACGTTGATGCCCTTGAGCAGCGGGTGATTTCGGACGTTGTCAGGCGTGTCGCCGTGCGGCACCTGCCACATGAGATCGCCGCGATCGAGATTCATCGCCGAGAGCACGCCGTACGGCGGCTTGACGATCGGCAGTCCCTGAACGCCAAGGGCACCGCCGCCACCACCGCCGCCCGGTTCGGGAAGCGCGTCCGCAGGTTTTCCCATCGCGATATTGAGACGGCGCTGAACTTCGCTCACGCGCGGCGCGTCGGCCGCGCTGCCGAAGCCCGGACCTTCGTTGACGCGGAAATCCTGACCCGCCCGGCCGGGCAGGTAACGGACGTCCGAGAATCCCGGAGGCGGCGTCACCAGACCGAGCGGCGCAACGCCAGCGTTCGCCGCCTGCGCGTAGACGATGTGCGTTTCCGGATCGAAGCCCGCGCCCGGCCAGTTCGTGCCGCCGCCGAGCGTGCCGATGGTGATGGCCGCGAGTGGTCCGCCTTCCTTACTTAATACCGGCGGCAGGAACATCGGTCCCAGCTTGTAGAGCTTCACCGCTTCGAGCGCCTGCTTCTTGATCTCCGGAGTGAAGTCCACGAGTTCGGCTTCGGTCACCTGTTGGCGCGCGTAGGCCGGCGGCTTGGTCGGGAAGGGCTGCGTCGGCGACGTCTTCTGGTAGTCGCTCTGCGGCACCGGCTTCTCCTCGATCGGGATCAGCGGCTTGCCGGTCGAGCGGTCGAGGACGTAGAGGAACCCGGTCTTCGAGGCCTCGGCGATCGCGGGCACCGTCTTGCCGTTCACCTTGGCGTCGTACAGGACGGTGGGGCTGGGCGCATCGAAGTCCCAGATGTCGTGATGCA
>Ga0134123_10000633_pt1 | contig 23207 bp, 43 predicted proteins | sample KB303_FD_96460 | JGI IMG/M metagenome (GOLD analysis project Ga0134123, IMG submission 96460) | Terrestrial soil microbial communities without Nitrogen fertilizer from Kellogg Biological Station, Michigan, USA - KB3-0-3 | ecosystem: Environmental > Terrestrial > Soil > Unclassified ...
GGCCCATCTGGGCCGACGAGGTCGCCGAGGAGATGAGCCATGGCTGACTTGCCGATCGCGCACCGGAAGGTGATCGTCGAGCCGGGAGAGGTCAGACTGCTGGCGATGGACGAGACGGGCCAGGTGCGCTCATTCGCCGACGCGCGGAAGGTCGCCGCGTGGATCAGACGCCGGGACCGGGACTGCGCGGGCGCTGGTCAGTCGGTGACGACCGTCGTGGAGTGGCGGGACATGCCGCCCGGCTTCGTCTCGCCGCTCGGCGAGGAGGGCTGAGCCATGCATGAGGACCCCACCCCACTGGCCCAGAGACTGTGCGGCATCGGCGGTTGTACCCTGCCGACTGGCCACAACATGGGCCGCGCCGACGTGCCGGAGAATCATCGGCCGCCGACTTCAGCCTTGTTCCGCCTGTCCATCGAAGACTGCCACCTCATCCGGGAGGCGTTACTGCGACTGGGTCAGGCAACATCACAGACGTTCGTCGCTGAGCGCGTCGGCCGGCTGGCCGACCGGTTCGGCGAGCACCTTGCGAGATCGTGATGGCCAAGCATCGAGGCAAGCGCAAGACCCGGCGACTGCTGCGCTGGGCTGGGCGAAAGCTGGCTCGCCATGCTCGCCGTCGGCTGCGGGCGATGCGTCGTGGTGCCACTCGAGTGTTCGAGGCGAAAGTCATCAGGAGCTGGAGTCGCGACGGCTGGGCCAGCGAGTTCCCAGACCCCGCTCGTCCCGGCCCTCTGGTAATGCACCGTGCCGAGCGCGAGGAGTACGTGGCCACCTTCGATGAGCTGTTGACTGTCGAGTTCTCGGTGAGCCCAGCGGCCGGTGCCGACTTGGCTGAGGCCGCTCAGGACGCGGCGGTAGCGGTGCACGGGCCGGTGGCCGCGTCGTGGGTGCTGACCGCGATCGAGGGCACCAACGACGCCGGCCGCGCTGTTCTTGCCGGCGCACCCGCAGGAGTGTTCAAGCCGTAACGAGTAGGAAGCTGCCCCTGATGAGCTACACCGCGAACGACCCCGAGATCGACGAACACACGCTGGATCGGATGCGCAACTGGCTGGCCGGTCCGACCGCCGGGGGGATCGAATGGATGGATGGTGCCGACGATGACGAGGTGCTCTCCACCATCGAGGAGGCTTACGGCTACGGCGTCGAAGGCTTCCTGGCCGACCTGCGTGCGGGCAACGGTGAACTGCCATGAGGATGCAGCCAGGGTTCCTGCCGGGTCCGTTCGCCGCGTCCCCGCTCGATGACCTGTTCGGTCCGGTCAAGGGCCAGGAGTGGATGGCGAGCGGACTGTGTGGTCAGATCGGAATACCCGACCGGTTCTATCCGAGTGGTGGTGACACCCGCGAAGTCCAGAAGATCTGTGAAGCCTGCCCGGTGCGCACCGAGTGCCTCCAGTGGGCGCTGGACAACGACGAGCGTTTCGGGATCTGGGGCGGCGTGGGTGAGAAGGCCCGGCGCAGGATGAAGCGCCGGAGCGCGTGATGCACGACCACCCAGGGTCGTGGAGTGGGGAGTGCGCTCAGTGCTGGCGAGATTGGGACGGGGTCTCGACCGGTGATACTGATGACGCTGAGGTGGCGATCACCAATCTGCACCGCGGTGGCCGCGTCTCCCCGCTGTCGAGTCGGGTGGTCCGGATCGGCGGTGCACACGAGCGTGGCTGCCGGTGTCGCGAGTGCGCTCGTCGGCAGCGGATTCCGTGGTCGATCCCGTGGGTGCGGGTGTGGTGGTGTGCGTACTGGGCGACGGCGCTCTACCTGGTGCACTTCCACTCGTGACGAAAAAGTACAGGGGATGCCTTGTCACCCCCTGTTTTCAGGGGTAGGGTTCTAGTTGTAAGGAATAAGGACCCGAGTACCGCACCCGAGGAGATCGCAATGCACGCCTTCGAGACTGGCTTCTGCGTCCGGCAACCGAGCTGGCACGGGCAAGAAACCCTGCTGACCGAGGACCAGCGACCCCGCACCTGGAAAGAGGCGCGCAAGGTCGCCGGCTTGGACTGGGAGCCGATCGTGGAACCCATGTACGTGCGGGTCCTGACCGGTGTGGACGCTGAGGGCAACCCCACCTACGACTATCGAGAGGTGCCCAACTTCCAGACTATCCAGCGCGACAGCGATGGCTCGGTTCTGGCCGCCGGCCGCGACAGCTACGAGGTCATCAACAACACCCAGATGGGCGAGATCTTGCACGCGCTCACCGACAAGACCGAGCTGGAGTACGAGACCGGCGGGTCGGTTCGTGAGGGTCGCTCGGTGTGGGCGCTGGTCCGGCTCGGCCCCGACGTGATGATCGGCAACGATCCCAGTCCGACGCGGCCCTACATGGGCATCGTGAACCACTTCGACAAGACCGGCGCCTGCCGGGCCTACGCCACGGACATCCGGATCGTGTGCTGGAACACCATGAGCGCCGCCGACGCCCAGGCCGACCGCGACAACACGGTTGCCGTGTTCCGTCACACCAGCAACTGGCGCGACAACCTGGAAGCCGCCCGCCAGGCGATCCTGGGCGCGCAGTCCGAGTTCGACGAGTGGAAGAAGATCGCCGAGTTCCTGATGGGGACCACGGTGACCGAGGCGCAGGCTGAGGACTTCGTCCAGGAGTTCATGCCCTATCCCGGCAGCGTGACGACCACCATCACCGAGCGTGTCAAGACCAATATCGACACCGCCCGCATGGAGCTTCGGACGGTCCTGCACAGCAGCAAGACCACCGACGGCATCCGGGGCACCGCGTACTGGACGGTCCAGGCCGCGGCCGAGTACCTCGACCACCTGCGCCCGATTCGCAAGCAGGAGGCCTACGTGCGCCGGACCGTGATCGACCCGAATCCCGGCAAGGCCTTGGCGATCACGAAGATTGCAGCGATCACGGGGATCAAGGTCCCGATGCTGACTCGATAACGCGCGGGTAGTGGCTGTCCGCTTGCCGGCTAGTCGGTTGGATGAGAGGTTTCCATGACCGGCAAGATCACGCGTCGACTGTTGGACGCTGGCTGGCAGCGCATCAATCTGCCCGCCAGGGCAATCGACCAGTGCGGATCCGTGTCAAATGCGGCGACAGGAACCGGCTGGTGTACACACCCGGCCCGTTGGCGAAAACTGGTGGTGACCCGCAGTGCGCTGTGTGCTGACCATGCATTACGGGCCGAGGTGGCCTACCAGTTGACGCGCGGACGGCCTTCGTGACGATTCAAGGTCCCGATGCTGGCTCGATAGCTTTCTCCCTGAGTCCGGACCCCGCCCTTTCCCGGAAGGTGGGGTCCGGACTTGTCGCCCCCCGTTTCAGGGGGTAACATGATGCCTATGCCGAGCAGAGCCACAGTGACCACCCCCGTACGACGCGGCACCAGCAACCGCAACATTCGGGGCTCCAGCAAGGACCGGGCCGCGCGGAGACTGTGGTTGGTCAACACGTTCGGCGACGGCGAGTTCGTGGACTGCCAACTGCGGGCCACGCCGGACTGCTGGGTCGCCATGACGCAGTGGACGGTCTCGGCCGACCGCATCGTTCCCGGCGCCCTGGGTGGCAGCTACCGACGTGGGAACATCCGCCCCGCGTGCCCGCCTTGTCAATGTCGTACAGGCGGCCTGCTTGGCGCCAGCCAGGCCAAGGCGAGGAGCCAAGCGCCATGACCGACGTGGTGCGGTACGGGTATGCCGAGCTGTCGGTGCCGACGGGGGCAACCGCAGTGGGCTGCCGGCGCTGTCACCGCGTGTTCGTCAGCGACCGGTCGCACATGGCCGCGGCCGGCTTCTGCATGATGTGCCGGCCGTTCATTACGGTGGCCTGCCGCTTCTGCGGAGAGCGATGCCCCGGTCGCTACGACGGAGACGAGTGCTGCCAGGCCCATCGCGCCATGCCGGCCGAGGAGTTGCAGCGAACCTTCCCGGATGCACCGCCCGCGCTTGTCGCTCGACCCAATTGATCACCAGCAGGGAGATCCGACATGACTGCCCCCGAAGCGCCGCAATTCATTGCCCAACCCGACTACCTGCGATACCGCGAAGCGCGCGACTTGTCGAGACACCTGGCCGTCACGCGGAGTGTCGCGGGAGACTTCGCCCGGCTACCGCTGTGGGCCCAGCTTGAGATGAACTACATGGCCTCGATCATCCTGGTCGCAGGTCCGGGAGGGCTGTCCGATGACCACCGTCGCTGAGCCCTATGTGCCGGCTCCCGGCGACCGTGTCGAGGTATGGGGCTACGACGCGGTGCAGTGCACCGCCGTTGTGGACAGCCCGACCGAGCGTGATTACTGGATCATCACCGAGGACGGGACGGGGCAGACCTACGCGGCCCCGACGAGCTTTCTCACCAAGATCGAGGAGGGCCCATGACCACCGTCTACGAGCCGCCAGACCTCACCGGTACCGCGATCACCTGGGGCGATGAGCCCAGGTACCACGGATCCGAGTACCGAGAGTATGTCTACCCCGGTCGCCGGGTGGCCTCGATTCCCGGCCGGGCGTGGCCGAACACGCCCGAGAGGTGCGAGATCGCCGACGAGTTCCAGCCTGGTCACCGGGAAACTGAGTGGCTGGCCGGCGGCAACCTACTGGTGTGCATCGGCTGCGGACTGGATGTGACATGAGGAGCAACCTCACCCCACTGGCCCGGAGGCTCACGGAAGCAGCCGCGATCGGCATGGCCGGCGAATCTGAAGCCGACGATCACCTGCGCGGCTGGACCGGCCGGGGACTTTCCGGAGATGCGAGCGCCGCCGTGGTCGCCGTACTGCGGGAGCTGGCCGACGAGCACACGTCCCGGGACGGGAATTGGCTCGCGATCCCCCCGCCGATGCTCATCGGGTTGGCCGACTCCATCGAGAAGGGAGAGGGGTAGATGGGTGAGCCTCAGGTTGACAGCAGGCGTGGCGCACGGGCACGGGCACGCGTCCGTCACCCCGGCAAGAACCTGACCGAGTATCTCTGTCCAGTGTCGGAGGGTTGGCACATCGGGAACCTGCCCGCCGGCGGTCGGGACGAAGCTCGTCGAATTCAGGCGTACAAAGCCGTGAAGGCGCGTTCGTCGAACCTGGTCGAGGAGCTGTAGTGGCTGTAGGTGCCGGTCAACTCCGCGTGGACAACCGCGCGGAGTTCGAGGCGCTGCTGGACTGGCTCAGTGAGCCACCCTCCCTCGGCGCGCAGTACCCCCGGTTGATCGAGACTTTCGCGGTGTCCGGCTCGCGCGAGTGGGCCGACCCGCGGCCAGTGCACTATGTCCTGTGGCACATGCCGCACAGCGCCACCATGTTCCATGGCGCGGCGCGGGGTTTCGATCGCATCGCCGCCGCGTACTGGACCAGTCTTGGCGGCCTGGTACGCGACTTCCCCGTCTCCCGCGAGCGCTGGAACGAGCTGGGCAAGCGTGCGGGGCACCTGCGCAACGAGCACATGCTCAACCACATGCCAGCGTGCCTGATCGCCTGCCATCTGGGGGATTCACCCGGTACCGCCGGAGCTATCGCCTACGCCAAGAAGCTGGGTATCCCCACGTTCGTGTTTCGATCCTGAGAGGAAGTCATGCGCTCAGCCCTAGACCCCCACCTCGCCGACGAGATCTTCCAGCACGCGTGCGCGGCCGGGGAGAAAGCCGCCGACGAGGCACTGGAGCGGCATCTGCTTGTGGCAGGCGAATCGGGGGGTTGCTACGACGTTGCCCACCTGGTCGCCGAGGTCGTCAACGCGGCGCTTCAGGAGGCGGGGAGGCGGATGGTCACCCTGATCCCCGGCAATCCCTGCCCACCGGGCGCCACGACCTACGGCTACATCACCGCGGTCAACGATGCCACTCACGTGCTGGGTGCGTGCGAGCATCACCGGAGTGAACTGCTGGCCTTGCGCCACGCCCGGCGCAAGTGATGGATGCCCTGACGGTTGAGTTCGCCGTGCCGGAGCAGCTGAGCTGGGCCATGGTGGGGCTGATCTTCGGTGATGATGATGGATCGATGGTCACGGGGATTCGGCGCGACATCGACGACCTATGCCGCTGGGACGATGACGGGGGATACAATCTTGCCCCCAATGGACAGGGGTGAGATTCGTTGGTAAGGTCGCCCTTGTTCTTGTTGGCTGGACCCTCGCCGATCCAGGCCGTAAGGCGTAGGCCAGTGCCTCGCACAAGGTCGGGCCTGATGGTATGGATCATAAGGGTCTTAGCTGACGAGAACCCAAGAGGACCCGACCGTGCCACGCGAACACGGAAGGGTCCTCTTGCGCGCTACCACACTAGGCTTCGGTGGTGCTCATGGACCTGACCCGTCAGGTGGTCGTCTACAGGAGCTGGTGGCCCGCCTCGGTGCTGCTTCCCGACAAGAAGACCCGGCATCGCTGCCGCGTCTACGTCACCGATCAGGGCCTGGCGATCTACGAGCGCCCGGCCGACTCTCCGCACTTCTTCTCGCCGATGGACTGGGCCGCTACTCCGGAGCCGCATTCCCGTCGCCATGTGGGAATCGACCTGGCGACCCGGGCGGGGCTGGTCGTGGTGACCTTGACCGGCGGTGCTCCCTGCTGCGGGACGGCTTTGCGGGGCTGGCGTCCGTCGTGGGTGGGCATTGAGCAAGCCTGGCCGAAGCAATGACAGATAGCGCCCGCACCGCTGAGTGGAGGAGACCCGGTATGGCCACGATGTGTGAGAAGTACGAATGCGCCATCTGCTACGAGGTGTACGACCTCTTTGAGGCTGCACGATCATGCTCGTTCGGGCATGATCTCCTCGGCCAAGATCCTCCCGATCCGTCTGTAACTGTTCTGCCGTTGTGGGCCTGCGAATGGCAAGGGTGCGACAACGTTTTCGACAGCCAGTTCTACGCGGAGGGGTGCGAAACGGAGCACGAGCTGGCGGAGATGGCAGGGCGGTCGGGGCTCGATACCGGCAAGCCTCCTGGCCCGATCGCCAAGGGCTTGCGCACTCTGCTGGCAAAGGTGGGTCGGCCATGAACGGGTGGGCGTGGGCCGCTTTGTTATGCCTGACAGCCGGCAACATCGGTGCTTTCCTGTTGAGTGCGTGGTGGGCACACGAGGCGTCGCGCTCAACCCGACTGGCCTACCTAGCCCGATGCGATAGCACCGCTGTGGTGCCGGGCCGGTTGGTCGTCGCGCCACGGCCGGTTCGTGAGAACTCCGAAGTTGATCCCGACGCGTTACCTGAGGGCTTCGCCGATAACGTGCGGGCCGCAAGCTGGCCACTGACCGGCAACGGAGTGGTGTGGTTGGACGACACCAACGTGGATTCGATCAGCCCGATCATGGTCCACACTGATTCACCCGGGGACACCGAGCGAATGCGCCACATGGCACAGATCGCCGTACACGGCGTGGGCGAGCTGCTGCGTCACCATCCGAGCATCACCCCGCCCACGGTGGTCACTCGATCCGCCTACCATGCCAACCGCCCTCGGTTCGACGCGATGTCACCGGGCGATGTGATGATCATTCCTGATGATCTCGAACTGATTCACAATGGTCATGTGCTCACCTACGATGAGCGCTGCGTGGCCTGCCGGGTGATCACGTCATGATCCATTGCTGGGGCTTCCACGCCTCCTCCATTCCCGATGACTCATCTCAGGTGGCAGACCGAACCGACCAACTCTGGGCTCGAGAGGGTGTGCGGATCTGGCGTTCGCCGGAGGGTGCCGTCAAACATGAGGGCTGGCTGCTGCGCACGCTGGGCCCGGTACGGTGCCCAGTCGAGCTGGACTTCGGCCTACCGCTCACGGACAGGGCCAACCCTCCGGTTGTGGTTGACGTGTTCAACCGGAGGAAGCGATGAGCTCTGTCGATGCGATGATCAGGCATCCCTGGTCGGGCCTGATCGCACACGTCGATCAGGGGACTGTTGATGGCCGCACCCTGGCAGTGCCGGTCAAGCCCTGGGGCGAGTGCTGGCGTGAGCGCATCCCGGTCCCATTGATCAAGAATGGCGCCCCCGTCGGTGTGGCCGCGACGATGAGCATCGCGGATGGCAAGGTCTGGGCCACCGGCTGGAGTCGAGATGCGATACCGGATGTCGGCTGGCCGGTTGCGGTGGACATAGTCACAGGAGCGCCACCGGAGCTACTGGGGACCGGCGAGAGCGTCCACATAACGCTGTGCCACTGGGTGATCGTCGGCCTCACCGTCGGTGATTCCGCGTGGGGGGACACCCGCATTATGCCAGTTCGGAGGGCAGGCTGTGAGTGACTTCCGCACCGTCTATGTGTCGGTGGGCAACAGTGACAACCGTTTAGCCCAGAGCGAGTGGGTGGACTTCGCCTGTTCCACGTTCGCCAAGGTCCAGGCCAGTGCCCGCGAGGTGTTCGGCGTGTGGTGGTCGGCACCCGACTCGCCGTTCCAGAACGCCTGCATCGCGGCCAGTCTGCACAGTACTGAGATCATTCCCCTGCAGGCCGCGCTGACCCTGTTGCGTCGCTCGCACCGGCAATCCTCGGTCGCGTGGGCCGAGGCCATGGACGTGGTGATGATCTGATGTGGACAGTTCAGGTCGAGGACCAGGTGGGCGGCTTCATCGTCACCGACTACCCACACCCGGCATCCGAGCACGACTTCCGGCCGGAGGGCGACCCCGACAAGCGCGGGCACATCATCGCCGAGTGCCATTCTCGGGACGACGCCGACCTGATCGCCCAGTTGCTCAATGCGCACGGGCGTACCGACGTGGTGTGCCAACATCCACGGCCCGGTCCGGGCGACAAGGGGCTGTGCGAAGGCTGTGGAGTGCGAATCGTGGAGCGGCCCGGCCGCGGCTACCGGCACCTGGTCGCACTGGACGAGCTGTGACCCCGCGCCAGCTCTACGCCTTCGCCCATCCGATCACCGAGCCGCGGGGCGCGGCTGATCTCGCCTACCGACGTGTTGAGCCACAGCCGGACGGCAACCTACTGGTGTCGGTACTGGCGGCAGGCCATGGTTGAGCGCGCCTCAACCATGCTTCGCGGGGTGGGCGGCGACATGGAGTGGTGGCTCTGGAATCCCCGCACTCGGGTAGCGCACCTCCGCGTATCGGTCACCGACGCTGAACATGAGCGGATACCGTCCGGTGTTGCGGTCGCCGATGCCGGACCGTCCGGCCCGGAGCGCAGGCGGACACCGTGACGAACGAGAGGCGACGCTGATGCGCAACATCTTCGGGCGTGAGCCAGCCGTGTTCTGGGCCATGGCCGCCACGCTGGCCAACGCCCTGTTTCTGCTCGCCCCCTGGTCGGATGAGGTGCACGGCGCGGTGAACGCGTTCGTGCTGATCCTGGCGGGGTTCCTGACCGCTTCATGGGTGTCGCTGGAGAAAGCCCTCCCCTTGCTCGCGGGCCTGATCAAGGGGATCTTCGCGATCGTGCTGGCATTCGGCTTGGACGTGTCGGCGCCCACCCAGGTGGCGATCCTGGCCATCGCCGCCGCCGTGAGCGCGTTCTTCATTCGGACCCAGGTCGTCGCGCCCGTGCGGGCTCAGGTCGCGGCAGCATGACAGAAGAGGCGGCAGGGGAGACGAGTGACACATGGGAGACGAGGGACGAACGGCGCCAATGTGGCCGTTGATGCACTAGCGACATTCCGACTCACCAAGCTGCTCCAGCAGGACACCGTGCCCCCGCTGCCGCGACTCCGAGCCACGGTCGCTCGGCACTTGGACGGCTCCCCCTGGATGGACCTACTCGACTGTCCCTGGTGTCTGTCGGTGTGGGTCGGCCTCGGCGTGGCAGTGCTGCGCCGCGTGTGCCCGCGACTCTGGGGCCTGGCCAGCGCTGGTCTGGCAGCATCGGCAGTCACTGGCCTGCTGTCCCAAGTGGCCGCCGAGCTGGATCGCGACGACGAGGTTCAGGTGCGGGTGGTCGAGCCGAAGGGGTGAGGCGCCTTAATCATGCCCCTGCTGGGATCACGCAAGCGCAAGCCGCGGCCGGCACTGACCGCCTCCGGCGAGCGCATCGACCTGCTGGATCGGACGCTGCCGGAGCGCATCCGACGCCAGCGCGGACCGTGGCAAGGGCAGGCGTGGAACTATCGGGAGCTGATCGGCGAGTTGGGCGGGGGCATCGAGGCGGAGGCCAACGTCATCAGCAAGGTCCAGTTCATCGCGGGCCAGGTCACCGACGAGGACGAGCCGCTACCCGTCACCAGTGAGGACTGCGACCTTCCCGACCGGATCAAGCACGCCGCACAGGAAGCCCTCGACGCCTTGCCTTTCCGTAACGGATACGCGTTTCAGGGCGTGCTGTCGGTGTGTCTACGGGTGGCCGGAGAGTGCTGGCTGCACGGGCGCACCAAGGACGGCCGCGAGGATTGGCGGGTCCTGAGTAGCGACGAGGTCCAGCCGTGGAATGCCGGCCTGGGGATCATCGAGATGCCCGGCATGCCGCCGGCCGCCGTGGGCAAGGACGAGGTGCTGCTGCGACTGTGGAAGCCGCATCCCCGCTGGAAGCAGCTCGCCGACTCCCCGATGCGCCGGCTGCTGGACACGTGCGAAGACATCGTCCTGATCGGTCGGGAGATCCGGGCCGCATCGCGCTCGCGCATCGCGGCCAACGGCATCCTGCTGATTCCCCTGGGCATGTCGATCGTGCGCAAGCCGGACGGTGCCGCCGACGACTTCCAGTCCCAGCTGGAGGCGGTGATGCTCTCGCCGATCGGCAACGAAGGCGACGCGGGCGCCGTCGTGCCGGTGGTGCTGCAGGGCGACCCCGAGGATCTGGAGAAGGTTCGGCACCTCACGCTCCAGCGCGAGGACAGCGAAGAGTTGATCAACAAGCTCCAGGCCGCCCTGCAACGGCTGCGTGAGGGCATGGACATGCCGCCCGAGACCGGCACCGGGGTCGGGGACATGAACCACTGGTCCGCGTGGCTGATGGACTCGACCCGGTTCAAGAGCTACATCGAGCCTCAGGTGCGGTTGATCGTGGACTCCCTGACTGAGGCTTACCTGCGTCCGAGCCTGATGCAACCGGTCACGAGTGGCGGATGGGGTCTGACCCGCGAGGAGGCCGACCAGGTCCAGGTCTGGTACAACGCGGGCAACGTCACGGAGAACGCCAACCGCGGCACCGACGCCAAGGACGCCTACGACCGCGGCGAGCTGAAGGGTTCGATACTGCGCCAGTCCCTGGGATTCAGCGAGGACGACGCTCCCGACGATGACGAGCTGCGTCGCATGTTCGCATGGAGGCTGGGCGCCGATCCGCAGACCGCCGCACGGCTACTGGCCACCGTGCTCGGTCCGGACTCGGGCATTCAGATGATCCAGCCAGGTGCTGGACCTGTCAGCATTGAGCAGCCCCCCGACGCCGCACCGGCTACGGGGGGACCTGGTCGGGTGCCGACGGCCCCTGCTCCGCCGGCACCCGATGGAACACGCGTGGCTAGTGCGGCACCCGTTGAACCTGGGGCACGTGTGGTCACTGGGGACGAGTTGGCGGAGATCGAGCGGTCACTGCGGGAGCGCCTCGCCGTAGCCTGCGACATGGCCCTAGTCCGCACGTTGGAGCGCGCGGGCGCCAAGGTACGTGCTGCCGCTCAGCACACCTCCCTGGCCGCCGAGCTGAAGGGCCTGGAGCCCCTGGCGGTGTGCCCCCTGGTTGTCGAGCGCGCCGGAAACGGGCCGGTGGCGCTGATGGAACTGGGCCTGAGCGAGGACTCACTCCTCGGCGAGGCGTTCACCGCACTGCGGGACAAGTTCACCCGTTGGAGCACGGACGCCATCAAGGCCACCGTCCGCACCCTGGCATCCACCCTCGACATCCCGCTCACCGCGGTCTCGGCGCTGGCCCAAACCATGACGAGTCGAATCGACACCGCGTGGAAGGGGCTGGAGGAGACCCTGCGCAGGCGGGCCCTCCGCAAGCTGTACGGCCTCGCCGAGGATGAACTGCGAGGAGAAGTGCCCGACTCCATCGTGTTACCCGGCGAGATCCGCACCGTACTGACCGAGATCGGCGGCCTGCCCCCCGGCGGGGTCAGGGAGGACGGATCCCCCGTTCGGTCCGACGAGACGCTGGGCGGGCTGGCGACTGGCCGCGACGTGATGGCCCTGGCGCGGCAGCACGCTGATCACCTGGGTTTCGTGTGGAAGTACGGCGTCACCCCGCGCGGGCGCCAGTTCGAGCCGCACCGCAAGCTCAACGGCGAACGGCTGAGCGGCTGGAATGACGCGGCCTTGGCGCCGGCCGGTGAGATGGCTTGGGTGGGGCCGCACTATGCGCCTGGTGACCACGCTGGCTGCGCCTGTGACTACGTCCCCGTCTGGGCTTTGCCGGAAGCTCGGGAGCTGGCTGAGGGGATCGCCATGGATGAGCGGCCGAGTATGCGCTCAACGCGGGTGCTGGCTGATCTCGACACCGCCGTCGGCCGTCGCGGCACCGTCACGCAGACCACTCGAGCGCAGGGGGATCGCGTCGTGGCCCTGCAACGAGAGTGGCTGGAGAGGACAAAGTGATGCTTGATCATCTCCGGACGGAGCCTTTCGATCATCCTAAGCAGACACAATTAGCGACCCGATTCCCTTGCCGCACAACGAGAGTGGCTGGAGAGGACAAAGTGATGCTTGATCACCATGTGACCATCCCCGGCTGGGAGGGTTCCCTCGGGCCGTTTCGTCACCAGCACGCCATCCCCCACGTCTACGCGCGGGACATTCTGTCGGGCGCCGGCAACTGCGTGTGCGGTTCCGACCTGGGCGATTCGGTGCACGTGCAGGCCGCGCCTGGCGTCGCGGTGCCGGAAGGGATGCGCCACCCATGAGGCCGAGCGTGGGGCGAATCGTCCACTACGTGTCGTACGGGACCCCTGGCGGGGAGTACACCTCGCAGTGTCGGGCGGCGATCGTGACCGAAGTACCCAACACGAACTTCGGAGAAGGTGAGGAGAACATCGGCCTCGCGGTGCTCAACCCGACCGGGCTGTTCTTCCACTCGATCGCCGACGGGGGCTGCGACTACGACGAAGGCGGGACGGGCGTTGACCACTCCGGCGAGCCGATCCCCGCGCGCTCGTACCACGGTGGTACCTGGCACTGGCCGGAGAGGATCGAAGATGGCTGACGAGTCGCACACCGGCGGCATGATCGCCCTCGTCCCCGAGTCACCCGGCAAGCTCACCGTCCCCGGTGGCTATCCCGCGAGCGAGATCCACCTGACATTGGCTTACCTGGGTGACGCGCTGGACCAATGGGCCCAGACGGTCACCGATGAGATCACCGCTCTGGGTGCCAGGGTGGCCGCCGACTTCGCACCACTGGAGGCCCAGATCATGGGGTACGCGGTGTGGAACCCCGACGGCGGGCCGGACGGGTCCATGCAACCGTGCGCGGTCTACGAGCTGGCCGACGACCCGCTGCTCTCGGAGATGCACGAGGTCGCGTGCGGAAGCTCGCGGGAAATCATCGGCACCGGGTTGTGGCCCGACCAGTTCCCGGTCTATGAGCCGCACGTCACCGCGGGCGAAGGCATCGACACCTCCAGTATGAAGGCCACGGGGCCGATCCGGTTCACCGCGCTGCGGGTGGCCCTGGCCGGCTCAGTGACCGACTACCCGCTGAGTGGCACCCGTGGTGCGGGTGACCCGATGGTCGCGGGGTACGACAGTGAAGGGATCGAGACCATGGCCGAGACCACAGTGGATCAGGCCAAGGCGGGCGAGGCCGAGGTCATCGAGAAGGACGGAGAACTTCAGCTGCACTGGCCGTGCCTGGTGCTGGAGGGCATCCGGACCGGGGACGGCCGGTTCATTCCCTACGGCTCGCTGGGCGCGCGGGGCCTGCCCCTGCCGGTGGCTGGACAAGTCACCAACGACGAGGGGCACAAGGGTGCCGAGGTGTTCGGCAAGATCACCAAGCTGGAGCGCCACGAAGGTCCCACCGTGACGAGTAAGGAGACCGGCGAGCCGTTCGCCGAGGGCACCGCGGTCTGGGAGGCGTGGGGTGTGGGTGACCCCGATTCCCGGCCCGGCCAGCTCGCGGCCAAGGGCTACCTGATCGGCAACAGCGCGGACATCGCCGACGCCACAGTCGAGGACAGCCTGGCCGACGGGCACCCGACGCGCTCCTTGGTGGGTGGCAACATCGGCGGCACCACGCTGGTGCCGATCCCCGCCTTCGCCGACGGCTTCGTGGAAGTCAACGGCAAGCGGTTGGATGCCCAGCCCGCGGTCGCCCCGATCGCCGCCAGCGCGGCCTGGACCATCACCGACACCCCTGCGGCCCTGGTGGCCAGCGTGGAAGACCTGCCTCCGGTCGAATGGTTCACCGACCCCAAGTTGCCGGCACTGACCCCGCTGACCCGTCAGGGCCGACATGTGTTCGGACACGTCGCCGACTGGAACCGGCCGCACATCTCGTTCAACGGCGCGCCGATCCACGCCGCGCGCTCCCGCGCTGACTACAAGTGGTTCCGCACCGGGAGTTACCCGGCGGTGGACGCGGATGGCACCGAGCGTCAGGTGGGCGTGGGTCGGCTGACTATCGGCAGCGATCACGCGCCAGGCCATCTCAACCACCGGGAGGCGCAGCGTCACCATGCCGACGAGTCGCTGTGCTGGGCTTACGTGGCCGCTGGCGGGGATGAGTTCGGGATTTGGGTCAACGGGGTGATCAAGGATGATGCCGACGAGTTGACCGTCCGCAAGGCTTTCGCCCACCCACCGTCAATCGACCAGCGGCCCATTGACGGGCACCTCGAGCTGTCGGCAGTGCACTGCGTCAACACCGCGGGCATCCCGATCCCCCGAGCGCGGGTCGCCAGCGGGGAGATCGTGTCCCTGATCGCTGCCGGCTACGTCCCGCCGGCCGCTGACAATCCCGACGCGCTGGCCGAGGCGGTGGCCGAGCGAGTGCTGGCCGGGTTGATCGAGCACTTCAAGTCGGCGCCGGCCGAACCGTCGCTGGCGCAGCGCCGAGACGATGCGGTGCTCTCGCTTCGGGCCAGCGGCCTGGTCGAGGAGTTGGGGCTCCCTTTTCCCATCGGTGACGACTGGAAGGGGAGTCTGACCAACCTCGACCAGGAGGATTGGGCCGCGCTGGAGGAGCTGACCGGCTACCCGGTGCAGGAGCTGAAGACCCTGCACATCCCGCCGTACATGAAACGCATCGAGAAGCACCTGATCGCCAAGGGCATGTCCGAGTCACGGGCGATCGCGACCGCGGTCAACGCGGCCAAGAAGATGTGCAGTACCGGCGATGTGTCGTGGCCCGGCCGGCAGCAGATCAACGCGGGCAGTAGAGCCGAGGCGTGCGCGGCGGTGGCGCAGTGGCGTAAGGACCGGCCGGGGGCGACATGACCCGCGCGGGGGAGCCTCCCGAGATGGACCTCGCCGCGGTCGCCGACCGCGGCGACCGCGTGCCGGCGCCGGACCCCACGCGACTCACCACCCAGGCCCTGCACCGAGCCCTGGCGGGGCTCCGCGAATTGATCGAGATCCGCCTGGAGGGGATGGACAAGGCGACGGAGCGGCTGGCCACCGACACCGCCGAGCTGCGTCGATCCGCGGAGAATAACCGCGAGCTGCAGCGGGAGGATGTGGAGCGTCAGCTCGCCGCGCTGCGCGAGTTCCTCATGACTAAAATCGACGGACTGGAGACGGCTATCGCCCAGCGGTTCAACACGGTGGGCATCCAGTTCTCCGAGCGCGATGAGCGCTTGCGTCTGGCCGACATTGAGCGCCAGAAGTCATTGGACGCCGCGCTGGCCGCGCAGAAGTCGGATGTCAACCTCCAGAACCTGGCCAATACGCGCGCCGCCGAGAAGGCCGAGACGGCGGCCAAGGAGTCGATCTCCTCGCTAGGCGAGTTGACCAGCAGCAGTCTGGCATCCCTCGGCGAGCAGATCCGCCGAGTCGAATCGAGACTTGACCGCGGGGAGGCCACGCAAGTGGGTGCGACCACGCAGCGTACCGAGTCGCGGCTTGATGCGGGTCAGGTCGTGTCCTACGTGGTCATGGCGCTCCTGGCTGTCGGCCTGGCCGTCTCGCTGCTCGCCCGGTAGCGGCGAGTTGTGCCCCCCTGATCCGGGGGGTAACATGAAGTCACACATCACCCGACCGTGAGGAGATCGCGTGCTACCCCTGATCGTCATCGGTGCGGATGAACGCACCCGCGAGGCTGTCACTTCGGCATTGAATCTGGTGGGGCTACCCTCGCCGTTCAAGTGCCTGCACATGGACTACGAGGACATCGCTCAGGCTTCCTGCAGCCTGAGTGATGCGTTGCGGTGTGAGCGCGACAGCCCGGGCACCTTCACTCGATATGTCGAGTTCGACGACGAGCGCCCGGGCTGGAAGGCGAGTGTCGCCTACGGCCCGAAGGCGTTGGGACCGGCGACCGTAGCCCAATCGTCGCGACTCGCTCACACCGGCTGGACCCTCGTCCTGGCGTGGGGCGCTCCCGACCTGTCAGCCCCACGCCGCGTGACTGAAGGCGTGGCCGAAGGTGCCGACCAGTCCAGCATCGCATGGCAGGCCGCGCCGATGCTGGGGGCCAACTTCCTAGTGGACCTGTCCGCCGAGGATCCGCGCGGCAAGCTGCGCTATCCCGGTCTGGTCACCGTGCTTACCCAGATGCGAGAGAGAGTCGAGCCATGAACCTTTTCGACAACGTGATCTCCGGTCTGGTCGCCAAGGGCGAGGCCATAGTGGTCGGTAACACGCCGGCTCAACCTGTGACCGATTGGGGCGCCTCTCCGAGCTTTGCCCGCTGGTACGGCGAAGTCGTTGTGGGCCGCAACGTAGATGGTGGCACGGAGACCGATTACCACTACGGCTACTCCAACGACGAGGACCCCAACGTGCACGACCTCGTGCCGGAAGGCTGGGACCTACTGGAGGAGACGCTCAACGAGATCAAGCCGCCCGGCACGAAGGGCTGGCTGGATGAATGATCGATGACGACCGCACTCCGCAAGAGATCGAGTACGCGAGAGTTATGCAGGAGCCATTCGAGCCCGACGAAGATCCACTGGAGGGCTGGAACCACGCGAAGGCGATTCGGGACGCGTTCGACCGCGAGGATCGCCTGCACGGCGTGGTGCGTCGTCAGGAACTGGAGGGCACCTGGCCGGCGATCGAGCCGAGTGAGAACCCCGGCTACCTAGAGCCGATCCCGTGCAGCAACCATGGCGTCCACTCCGAGCACGTTTGGGAATCGACCCGATGGGGCAGCGTGGAGTGCCTCGGCGTGGGCGGACCTGACCAATGCTCACTGGGCGTCCCCAATGCCTACGGCTCGGCACCGGAGCGGTGCGCTTTGCCGAGTGGCCACGAGGGGGTATGTAAGCCGTGAGGACCATCGTGAAGCTCCTTCGTGGCATGAAGGAAACGGTGTACGACGAGATGGACCTGCCGTATATCCCCGAAGGTGCGCTCCTAAGGACGCCGCACGTCGCTTCTTGCCGAGTGGTGGTCAGTGCCATCGACATCGCGCCCGCATCCGGCCCCATTCAGACACTGGTCGTGCAATGACCGAGGAGCGTTGTGGAACGACTGAGCTGCTGGTCTCCGCGTGCGGGTGCCCACAGCACCGTGGCGGCCGGACCCCGCAGGAGGAAGCCGACACCGATCGGCAACCTGGCCCGTGGTTCGTGGCCAGCTACGCGGGCGTGTGCAGCAACGACAGCGAGGGCGTGCACTACTTCAACCCTGGCGAGTACGTCCGGGCCGACGGCCGCGGCGGCTGGGAGTGTCACGAGTGACCAAGCCGACGCGAGCACAGAAGCATGCCGAGCTGGATGGCATACCGCGGTGCGAGTTCTGCCGGGAACGGATCCGCTGGGCCTTCCCTGTCCCGTCACCCAAGGCGCGTTCGGAGGCCGGCAAGAAGCCCAAGCCGATCCCCCTGGACTACGAGCCTGACCCCTTGGGTCGGTACACCCTGTACGACGAGGGCGGCCGGTCCATGGTCGGCGAGTTGACCCGTGGGCAACACAGGGGGTGGCTGGAGGCGGGCAAGCCCACCTACCAGCGACACTTCCGCACCTGTGTCAAGAAAGATGAGTGGGGCAAACTGGGTAAGCCATACGGCACTCGCCAAGTCACGCGGTGATGGGTGTGCACCCCCGACAAAGGGGGTAACATCGGTCCGTCCACATGCTTCAAACTGCTCGAGCCCCAGGGGGCAAATCCATGAACGGTCCAGACCCGGTCCAGGGTGTCGCGGTAGGCGAAGGGGTACCACGACGGCGGCGCGAGCACCTCGCTGAGGTCAGCCGAGAGGCCGCTGAAGCTCCCGAGGGTTTCGAGCCCGCCAACATGGCTGACCGGTTCGTCAGCGTTCCGCTCGCCTTGCTCGGCTGGGTCGGCCGCGGGGACTTCGAGGGGTTCGAGTACCGCTGGGTGTGCATCATCACCGACCCTGGCAGCCTGCAGCGATGCGGAACGATCGGACGGGCGGACACCGAGGAGGAGGCCATCAGCGGCTTGACCATCCACATCTGCCACGACCACGGAGGCTTGCCCGAATGACCGCGATGACCCGCGAGGAGATGCTCCAGGCGCTTGCCAGGCATGGCGAGAACCCGCACGTCGACTACGACGACAACGACGAGACGGTGGGGCATCTCGGCTGGTTGGTTGAGCCGACTGGGTCCGGTGAGGCCGTTCTATCCGTGACGTATGAGGACACGAAAGAAGGCACCGGCCCCGTGCTGACCCTGAAATGGCGCATGGTTCCCATGGGCTTGCCCACCCCGTTCGTCCCGGTCAAGCAGCCGGTCACCGTGGACTTCCCCGAGGGCGGACGCGCGTGAGCGAACTGGGCACGCCACTGTCCGATGAGCCACTGCGGATCGACTGGGGGCAAGGCACTGACGGGGAGGGGATGCCTGTCGATATCTCGTGGTGGGCGCCGACCACCGCAGCTCACGGCGGCCGGCGCAACACTCGCGTGGTGATCGCCAGTAACGGCTACATGTACACGTTCAACTCGCGAGGCTCCTACACCGGCACGGTGAGTGTCCGTGAGTCGTGGCGCAGCAACCTGGGTGGATCCGAGTTCTGGCCGCTGACGCGGAGGACACTCACCGTAGGGCTGTGGCTTGACGCCGATCGCATCCGGCCGTCGCGCACCATCCTGGCTATGGCTAATGGAATGCTCGGCGTGACAGACCGTACTGACAGTGACCAGCGGGGTCGGTCGTGGCGCGTGGCCCATGCCTGCTTGCTGCTCGGTTTCTCCCCGCCCTTGGGGCTGGACTTCGGGGACATCGCCACAGCGTTCGCCGAGGGCGTGGGGGAGTGCGGTGACCGCGCCGCCCGACGCATCAAACGAGCGCTACTGTCCAGGCTGGCTATTGAGCGCCGGGCCCGGCGTGCCGAGGCCGAGCGCGAGGTGCGCCAGCGTGCCGAGACGATCGAGAGGTGCTGGCGGTGAGGCGTTCACCGTGGCCAGAGGACGGCCTGGCGTTCAAGGTGTGGTTCGTGATCGCGGCACTGCTCGGCCTGGCGGTTGCGGGGGTGTTCGTGTGGGCTGCGATCAAAGTTGTCCTGTTTGTGACCGGTTGACATCACTTGTTGCCCCTGCTGACGGGGGGTAACATGAGTGCTACCGACCCGAGAGAGGCAACGAGATGCCCGAAATCGTCGTCCACGCCCCCCGCCACGGCGTCTTCGATTGGAATGGCCAGAACTGCGCTCACGGAGAGTTCCGTGCGACCACCGTTGGCAGCTATCTGATCACCTACTTCCAGCCCTACGAGGCAGGCGCGAAAGGTTCGGTACAGATCCACTACGGGGTGGACATCCAGTTCGCCTGGACTGTCCGGGCCCGCGCCGTCGCCGAGAGGTTCGCCGAGGTGGTCGCCCGGCGCGATGGTGGGGATGCCTACGTGCTGATGATCGACGAGTTCGCGGAACTCCTCCTCACCGGATAAACCCCGGACTGATCCGCCGAAGCCACGCGTACAGCACGCACGCGTGGCTTCGGCCTGTCAGGCTGACCCGGTGAGCGGACTCCCGCGAGGCAAGATCACCGACTACGGCCACCTGCTCCACGAAGAGCGCTGGCTAGTCAAGGGCCACGGCCTTACGGCTGTGTTTCATATCGGCGCGGCTCGCGACACCACACCGACTGATCGAGAGACCGGCCGGTCCACCACGCAATCGACCGACAGAGCGGATGTAGTAATGGATCTTCTAGCGGACAAGGCCCTCCCCCTCAGCATCGGCTGGACGGACGAGGTCGGCAATCCGGTGCCGGCGCCGGGCGACGCTTCTGCGACTTTCACCGTGGATGACGGAACGATCATCAACCTGACGGACAACGGCGACGGCACCGCGCTGGCCGCGGCGACCGGGGTTCTCGGTCAGGCGATCGTTCACATGGAGGCCAGTGCGGTGGGCGTCAGTAACCAGACTGGTGACCTGCTGATCGTCGTGGTCCCGGGCCTGGCCGAGCGTGCGGAGATCGTCGCGGGCGAACCGCAGGAGGTCACCCCCGACGCGTAAAGCGTGAAGCGATTCGCGTTACGCGAGTCCCCGGCTCCTCGATGCCCCGTCTGGCTAACCTGCCCACGACGGGGCATCTGCGTGTTCGACCGACCCAAGGTCGCCGACACTGGCCGCTCTAAGCGCCTTCCGCCCCCGTGGACAGAACACCCCTGGCCCAACGGAAGGCAAGTCCGTGACACCCGAGCGCATCGCAGAGATCATCGCCGGGCTGGCTGGCCCCGATGTCACCGTCGTCACCGATCAGGACATCGCCGACGCCTTGGCCTCCATCCGGGAACAGGCCACCGAGTTGGCCGCCGCGCCCGTCACCGTGGACTCGGTTGCCGGCCTGGAGACGCTCGTCAGTCAGCACAAGACCCTGCTGGCAGCTCAGGCCGCCCGCGCGGCGACGGCAACCCTGGCCGAGCGCCACGCCGCCTCGCTGGCCGAGCTGGACGGCCGACACGACCCCGAGCGGGACCACATCCAGCACGACCCGGAGGCGGCCCCCGTTCCTGAGCCGGGTGCCGGAGCGCCTGAAGGGGATCGCGCCGACGAACGCAAGCCGTCGGGCGCCAAGGCCAAGGACGACGAGGGTGATGAGGGCAAGAGGAGGCCGACGCGCAAGCCGCGTGAGCTGGCCGACCTGGCCCGTGACGACACCCAGCCCGAGCCGGAGTTCGCGGGGGTGGTCACCGCGGTCACCAAGGTTCAGGGCTCGGTGCCCGGCATGTCCCCCGGCCAGGAGCTGGGCTCGCAAGAGAACCTGATCAAGGCATTCCGGGAGAAGGCCAACGCGCTGTCGGGGACCGCCGCCGCCGGCCGGCACGACGTGGCACGCATGGAGTTCACCTACCCGCCGGAACGGGTGCTGGAGGGCACAGGCGAGGCCGCGAACATGGCCAAGATCGCCGCCGCGCGGCAGCAGGGCGCGCTGACCGCTTCCTCGCCGACCCCTGGCGGGCTGTGTCTGCCGCTGGAAGTGCGCTACGACATCCAGACCATCGGCGTGACCGACCGCCCCGTCAAGGCCGCCCTCTCGGCGTTTCAGGTCGAGCGTGGCGGGTTGCAGTACCGGGCCCCGTTCGACGCGCTGGTGATGAGCGAGGGCATGGGGGTGTGGACCCAGGTCGATGACGTGGCCGACCCGCTGGTGCCCAAGACCTGCCTGGCGGTGGAGTGTCCGGGCGTGCTGGAGGCGTCGATCTATTCGACCTACCTGTGCCTCGAGTTCTCGAACATGACGGCCCGGTTCGACAACGAGTGGGTGGACGCCACGACCCAGTCGTCCATGGTGGCGTGGGCGCGCTTCGCCGAGAACCAGCTGCTATCGCGCCTGGCCAGCGGATCGAAAATCATTCTCGGTACGCACCAGCTCGGCGCCGTCCGGGATGTGCTGGTCAACTTCGACAAGATCGCCGCGTACTACCGCAACCGGCACCGTCTGAGTACCACGCAGCCGCTACACATGCTGGCACCTCAGTTCCTGATCGACCTGCTGCGGGCCGACCTGGCGATGCAGATGACCAACGCGAGTCCCGCCGAGCTGTTCGCGATCTCGCAGGCCACCTTGGAGTCCTGGTTCGCCACTCGCTCCATCAACGTGAGCTGGCATCTCGATGGCCTGGACGGCGCCACCGTCTCCGGCATCACCTATCCCAACCAGTGGTACGCGACGCTGGTCGCCGGCAACAGCGTGCCCGAGTTCCCCGTCGCGATCGACACGCTGCTGTGGGTCGAGGGTGACTGGCTGTTCCTGGACGGCGGCACCCTGGATCTCGGCCTGGTGCGCGACTCCACGCTCAACCTGCGTAACCGCTACCAGACCTTTGTGGAGACCTTCGAGGGTGTGGCGTTCATCGGCAAGGAGTGCCTGCGCCTGATCCTGCCGATCATCCCGAGCGGCGCCGCCAGCGGCACGATCGACCCGGTCGCGATCGACGACACCCTGCCTGTCGTCACCCCCTGATCCGTCCATTCGTGATCGATCGGAGGGAGGGGTCCAGTGCTGTTCACCGAAGTCGAGGCCGCACACGCCGCGCTGCCCAACGCGGTCAACCTGCTGGCGTCCGCGCTCCGGCCCGGTGACGGTGCGGGCAAATGGCAGCAGGGCATGGCCTGGCGCAGTGAACTGTGTCCCGACTACCAGGGATACAACCCGTGTGCCGAGCTGACCGAGGCACCCGACCTCGGCGGGGACGGGCTGGTCTACTACGTGCCGGTGGCCTACCGGGTCAAGGACGAGTGCACGTTGATGTCGGGCCGATTCGATAAGGACCGCGTGACGCGCTTGGCCAACGCGGTGGCGAGCTATGTCGTGGCGACAGAGCTGTGGACCGGTTCGCTCACCCTGCTGGAGCCCTACGACCTGCCCAACGGTGGAGACACCGGCCAGGTCAACGCCTACCTCGCCAACGGCAATGCCGCCGAGGTGACCGTCCCGGCGGGCGCACGGATCATCGACGCCTTCGCCGCACTGGAGGAGGAGACCCGCCAGGCCACCCGCGGCCAGCAGGTCTTCATTCACGCACCGCTGCACATGGTGATCGCCGTGGCATCGGAGCTGCGCCGTGTCGGCAATGAGCTGCGCACGGCCACCGACGGGATCGTCATCGGAGATGCCGGCTACTCCGGCACTGACGGCGGCACCCCCGGCACTTCGGAAGTCGAGACAGTCACCCTCACCGGCAGCCCGGCCGGGGGGACGTTCACCCTCACATTCGAAGGCCAGACCACCGGCCCGATCCCCTTCAACGCGACTGCGGCCCAGGTGGCCACGGCGTTGGAGGCCCTGTCCAA
>Ga0134123_10000634_pt1 | contig 23192 bp, 25 predicted proteins | sample KB303_FD_96460 | JGI IMG/M metagenome (GOLD analysis project Ga0134123, IMG submission 96460) | Terrestrial soil microbial communities without Nitrogen fertilizer from Kellogg Biological Station, Michigan, USA - KB3-0-3 | ecosystem: Environmental > Terrestrial > Soil > Unclassified ...
GATGCTGAGCCAAAGCAAAACTGCTGCAACGCCGCCGATGGCGAGCCTTGCCGGGACGGAGAGGCGTAACAGGGAGAAACCCAAAGAGAGACGCGCCGAAGCGGGAGGATGGGCGCCGTTGCCTCCGGTCCGTGCCTCGCGCCTATGCGGCGGCGTTGGCGGTGGCGGCTGCAGCGGTACAGGCGTGCCAGATCGCGCGATGGTGGCTTCCCCTGTCTGCACCTCGTGATCCTTTGTTTTTAGCTCGTCGCGTGTGGGCGGCAGTCCTCGCAGAGACCTGCGATCTCGAGCGTCACCTGCTCGGCCAAAATCTCCTCGGGCGAGAGCGCGAGCAGCGCCGCCTGGTCCTCATCGGAGAGCGGAATCTCGACGACTTTCTCGCATTGCTGGCAGATGGCGAAGGCGAACTTGCCGTCACATGCGCCGTGTCCACAGGCGATGAAGGCCGATCTCGATTGCAGCCGGTGCACCATGCCCTTCTGCATCAGCTCGTTGAGCGCCCGGTAGACCGTAGGCGGGTGGGATATGCCCGCGATCCTCACCTTGTCGAGGATGGCATAGGCACTCAGGGGCTGCTTGGCCTTGCGTAAACACGACAGGATCTGGCTCTGATTGCGCGTGAGCTTGGAATCCTGCTGCGGCTGGGCGGCGATCATGCGAGCAATGGTATAACATAACCCGTTTGCTCGTAACGTGGCAAAATGCCTCGTCGGCAGTTGAACCTGCACGCCATTTCACTTAGTTCCCCGCATTATGGGGTAGCCGCCCGGGCCTAACGGGAGTGCGAGGTATGCGCACCCATAAACAATTTATTCTTTATGGCGCTATGGCGCTTCTTATCGCGCCGCCCTCTGCCTCCGCCCATCCCCATGTCTGAGCGACGGTCCGCTCGGAAATTCTATTAGGGCCCAGTCATCAGATTACCGGAATCCGCCACGCCTGGACGTTCGACGAGTTCTACACTGCGATGGCGATCGAGGGCCTCGATACTAACAAGGACGGCACCTACTCGAAGGAGGAGCTGCAACCGCTCGCCCAGGTCAATGTCGAGTCGCTCAAGGATTTCGACTATTTCACTTTCGTGCATTTCGAGGGCGAGGAGGACAAGACGCTGCCGCTCAAGCCGCCGGTCGACTATTGGATCGATTACGACAAGAACGTGCTCACGCTGCACTTCACGCTACCGCTCGAGAAGCCGGTCGATACGCACGGCAAGCCGGTGCAGGTCGATGTCTATGATCCCTCTTTCTTCGTGGCCTTCGGCTTCGCCACGGAAAAGCCAGTCACCCTGGCTGGCGCCGATACCAAAGGTTGCACCGCCGACATCACGCTGCCCGATCCCGTTACCACTGCCGACGCCAAGGCCTTGACCGAATCCTTTTTCAGCCAGCTCGGGCCGAACTCGAATTTCGGATCGCAATTCGCCCAGACCGCGACGGTGAAATGCAAGGATGCACATTCATGAAAGGCGCGGCCCGTCTTACGCGCGCATTGTTGCTTGGGGGCATTTGCCTGTTCCTGGTTAGCCAGACCGTCGATGCCGAGGTCAAGCCAGCCAGTCCTTTCGCGACCACCCAGAATGCTCCCGCGCCGCCTTCAGCCTTCGCCCCGCCCACGGCTGCTCCGTTTCAGGCGCCGGGGCCGTTGGGGCGCCTCTTCGCCTGGATTTTCGATAAGCAGCAAAGCCTGCAACGCTCGCTCGCCACGGGCGTCAAGTCGCTCAAGATCGACAATCCTCTCGATGGCGCCATCACCCTTGCCCTCCTCTCTTTTGTTTATGGTCTGCTGCATGCGGTAGGTCCCGGTCACGGCAAGACCATCATTTCGTCCTACGTTATTGCAAACGAGGAGACCGTCCGCCGCGGCGTGATTATCTCCTTCATCGCCGCCGGGCTTCAGGGGCTGACTGCGGTCGTGCTTGTCGGCGTGTTCCTGATCGCGCTTGGTGCCACCGGTCTCCAGGTCAATGCCTGGTCGAACCAGCTTGAAACCATCAGCTACGCGATGATCGCGCTTGTCGGCCTCTACCTGTTATCGATCCGGCTCAGGAGTGTGTGGCGCCGGTGGCAGGGCGATACGCCCACGCTAGCCAGCGAGAACATTGCCACGCACAGCCACGCCGACCATCATCACCAGGACCACGACGACGGCCACCATCATCATCACCATGACCATCACCATCATGCGCCGGGGGAGGCGTGCGATCACATGGTCGACGCGCGGCAACTTGCCGGCCCGGTCTCCTGGCGCAAGATGATGGCCGTCGTGTTCTCGGTCGGCATCAGGCCGTGCACCGGCGCGATCCTCGTTCTCGTCTTTGCGCTGACGCAGGGGTTGTTCTGGGCGGGCGTGGCCGCCACCTTCGCCATGGCGCTCGGCACGGCCATCACCGTCGCCGCGTTGGCCACACTGGCGCTCGGCTCGCGCGAAACTTGCGCTCAGGCTGGGCGGACCGAACAGCGCCTGGGCCAACATGGTGTGGACCATCTGCGCCATCGGTGGCGCCACCGTCATTTTGCTGTTCGGGCTATTGATGTTCATGGCCTCGTTGGGTCCAGCACGGCCATTTTAGCGTTTGACCGCGTTCCGAGCCAAGATCGCCAATGACAAAGAGAGTCATGGCTTACGTGCTACTGTTTTGCACTGCATCAAGGTTGAATATGACAGGCTTCAGAAGCTTGGTTTCAATTAGCGCCTTGCTCTGTTTATCGAACTGGACGCCCTCTGCAACAGCATCAGTTTCAACGCAAGAATTTCTTGCTCATTGTGACGCGACGCCCGAGCCCTGCAAACGTACGATGTTTGCGTATCTCAAGTTCCTTGTTGATGGCGGGTTTGTCGACTCATGTGTCATGCAGATGCCAGCTGAAGGGGTAGCGACCAAGGTGCTTGGGGAGATGCGCAATCATGCAGAGAGAGGTGAGGAGAGGATCGACGGGCTCGAAGACGCTCTCAAAGGACACAAACTTTATGGCAAATAAGTGCCATGCTCGGCTAATTGCTGAGTCCCGCAATTGCCTTGACCCTGAACGCTTGGCAAGGTTCAGGGCTAGGATACAACATGACTTTGATGCCAGGAGGTAGTGATGAGTGTAAGCGAAGAGAAACGCACGAGTGTGACCGTCGACCTAGTGAAGTGCGCGTGCACCGACTGTGTCTGCGTCTTCAACGCCAAACAGGGTCTTGAGCGAGATTGACGGATCTATTGTGGGTCGGCTTGGGCTGACCATCACAAAAGCGGCGCCGGATGCAAGCATGTTGGTTGCGTCTGCCACGGTTGAACAAAGGCTCTCCAGCCCCCGCCGAGGATGAGTGTCTAAGGGCTACGGGACTTGCGGTCTGCGTCCAAGACCGCAGCGACTGACGATATGCTAGTAAAATGCGGATACGTTTCGCGTTTTGCGCGGTTCATGGCCTAGCTCTTGGTTTCGCCACCGCGATGGCGTCAGGTCTGCTCTGGGCTGACGACCAGAATCTTGCCTGGTGCAAGGGACAGGGCGGACCTTCCCCTGACCAGCAAATCACTAGCTGCACCTCGTTGATCGAATCCGGCTCTTATAACGGGCAAGACCTGGCGCGGACGTACTTCAGCCGAGCCATGGGCTATCTCAGGAAGCAGGACCTGGACAGGGCGATTGAGGATTTTGATGCCGGATTAGCGCTCGATCCTGATAACCCTGCGGCCCTCTACAACCGGGCCATCGGATACGAAGCCAAGGGCGATCCCGACCGCGCGCTGAAGGACTATGATGCCGCAATCAAGCTCAAGCCAGACCATCTCAAGGCGTTGACGAATCGGGGCGCGATATATTTCGAGAAGGGCGACTACGACCGAGCCATCGAGGACCAGAACCGCGTCATTGCGCTCAAGCCAACCGACCCCATGGGTCTGATCAATCGAGGCAGGAGCTATGCCGAGAAGGGCGATTACGATAGCGCGATCAAGGATTTCGATCAGGCAGAGAGGCTGAATAAGCTTCGGTTCGCGCCGCCATCAGGCTACGTCCTTTATCAGCGCGGCCTCGCTCTTCTGGCCAAGGGCGAAGATGACCGCGCCATTGGCGACCTCAACCAAGCGATCGTCTGGGCTCCGCGCAACCCTCTCATCTTAGTGGGCCTCGGTCTTGCCTTTCTGCGGCAAGGACAATTCGACCAGGCTATCGGCGACTTCGATCTGGCCTTGAAGCTCCGGCCTACTCTAGCGAGCGCGCTCTATGGGCGCGGTCTCGCCAAGCTCAAGAAAGGCGAAAACGCAAGTGGTGAAGTCGACGTCAGTGCGGCAAAGGCGATTAAGCCCAATGTCGCCGAAGAGTTTGCGCGCTACGGTCTCTAATGAGACCCGGGCAATTCGCTTCGTACAATAGGCTACGGTTGAGCAGGATAGACTTCCATAGCACTGCGTGTTGGCCGCCGGAGTGATGTCCGCTTTGGATCATTAGCCGACATAACGACCCGTTCGCGTCATGTCCGCTGCAACCCGACATCGGATATTCGTCGGTGCAGGTGGGAGGTTTGAAAGGTGCCATTAGCGGACGCTCACGTTGAACCCGCAGGAAACATTATTCACGTCACGCTCTCTCTTAGCTCCTCACAAGGACCTGATGACGCTGATGCTGGACAATGTCCGCTAATGACCGACTGCCAACGCGCGCCCGCGCGGGACGCATGTTATGAAACCCCGTGACGATCGTGCTTGGGTGTGTCGGAGCGAGATTAGGGCCGCTCGACCAAGCGCGAGCCTCTCGCGGCACATAAATCGGATCGCCCATGACGATACCGAGCTTTGAGAACGGGAAGTTGATGGTCATCCGGCTCCACGAATTCGCCGACCAATAGCGGGAGCTCGCGACCGCAAAGGGAACAATTGGCCGCCCCGACCGACTGCTGATCATGACGATGCCGGGGCCGCTTTTGCGCGCCGGACCTGGCGGCACGTCAGCGGTCAAAGCGACGCTGAAGCCTTCTCTAAGCGAGGCAATCAACCCGTGAGCGGCCTCGGCCCCTCCCCGATCGCGGCCGCCGCGACGGCCAGCCGCTCCGGCTCCGCGCACGAGCCCGAGACCGAAATGGCGAAGCACGCGGGCAAGCGCTTCCGCGTCGTCGTGCCGTGCGACGATGGCGCGGCCGGGAATCTCGCGCGGATAAATACCTGGCAGGAGAAAGAACTGTCCGTGCCACAAAGCAATTATCGAGGGGTGCAGCTCGCGTGCCCGGCCGACAAAGTCAGGGGGATCGGCAACAATCGTCGACGTGTTGATGACAAGCTTGATGTAATTGACGATGGCGGGAGCAAGGAGGATCTGTACAGGCCGCCGCAGCCGGATCCTCTGCCGCCGAACCCAAGGGATCTTCCACAACCACGCCACCGATCAGCTCCATCGAGTAGCGACGTTTGATTCCGCACAATGTGACAGCATAACAAAAGATCGCGACTTGGGATTGTCCGCTATGGGTCAGAAGCGGACACTCTTCACAGTGCCACTTTATGTCTGCTCTACTCCCGAAAGCGGACATCTCAGTGACTGCGCGCGCGGGGAGAATTTATGAGTACACGCCCTTAGGCCCCGGGTTCAGGGGCCGAAAAACGCCTTGATTTCCGGGCCACGACTTGATCACGCCGCATCAAAAAAAGCGAGCGTTCGCGCCAAACCATCTCGACGGCAGAGTTCGATCAATCGTACAACTCGGCCAATAACAGGCACGAACCTACAATTCCAAGTCGATGACCATTAGCATCGTGAGGAACGAGGCCAGAATCCATCCGGCCCGGCCGCGACGGCGCGCGGCTCGCGGAAGCTCCGCCATTCTGGCGAGCTCATCGAGAAATTAGAGCGGCGGAGCGCATCTCTCATGGAAATGCATCAAGTCCGCTATTTCCTCGCGGTAGCGCGTACGCTCAACTTCACCCGCGCTGCCGAGGAGTGCAATGTCGCCCAGCCCTCCCTCACCCGTGCAATCAGGCAGCTCGAAGGCGAGCTAGGCGGGGACTTGTTCAGGCGCGAGCGCCCGCAGGCGCAACTGACGGAGCTCGGCCAGCGCATGCTGCCGCTGCTTAAGCAATGTTATGAGAGCGCCATCAGCGCCCGCTCTCTGGCCACCGCGATTAAGAAGGGGGAGGTCGGTTCGCTTAGACTGGCGCTATCGCGCACTATCGATCCCTCGCTAGTCACACCCCATCTGCAATCGACGACCTCGTGACCCGGAAAAACCGCTTCGGTAACCTCCGGAACAGCTGCCAGAGCTTTTCATTTCGCTGCAGTCACTCGCGCCGATGCAGGCACACCTGATTCCCTCGCCAGGGGTCTGGAAACACTTAAATTCGGCCCCGGCGCCCATACTCCCAGCGAGCGGCGCACTGATAAGAATCAGAACGAGAAGGGCTGCTCGCAAATCGCCCTCCATCAAACAGCGTGATTTTAATGTATGAACTCAGTGATATTGTTTGGCGGAGGATCAACCCAGCTCATCGCACTTTGGCATAGATGGTGGTCGCTACTCTGCAACGATGGACACGGTTTAGCTTTCGTGCCCTGTGTGGTCGCCAAATAAGCTATACTTCTTCTTGAGGTAGTTGAGTGTCGGCCGACCCAGTAGCGCAATTGCCAGAATTTTTGTTGCCAGCGGCGTAGCGCCTAGTGCCGTGACAACCATACCCTTTACGTGTCCATCGAGTTCAGAACTGAGCACGAAAGGAATGAGCAGCCACGCGGCATAACCACCGCCTACAAGTGCTGCCCCCGTGGCTAATCGCCACCGGAAAGTGTCGGACTTTCGCGGAGTTCTGCTCAACGCGTGGCCAGACTACTGCGAAATGTTGAGCCTACGCTGATTTATTTCGGGCGGTCCATCGCGGTCTTGCTGATGCGAGCCAGCGCCTGCCCGTCACGAAGTCCGCTTGTGGCACTTAGCGGACACAAAAACCGTGTTGGAGAATGTCTGCTTTTGAGCGCAAAGCAGACATTGATGATCCAGACCTCAATGTCTGCAAATGACCCCTAGCGGACATTCAAAAAGCGCAGCAGTCCGCGATGCGCTGCCAGATAAGGGACTTGGGTTCTGGCCATCCCCATTGGGTTGGTAGGGTCAATGCAGCTGCGACAATGAAGGCGGAGCCCGTACAATCCTCTTAAGCGGAAGTCAGCTGCCTCCGGGGGAGAAGATTGAGCGACTTGCCCGATTGCAAGCCCTTGCTGTCGCTGCGTTACAATGCCGCTCCAACTGTACTCGCTTTCACCCGTTTGCCCATCAAACAGCAAAAAGCGAGACGCCATGCCCATCGTTCCAAGCCTGTTCGGCCTTTGGCCCTACATCCTGCCCGTCCTGCTGCTCTCTTGCTCCAACATCTTCATGACATTCGCGTGGTACGGCAATCTCAAGTTCAAGGCTTGGACCATGGTGTTCGCCATTTTGGTGAGCTGGGGTATTGCCTTTGTTGAATATTGTTTCGCGGTGCCGGCCAATCGGATCGGCAACGCGATCTACTCGCCCGCCGAGCTGAAGAGCATACAGGAAGTCATCACGCTTATCGTTTTTGCAGGGTTTACCGCGTTTTATTTCCGCGAGCCGCTTACGCTCATTCAAGGAGCGGGTTTCGCTCTGATTGGTCTCGGCGCGATGCTGGTCTTTCAAGGTCAATCTTGAAATAGACACCAGGTCTAAGGCCTCCTCAGTGGAGGACTTTTGAAGAGGTCTGCTTATGGCACTTAGCAGACATGGAAACTGTGTGGGAGAATGGCGGGCCTTCATGGAGATGCGCCCGACGTCAGCTTATGCCAGCGAGGCGATTCGCCTATTTTGGAAGCTTGTCAGCAAGAATTTCGATCTTGTGAATCTCCGGCGTCTTATCAAACAGATCACCGTCCTTAGCTTTCTCCATTAGGGCTACTGCAACCTTGCCATTGAGGTGCGCTTCGCGCCCGGCTTCATCGTCGAAGGTATCGAATATGGCGAAGCGCGATGGTGCTTCTTGAATTGCGAACCACGAGATCGTGCCCGGCTCGGCATTCACCAAGGGGACGGCTGAACGGAGAAAGTCGGCGACATCCTTCTCCTTGCCAGGCTTCGCCTGCAACGGAACATACAACGCAAATTTTGTCATTCGGCACTCCTTACACTCACCCCCAACAGGGAGGGGATCACTCGACATTTCGACCTAATAAATCCAAGCCTAGGGAAGGCTTGGTCGCGAGACCGGTCGTCTGACCCAAGCGTCCGCTGAGTTTATTATATAGGAGTTTGCGGGATGACCCGTTCACAGAGGCGACAAAGGTTGGGCCGCCTGAGCGAAGGAGAAAAGAAGTGTCTGAATACCGAAAATATCCTGAGGCCATTTCCGGCCTTTCACCAGAACAGTATCGCGTGACCCAGCAAAACGGCACAGAACGTCCCGGAACGGGGGAGTATCTGGATAACAAAGAGCCGGGTATCTATGTTGATGTCGTATCGGGCGAGCCGCTGTTCGCCTCATCCGACAAATTCGAGTCGGGGTGCGGTTGGCCAAGTTTTACCAAGCCGATCGAACCTGCCCACGTCAAGGAGCTGCGAGATACTACGCAAGGCATGATCCGTACCGAAGTGCGTTCGACGTATGGCGACAGCCACCTTGGGCACGTTTTTCCAGATGGCCCGGCGGATCGCGGCGGCCTGCGCTACTGCATCAACTCAGCCTCGCTGCGGTTTATTCATCGCGATGACATGGAAGCGGAAGGCTATGGGGCTTACCTTGACCAAGTGGAGGAACTCCAATGACGGAACGCGCAGTCCTGGCAGGTGGCTGCTTCTGGGGCATGCAAGACCTTATTCGACGCCTCGACGGAGTGATATCGACGCGGGTGGGCTATACGGGTGGGGACGTCCCGAACGCTACTTACCGCAATCACGGAACTCACGCTGAAGCTATCGAGATCATCTTCGATCCCACCAAGATCGGCTACCGGAGGCTGCTCGAGTTCTTCTTCCAGATCCACGACCCGACTACGCAAAATCGTCAGGGGAATGATGTGGGGCTCAGCTATCGCTCGGCGATCTTCTATACGAGCGACGAACAGAAGCGGGTCGCCGAAGACACGATCGCCGACGTTGAAGCCTCGGGGCTGTGGCCGGGAAAGGTCGTAACTGAAGTTTCTCCGGCCGGTGCGTTCTGGGAGGCTGAGCCCGAGCACCAGGACTATCTGAAACGCATTCCAGATGGTTACACCTGCCACTTCATCCGCCCGGACTGGAAGCTGCCCGTCAGGAAGGTAGCAGATCACAGTGCGGCGAGCGCCGCAGAGTAGCCTTCGCGAGCTCCTGCATGAAGTGAAACACCCATATCTGAACCGAGAAGGGCAATACGACCTCGTACTGGCAACTTTGGCCTCAGCGCTATGTCCGCTAATGGCACTTTTCGGACATCCCACCGGCACCGACTAATGTCCGCTCTCGGGGGTAAAGCGGACATGACGCTGACGCTGGATAATGTCCACTAATGACCCAAAGCGGACATTTCAACGACATTAAATGCGCGAGCGCGCCTTTGATGCCATCCATCTACCGCTCACGCCGGATGTCGTTACCGGGCGGCGAGCGTCAGCTTGAGGGTAACGTCCGCCATCGAGGCATCTTGCCAGGACTCGTCAACGCTCTTGAACGCTCCGGAGCCGGATGCGCCAGCATACGCGCCGGTTCCCGACAAGACCTCGTATTCACCGGTATAACCGTTGCCCTTCCACCCACCCGTGTAGCTCATGGTGAGTGAATCACCGTTTTGGAAGGTGTAGGTGCTGTAACCCTTGAAGTCTCCACCCGCCTCGGTGTCGTCGCTCGATTCAATGTACTGCTTATAGGCGACACGGCCATCCTCGAACACCGCGACGCCCGAATACTTTTGGCAACGAAGGTGTGACCACCGAATGACGGCAGGGTGGTTGACGCACCTGTCGGCTGGGTCACAACAAGCCTACCCTTGAGCGTCTGCTCCTCAGCCGTGGCTGGCATGCTGTAGGTAAGAACAGCAAGTACCAGGCTCGCGGTCGGCAGAAACATGATTGCTAGTGACGTCTTCATGGCTGCGCTCCTTTCTGATCGTCGATGACAACAGCGATCATTCCTGAAGCGTGACAGGCCGAGCCTGCTCGTCCTAGTATGTAACGGTATGCGCTACAGCGCCGCGCATCCACGGCGAACTGCTCAAGCTTGGGTTTGAGGTCGCGCAGTCGAGCGTGGCCCAGTACATGGTCAAGCGACGCGGGCCGCCAAACCAGGGATGGCGCACCTTTCTGCGTAACCACGCGCCGGACATTGCCGCCATGGACTTGTTCATTGTCCCGACCATTGGCTTCGACCTGCTCTATGCCTTCGTCATCGTTCGGCTAGACCGCAGAGACCTCGTCTGGATCAACGTCACAACAAACCCAACGGCGGAATGGATTGCGCATCAAATAACCGAGGCATTTCCTTGGGATGATGCCCCGCAATACCTCATTCGCGATCTGGATCGGATCTACGGCACCTGCGTCACGCGCCGAGTACCCGCCATGGGCATCCGGGACAAGCCTACTGCATCAGCCTCGCCTTGGCAGAATGGCTTTGCCGAACGGCTGATCGGATCGATCCGGCGCGAGTGCGTGGACCATTTCGTCGTCTTGGGCGAGGCGCATCTGCGCCGAATCCTGCGAGCCTATGCCCACTATTACAACAACATCAGAACACACCGGTCATTGGACAAAGATGCGCCGGTCTCTCGCCCCGTCCAGCGGACCGGATCCATTAGGTCACACGCGATCCTTGGCGGACTTCATCACCACTATGTCCGGGTTTAGGTTTTCGGTACACACAGGTGCCAGCGCCAGCGGAAAAACATGCGCATTCACCGGTAACGCTTGATGCTCAGCATTGCGCTTAGCTGGCGTGAGGACATCTAAAAACCGAAGGATTGACAAAAAATCACCCCAAACAGGGGGATCATTAACCACTCGACCTGCAGGAGGAGCTAGATGGGAACCTCCAAATCGAGCCCCGTTCGGTTCATAGGTCAGGGCCCACTGCCAGAGTTCGAATACTCGCAGCAACCGCTACCCGACAACATCCGGATACTTCTGTGGATGCTTGACGGTGCCGAGCGGCGACATCACCTAGCGAGAAACTGGCGAGCCACTGACGACCTCCACGTCGAAGTGGAGGGTGGTGAGGTCATGGTTACCCTGCCGGGAACGAGGTACGCCGTGACGTACTATAAGCCCGCGAACTCTCGACAGCTTTATGGCAAGAATTTCCCAGAGGAGGTCGATCGACGGTCTCCGATCTCGCAGGCGGCATTCGTCGGGAAAGCCTGGAAGATCGCCAACGAGAAGGCAAGAGAGCTGGGGTGGATCGCATAAAGGTACAGGTGCAAACATCTAAACCGGCCACGCCCGCTTCATGTGCTAAGCACTCGTGCAGAAGCTCTGCGGGCGAATATGCGGAGCGTTGTCAGAATCCACGAGGATGGCCGGGCGTTACATCGCTCCCGCGCACCTGTCGACCCCAATCGACACGATGAATAAACTCACGCAGAGCGACTCCCATTTCGGGCATGTTCCAAGCAATTCCACTAAGAAAATGGGCAATTTGGCGATTTATGAAGAGTGTCTCGCCATACGCCGCCGCTTGGCTAAGGTCGATCCCCGCAACACACAGTGGCGGCATGACGAGGCTTGTCTGCTAGACCAAATCGGCAATGAGTATCGCAATGCGGGCATGAAACGTCAGGCCATCGCGACCTACGAAGCAAGCCTAGCGGTGTTGCGTCATTTGGCCGAAATCCATCCGCGTAATACTCAGCGACAGTTGGAGGTTGCGGTCAGCTTGAACAAACTGGGTGACGTGAAGCTCGATGGAGTTGATAGCTGGGGTGCCATTACTTGCTATGAAGCAAGTGCGGCGATCTGGCGCCATCTTCTCGCGAGCGAGCCAAAAAACGCTCATTGGCAATCTAATGTCGCTCAAAACCTAGAAAAGATCGGAGATATCAAGCTCGCCGCCGGAGATAGCAAAGGTGCACTTACGTCTTATCAAGAGATGCTTGCAATCGACCGTGAACTGGTTGAGAGGGATGGCAGCAACATCGAATGGCAACGGACCCTATCCTTGAGCCTCGAACGGATGGGCGATGTGAGACTCGCTTTGGGTCATGCCATGTCCGCTGTCACGGCGTACGAGGAAAGCCTTGCCATCCGGCGTCGTCTCATCGAGTTGGATGACTCGAACATCAAGTGGCCAGAAGGAGTCTCATACATCAATAAAAAAGTCGGTCATGCTAAACGAGCGCGTGAAGAGCAGGTGGCGAGCGACCATCACTTGACTGACGTTGAAGCGTCGACACCGCTGCTGGCAAAAAAAAGGGAAAGCGTCTCGCTAAGTGGCGAGGAAGCAATCGCACGTTCCAAGCACTCACTTCTCTCATTTTTCGCGCCGGTCGCAGGGACGAGAACTCGGTGGCAAGGAGAATCGTTACTGCTGAACAAGCTAACAAAAAGGGCTACGGCATTTGCCCGAAGCTTGCGACGTGCAAGCAAGGCCAGGGGATCGCGGCCCAAAGAGCTGAAACCCCTATCGTCCTACGTCGGAGAAATTGTCCCTCCTTCGGAGAAAAGTGAATTTGTTGAGTCTCATTCGAGACCTGCCGCCAACCAAGGCGAAGGAGATGCGGTCGGCAGCGCAATAGGAGAGTTGCAGAGTATAACACGCACCGTATTTAACGATTCCGTGCCCAACACGGAAGAAACGAAAGCGACCAATCAAGCGTCGATAAAACGACCTCGCAGGCGCCGACGTCGGAAACGGAAAGGCCATCAGTGTAAAGCAGCGTTTGCCCAAATCTGTAAGCACCGATCAGATTGAACTGTTACCTTAAGAGCCATCATCCAATTTAACTGTCAGGTGGTTGCGAGGTGATCAGCCATCGCGAATGTGGCTCGTCCCTCGGCGTGCGAAGTCCGCTATGGGTCATTAGCGGACATCAAAGCGTGGATTAGGGATGTCCGCTTTACCCCCAAGAGCAGACTCGTTCATCTTCGGTATCGATGTCCGCTAAGTGCCAATAGTCAGTCATGGCGCAGCGTCTACCCAAGGCGCGACAACGTCATGAGGCTATGATCGCTTCAATTAAGGGCCCTTCATGCATCGGAGCCCTCTCCAATTCCCAGGGTCTCGCCACTATTCCCGGCTACGGCCGGCCGAAGTCTTCGCCGATCTTCACCCGGTTTAGGACAGTATTATCCGGGCGCAGCATGGAGGGGGGCCGTTTCGGCCACGCTGCACCCTGCAGTGAACTATAAGCACAAAGCACCCATGCCCTCCCCCGGTCCGTTTGCGCCAATCTTGAAGCCCCTTACTTTGGACGCATTATGATTGGCGATTGGCGATTGGTGATTGTGGGTGGTTTGATGAAGGCACGCATCAAATGGGTTGAAGACCGCACGTTCATCGGCGAGTCCGGGAGTGGGCATAAGATCGTGCTTGGAACGGCTTTCGGGCCGGAGGGACGCACTCCGGGACCAAGTCCCATGGAGTTGGTCCTGATCGGCCTGGGGGCTGTTCGGGGTACGATGTAGTTCATATACTTGAGAAGAGCCGCCAGGCGATCGAGGATGTCACCGTCGAGCTTGAAGCCGAGCGCGCGCAACAGGATCCAAAAGTATTTAGCCGCATTCACATGCATTTCGTGGTGAAGGGGCGAGGGCTTACAGCAGAGAAGGTTGAGCGCGCCATCGCACTGTCAGTCGAGAAATATTGCTCGGCATCGGCAATGATCGCGAAGACGGCCTCGATCATCCACGACTTCGAGATCGTCGATACCGCCGCAAGAGGGGCGGGAACGCCCTGACGCGTCCACGGCCATGGCATCGGATGAGGCACTGAAGCATACGCCGCTGCACGCCCTGTACCTGGAGTTGGGCGCACGGATGGTGCCGTTCGCCGGTTACGAGATGCCGGTCCAATATAGGCTGGGCGTGCTCAAGGAGCATCTTCACACGCGCAAGGCCGCCGGGCTGTTCGATGTCTCGCACATGGGGCAAATCGTCGTCCGCGCAAAGTCCGGCGATGCTCGAGACGCGGCGCATGCGCTCGAGCGACTCGTTCCGGTCGACATCGCCGGCCTACCGCCCGGGAGTTTGCGTTATGCTTTCTTCACGAACGCGCATGGCGGCATTCTTGATGATCTGATGGTCGCAAATCGCGGTGATGATCTGTTGATCATCGTCAATGCAGCCTGCAAAGCGGCGGATGAAGAACATCTGCGGGCCCAAATCGGGAAGGAGTGCGAGATCGAACGGCTCGATCGCGCGCTCATCGCGCTTCAGGGGCCAAGAGCGGAGTCGGCGCTCGCAGTGCTCGCACCGGGGTGCACAAATATGCGGTTCATGGATGTGAGAACGCTGACCTTGATGGGTGCGGAGTGCACGGTCATGCGTTCGGGCTATACCAGGGAAGACGGATTCGAGATCTCAACTCCGGCCGACATGGCTCGCGAGGTTGCGGAGGAATTGCTCGCAAATGCTGACGTTGCGCCGATCGGACTTGGCGCGCGCGATACGCTTCGCCTTGAAGCCGGACTCTGCCTTTACGGAGCAGACATCGACGAGAAGACCACGCCGGTCGAAGCGGATTTGTCGTGGGCGATCCAGAAAGTGCGCCGGCTCGGCGGAGCACGCGAGGGCGGTTTCCCCGGGGCCGAGATCATCCTCGGGCAGCTTGAGCATGGTGCGCCTCGCCGTCGCATCGGCCTTAGGCCCGAAGGAGGGGCACCCGTGCGGGCCGGCGCGCCTCTTTATGCTGAGATGGACGCAAGTACGCCCGTAGGTTCCGTGACTTCAGGCGGCTTTGGTCCCAGCCTTGATGCGCCCATAGCAATGGGCTATCTGCCAGCTGCGCTCGCAGCGCCCGCAACCGGGGTCTTTGCCGAGCTGCGCGGCAAACGCTTGCCTGTCGCCGTCACGACGCTCCCGTTCGTTGCACCAAAGTATAAACGCGGTTGAGCCGGCCCCATTCAGGAGGATACTTTGCTGAAGTACACAGACGAGCACGAGTGGCTAAGGCTCGAAGGGGACATTGCGACGGTAGGCATCACCGGACACGCGGCGAACCTGCTCGGCGACATCGTATTCGTCCAGCTGCCCGAGGTGGGCGCCACGCTAGCGAAAGGCGATGGTGCGGCGGTCGTCGAATCCGTGAAAGCGGCCTCCGATGTCTATGCCCCGCTCGCTGGCGAAGTGGTCGAGGTCAACCAGGCCATTGTCGACGATCCCGCAGTGGTCAACGTAGATCCGCAAGGCGCAGGTTGGTTCTTCAAGCTTAGGCTCAGGGATACTAAGGCGATGGATGGCCTCATGGACGAGGCTGCCTACAAGAAGCTAATCGAATGAGCGCCGTGCGATGAGCTCCTCCGACAGATACGAGCCCTACGATTTCGCCAACCGTCGTCATATCGGGCCAGCGCCTGAGGAGATGGCGGAGATGCTGCGTGTCGTTGGTGCCTCGAGCCTCGACGCGCTGATCTCTGAAACCGTGCCGGAGCCAATCCGCCAGGCGACGCCGCTCGATTTCGGCCGTCCGTTGTCCGAACGCGGCGTGCTCGATCGGATGCGGGCGACCGCGAACAAGAACCGCGTGCTGACGTCGCTCATCGGCCAGGGCTACCACGGCACGATCATGCCGCCCGCTATTCAACGCAATATTCTGGAGAATCCCGCCTGGTACACCGCCTACACGCCCTATCAAGCGGAAATCAGCCAGGGGCGTCTCGAAGCCCTTCTGAACTTCCAGACGCTGGTCTCGGATCTGACCGCGCTCGATGTCGCCAACGCCTCGCTGCTCGACGAGGCGACAGCCGCGGCCGAGGCAATGGCGCTTGCGCGCCGAGTCACGAAGTCGAAGGCCACCGCCTTCTTCATCGATGAGGAATGCCTGCCGCAGACGATAGCCGTGCTTAAGACGCGCGCGGAGCCGCTCGGCCGGCGGATCGTCGTTGGCGACCCGTTCAAGGACTTGGACGCGGAGAAGGTATTCGGCGCGCTGTTCCAGTATCCGGGCGTATGCGGCGCCTTCCACGACTTCTCCGAGCCTATGGCGAAGCTGCATGCGGCCGGGGCGCTCGCCGTCATTGTCGCCGACCCCCTGGCACTCACGCTTCTGAAGCCGCCGGGCGAAATGGGGGCGGATATTGCAGTCGGCTCCATGCAGCGGTTCGGAATGCCCATGGGCTACGGCGGACCGCACGCCGCCTATATCGCCGTGAAGGACCCGTACAAACGCGCTCTGCCCGGCCGTATCGTCGGCGTTTCGATTGATGCGCGCGGAAACCGCGCCTATCGCCTCGCGCTTCAAACGCGCGAGCAGCACATCAGGCGCGAAAGCGCGACGTCCAACATTTGCACTGCGCAAGTGCTCCCCGCAGTCATCGCCTCCATGTACGCAGTATTCCATGGCCCGAAGGGGTTGAAGGCGATTGCCGAGCGTGTCCACCGCAAGGCGGTGCGTCTTGCCGACGGACTGTCCTCGCTCGGCTTCAAGATCAGGCCGGAGTCGTTCTTTGACACCATCACGGTGGAGGTCGGCCCCTATCAGGGACTGATCATGAAGAACGCCGTCGACTACGGCATCAACCTGCGAAAGGTCGGGCATGACCGGATCGGCATCACGGTCGACGAGCAGACGCGGCCGGCAACGCTCGAGGCCGTCTGGCGCGCGTTCGGCGGCTACGACCTAGTCTACGGCGACGAATATCCCAAATATCGCCTTCCCAAAGCTCTCATCCGCCAGTCGGCCTATCTCACCCACCCGATCTTCCACATGAACCGGGCGGAAAGCGAGATGACACGATACATGCGCCGCCTCGCCGACCGCGATCTCGCGCTCGACCGAGCCATGATTCCGCTTGGCTCGTGCACGATGAAGCTCAACGCAACGGCCGAGATGCTGCCGATCACGTGGCCCGAGTTCGCCGAGATCCATCCGTTTGTCCCGGCCGATCAGGCGCTCGGCTACGCCGAAATGATCAAGGACTTGTCCGAGAAGCTTTGCCAGATCACGGGCTACGATGCCATCTCGATGCAGCCCAACTCCGGTGCGCAGGGCGAGTATGCGGGTCTCTTGACCATCCGCGCCTACCACAAGAGCTGCGGCGAGGGCCACCGCGACGTCTGCCTCATCCCGGCCTCCGCGCATGGCACCAATCCGGCCTCAGCGATGATGTGTGGGCTGAAGGTCGTCGTCGTGGCGACTGACGCAAAGGGCAACATCGACCTTAAGGATTTCCGCGCCAAGGCCGAGGCCAACGCCAAGACTCTCGCAGCCGCTATGATCACCTATCCTTCGACACATGGCGTGTTCGAGGAGACGGTTCGTGAAATCTGCGCGATTACCCACGCCAACGGGGGGCAGGTCTACCTCGATGGCGCCAACATGAATGCACTGGTCGGACTGGCGCGACCTGGTGACATGGGTGCTGACGTGAGCCATCTCAACCTGCACAAGACCTTCTGCATCCCGCATGGCGGTGGCGGGCCCGGCATGGGGCCAATCGGCGTCAAGGCGCATCTCGTCCCGTTTCTCCCTGGTCATCCCGAGACCGGCGGCAATGAGCTAACGGTTTCTGCGGCTCCCTTCGGCTCGGCGTCGATCCTGCCGATTTCGTGGAGCTACTGCTTGATGATGGGCGGCGCGGGTCTCACCCAGGCGACGCGCGTCGCGATCTTGAGCGCCAATTACATCGCGAAGCGGCTCGCCGCTGCCTATGACGTGCTCTACACGGGAAGCAAGGGCCGCGTTGCGCATGAGTGCATCATCGATACGCGCCCGCTCAACGAACGCGCGGGGGTGACCGTCGACGACGTCGCCAAGCGGCTCATCGATTGCGGCTTTCATCCCCCGACAATGAGCTGGCCGGTGCCTGGAACCCTGATGATCGAGCCGACGGAGTCGGAGACGAAGGCGGAACTCGATCGCTTTTGCGATGCCATGCTCGCGATTCGCGAAGAGGCACGGGCGATCGAAGAAGGCCGTATGGATCGAAAGAATAATCCTCTCAAGAACGCGCCTCACACCGTGGAGGACTTGGTCGGCGATTGGAACCGGTCCTATTCGCGAGAAGCCGCGTGTTTCCCTGCCGGCGCATTCCGGGTCGATAAGTATTGGCCCCCAGTGAACCGCGTTGACAACGTCTATGGCGACCGGAACCTTGTGTGTACCTGTCCCACCATTGACATGTATGTGAAGGCTGCGGAATAGCCGAAAGATCTGGCGCTCATGAGCCGGGATTGGCTCGATGCGGGTCATCCCTGCTCCGCTGATTGCGAGCCCCTCGATGGAGCAACCTTGATGCCTTCGGTGCATCGAATTCTCATCGCCGACGCGATTCACGAGCAGGCGCAAAAGCTGTTGGCTTCGCGGCCGGGTATTGAGGTGGCCGTCGCAACGGGATCGAGCGAAGCGGAGCTGGTTGAGCGCATACCGGCTTACGACGGAATCATCGTCCGCTCGAAGACGCGCGTGACCGCGCCGGTAATCGCCGCCGGCCAAAAGCTGAAGGTCATCGGCCGCGCCGGCATCGGGGTTGACAATATCGACGTGGCCGCCGCCACCGAGCGGGGGATCGTCGTTCTGAACACGCCCGACGCCAATGCAACGACAACGGCTGAACTTGCGCTCGCCCACCTCCTTTCGCTGAGCCGCCACCTTCCTCAGGCCGATCGCTCGGTGCGTGCCGGTGAGTGGCAGCCAGCCAAATTCGTCGGGACAGAGCTCGCGGGCAAAAGCGTCGGCGTGATCGGTTTCGGAACCATAGGCCGCATCTTCGCCAGGCTGTGCCTAGGGCTCAAGATGCACGTCCTCGCCTACGACCCATTCGTGACGCCGGAGATCATCGAGCGGACTGACGCGGAACCCGTCACCCTTGATGCACTGCTGGCGCGAGCCGATTACGTGAGCCTCCACTGCCCTTTGACCGACCAGACGCATCATCTGATTGACGCCCAGCGCCTTGGGCAAATGAAGCAGGGCGCCCGATTGATCAATTGCGCGCGCGGGGCACTCGTCGATGAGGCGGCACTTTATGAAGCTTTGCAAACAGGCAAGCTCGCAGGTGCAGCCCTCGATGTCTATGGGCAAGAGCCGCCGAAAGGCTCGACCCTGTTGGCGCTCGACACCATTGTCTTGACGCCGCATCTCGGAGCTTCGACGCAGGAGGCGCAGCAGGCGGTAAGCATGAAGATCGCAGAAGATGTGGCTGCGTATCTGACCACGGGCGAGGCGGCAAGTGCCGTCAATCTGCCGAAAATTCCTCCCGAACAGCTCGCACGCGCGCGGCCTTATCAACATCTCGCACATGCGCTCGGAGGCTTTGTCGCCGCAATCACGCCCGATCCCATCACTGAGCTCGAAGTGGGCCTTTTCGGGCGCGCCGCCGAGCTCGATCCTCGGCCAATCACCTCGCAGGCGCTCGTCGGGCTCCTCGATAAGCGGCTTGCCGTCCCCGTCAATCAGGTGAACGCCGCGCAGCTCGCGCAGCGGCAAGGAATTGCTCTGCGCGAGACCCGATCCGATGCGACTCACGATTACATTGCCCTGGTCGAAGTGCGCGCGACAACCGCCACGCGGACCACGAGCGTGGCGGGAACGCTGCTCGGCGAGCGGCTGCCGCGTCTCGTCCGCATCGATGAGTACGATGTCGAGGCAGTGCCTGAGGGACATATGCTCTTCACGCGCCACGATGACCGGCCGGGAGTCGTCGGCGCACTCGGTAGCATTCTTGGCCGCGAAAATATCAACATTTCGCGGATGCAGGTCGGAAATGCCAACGGTAAGTCTGAAGCTATCGCGCTCATCGGCATTTCCGCAGCTTTGCCTGAGAGAGCGCTCGCAGAGATTCAGGCGCTGCCGGCCATCCGGCAAGTTGTGCAGTTCACTCTGTGATGACGCAGCACCCGAAATTTGGCGCGGTGTGTTTCGACTGCGACAGCACCCTCACCCGCATTGAAGGTATTGACGAATTGGCACGCCGCGGCGGCTGCGAGGCTAAGATTGCCTCGCTGACCGAAGCCGCGATGAGCGGCGCGATTCCACTCGAATCCGTCTATGCCAAACGCCTCGACTTGGTGCGACCCGACCGAGCGGCTCTTGCTTGGCTCGCAGTGCGCTATGCCGACGAAATGGTCAGCGGAGCGGCAGAGACCATCGCCACGTTGAGGCGGCATGGCAAGGCTGTCTACGTTGTCACGAGTGGACTGCTCCAAGCTGTCGCCGAGTTCGCGCGCACCCTGGGCCTTGCGCCAGCACAGGTTCATGCAGTGGAGGTACATCTTGATGTGGCCGGCGCCTACCAAGGCTTCAACACCGGCTCGCCGCTCTGTCGCAGCGACGGCAAGGCGATCGTCTGCCGAAGGATTGCCGCGACGCACGGAAGTGTCGCCATGGTTGGAGACGGCATGACTGATCTGGCCGCCCGCGCGGGCGGAGCCTACGTTGTCGGTTATGGCGGGGTCGTCCACCGAGACATCATGCGGCAAGAGGCAGACTGGTATATCACCGGACCTTCTCTGACAGCTACACTTCCTGCCTTGCTGACCAGTGAGGAATCCCGATCTGATTGCGGGGTGTAGAGCTAGGTGGGCGCTCCAAATTAACTCGACAGCCGCTTCTCCTCAATGCTCTCGAAGGCGCGATCGAGATGATAGGCGCGGCCGATTATCGCCTCGCCTTTCGCCGCAAGGCCGGCGATGATGAGCGACAAAATGTCTCCTATGGGTCACTAGCGGACATGTCAGGCTATGAGAAAAAAGCGTCCGCTATCTCTGAAAGCAGACATTCTGCGAGGCGGCTGATATAGTCAGCTGAGTGCAAGAAGCGGACATTAAACCTGTGCTCAGGAGCGGTCACGGACTTGGCGCCGAACTATGGCGTGCATGTCGCGAAAAGAGATTCCCCGCTGCCGAACCTCGTCCCAGAGAACCATACGTACACACCTGACGCTTTCCAACAGGGTAAGACGCCCGATGGCAGCAAGCTGCGGGTGATCTCGTAACACCCGTGGCAACCGGTAGTATGGAATTCGGCTGCATAGATGGTGGACGTGGTGCACGCCGATATTGGCGGTAAACCAGCGCAGGACATGGGGCAAGTCATAGTGCGAACTCCCGCGCAGGGCCGCCTCATGAAAGTTCCACCCCTCATCATGGGTCCAGAAGGTGGCTTCGAACTGGTGCTGGACATAAAACAGCCAGACGCCGATCGAGGCTGAGAGAAACGTAATCGGAACGTGCACCAGCAGGAATGGGCCAGCACCAACCAGCCAAATCATTATCGCGACAAGCATCGCGATTGCGATATTCGTCGCCATTGTACTTAGCCAGGGCTGCCAACCACTGCGCATCAATCCAAACGGGAGTCGTTGCCGCAAGACGAAGTGATACGCTGGACCAACGCCAAACATCATTAGCGGATGCCGGTACACCCGATACAGGACCTGGCGCCATCGGGACAACGCTAGATACTCGCTCACCGTCAGAACGTCGATGTCACCAATTCCGCGATAATCGAGATTGCCTGAATTCGCGTGATGGATAGCGTGCGTGCGTCGCCAAAAGTCATAGGGTGTCAAAGTCACGACGCCGATCACCCGGCCAACCCAGTCGTTCACCACGCGCCGGCGGAAAAACGATCCATGGCCGCAATCATGCTGGATCATAAATAGGCGCACCAGAAAGCCAGCCGCCGGAACGGAAAGCAGCAAGCAAAGCCAGTACCCGATTTCGAGCGAGGCCCACATCAAGAGCCAGAAGAGAACAAGCGGCACCACCGTAACCACGATCTCAAAAATGCTGCGTGCACAGCTCGGTTCGCGGTAGCCGGCAAGGCTCTGAGCCAACGCGCGTGGATCGCCGGTGACGGGGAGATTTGCTACCTGCTCGTTCATGCTACCGTCGAGATTTCCCGACCTCTCCAACATGGTTTTCCATGTCCGCTAGGTGCCATAAGCGGACGTATCTTCTCAGTAGCCGCTGAATGCTCGCTGCAGCAAGCTAGCCATTTCGGTGCGGCCGCGGATGGGTTTCGGCTTGACCGGCTTGACGCCGATTGATTTTTTCGAAGAGCTAATGGTTTTCGCGTCGCGCTTAACTGGAATGGCTTTCGCGTAACGCTTAGCTGGAACAGATGCCTCGGCAACGACGCTTTGCGCTTGCGCTTCATGCGACGCGATCTTGCTCTGCTCGGAATTGCTAATCGCACCTAAATATTTTCGATAGATCCACCCCGATTTCGAAGCGCCTGGTTCGATGACTTCAATCCAGTCGTTCCAATAGCGCGTGACGTGGAGCGGTGTTCCAACCGCATAAAAGCGGATGATCGGAGTGTCAACGGAAGGACCGGAATGAACTCTGGCGGGCAGTAACACCGTTACCCAAATCGACTCATGGTAATTCGTCCCAGGCGAAACTGCATGAGCAGGTTTTTCAGGTATCGCCACCGGATTCGGAACTTCATAGGAAGGGAGCGCCGAACTCGTCTGCTCAGTAGGCGGGCTATAGTCCTTGCGACTTTCGCCATGGTTCGCAACAGAGTTTGGAATGCTTAATCCAACGCGCGACCCGCCAAGGTTATACACAACAATAGGCCACGCGATATATGACGCGCCGGCGACATATGACGCGACGACGAGACACGGAACTAGTGCGAGCCTGTTCACGGCATCGTTTCACTCGCCCCACCATTCTGAAAATGCCTAAGCGGAGTTCCAGTCCCCTCGCCTAGCTACGAGGCCATTGACATTGGCCGCACCAGGGCGTCGACCAGCCAAGCCTCATCACGCCGCCAAGCGTGGTCAAGTCCACAGCGGGGGCACGAGGTGTAGAACAAATCGTCAGGAATTTTTCGGAGGCTGTCAGGGTCAGTCTCTATCCCTGTCCAAACCTCCTGGCCCGTTCGCGGGCATCGAATCATAAGCAGGGGCATGACGCTCTCTCTTCGCACACTGATCGAATGACATTGAGAGAAGCGTACTGGGAAGCCCTACAAAGAACTGGTCAAATTTGCTCACCCACCGATCAACTGCCGTCAGAACCCTTTGTGATGCCGGGTGTCTCATGCAAAACCATGTTCAATAATGAGCTATGGACTTCTAAACCCCCGTTGTAATCGATGAAGCCCAGTTTCCTGAATTTGTTCATGAAAAAACTCAC
>Ga0134123_10000637_pt1 | contig 23145 bp, 20 predicted proteins | sample KB303_FD_96460 | JGI IMG/M metagenome (GOLD analysis project Ga0134123, IMG submission 96460) | Terrestrial soil microbial communities without Nitrogen fertilizer from Kellogg Biological Station, Michigan, USA - KB3-0-3 | ecosystem: Environmental > Terrestrial > Soil > Unclassified ...
CGCTTGACCTCCTTGCCGTCGCGGGCGGTGGTGTCGATGACCAGGAAATTGTCCGAGGTGACGGTGCGCAGAGAAATGTGGTCGGCGGGATAGGTCTCCGACGTCCAGTGATAGACGCCGCCCGCGCGGTGGAGCAGCCCTTCCTCTTCCAGCGCGGCCAGCGGCGCGCCGACGTCGCCGCCGAAGACCTCTCCCTCCGCGAAGGGCAGCTCGAAGGCGCCGCACTTGAGGTGGTTGACGAGGATGAAGGGATTCTCCGGATTGATCCGGGCGTGCTCGGGGGAGGCGCCGAACAGATACTCCGGATGCGTGGCGAGGAACTGGTCCATGGGCGCGCTGCTCGCCACCAGCACCGCCGCCGAGGGACCGCTGCGCCGGCCCGCCCGGCCGGACTGCTGCCACAGCGAGGCGATGGTGCCGGGGAAGCCCGCGAGCACGGCCACGTCGAGGTGGCCGATGTCGATGCCGAGCTCGAGCGCGCTGGTGGCCACCACCCCCAGCACGTCGCCCGAGCGCAGCCCCTGCTCCACTTCGCGGCGCCGGAGAGGGAGGTATCCGCCCCGGTAGCCGCGGACGATGCCCGCGTCGCCCGTCCGGTCCTCCACCAGCCGCTTGATGGTGGACAGCAGCACCTCGGTGGACAGTCGGCTCTGGGCGAACACGATGGTGGCGATCTTCGCCCGGAGAAAGCGGCCGGCCAGCTTGGCCGCCTCGCCCAGATACGGCGCGCGGATGCCCAGCTCCGGATTCACCACCGGCGGGTTGTAGCAGATGAAGATCTTGTCGCCCGCGGGCGCGCCGTTTTCCGCCAGCTCGGTCACCGGCTCGCCGGTCAGACGCGACGCGAGCTCGCCGGGATTGGCGATGGTGGCGGAGGCCATGATGAACTGCGGGCTGGAGCCATAGTGGCGGCAGATGCGCTTGAGGCGGCGGAGCACGTTGGCGAGGTGGCTGCCGAAGACGCCGCGATAGGCGTGCAGCTCGTCGATCACGATATAGCGCAGGTTCTGGAACAGATTCACCCACTTGGTGTGGTGCGGCAGGATTCCCGAGTGGAGCATGTCGGGATTGGTGAGGACGAGGTTGGCCCGTGCGCGCACCGCCCGCCGCGCGTCCTGCGGCGTGTCGCCGTCGTAGGTGAACATGCGGAGGTCGGGGAGGCTCTTGGCGAGCTCGGTGAGCTCGGCAAGCTGGTCCTGCGCGAGCGCCTTGGTGGGGAAGAGATAGAGCACCCGCCCTTCCGGCTGCTGCACCAGGCTCTGGAGCACGGGGAGGTTGTAGCAGAGCGTCTTGCCCGACGCGGTGGGCGTGACCACCACGAGGTGCTCTCCCTTGGCCGCGATCTCGAACGCCTTCGCCTGATGCGAGTACAGCCGCTCCACGCCGCGAGCGTGGAGGGCCTCGATCAGTCGCGGATCGAGCGACGAGGGAAAGGGGGCGAAGATGGGGGGGCGCGCGTCCAGATGCCGGGTGGCCGTGATGAGGGACCCGGTCTCGAGCGAGGTCAAGAGCTCGTCGAGCAGCTCCCGCAGCGGCATGGCTCATCCTATGTTTAGCGGTTGTCGGTTGTCAACTTCGTGGCCTCCGTGTCAGGCTGTGACGATGATTTTCTCGCTCTCAAGCGGCGATTGGTGGCCCGCGCGCGCGACATGACCTCGCTCCCAGAGTGGCGTCCGGCGGAGCTGCCGCATCCGCCCCCCTACAATCTCGTCAACGCGCTGCGCGTGATCGGGCCGGGGGCCATCCTGCTGGGCCTCTCGCTCGGCTCGGGCGACTGGCTGCTCGGACCGGTGGTGGTGACGCGGCACGGCCCCGCCCTGCTCTGGCTCTGCACCGCCTCCGTGCTGCTGCAGGCGGCGCTCAACGCCGAGATGGCACGCTACACCCTGGCCACCGGGGAGCCCATCTGGTCGGCCTTCCTTCGCACCCCGCCCAGCTCCGGTTTCTGGGCCTGGGTCTATTCGGGCCTGCACCTGTTCCAGCTCGGCTGGCCGGGCTGGGCGCTCGGGGGCGGGGCCACCGCGACCGCCCTCTTCCTCGGCCGGGTGCCGCGCGACGAGGACCAGGCGGTGGTGCTGACGCTGGGCTATCTGGTCTTCGCCGCGGCGCTGGGCGCGGTCGCGCTGGGCCGGCGCGGCCAGGATCTGCTGTGGCGCGCCGACCGGCTCTTCCTCGTGGGCACCGTGCTCTTCCTCGGTATCCTTACCGTGGTCCTCGTTCCGCGCCCCGTGTGGCGCGCGGTCGCGGCGGGCTTCCTGGGGCCGCTGGTGGGTCTGCCCCGCCCTCCCGGCGATCTGGATTGGGCACTGCTCACCGCGTTCGCCGCCTATTCGGGCGCCGGCGGCGTGGTCAACGCGAGCCTCACGCACTGGATGCGCGACAAGGGCTTCGGCATGGCCGGCATCGGGCGCGGAGCGCCGGTGCAGATCGGCGAGCACCGGCTCCACCTCGTCAGCGAGGGCTTGCGCCTCGAGCCCACGGAGGGGGACCTGGCGAAGTGGCGAGAGTGGTGGCGCTATCTGGCGCCGCACCTGGGACTCGTGTGGGTGCTGGGACCGATGGCGGCGATGGCGCTCCCGGCGCTCCTTGCCGCTCACTTGATCCCGTTCGGGAGCAATATGCAGGGCGCCGCCGCCACCCTGGGGCTCGCGCGCGTACTCGGCGCGGAAGGAAACCTCTGGCTGTGGTTCCCGGCCGTCCTCGCCGGCTTCTGGATCTTCTTCTCGACCCAGCGCGGTGTCGCCGAGGGCTTCACCCGGAGCGTCACCGAGATCCTGTGGACGGGCAGCGACCGCGCGCGCGCCTGGGCTGGCGAGCGGCCCGCGCGCCTCTACCACGGGGTGCTCGCCGTCTTCGCGGTGGCCGGGGGCGCGGCGCTCACTCTCGGCGAGCCGCTGAAGCTCGTGCTCATCGGCGCCAACGTGGGCGCGGTGGGATTCGTGATGCTCTCCGCGCACACGCTGTGGGCCAATCGCCGGCTCCTGCCGCGCGCGCTGCGGCCGTCGCTCTGGCGCGAAGCGCTGGTGGTCGCGGGGGGACTCTTCTTCGCCGGCCTGGTGGCTCGGGTGCTGGCGCGCCCGCTCGACGTCCTCGCCCTGCTGCGCTAGGCGGAGAATGCCCGCGCCACGCGGCCGCGGGCCAGCACCATGCGCACGTCGCCCAGCGCCTGGATCCGGTCGGCGGGATTGCCCGCCACCACGAGGAGATCCGCGGCCAGCCCGGGCGCGATCCGGCCCGTCTCGCTGCCGAGCCCGAGGGCTTCCGCCGCCACCGAGGTCGCGGCGCGGATGGCCTCGAGCGGCGACATCCCGTACTTGACCATCAGCTCGAGCTCGGCGGCGTAGGCGCCGTGGGCGTTCAGCGGTGTGCCCGCATCGCTGCCCGCCGCGATGGCCACCCCGCTCTCGCGCGCCAGCTGAAAACTCTTCACATGCGCGGGCACCACCGCGTCCGACTTGCGCACCATGTAGTCCGGAATGCCGGCGGCGAGCCCGCCCGCGCTGATGGCCGCCGGCGCGTTCAGCGTGGCGACCAGGTACGCCCCGCCCGCCTTCATGCGCGCCACGATCTCCTCGGTGAGGAAGATGCCGTGCTCGACGGTGGTGATGCCCGCCTCCACCGCGTCCGCAATCCCCTCCGACCCCTGGGCGTGGGCCGCCGTCCGGCGCCCGGCCTTTCGCGCCTCGTCGATGATGGCCCGCATCTCGTCGCGGGTGAGCTGGGACGCGCCGGGCTCCACCCCTGGCGTCATCACTCCACCGGTGGCGATGAGCTTGATCACGTCGGCGCCCTGCTTGAGCTGCTCGCGCACCGCCTTGCGCGCGTCATCCGGCCCATCCGTCTCGCGGCCAATCCACCAGCCGTGGCCGCCCGTCATGCAGATGGCCTTGCCGGCGGCGAGGATGCGGGGGCCAGGGGCCCATCCTTCGTTCACCGCGCGCCGCACCGCCATCTCCACGTAGTCCCGGCCGCCGAGATCGCGCACGGTGGTGACGCCTGCCTCCACCGTCTCGCGCGCGCGCACGAGCGCGCGGATGGTGGTGACCGACGCGGGCTCCTCGCGGAGCGGGCGCACCGGATCCGCCTCCGCGCCCAGGCAGAGGTGGACGTGGCAATTGATGAGGCCGGGCAGGAGCGTGTGGCCGGCGAGGTCCACGCGGTCGCCGCGGGGCGCCTGCGCGGCGTCCACCACCGCCGCGATGCGGCCACCCTCCACCACCACCGCCCGGCCACGGAGGGGCTCGGCGCCGGTGCCGTCGATGACGGTGGCGCCGATGAGAACGAGCGGGGCGCTCATACCTGCAGCCGCGGGTCCAGCGTGTCGCGCAGGCCGTCGCCGAGAAGGTTGATGCCGAGCACGGTGACCAGAATGGCCAGGCCGGGAAAGGTGGCCAGCCACCAGGCGGTGGAGAGATACACGCGCCCGTCGGCCAGCATGCCGCCCCAGGTCGGCGTGGGCGGCTGCACGCCGAGGCCCAGGAAGGACAGCGCGGACTCGATCACGATCACTCGCGCCATGTCCAGGGTCGCCACCACCAGCCACGGCGTGAAGGCGTTGGGCAGCACGTGGCGCACGAGGATGCGCCAGTCCCGGCTGCCTAGCGCCACCGCGGCCTGGACGAACTCGCGCTCTCGAATGGACAGCACCTCGCCGCGCACCACCCGCGCGTAGACCACCCAGGAGGACACCCCGATCACGATGATGATGTTGCGCAGGCTGGGGCCCAGCACGCCGATGACCGCGATAGCGAGCAGGATGAAGGGGAACGCGAGCTGGATATCGGCGAGGCGCATGAAGAAGTCGTCGACGCGGCCGCCGAAGTACCCCGCCACGAGGCCGATGGCCATGCCGAGGACACCGGAGATCATCACCGCCGCCAGCCCCACCGAGAGCGCGATGCGGGAGCCGTGGATGATGCGCGAGAGGATGTCCCGACCGAGGTGATCGGTGCCGAGGGGGTGGATGCGACCCTGCGCGTCCTGCCAGCCCGGCTCCTTGAGGCGCTGGCCGATGTCCTGCGCGAGCGGATCGAAGGGCGACACGAGAGACGCGAACAGCGCCGCCACCACCACCGCCAGCACCACGACGAGGCCGAACAGCGCGGTGCGGCGCCGCACGAGGCGCGTCACCACGCGCACCCACTCCCGCTCGGCGAAGGGCCGGGGCGGGGCGAGCACGAGCGTTCCCGCGGCGGCGGTGGTGCCGGTGGGGGGCGCCATCAGCGGAACCGGATCCGCGGGTCCAGATAGGTGTACATGACGTCCACCATGAAGTTCACGATCACGAAGGTGCTGGCGAGGAGAAACACCGCCGCCTGGACCACCGGATAGTCCCGGTTGAAGATGGCCTGCACGGAGAGCCGCCCCACCCCCGGCCACGCGAAGATGGTCTCGGTGATGACGGAGCCGCCCAGGAGCGTACCCAGCTCGATGCCCACGATGGTCACGATCGGAATGGAGGCGTTTCGCAGGGCATGCTTCCACACCACCGGCGGCTCGCTCACGCCCTTGGCGCGGGCGGTGCGGATATAGTCCTGCCCCAGCACCTCCAGCATGCCCGAGCGGGTGAGCCGGGTGATGCGCGCGGTGGTGAAGAGGCCCAGCGTGATGGCGGGGAGCACGAGGTGCTGGAGGTCGCCGCGCCCCGACGAGGGAAACCACCCCAGCCGGACGGAGAAGACCAGGATGAGCATGATGCCGAGCCAGAAGGTGGGCATCGCCTGGCCGAGCAGCGCCACCACCGTGGAGATGTAGTCGATCGGCTTGTTGCGGCGAACGGCGGAGACGATGCCGGCCGGGATGGCCAGGCACAGCGCGATGAGGAGCCCCGCGCCCGCGAGCTCGAAGGTGGCGGGCAGCCGCTCCAGCACCAGCGTCATGGCGGGCTCCCCGTGGCGCAGCGACTCGCCGAAATTCCCCTGCACCGCGCCCCGGAGGAAGCGGAGATACTGCACCGCCAGCGGGTCATTGAAGCCCAGCGCGGCGCGGAGCTTCTCGATGTCCTCCGCGGTGGCGTCCGGGGGCAGGAGGAGGGCGGCGGGATCGCCGGTGAGATGGAGGATGAAGAACACCACCACCGAGACTCCGAGCAGGACCAGGAGGGACTGCCAGAGCCGTCGGATGAGGTAGGACTTCATCGGGAGAGATGCGCCACGACCTCGATGTGCGGGGTATGCGGGAACATGTCCACCGGCTGCACCCACTCCAGCCGGTACCCGCCGCGGGCAAGCTCGCCGACGTCGCGGGCGAGCGTGGCGGGATTGCAGGATACATAGACGATCCGCGCGGGCGCGAGGGTGACGAGGGCGGCCAGCGCCTTGGGGTGGAAGCCCGCCCGTGGCGGATCGCAGACCACCACGTCCGCGGTCACGCCACGGCTCAGGAGCTCGGGCAGGGCGAAGCGAACCTCGCCGGCGAGGAAGGTGCAGTTGGTGATGCCGTTGGCGGCCGCATTGCGCACGGCGTCCGCCACCGCCGCCGGCGCCATCTCGATGCCGTAGACGTGGCGGCAGCGACGGGCGAGCAGCAGGCTGATGGCGCCGGTGCCGGAGTAGAGATCCACCACGGTCTCGGTGCCGGAAAGGGCGGCCGCGCGCAGGACGAGGTCGAAGAGCCGCTCCGCCTGCACGGTATTGGTCTGGAAGAAGGAGCCGGCCGAAACCTGGAAGACGACACCGTCGAGCGACTCCCGGATATGGTCGCGGCCGCCGAGGAGATGCTCCTCCACGCCCACCGCCACGCTCGCCTTCTTGGGATTGACGTTGACCACCACGCTGGTGGTCTCGGGCACGCGCGCCTGCACGCGTCCCACCAGCGGCTCGAGCTCGGACACCGCGGGCGCCGAGGTCACCACGTTCACCATGGCCTCGCCAGTGTGGGTGCCCTCGCGCAGCATCAGGAAGCGGAGCAGCCCCTCACCGCTCTCCTGGTCGTAGGCGGTGAGCCGACGCTCCGCGAAGAACGCGCGCGCCTCCTGGAGCAGCGCGTTCATCCGGTCGGATTGCAGGAGGCAGCGCTCCACGTCCAGCACCGAATCATAGCGATCCGCCTCGTGGAGGCCGACGATGACGTCGCCGCCGTCGCGGGGCCCGTCGAGCCGCCGCCCCACCGGAATCACCCGCTCCGCGCCGCCGGGCCGCGCGACGGTGAACTCCATCTTGTTCCGGTAGCCATACTCGGCCGGCGCAGGGACGATGGGCCGCATCTCGAACGCGCCCACGCCGCCGAGCCGCTGCAGGCAGTCGGCCACCTGCTTGGTCTTGAAGGCGAGCTGGGCGGGATAGGCCAGATGCTGGAGACGGCAGCCGCCGCAGCGCCCGAAATAGGGACAGGGGGCCTGCACCCGATCGGGGGACGCCTGCTCCACCGCCTCGATGAGGCCGCGGCCGAAGCGCGAGCGGGCCTGGATCAGCCGCACCCGCACGGTGTCCCCGGGCACGCCTCCCGGCACGAACACCACGTAGCCGTCGACGCGACCGACGCCCTCCCCCCCGAACGCGAGGTCGTCGATGGCCACGGACAGAGTATCGCCGCGTCGGGCTCGCGCCATGTCGCGCTCACTATAAGGGTGCGTGGAATCGGAGTCAATTTGCCCTCCCCTCTTCTGAGTAGCCCCACGCGAAAGGGTCAAGTATCATTGAACGTACGATGAAATCCGCGAGGTTCACGGTGCCCCACCGGGTGGGGGATCTGCTCACCGCCGCGGTGCCCGCGCTGGCCGAGCGCATGCTGGCGACCGCAATCCGCCGCGATTGGGAAGCCACCGTGGGCGCGGAGCTGGCCCGGCGCTCGCGGCCCGCGTCGCTCGACCAGGGGGTGCTGGAGATCCAGGCCAGCAACTCCCCCTGGCTCATGGAGCTGCAGATGCGCGGCGGCGAGATCCTGGAGGCGCTGGGCCGCCGATACGGCCGCTCGGTGGTGTCGCTGCGCTTCGCGCTCGGCGCGATACCGGCGACCCCTCCGGTGTCCGTGGACCGATCGCCACGCCCGGTGGCGCGGCTGAGCCCCGAGGAAACCCGCGAGATCGAGACCGTGACCGCCTCGCTCGGGGATCCCGGTCTCGTCCGCGCGCTTCGGCGGCTGATCACCAAGGACCGGCTGTCCCGCCGGCCGCAGACCTCCATCCCGACAGCGGAAAAGGATCAGTCATGACCTTGTCACGCGTGCTCGCGCTGGCCGCGATCCTCACGCTCACCGGCTGCGCGACGACCTCGTCGGGCCCCGCCCCCGAGCCTCGCCCCGCCCGCGCGGCGGCGGCGCGTCCGGTGGCGGCCGACCGGCTCGGCGAGTCCTACTATCACTTCTCGGTGGCCCAGATGCACGCGCGCGGGGGCCGGATGCCAGAGGCCATCGGTGAGCTCCGCCTGGCCATCGAGCGCGATCCCAAGACCGCGGCGCTCTGGACCCAGCTCGCCCAGTGGCTGGCGCGCAGCAATCAGCCCGCCGAAGCCGTCGCGGCGGCGCAGAAGGCCGTCGAGCTCGAGCCCGACAACACCTCGGCCTACCTGACCCTGGCCGAGCTCTATCGCCGGGCGCGCCGGTTGCCCGAGGCCGAGGCCGCGCTGGAGAAGGTCATCACCATCGCGCCGCAATCCCCCGACGCCTACCTCGCGCTCGCGCAGCAGCACTTCGAGCAGAAGGCGTACGACAAGGCCCGCGCGGTGCTGCTCCGCCTCATCGCCGAGCGTCCCGGGCTGGCTCAGGGCTACTACCTTCTCGGCCGCATCGCCATCGAGACCGAGAGCTGGGACGAGGCGCTCACGCGGCTGAAGCGGGCCGTCGAGCTCGATCCCGACCAGGACGGCGCGTGGCAGGCCCTCGGCTACGTCTATGAAAGCCAGAAGAAGGTGGACGAGGCGATCGAGACCTACCGGGCGGCCATCCGGGCCAATCCCGACAATGCCGCCTTCGTCGAGCGTCTCGGCGATCTCCTCGTGCGCCTGGGCCGCTTCAAGGAAGCGCAGGCCGAGGTCGAGCAGCTCGCGGAAGCGGCGCCGCGGGACCCGCGCGTCTGGCTCAAGCTGGGCGCCATCCAGTACGAGCAGAAGGCGTGGGATGCCGCCGCGGCGTCGTTCCGTCGCGCCCTCCTCCTCGAGCCCGGCAACCTGCGCGCCCGCTACTTCCTCGCCACCACGCTGATGGAAGCGAGCAAGGACGACGAGGCCAAGGTGGAGCTCGAGCGCATCCTCGCCACCGATCCGAAGTCGGTGGACGCCCGCGTTCAGCTCGGCTTCCTCCTCAGCCGGGCCAAGCGGTACGAGGAGGCGGTGACCGTGCTGCGCCAGGCCGTCAACATCGAGCCCAAGCGGCCGGAGCTCTTCCTCTACCTCGGCACCGCGCTCTTCCGCGGCAACCAGTACGAGCGCGCCGCCGACGCCCTCGCCGAGGGGCTGCAGCTCGACGACAAGAACAAGGATCTGCACTTCCAGCTCGGCGTGGTGCGCGAGAAGCAGCAGCGCTTCGACGACGCCATCGCCGCCTTCCGCCGCGTGGTCGCGCTGGATCCCAAGCACGCCGAGGCCTACAACTACATCGGCTACATGTACGCGGAGCGGGGACAGAACCTCTCCGAGGCGGTGGAGCTCATCCAGAAGGCGCTCGAGCTCGACCCCGACAACGGCTACTTCATCGACAGCCTCGGCTGGGCCTATTACCAGCAGGGCAAGTACGCCGAGGCTCTCCGCGAGCTGCAGCGCGCCGCCGAGAAGGCCAAGGACGACCCGGAAGTGTTCGACCACCTCGCCGACGCCTACGTGAAGAACGGCAAGGTCGAGGAAGCGATCGAGGCCTGGGAAAAGGCCATCGCGGTGGACAAGGAGAACCGGCTCAGCGACGGCGTGAAGAAGAAGCTCCAGGAGGCGCGCGAGAAGCAGCTCCGGGCCAAGGGTGAGAGTCCCAAGCCGAAGACCGAAACGAAATAGCGCGCGCGGCCTCGCCCTCGTTCTCCTCTGTCTGGCGCTCGGCGCCTGCGCCTCCGCGGCGCCCCCGGTGCCGCTCGCCCCCGAGGTGGAGGGCACCCGCGCGCGGCTCGAGGACGGGCGGCGCAGCTTCGGGGACCTCCGCACCCTGGCCGACATCACCATCCAGCAAGGCGGCCGCACTCAGCGACTCTCCGGGGTGCTGCTCCTCAAGGGGCCCGCCTCCTTTCGCTTCGAGGCGCTCACCCCCTTCGGGCCACCCCTCCTCGTCGTCGCGGGCTCGCCCGAGAGCGTCACGGTGTGGGAGGTGCTGGCGAATCGCGCGTACCTCCTGCCGTCCACGCCCGACGCGAACCGCCGCTGGCTGGGGCTGGCGCTGTCCGCCGAGGATCTCGTGGCCCTCCTGGCGGGTCACGTGCGCCCGATGTCCGCGCCTCGGACCGGCAGCTTGCTGCCGCCCGACGAGACCGGCCGCTCGCTCCGGCTGTCGGGCCGCGAGGGGACCCAGCGGATCTGGCTGGACGCGGCGGACCGGCCGCTCAAGGTCGAGTGGACCGAGGGCAAGAGTCCCCTGCGCGTGACCTTCGGGCGCGGTGAGGACGGCGTCACGGCGCCTCCGCGGGAGATCCGGCTGCAGACCCTCGACGGCAAGCTCGAGGTCACGGTGGTGTACCGGGAGCCCCGTCTCGACACCTCGCTCGATGCCGCGCTCTTGTCGCTCACTGTGCCGCAAGGCGTGGAAATCCAAGACTTCCGTTGACACTTCGACGCGTCGCGTGTTACCGTTCCCTGCCTTGTCGAAGCGGCCGAGGGCAGTCCACGGGCTCGTGATCCGTACCTCGGCCAAGGTGAACTGGACGCTGGAGGTTCTGAGCAAGCGGAACGACGGCTATCACGAGCTTTCCACCATCCTGCAGTCGGTGGATCTCTGGGATCGTCTGACCATCGAGCCGGCCGACGCAATCACGCTGGTCACCAGCGACCCGGGGCTGCCGGTCGACGAAGGCAACCTGGTGGTGCGGGCGGCGCGGCTCCTGCAGACGGAATCGGGCGTGTCGGCGGGCGCGCGGCTTCATCTCGAGAAGCGAATTCCTGTCGCGGCGGGGCTGGGGGGCGGATCGAGCGATGCGGCGGCCGCGCTCTGGGGGTTGAATCGACTGTGGAAGCTGCGCTGGCCTCTGAAGCGCCTGCAGGGGCTGGGCGAACGGCTGGGGATGGACGTGCCGTTCTTTCTCGGAAAGGGGCGGGCGGTGGCCACCGGGCGCGGCGAGCAGCTGAAGCCGCTGCCGGCGGGAGGCGGATACGCGCTGGTGCTGGTGAATCCGAACTTCCCGCTGTCCACCCGGGAGGTTTACCAGCGGGTTCCGTCGGGCTGGACGGCGGAGCCGGCGGCGACCATGCGGATGCTGGAGGCACTGAGGAGCCGCAGCCCGCGACGGGTGGCGGCCGCGCTGGCGAACAACCTCGAGGCGGTGGTGGAGCCGGCGGTTCCGGCCATCGCGCGAATGAAGGCGGCGCTGCTGGCGGCGGGCGCGCTGGGGGCGGTGATGTCGGGAAGCGGGCCGACCGTGTTCGGCGTGGCGCGCTCCCTGGATCACGCGCGGACCATCCGGCGCCGGGTGAACCGCGCGGGATGGTCGGCATGGGCGGTGCGAACCCAGGCCGGCAGCTGCATACGGCAAGATTAGCTTTCACTGGGGCGTGGCCAAGTTGGTAAGGCGCGGGACTTTGGATCCCGTATTCGGAGGTTCGAGTCCTCCCGCCCCAACCATTATCATCAACATGCTGTCGCATGTTGACCGTGGGCGATGCATGTTGACCGTGGGACACTCAGGTCGGATCAACCCGCTGAGCGAGCGTAGAGGGACACGTGATGGGGTATGAGCTGAAGCTCTTCTCGGGGAATGCGAATCGGCCGCTGGCCGAGGAGATCGCCAAGACGCTCCAGCTCTCGCTGGGCGACGCGGAGGTGTCGCGCTTCTCGGACGGCGAGGTCTACGTCCAGATCAACGAGAACGTCCGCGGCCAGGACGTCTTCGTGATCCAGCCCACCTGCCCGCCGGTGAACGATCACCTGATGGAGCTGCTCGTCATGCTGGACGCGTTCAAGCGCGCGTCCGCGCGCCGCATCACCGCGGTGCTCCCCTACTACGGCTACGGGCGCCAGGACCGGAAGGTGATGGGCCGCGTGCCCATCACCGCCAAGCTGGTGGCCGACCTCATCACCGCCGCGGGCTGCCATCGGGTGCTCGCGGTGGATCTCCATGCCGGGCAGATCCAGGGGTTCTTCAACATGCCGGTGGACCACCTCTTCGCGGCGCCGCCGGTGATCGTGGACTATCTCGCGAAGAAGGACCTGAGAGATCCGGTGCTCGTCTCGCCGGATGCCGGCGGCGTGGAGCGCGCGCGCGCCATCGCCAAGCGCCTCAACGCCGGCCTCGCCATCATCGACAAGCGCCGCGACGGCCCCAACGTGGCCGTCTTCATGCACCTGATCGGCGACGTCGAGGGCAAGGACGTGGTGATCATCGACGACATGATCGACACCGCGGGCACCCTCATCCAGGCGGTGGACGCGCTGCGGCGCGAGGGGGCGCGACGCATCCTCGCCGCCGCCGTCCACGGCGTGCTGTCCGGCCCCGCCATCAAGCGCATCAGCGAGTCGGTGATCGAGGAGGTCGTCATCACCAACTCCGTTCCGCTCGCTCCCGACAAGCACCTCGCGAAGATCCGGGTTCTCTCGGTGGCCCCGCTGGTGGCCGAGGCGATCCGGCGCATCCACGACGAGGAGTCCGTGTCCGGGCTCTTCGTCTAGCCGAAACCGACAGAAAGGAAGCTGCCGTCATGGAAATGCGCGCACTGACCATCGAGAAGCGAGTGGGCACCGGCAAGGGAGCGGCCAAGCGCCTCCGCCGGACCGGACGCGTCCCGGCCGTTCTTTACGGGGGCAAGTCGCCGGAGAACGTCACCGTCAACCCCAAGGACATCTTCCGCCTCATCCACGGCCACGAGGGCGGCACCCAGCTCCTCCAGGTGTCCTTCCCGGAGTCCTCCGACAAGCGCATGGCCATCATCCGCGACATGCAGCTGGACCCCGTCACCGAGGATCTGGTGCACGTGGACCTGCAGGAAGTGGCGATGGACAAGCCCATCCAGGTCTCCGTCCCCCTGCGCCATGTGGGCGAGCCGGTGGGTGTCCGGGACGCCAAGGGCATCCTCGAGATGATCCTTCGCGAGGTGCAGGTGTCCTGCCTCCCGGCGTCCATCCCGGAGTCGTTCACCGCCGACGTGTCCGAGCTGGGCATCCACGACGTCTTCACGGTGGGACAGCTGGTGGCGCCGGAAGGCGTGCGCATCCTGACCGACCCCAGCCAGGCCGTCGCCACCGTGGCGCCGCCCATGGCCGAAGAAGTCGTGGCGCCGGTGGCCACCGCGGTGGCGGCCACGCCGGCCGAGCCCGAGGTGCTCACGGAGCGGAAGCCCAAGGAAGAGGCCGCCGACGAGAAGGAAAAGGACCCGAAGAAGAAGTAGGTGGCTCAAGGCATCGTCGGGCTGGGGAATCCCGGCCCGGAGTATCGCGACACGCGCCACAACGTGGGCGCGCGGGTGGTGGACGGCCTCGCCAGGACGCTGCACGCGCGCTTCGCGCGAGACGGCGGTCACCTGGTGGGGCCGGTCCGCTGGCACGGCGAGCCCCTCTTTCTCATCAAGCCGCAATCCTTCATGAACGAGAGCGGTCCCGCGGTGGCCCGCCTCGCCCGGCGGTTTCATCTGGCCCCCGCCGACCTCGTCATCGTCTTCGACGATCTCGATCTCCCGCTGGGGACGGTCCGGGTGCGGATGAAGGGCAGCGCGGGCGGGCACAATGGCGTCCGCTCGCTCATCGCGGCCCTGGGCACCGATGAGATCCGGCGCGTCAAGGTCGGGATCGGCCGCCCGGTGCCTCCCGAAGCGGCCGCTCGGCGCCGCGGCGAGGTGGTGGACCACGTCCTGTCCCCTTTCTATCCGGAGGAGGCGGTGGCGGTGGAGGAGGCGTGCGCGGAGGCCGCCCAGCGGGCGCTCGCGCTCCTGGATGGCCGCGGCGGGGACCGGTCCTGAGCCTCGCGGGACCTCCTGATTGCGGCTCAGGGGGGGCCATGCTATATAGTTGTCGTTTAGCCATCCGCTGTCCGTAAAGGTCCCGGAGAGGGGGGACGTGAGTGACCAAGGTCATCGTGGAGCCCGACGAGTCCTTCGAAAACGCGCTGAAGCGTTTCAAGAAGCAGTGCGAGAAGGCCGGGCTCATGTCGGAGCTGCGCAAGCGCCAGCATTACGAGAAGCCCAGCGTCAAGCGGAAGCGCAAGACCCTGGCGGCACGCAAGAAGGCGAAGAAACGCGAGCGGTTCTCCGATTAGTCGCCGGCGGTAGCGGGGTCGAATGGGCCCAGGTGCAGGGCCTGCTCGGCTCCGAGACGCACACCCCCATGGGGCGCGAGCGAGCCTTGGCCCTCGAGCCCTCGACCGATCTCACGCGGATCCAAGCGGCCCTGAGCGAAACCCGCCAGGGCCGCCGTGCTTTGAGCGAGGCGGGACCGCCGCCCTGGGAAGTGATCCCGGACGTCCGGGCCACGCTGGAGCGCGCGCGCACGGCGGGCGCCGTGGTCGAGGGCCGCGAGCTGGTGGCGGTCATTCCCCTCCTCGAGGCCGCGGGCCGGCTGGCCGGATATGGGCGCAGCATCGCGCCGGTGGCGCCCGACCTGGGCCAGGTCCTCGGCGGCCTCCCCCCCGTGGGGCCCCTGCGCGACCTCCTCCGGCGCTCGCTGGACGAGGAGGGGGCCGTCCGGGACGAGGCCAGCTCCGAGCTACGGCGGTTGCGCGGACGGCTGCGGGAGCTCCGACGCGCGCTCATCAAGCGGATGGAGGGATTCTTCCAGCAGCCGGGCGCGGAGCTCATCTTCCAGGAGCACTACGTCACCGTGCGCCACGGCCGCTACGTGCTGCCGGTGCTGGCGGGCGCCAAGGCGCGGTTCCGGGGCATCGTCCACGATCGCAGCCAGAGCGGCGCCACGCTCTTCGTGGAGCCGGAGTCGGTGGTCGAGGACAACAACCAGGTGGCTGATCTGTCGCGTGACGAGGAGGCGGAGGTGCTGCGCGTGCTGGCCGCGCTCACCGACGCGGTGCGCGCGGCGGGGCCCGAGCTGGAGCGGCTCATCGAGGGACTGGGCGCGGCGGACCTCGTCTTCGCCCGCGCGGGGCTGGCGGAGCGCATGGAGGCGGTGGAGCCCGTGGTGTCGGACGAGCGCACGGTGGACGTGCGCGGCGCGCGTCATCCCCTGCTCCTCGCGCAGGCGTGGGCGCACCGCGAGCGTGCGGTGGTCCCGGTGGATCTCCTCCTCGACGCCGAGCGCCCCCTGCTCGTCATCACGGGGCCGAACGCGGGGGGCAAGACGGTGGCGCTCAAGACCCTGGGCCTCCTCGCGGTGATGGCGCAGGCCGGCCTCCACGTGCCCGCGCAGCCGGGCGCGCGGTTGCCGCGATTCACCCAGCTCTTCGCCATCATCGGGGACGACCAGAGCGTGGCGGAGAACCTCTCCACCTTCTCCGCCTTCGTGAAGCAGCTCCGCGAGGTGATCGAGCGCGTGGACGCGGAGTCCCTCGTGCTCCTCGACGAGCTGGGGGCGGGCACGGACCCCGACGACGGCGCCGCGCTGGCCCAGGCGGTGCTGGAGGAGCTGGCCGAGCGCGGCGCCCTCTGCGCGGCCTCCACCCATCTCGAGCCCCTCAAGGGCTTTGCCGCCACCCATGCGCGGGCGCGCAATGCCTCGGTGGAGTTCGACGGCGACCGGCTGGAGCCGACGTTCCGGGTGGTGTACGACCGCCCCGGGCAGAGCTATGCCCTCGCCATCGGGGCGCGGCTCGGCTTGCCGCCCCGCCTGATCGAGCGCGCGCGGGCGCATCGCGGCACCCAGCAGGCCGCCCTCCAGGAGCTCATCGCCCGGCTCGACGCGCGCGACCGGCAAGAAACCGAGCGCGTCGGCCAGCTGGAGATTCGCGAGCGGGAAAGCGCGGCGCGGGTCCGGCGCGCCGAGGCCGACGCGGATGCCGCGCGAGCCGATGCGCGCGAGGCGCTGGCGCGCGCGCGCGGGGACGCCCAGCGGCTGGTCGCCGACATCCGGCGCGCCGTCAACGCGGAATGGGATACCCTCAAGCGCGGCGAGCGGACCCGGCAAGGGCTGGAGGCGTCACGCCGGCGGCTTCTCGAGGCCGGGCAGCGGGCTGCCACGCCCGGCCCCGAGGAAGAAGCGAATGAACCAGGCCGGGAGCCGCTGCCCGGCGATCGGGTCGCCATCACGCATCTGGGGCTCAAGGGAGATGTGCTGGACGTGACCAACGGCAATGCGACGGTGCGCGCGGGCGCGGTGACGGTGAAGGTCCCGGCGCGCGCCCTCCGCGTCCTGCAGCGCGGCGCGGGCGAGGCGGCCCCCGCGTCCTCCGCGACCCGCGCGGCCACCCATACCCTCGGGCAGCCGCTCAAGGGCGGGGTGGGGTCCGAGCTCCACCTCATCGGCCGCACCGCGGACGATGCGCGCGAGACCCTGGAGAAGTATCTCGACGACGCCTTCCTCGCCGGCCTCGACTCGGTCCGCATCATTCACGGCAAGGGCACCGGCAAGCTTCGCCGCACCGTGCACGAGCTGCTCGCCGTTCATCCCCTGGTGGCCGAGCACCGGCCGGGCGCGCTTCACGAGGGCGGCGAGGGCGCCACCGTGGCCCAGCTGAGGACGGCCTAGATGGCGAGCTTCACGCCGGCGCTCCTCGAGGAGATCCGCGGCCGCGCGGACATCGTCGAGCTGGTCGGCCAGTGGGTGAAGCTCAAGAAGGCGGGCGAGAACTGGAAGGGGCTCTGTCCCTTCCATACCGAGAAGACCCCCTCCTTCACCGTCAATCCGAAGAAGGGCATCTTCCACTGCTTCGGCTGCAAGGCGGGCGGCGACGCCTTCAGCTTCCTGCGCAAGCAGGAGCGGCTCGACTTCCCCGAGGCGGTCCGGATGCTCGCCCAGCGGGTGGGCGTGGAGCTGCCGACAGACGGAGCGGAGCGGGTCCAGGACGGCAAGCTCGAGGGCCTCCGCGCGGTGATGACGCGGGCCGCCCGCTTCTACGGCGAGGCGCTTTGGAAGGCCGGCGATGCGGGCGCCGAGAAGGCCCGGCGCTATCTCGAAGGCCGCGGCGTGGAGGCCGAGGTCGCCCAGCGCTTCGGCCTGGGCTATGCCCCCGAGGGCTGGGACAACCTCCTCGGCCTCATGCGCCGCGAGGGCCTCGGTGACGAGCTCCTCTCCCAGGCTGGTCTGGTGCTGCCGCGCCAGAACGCCACCGGCTTCTACGATCGCTTCCGCGGCCGGCTCATGTTCTCGATACGGGACGCGCAGGGGCGCGTGGTGGCGTTCGGGGGTCGGGCGCTCGGCCCCGACGAGGTCAAGTACATCAACTCTCCGGAGACGCCGCTCTACGTGAAGGGAAACACGGTGTACGCCCTCGATCTGGCCAAGCCGGCGATCCGGGAGCGGAATCGCGCCGTGGTGGTGGAAGGCTATCTCGACTGTCTCATGGCGCATCAGCACGGCTTCACCGAGACGGTGGCCGCGCTGGGCACCGCCTTCACCACCGCCCAGCTCGGCCTCCTCCAGCGCAATGCCGAGGAGATCGTGGCGGTCTTCGACGCCGACGCCGCGGGGCAGAAAGCCTCCGCCCGGCTCGAGGAGATGATGACCGACACCATGGACGTGGGGGGGCTGGCCTGGGCGGTGGCCCGGACGGGCGGCTTCGAGCGGTCCGGGTACTTCCCGGTGAAGGTGGCGGTACTACCCCCGGGGCATGATCCCGACAGCCTACTGCGGGCAGAGGGTGCCGCCGCCTTTCAGTCGCGCCTCGACGCCGCCCGGAGTATCCTGTCCTTCGTCATGCAGCAGGCCCTCTCCGAGGAGGACCTCTCGACGGCGCGAGGCCGAGCGACGGCCCACGCGCGGGTGGCCCTTATTCTCTCGAAGGTCCCTAACGCCGAAGAGGCCACCACGCTCGCCGCGCAGGCCTCGCGCCAGCTGGGGGTGGACTCCACCCAGCTCTGGATCGAGGCGCAGCAGCTCCAGCGCGCGCGCATGACCCAGTCGCGGTTCCAGCGCCCCGCGGCCAATGCCGCGCCCGTGCCCGCCGGGTGGCCCATGCCGAGCCTGGCCGAGCGCGACCTGCTCCTGCTGCTCCTCCGCGTCGACGAGGCGCGCGCCGCGCTGCTGCCCGCCGTCGAGGACGTGGACGTGGCGCACCCCGGCCTGCGCGCCATCCTCGCCGCCCTTCGGCTCTCCCCCCACACCGCCGCCGAGGCGCTGATGCACGGCCTCCCCGGCGATGCGGAGCGCTCGCTCCTGGCCGCGCTCCTCGTGGACGAGCGCGAGTGGACGGACACCGCGCCCCAGATCGAGGAGCTCGCCCGCCGCTTCGACATCCGGCAGCGGAAGAAGACGCTGCGTCGCGTGACCCAGTCCATCGCCGACCACCAGGCTACCGGCGAGCCCGCCCCCACGCGGCTCGAGGCAGAGCTGACCCACCTCCAGCAAGCCGCGCAAGCCGTGAGAGACCTCATGGCTCCGCGCGAGCCGGGAGAGCCCGGACCCGCGCCGGGCACTCGACCTTAAACCTCACCGAGGAGACGCACCAGGCATGGCTGACGAACCGAAGCTGGAGGAGCTGGACAAGCTCATCGCGGTAGGCAAGCAGAAGGGATTCCTCACCTACGACGAGGTGAACGACGCCCTGCCCCAGGACATCGTCTCCCTCGACCAGCTCGACGACATCATGATGATGTTCGGCGCCATGGACATCGAGGTGGTGGACACCGCCGCCAAGGGCGCGGGCCGGCTCCCCTCCGAGATCGAGACCCAGGCGGAGGCCGACGACGACGAGCCGGGCGACGCCCCCATCGACCTCACCCCCGGCCCGGTGGGCCGCACCGAGGATCCGGTGCGCCTCTACCTCCGCGAGATGGGCCGGGTATCCCTGCTCACCCGCGAGGGCGAGATCACGCTCGCCAAGCGGATCGAGGAGGGCAAGGACGAGGTCACCCGCGCCATCCTCGCCACCAACCTGGCCCTCGAGAAGATTCAACATCTCCGGGACGAGCTGAAGAAGGACGTGGTCCCCATCAAGGAAGTGGTGGACTACCCGGAAGAGGAATTCACCGAGGAGAAGGAAGAGGATCTCCGCAAGACCGTCATCCGCGAGCTCGGCAACACCGACCGGATGCTGCGGGAGCGGGACAAGCTCATGGAAGAGGTCAAGAAGCTCCGGGCCCGCGCGGTCGGGAAGAAGCGCTCCAAGGGCGAGCCCCCGTGGAAGAAGCTGGAGCAGCAGGCGCTGGCCAAGCAGGCGCGCGTGCTGGGCACGCTGCGGAGCCTCACGCTCCAGCCCTCCCTCCTTGACGCGTGGGGGCAGGACCTCAAGAAGCTCGTGGACAAGATTCACAAGTACGAGCGCGAGATCGCGCTCTGGTCCGACGGCCGGCGCCCGGCGCCGGCGGCGGTGGACGCGTTCCTCGCCACCCTCGGCGACGACGAGCGGGACGACGGCGACCGCGACCTCTACCAGAAGGCGGCGGCGCGGCATCCCTCCATCAAGGACCGTCTGGTATGGGTGGCGCAGCAGAAGATCAAGCGCGCGGAAGAGAACGCGCAGTGCCGCGCGGAGGATCTCAAGAAGATCGTCATCCTCATCAAGGCGGGCGAGGCCAAGGCGGCGCGGGCCAAGAAGGAGATGGTCGAGGCCAACCTCCGGCTCGTGATCTCCATCGCCAAGAAGTACACGAACCGCGGGCTGCAGTTCCTGGACCTCATCCAGGAGGGCAATATCGGGCTCATGAAGGCGGTGGACAAGTTCGAGTACCGGCGCGGCTACAAGTTCTCCACCTACGCCACCTGGTGGATCCGCCAGGCCATCACGCGCGCCATCGCCGACCAGGCCCGCACCATCCGCATCCCCGTGCACATGATCGAGACCATCAACAAGCTCATCCGGACCTCCAGACAGCTGGTCCAGGAGCTGGGGCGGGAGCCGACGCCGGAAGAGATCGCGGTGAAGATGGAAGTGCCGGTGGACAAGGTGCGCAAGGTGCTCAAGATCGCCCAGGAGCCCATCTCGCTGGAGACCCCCATCGGCGAGGAGGAGGACAGCCACCTCGGCGACTTCATCGAGGACAAGCAGGTCGGCTCCCCGGTGGACTCCATGATCGGGCTCAGCCTGCGCGAGCAGACCAACAAGGTGCTCAACTCGCTGACTCCTCGTGAAGAAAAGGTGCTCCGGCTGCGCTTCGGCCTCTCCGACGGCTGCGAGCATACCCTGGAGGAAGTGGGCCAGGACTTCGCGGTCACCCGCGAGCGCATCCGCCAGATCGAGGCCAAGGCGCTCCGGAAGCTCCGGCATCCCTCGCGCTCCAAGAAGCTGCGGAGCTTCCTCGAATCGTGAGTGCTACCATCACCTGCGGGCCCATAGCTCAATTGGCAGAGCCCCCGGCTCATAACCGGTCAGGTCTTGGTTCGAGTCCAAGTGGGCCCACCAATCGCGGAGAGGTGACGTGGACGGCCAGCTGAAGACGCTCATTGCCCTGCAATCGCTCGACACCCGGATCGCCGGCCTCGAGGCCGAAGCGGCCCGGATCCCGCGGGACCTCGAGACCCTCCGAGCCCGCACCGCGGAGGCGAAGAAGATCGTCGATGCCGCCAAGACCGCGCTCGACGCCGCCCGCAAGGACACGCGCGCCAAGGAAAAAGACCTCGAGGACAACCAGGTCAAGCGGCAGAAGTTCGAGGGCCAGCTCTACCAGGTCAAGACCAACAAGGAGTACTCCGCCGTCCTCTCCGAGATCGAGGAGGTCAAGCAGCAGAAGTCCAAGATCGAGGAGGAGATCCTGACGCTGATGGAGCGGCAGGAGCGGCTCGCGGGCGAGATCAAGGACGCGGAGACGCGCTACAAGTCGGCCGAGACCGCGGGGGCCACCGAGGAGAAGGCGCTGCGCGAGAAGCTGACCGCGGTGGAAACGGAGCTGGCGGGGGTGCGCGGCGAGCGGGGCTCGCTGGCGCGCGAGGTGCCCGCCAATGTTCTCACCGACTACGACCGGCTGCTCCGCGCCCGCGGCGGCGTCGCTCTCGTCCAGGTCATCAAGCCCAACCTCTGCGGCGCCTGCCGCATGACGGTCACACCCCAGCGACTCCAGGAGCTGCGCGCTCAGAATGCGCTGCTGCACTGCGAGTCCTGCGGGCGCTACATCTACTGGCAGGCCTGATCCCCTCCGCCGACCGCGCCACCGTCTACACGGACGGCGCCTGCCAGGGCAATCCGGGTCCTGGAGGCTGGGCGGCCATCATCCTCGACGGCGGCGCCGAGCGCGAGCTGTCCGGCGCGGAGCCCTCGTCCACCAATCAGCGCATGGAGCTCACGGGAGCGCTGGAGGGGCTGCGCGCCCTGCCGCCGGGCCGGGCCGCCGCCCTTCACTCGGACAGCGCCTACGTGATCAACTGCTTCCGCGACCGCTGGTACGTGCGGTGGCGGGCCAACGGCTGGAAGAACTCGCAGAAGAAGCCGGTGGAGAATCGCGATCTGTGGGAGGCCCTCCTCGCCGAGGCCGAATCCCGCGATGTTACCTGGCACAAGGTGCCCGGCCATTCCGGCGTTCCGCTCAACGAGCGGGCCGATCGGCTGGCCGTCGAGGCGATCCAGCGCATGCTGGCCGGTGTATCCCGGCCGGCACGTTGACCCACCCGCGTCCCTCCGCTACCCTCGCCCTGTGTCGACCATCGAGAGCAAGCGCTGGACGCGCGTGGAGTACGAGCGTCTGATCGATCTCGGGGTGTTCGGCCCCGGGGACCGCCTCGAGCTGCTGGGCGGGCAGCTCATCGTCGCGGAGCCCCAGGGCGCGGAGCACTACTCCGCCGTGCGGCGTGTGACGCGCGCGCTCGAGGCCGCCTTCGGCCCCGGCTGGGAAGTGCGTCCAGAGGGGCCGATCGCGCTCGACGAAGAGTCGGAGCCCGAGCCGGACGCGGCCGTCGTTCCGGGCTCCAGCGAGGACTATCGCTTCGCGCATCCCGCGCGTCCCGTCCTCGCCGTGGAGGTCGCCGTATCGAGCCTCGCCCTCGACCGCACGCAGAAGGCCAGCCTCTACGCTCGCGCCGGCGTGGCGGACTACTGGATCGTCAATCTCGTGGACGGGGTCGTCGAGGTCCATCGCGATCCGGCGCGCGATGCCGAAGCGCCCTATGGCTGGACCTACGCGTCGGTCGACGTCCTGTCCCCGGGCGCGTCGATCGCGCCACTGGCCGCGCCCGCGTCCCGGATTGCCGTCTCCGCCCTCGTGCCCTGACCCACGCATGCGTCCCAACCGCGTCAAGAAGCTGCTGCGCGAGGGCGAGGTGGCCATCGGCACCTCGGCCTTCGAGTTCGCCTCCCCCGGCCTCGGCCGGCTCGCCGCCGGCGCCGGAGCCGACTTCCTCTTCATGGACATGGAGCACACCGGCTGGAGCGAGGAGACCATCAAAATGCTGGTGGCGACCTCGCGCGCCGCCGAGCTCGTCACCATCGTCCGCGTCCCCGCCACCCAGTACCACGTCATCGCGCGCGCGCTCGACGTGGGCGCCGACGGCATCATGGTTCCCATGTGCGAGAGCGCGGAGCAGGCGCGCCTTCTCGTCCAGTCCGCCAAGTACCCGCCCGTCGGCCGCCGCGGCTCCGCCTTCGGCATCGCGCACGACGACTACTCGAGCGGCGACGCGGTGGCCAAGATCCGCGAGGCCAACGCGGAGACGTGGCTCTGCGCGCTGGTGGAGACGGTGACGGGCATCGAGAACGTGGACGCCATCGCCGCGGTGGACGAGATCGACGTGGTGTGGCTCGGCCACTTCGATCTCTCCAACTCCATGGGCATCCCCACCCAGTTCACCCACCCGGACTATCTCCGCGCGGTGGACCGCCTTCTCGCCGCCTGCCGCAAGCACGGGAAGGCGCCGGGGCATCTCGTCCACAATGTGCCGGACGGACTCGCGAAGCTCGCCCAGGGGTTCCGCTGCCTGTCCTACAGCAGCGACATGTGGCTGTTCAAGCAGGCCCTGGCGGACGGGATCGGCGCGCTGCGCAAGGAGCCGCGCTAGGACTCGACGATCGCGACGCGGGCACGCCGCGCCTGGGGGCGGACGAACTCGAACGTCCGGCGGCGC
>Ga0134123_10000640_pt1 | contig 23034 bp, 16 predicted proteins | sample KB303_FD_96460 | JGI IMG/M metagenome (GOLD analysis project Ga0134123, IMG submission 96460) | Terrestrial soil microbial communities without Nitrogen fertilizer from Kellogg Biological Station, Michigan, USA - KB3-0-3 | ecosystem: Environmental > Terrestrial > Soil > Unclassified ...
TCGCCCTTCTCGTGGACGTGGAAGCCGAATTCGGCATCGGGCTTCAAGCCCTGGATCGAACCTGTGATGTGCACGCCCTGTGGCGAGGAGTCCAGCGCGACAGCGCCCGTGACGGTATTGCCCTGGGTGGGTGCGACCTGCGCGGCGGCCTCGTGGGCCGGTTCTGTCGCAGTCGTCTTCTCGGCAGGAGCGGCCGTGGTGGGTTCGGGCTCGCGCGGTGCGCCTGCGGGTTGTTCGCGGGAGCAGGCAGCCAGCAACAGCGTTCCAGCAATCGCCAGGGCCAGATTCGTCGCCTTCATATTCGTATCTCCGCATCCGCGCAAGCGAGGGAGCGAGAGTCTAGCACCGAGGGAACGCCAGCCGAATCCCACACGTTGGGCGTCAACGATGACGCTGCAGCAGATCCTGGCCTTCGCGGTGATTGCCGGCACGATGGCCCTGTTCGTGTGGGGCCGGCTGCGATACGACCTGGTCGCCGGCGTGGCGCTGCTGGTCGCAGTGCTCATGGGTGTGGTGCCGGCGAACAAGGCGTTCAGCGGGTTCAGCGACGAGATCGTGGTCATCGTCGCCGGCGCGCTGATCGTGAGCGCGGGTGTCGCACGCTCCGGCATCATCGAGCTGGCACTGCAGCGGCTTGCGCCGCATGTAACCTCGCTGCGCACGCAGATCCTGATCCTGGTCGGGGTCGTGACGCTGCTGTCGGCGTTCGTGAAGAACATCGGCGCGCTGGCCATGATGATCCCGATAGCGCTGCAGATGGCCAAGCGCTCGAATCGCTCGCCCTCGCTGCTGCTGATGCCGATGGCGTTCGGCTCGCTGCTCGGCGGGACGATGACGCTGATCGGCACGTCGCCGAATATCATCGTGTCGCGCATTCGCGGGGAGATCCTCGGTCAGCCTTTTGCGATGTTCGACTTCATGCCGGTCGGCCTCGGCCTGGCGGCGGCCGGCGTGCTGTTCCTCGTGCTGTTCGGCTACCGCCTGCTGCCGAAGGATCGGCAGGCAGCGCCGGGTCTCGGCGAAGCAATCGACATCCGCGACTACGTGACCGAGGCACGCGTCAAGGAGGATTCGGAAATCGCCGGCCAGACGGTCGGCGAGCTGCGCAAGCAGTCCGACCAGGAAGTCAGGGTGACCGCCGTCGTCCGGGACGAGAAGACGGCCGTGCCGTCGCCCAACATGAAGCTCAAGCCGAACGACATCGTGCTGTTGCAAGGCGAGCCGGCGGCGCTCGAGCGCGTCGTGGCGCGCTCAGACCTCGAGCTGGAAGGCGAGAATCGCGCCAGCCGGACGGAAGCGAAGGGCGAGGCGAAGGATGAGATCGGCGTCATCGAAGCGGTGATCGGCCCGAACTCGCTGCTCATCGGCCAGGCCGCCGGGCGCATGGCCCTGCACGATCGTTTCAACGTGAACCTGCTCGCCGTCAGTCGCAGCGGTCAGCGGTTCACGGAGCGGTTGCGGGACATCGAGCTGGACAGCGGCGATGTGATCGTGCTGCAAGGAATATTGACGCACATGCCGGCACAACTGCGTGCACTCGGCTGCCTGCCATTGGCCACGCGTCAGATCCGCCTCGGCAGCGTGCGGCGTGGGCTGATTCCGGTCGCCATCCTGCTCGCTGCCATGGTGCTTGCGGGCACCGGCACGCTGTCGGTCGGGATTGCCTTCTTCGGCGCGGGAGTGCTGACGATCCTGCTCGGAGCGCTGACGCTGCGCGAAGCATACGAGACGGTCGAGTGGCCGATCCTGGTCATGCTCGGCGCGCTGATTCCGGTCAGCGATGCGATTCGCACGACCGGCGGCACCGATGTGATCGCCACGGCACTCTCGGGTGTCGCGCATGCGCTGCCGGACTACGGTGCCGTCGCGTTGATGATGCTCGCCGCGATGTTGATCACGCCGTTCCTCAACAATGCCGCGACCGTACTGGTGATGGCGCCGATCGCCGCGGCCTTCGCGCAGAAGCTCGGGCTGCGGCCGGATGCGTTCCTGATGGCGGTGGCGCTCGGTGCCGCGTGCGACTTCCTGACGCCGATCGGGCATCAGTGCAATACGCTGGTGATGGGGCCGGGCGGTTATCGCTTCGGCGACTATGCCCGGGTCGGCGCGCCGCTTTCGCTGCTGATCCTGCTGCTCGGCGTGCCGCTGATCATGATCGTGTGGCCGTTGTCCTGACTTTCGGGCGCTTCAGGCGCGTTGTGGGCCGCTCGGACTTGGCGGCCTCCGTGTCGTCGACCGTCACGGCGACCGGTTCGTCCGCGTGCAGGCTCATCAGCGATTGCATCAGCCCATCGTCGGCACTCGAGCAAATGCCGATCACCGTCGCCTCCGTGCAGCCTTCCGCCGCGACGTAGGCGTGACCCATGTTCGAGTCGATGTAGATCGACTCGCCGGCCTCGAGCGTGATCGGATCGTAGAACTCCGTGTGGATCTCCACGCGGCCTTCGATGACGTAGATGTATTCCTCGCCCGAGTGGTGCACCAGCTCGCCGAACTCCGCGACGCTGCGCGCGCGGATGCGCGTGAGCACCGGGATCATGCGCTTGCGGCGCAGCTCCGGGCACAGGTAGTAGTAGTCGTAGTTCTTGGTGTTGACGCGGATCGCGCGGTCGATGCGCCCGACGCTGCGCCGTGCAGTCACGGGCGCGTCCGGCACGGCGTCGCCTTCGGCGAACAGCTCCGACATGCGGATGTTGAGCCGATGGCTGAGCTGCTGCAGCTTGTCGTAGGTCAGCGTGAGGCGGTCGTGCTCGACCTTGGAAAGCGTCGAGACCGGAATGCCGGTGCGTTCGCTCATCTCCTTGAGCGTCCAGTCGTTGCGGGCGCGCAGCTTACGTAGCAGTGTGCCGAGGGTCGGCTGTTTGGATTTCATGCGGCATAGGATAGCCGAAGCTAGTACTGGAGCCGAATGCTAAGGAAATGGAAGGCGATTGCCACGTACGCCCAGACCAGGCACGCCGCTGCCAGCGCCGTCCTGCCGATCGACAACGACAGCTTGCGGGCCGGTGCGCGCCAGGTATCGACGGCGGCGAAAACTGCTATCGCCGCGCCGATGACCGCTGCCAGTGCCGACAGCTGCAGCAAGCGCACGAACCAGCGGCCGTCGGATGAGATGACCCAGAACGATTCGCTGGAGAACATCAGCAGCACCGTAACGGCGAGCGCGATGAACGCCGAGCACAGCAGGATCGCCACGAGGGAACGCCGTCGGTTCGGGTCGACGACCGGCGCTGCAATGACGGTGGCCGAGCGGGCGAAACGGCGGCGCACCGGACCGATCACGCGGATCAGCAGGGCGAGCACCACGACCGCGCCGGCAACCACGATTGCCGGCTGCAACCAGCGCTTGTCGCGCCACGCGGGCGGGCGCTGGAACACGATGATGGGTCCATAGCCATCCGGCACCAAACTGATGACCTTGCCCTGTTCGTCGTGCGTGGCCGCGAGGCGCATCTCGCTGCCGACCTCGCGCCAGAGCCAGGGCGCGACTTCGCGGAACTTCTTTTCCTCGTCGTTGAGCCCGGTGAGGCCGCCGACCTGGATCGTGCCGTCGTCGTTGGCGGTCGCCGCCGACTGGCCGAACATATAGAAAAAGCCGAACAGGTTCTTTTCGGCGCGCCGGCTGCCCTCGTAGGGGCCGGCGACCGCAGCCGCGTGCACCTTCGGATCCGCCGGCGGCGCATCCTGCGCCGGCGTCTGGCGCGGGAAATAGCGGTCCATGAAGGCTTCGTACAGCGCGGTCCGCAGCTTGTAGACCGAGTTGGCCTTGCCGCTGCTGTTGAATGAAACGAATATGCCGACCTTCGCCGACGGGAGCAGCACCAGCTCGCTGTGAAACGCAGTCAGATCGCCGCCGTGCGCGATCGCGTGCACGCCATTGCGCGATTGCTCGTAGAAGCCGTGCGCCATCGCATCGACGCCTTCGGCGGGGCGGTTCGCCACGCTGTGCATCAGCTCCGTGGTCTCGGGCTTCAGGATGCGATTCGCTTCGTCGCCGCCCGGCAGCAGGCCGCCGTTCAAGTGCGCCATCATGAATCGCGCCATGTCCGGCGCCGGCGACGACAATGCGCCGGCCGGTGCATCCGAGCCGAACTCGAACGGCACGGGCTTCTGCGAAGAGGCGGTGCCGTAGCTGTTCGACAGATGCTCGCGTAACGCTTCCGGCACCGGCTGCCGGAACGTCGAGTGCTCCATCTTCAGCGGCTCGAAGATGTGGTCCTCGATGTACTGCTCGAACGGAACCCCCGAAACGCGCGCGACGATGTAGCCGGCGAGCGATGCGCCGTAGTTCGAATACGCGGGCACAGTGCCCGGCGGATAGATCCGCGCCGGAATGCTGTCCTTCAGCGCCGCGCCCAGCGGCTTCAGCTTGTCGAGGTCCGTGACCAGCAGGTCGAGCAGCGACTCTTCGAAGCCCGCCGTATGAGTCATCAAGTGACGCAGCTTGATCGGTTGTCCGCCGTAGCCTTCGACCTTGAAATCGAGGTATTCGTTGATGTCGTGCTCGAGGTCGAGCTTGCCCGCTTCGACCTGCTGCATGACCGCGGTCCAGGTGAACAACTTCGAGATGGAAGCGGGCCGGAACAGCGTCTGCTCGGCGGAGACGGGAATGCGCTTCTCGACGTCGGCGAAGCCGTAGGCGCGCGTGAGCAGCACCGTATCGTCCTTGACGATTGCGACCGTCGCGCCGGCGATGTCGCCGATCGCCATGGAGGAGGGCAGCATACCGTCGAGGAATGCCGCGGCATCCGCGGCCGTTAGCTGCACGGGACTCCCATGCGCCGCGGGCTGTGCAACCGGCGGCGTCACGGGCGCCGCTTTGGTCGGGTCTGCTTGCGGAACATCTGCAAGCGCGACGGAGGTGGCCAGAGCTGCGATGACGAAAGACACGAGTCGGGTGCTCATGGGGATTCCTCACTGACTTCTGCGCGGCGCGCCGGCTGATTGAACAGCAGCAGCAATGCGCCTGATAACGCTGCGAGCGCCGCTGTTGCCACGAAGAACTGTGGCGGCGTCATGCTGCTCCACAGAGTGCCGAATGCGCCGGCAAGGAGATTGCCGAAGAACGCCGCGAGAAACCACAGCGCGATGGTCGTAGCGGCGAATCCTGCAGGCGCCAGGCGCCCGAACAGGCCGAGGCCGATCGGCAGGATGTAGAGCTCGCCCGCGGTCATCACGACGAAGAAGACGATCAGCCAGATCCAGCCTTCGGCCACGACGCCGCCGTCGTTGAATGCCGCGACGGCCGCGAGCAGCAGATACGCGAGCGCGAGACCGCCAGCGCCGACCGCCATCTTGCGGATCGACGTGAGCTCATGTCCTGCGCGCGCCTGCCGCACCCAGCGTGCGACGAACCAGGGCGTCAGCAGGAAGACCAGCAGCGGGTTCAGCGATTGAAACCACGTCATCGGAATCTCGAACGTGCCGATCGTGCGGTCGACGTGCTCGATCCACAGCGGCAGTGTATTGCCGACCTGCTCATAGGCGCTGCGAAATACCACGACTACACCGCAGATGCCGGCGAGCAGCGCGAAGCGGCGTGCCATTCCCGCTTCGTACCAACGTTGCTGCGCCACCGGCTGCGTCGCCCGCGACACGCGCGCCGGCTCGGCGGGCAAATAGCGGCTGCCGAAAATATAGATGAGCAATCCGGTCACCATGCCGATACCGGCAATAGTGAAGCCCCAGTGCCAGCCGAACACCTCGCCGACGGTGCCGACGCCGAGCGGCGCGAAGAAGCCGCCGACGTTCACGCCGAGGTAATAGTAGTTATAGGCGGTGCTGCGACGAGGGTCGTCGTGCGCATACAGACTGTTGATCTGGCTCGGCAGGCTCGGCAGGAACAGGCCGTTACCGATACCGATCGTCGCGAGCGCGACAAAGAACAGCGGCTCGAACGCCATCATGAAATGGCCGATCGCCATGATCGAGCCGCCGAGCAGCACCGAATTGCGCCGCCCGAGCCAGCGATCGCAGATCACGCCGCCGACGATAGGCGTGAAGAAAACGAACGCCGTGTACAGACCGTAGATGAGCGAAGCGTTCTGCTGCCCGATGCCGAGCTGCTTCACCATGTAATAGACGAGCAGGGCGCGCATGCCGTAATACGAGAACTGCTCCCACGTGTCCGTGAGAAACAGAACCGTCAGGCCGCGGGGCTGACCGAACCAATCTTTCGGCTGGCGCTGCGCGCCAACCGCGACCTCGCTGCTCGCTGCCATGATTTATCGGGGGCGCGCCCCGCCGCCCCACACTTCCGGCGGACACCAGAACGTGCCGTTCTCGTACACGGCACCGGGCGAGCGGTCGTTGCGCAGGAAGATCGGCCCGTCGAGATCGACGATGCGGCACAGCTGTCCGACGAGCGCTGCCGGCGCCATCGCCAGCGCTGTGCCCGTCATGTTGCCGACCATGACGCCGAGGCCGAGCGCGTGCGCCTGCCGCGCCATCGCGAGCCCTTCGGTGAGCCCGCCGCTCTTGTCGAGCTTGATGTTCACGACGTCGAAGCGGCCGACGAGTCCGGTGACGTCTTTGAGGTCCTGCGCGCTTTCGTCGGCGGCGATCGGAATCGGCGAGCGCAACCCGTCGAGGTCTGCTTCGCGCCCGATCGGGAACGGCTGCTCGATCAGGCCGACGCGGGCGTCGATGAGCGCGGGCATGAGGTCGGCGAGCGATGCGCGCGTGAACCCTTGGTTGGCATCGACTGCCAGCCATGCCTCGGGGCGCGCAGCTCTGACGGCCTTGACGCGCTCGGCGTCGATCGGCGTGCCCGTAAGTTTCAGTTTGATGGCCTGCGCGCCGGTGTATGAGACTGCGGTGCGCGCCATCTGCTCCGGATCTTCCGCGCCGAGCGTGAACGTCGTGACGAGCGGCACCGGCGGATTGAGACCCGCGATCTTCCATGCCGGCATGCCGCTGAGACGCGATTCGAGATCCCACAGTGCGCAATCGACTGCATTGCGCGCACCACCCGCGGGCATCAAGTGCCGCAGGCTTTCGCGATCGATACCCGCTTCGATGTCGGCGCGCACGGCTTCGATCTGCGCCACCATCGACGCCGCGTTCTCGCTGCGGTAGTAGACGCCGACCGCTTCACCGCGACCGGTGCAGCCCCGGCAGGAGATCGTCGCGACGACGACGTCGATCTCGACGAACGTATAGCCGGTGATGCGAAACGGCGACTTCAGCGGCCATTTCTCGACATCGACCTGCAGCGTTACGCGTGAGAGTGGTTGGGTAGCAGACATGATGCGACCAGCTCCTCCAGCTCCGGGCCGCCGCGCATCGGATCTGCGACCGGCATGCCGAGCTGCGCTTTGCGCTCGGCGAGCAGGGCGCGCGCACGCGACGCCTCGAGCCCGGCTGTATTCAGTGAAACGCCAGCGCAGCGCACGCGGGGGTTCGTACGCCGCGCCAGCTCCAGGTTCAGGTAGATGGCTTCGTCGAGCGACGGCAGCGGAAAGTCTTCGAGGCCGAGAATGCAGTCGCGGCCTTCTTCGTGGCACAAGACGATGACGTCGGGCTGCGTCCCGTGCAGCAACGCGAGCGAGACGCCCGCGTACGACGGATGAAACAACGAGCCCTGACCTTCGACCACGTCCCAATGATCGACGTCGGCGTCGGGACTCAGCAGCTCGGCGGCGCCGGCAGCGAAGTCCGAGACCACGGCATCGAGCGGAATGCCGCTGCCGGCGATCAGGATGCCGGTCTGGCCGGTCGCGCGAAAATCGGCATCGAAGCCGCCGCGGCGGAATTCACGTGCCAGCACCAGAGCGGTGTACTTCTTGCCGAGCGCGCAGTCGGTGCCGACGGTGAGCAGACGTTGGCCGGTGCGTTTGCGGCCCGATGCGATGGGAATTCCCGCTGGCGGGCGGCGCACGTCGATGAGACGTCGGCCAAGGCGCCGGGCTGCCGCATCGAGCTCGCCATTGTCGGCGAGGCGTGCGTGCATGCCGCTGACGATGTCGAGCCCGGCTTCGAGAGCTTCGATCAACGCCGGCAGCCACTCTGGATTCAAGATGCCGCCGCGATTGGCGACGCCGATCACGAGCGAGCGTGCGCCACGCGCGCGCGCTGCGGCCGGCTGCATCTTCGGCAAGCCCGTGGTCACCGTCGCTTCCGGCAACGCGTACTCGCCGACGCATTTTTCCGGCGCCCAGTCGCGCAAGCCGAACGCCGTCTTTGCATAGGGCGCCTCGGTGATGTCGCCGAGGAACAGCAAATACGGGCTCGGCACGTCGACCGTCAGCGCTGTGACGGTCGACGCACGGGATTCAGCCGAAACGGTAGCCAAGCAGATTCCAGTAATTGAGGATCAACAGGAACGCGAGCACCGACACCGCAGCGAGCGAGTAGTGCACGCGTGCGCCGAGCGTCCATGTGCCGGCGCTCCAGACGCGGAACGTGAACCAGGCTGCGAGCAGTGCCAGCGGGACGGCGAGCAGCGGCAGCGTCAGCGCGAAGTACAGCGAGGGTGGGATCTTGTAGATCAGTCCTTCGAAGCCGCCGGCCAGGATCATCGCGATGACGATCAGGAACAGCAGCAGCAAGCCGCCGCTCAGCGCCAGCGTCGGACGCGCCCAGCGCAGCTGACCGAGCTCGCGATCGGCACGACGTTGGCGGATCGCGCTGACCAGAATCGTGATGAACAGCAGCACGCCGATGCCGACGATGAAGCCGTGCAGCTTGCCGGACTCGTACCAGCCGATGCGCGAGGAGACGATCGGCGGGAACAGCCCGACCACGTGCGTGGCGCGACCGCCGTCATCGCCCTTGAAGGCAGCGAACGCGTCGTAGTCCTGCATGCGGAACACACCGTCGCCGACTTCGACCCAGCGAGCGGGTTTGCCGAAGATGTCGCCCATCAGCAGCGTGCCGTCCGGCATCGCCGTGACTTCGTCGTCGCCGAACGCCGAGAACACCTTCTCGAACTTCGTGTACGAATGACGCAAGGTGCGGTAGCTGCCGGCGTAACGCGCGTTGCGCTTGGCAGCGTCAGCGGGCGGTTTTACGACCGGCAGCTCCGCGGGGTAGTAGTGCTTGAAGAACGCGCGCTCGAGGTCGACGGAGGTGCGGCCGCCCTGGCCGCCGGTGTTCACCGTCGCGAACAGGCCGACGCCGGTTTCCGGCATCAGACTCAGTATGGAGTGGAAGAACTGTGTATCGCCGCCGTGACCGATGATGCGATGGCCGTTGATGTACGTTTCGTAGAAGCCGAGCGCGTGGCCGTTGAGCGCCGGATCCGGGCTCATCACGCGGCTGTGCATCAGCTGCGCAGTTTCCGCTTTGAGGATGTGTGCGTCGCCGAGCGTGCCGTCCTGCAAGTGCGCGAGCATGAAGCGCGCCATGTCGGAAACGGTCGACGAGAGCGATCCGGCGGGACCCGCGGCGTGAATGAACTCGAAGCCGTGCGACTTGAACGCGCCTGCTTCGAACGTGTAACCGCCGGACATGCGCGGCGCGAGCGACTCGGGCAAAGGCTCGCCGAAAGTGCTGCGCTCCATGCCGAGCGGCTGGAAGATGTGCTGCGCGACGTAGTCGTCGAAGGACTGGCCGGAGACGACCTCGACGATGTGACCCGCGAGCGCCGTGGCCCAGTTCGAGTACGACGCACCCGTGCCATCGCTGAAATCAGTCGTCGGCGGACGCACGCGCGTCGGCTCGTGTGCAGCCACCCACTTGCCGAGCGGTAACAGGTCTTCGACCTTGCCCGCGAACAGATAACCGACGGCGCCGTCTTCGAAGCCCGCGGTGTGCGTCATGATGTTGCGCAGCTTCACCGGCTGGGGGAACGTCGACGCGACCTTGAAATCCTTCAGGTACGTGTTGACGTCGGCATCGAGATCGAGCTTGCCCTGCTCGACCAGCTGCATCACGGAAGTCCACGTGAACAGCTTCGAGACCGAGCCCGGACGGAACAGCGTCTGCGCCGGATCGACCGGCACGCGCTTCTGCGCGTCCTCGTAGCCGTAGCCCTTCTGGAAAAATACCTGCCCGTCTTTCACCACGACGACCGCGGCGCCGGCGACCGGGCCCGCTTTCATCTGCGAGTTCATGAAGCCGTCGACGAACGCCTCCATCTCCTCGACGGTCGTCGGGCCGTGCGCTGCGAGCGGCTTGGCAGCCTGCTCGTTGGCCTTGTAGGCCAGCGAGTCCGAACCCTCGCCGCCCTGCGCGTGAGCGAGCAGCGGCAGTGAAGACAGTGCGACAGCCAGCGCTGTGGCGATACGAGTGCTCATTCGATGCCCTCTTTGTAATCGTTGGATCGATCAGAAGCCGATGGTGGCCGAGAGTCCGATCGTGCGCGGACGAATGACGCCGCTCGCCAGCGCGTCGTTGGGGAAGGTCCCCGGATCGCCGAACAGCGAAGTGCGGCCGAGCTCGTCATCGAGATTCTTCACGTACAGCTCCAGCGACCAGCGACCGGCGAGCAGGCCGGCGCGCAGATCGATGACTTCGTACGACGGAATCTCGCGCTGACTGCCGTCCTCGTTGCGGATCGCGAAATCCGCTACCTGGTCGCGAACGGAGCGGACGCTGGCGCCGATGTAGGCGCTGGCACTGGTGAACACCGGCCACTCGTAGTCGACGTCCAGGTTGACGCTCAGTTTCGGCACGAAGGGCAGCTGATCGCCATCCAGGCCGCCGACGATCGGATCGGTGTCCTGAGTCAGGTAGGAGTCGGTATAGGCGCCAGTCAACCTCAGCGTCAGGCCTTCCAGCGGTATGGCTGCAGCGCTGAGCTCCACGCCTTTGCTTTCGGCCGTACCGCCGTTGGCGTTGACGCCCGTGTCGTTGATGGTCGCGAACAGCTGCACGTCCTCCCAATCGAGGAAGTAGACGGCAAGGTCGAGCGTCAGCGCGTTTTCGAGCCAGCTGCTCTTGAGGCCGAGCTCATAGCTCGTGAGGCTGTCCGAATCATAGGTCCGCGGCGTGCCGGGCGGCGCGTCGTTGGGCAGGACATTGGGACCGCCCGGGCGGTAGCCGGTGGCCACGCGTGCATAGATCGACGCGTCGTCGCTGAGCTCGAAGCGCGGTGCCAGGGACCAGGTCGTGACGCTTTCGTCGGAGCTCGCGCGCGGCGGTGCGTCGGGTTCGCCGCCGAGGATCGCGGTCGCGTCGATGAACTGGTCCGCCCATTGTCTGTTGTGACTCCAGCGGCCGCCGGCGGTGACATCGAAACGCGGCGTGATGTGCCAGGTGACGTTGCCGAACCCTGCATATTCCTCGAACTCGGATCGCAGGGAGACCTCGACCAGCTTCGGGACATCGGTCGCGATCGTGTCGGTGCCGGCCTCGACGGCGAAGAAGTCCTGCGGATCGATCCGGGATTGTTCCCGCGTGTAATAGCCGCCGAGCATCCACTCGAAGGTCTCCGCTTCGGGCGAGGACAGCCGCAGCTCCTGAGTGAATTTGTCGGTGCCGGTGGTCTGACGCAGGATCGCGCTCAGCGGTCGGGCCACGTCGTCGCCGTAAAGCAGAGTGACGAATGGCGCGAGAATTCCGCCGAAACCCCGAGCCTCATCGCGCTGCAGATCCTCCTGGAATGTGCCGTAGCTGGTCGAGGACAGCAGGCTCGCCGGCCCGAGATTCCAGTCGAGGGTGGCGCTGTAGATGCGATACCTGAGATCGGTGGGCTCGTGGTGATACAGCGAAGACACGCGATCGCCGTACAGCGGCTCGAGCGTGGCCCTGTCGGTCTCGATGCTGTCGGAGCCGGAGGTCGCGATGTTTTGCAGCAGCGCCGTCAGCCGGATCGAGAACGCATCGCTGGCATTGAACAGCGCGGAGAGGCGTCCGCCGTAAGTCTCCAGCTCGTTGATATTCTCCTCGTTGAGCGTGCCCTGGACCACGTTGACGTCCGGGTCGAGCAGGCTCGGGATCGGGTTGTTGCCGATCGAATCGACGACGCCGCCGTCCAGCCGATAGAAGCCGGTGGCGCGCACCGCGAAGCGGTCGCTCAGCGGGATATTGACGAAGCTGCTGGCCGAATAGCCGAGATCGCCGCCCGACACGTCTTCCATGGCGACTTGCGCCTTGCCCTCGAAGGACTCCGTCTGCGGCGGGTTGGTCACGAACTTCATGACACCGCCGAGCGAGCTGGCGCCGTACAGGGTGCCCTGCGGACCGCGCAGCACTTCCAGCCGCTGCATGTCGAAGGTGTCGAAATCGCCGGCGAGAATCGCGCCGTTGGCCAGGCCGCTGCTCGAGCCGAACGGCACCTCATCGACGTACACGCCCACCGTCGAGGCGACGCCGCCGGTGTTGATGCCGCGCAGAGTGATGCGCGAGACACCGCGGGTGCTGCCTTCCAGGCTCAATCCGGGAATGAGCGCGAGATAGTCCTGGAGATTGTCGGCCTGCTGCCGTTCGAAGGTCGCATTGCTGAGGACCGTGACCGACTGCGCTACGTCCTGCAAAGCTTCCGTGCGCTTCTGCGCGGTGACGATGACTTCCTCGAGCGTCAAGGAATTGCGGCTTGCCGGCGCCTGCTGGGCGAATGCGCCGGGCGCTGCGAGTACTGTCACGCTGGCGGCTGTCGAGATGAGCAGTGAGGCGTTCGAACGTTTCATTTGATTTCCCCCCAACGTCGTACCGGCGCGGATTGGCCGGCTAAGGCGTTTCCGAATTTATATTAAATTTTCCATATGGGTCAATTTTTCTTTTGGTACTATTTTTCTCATGAGGCAGCTCTTACCGATGTTCGGGCTCGCCGCGGCACTTTGTGCCGCGGCGTCGGCCCCAGGGACGGCCATGGCGGCTGAGCAATTCGCCTACGACGTCGTGATCCGCAACGGCCGGCTGCTCGACGGCCTCGGCAATCCGTGGGTCCGCGGCTGCATCGCCAGCAAAGACGGCCGAATCGCGCGAATCGGACGCTGCGAGGGCCGCGGCCGGCGCGAGATCGATGCGCACGAGCGCTACGTCTCGCCGGGCTGGATCGATCTCATGGATCAATCCGGCGAAGTGCTGCGGACCAGCGGACTTGCGGCGAACAAGCTGTTGCAGGGCGTGACCACGGCGATCGCAGGCGAGGGCGGCACGCCGGTGCCGGCGGCCGAGATCGACGCGTACTTCCGCGGCCTGGAGCAGACCGGCATCTCGCTCAACTTCGGCACTTATTACAGCTCGGCGCAGGCGCGGGTCGCGGTCATGGGCGACGGTGCAGGCGCGCCGACGCCGGCGCAGCTGGAGAAGATGAAAGAGCTCGTCGCGACGGCGATGCGGGCCGGCGCCGTCGGCATCGCGACCGCGCTGATCTATCCGCCCGACAGTTTTCAATCGACGCAGGACCTGGTCGAGCTGGCGAAAGTGGCTGCGCAGTACAACGGCATCTATGCGAGCCACATGCGCGACGAGAGCGCGGCGCTGCTGAGCGCCATCGGCGAGTCGATCCAGATCGGCGAGCAGGCCGGCATCCAGGTGGAGGTGTTTCACTTCAAGGGCGCGTATCAGCCGGGCTGGGGTCAGCTCGTGCCTCAGGCGGTCGCATTGATCGATGGCGCCCGGGCGCGCGGCGTGAACATCGGCGCCGACATGTATCTGTACGCCGCGGGCGGCACCGGTCTCGACATCACCGTGCCGAACTGGGTTTGGGAACGCGGTCTCGAGCAAGGCTTGAAGCAGCTGCGCAGCCCGCGCGTCCGCGAGCGGCTCAAGCGCGAGCTACAGGCGGGCTCGCAGCCCGGCTGGTCGAATCTCGTGCACGCGTCCGGCGGCTGGGACCACGTCGTGCTCGCGAACGCTTTCGACGAGCGCTACGACAAGTATCGCTACAAGAGTCTCGAGTACATCGGCAAGGAGCTCGGCCGCGATCCAGCCGATGTTGCCTGGGACATCCTGCTCGGTGCCGCGCCGAAGAACCGCGCGATGGCGCTGTTCTTCATGATGAGCGAAGGCGACATCGAGACGGCGCTGAAGTCGCCCTGGATGGGCATCGGCAGCGATGCGGGCGCCGCGGAGCGCCTCGGCGAGATCGACGCCATCGGCCTGCCGCATCCGCGCGCGTACGGCAATTTCCCGCGCCTGATCGCCGAGTACGTGCGCAAGCGCAAGGTGCTGACGCTCGAGGATGCCGTGCGCAAGCTGACGTCGCTGCCGGCAACGCGCATGCACCAGTTCGATCGCGGCGCGCTGCGCGAAGGATTGTGGGCGGACCTGACGATCTTCGATTTCGATCGCATCCAGGACAACGCGACGTACGAGAACCCGGTCGCGGTGCCGACCGGCGTCGACTATGTGCTGGTGAATGGAGAGATCGTCGTGGATGAGGGCAGGCACACCGGAGCGAAGCCCGGGAAGGTGTTGCGCGGCGGCGGGTATATACCCAACTAACCTTTCCAGGTATCGCCGAACACCCGCAGCAAATTGCCACCCAGAATCTTCTCGATCCGCGCCGCGCTGTGCCGCCGGTCGGCGAGCATCATCGCGAGCGTCGCGAGTCGCCGCGGCGTGTTCAGGTCCGCTGCAAACAAATAGCCTTCCTCGGTTTCCCAAGGCGCGCCGATGCCGGCCTCGCGGCGCTCGCGCGTGTTCTTCGCGAAGGCGTCTTTGTACTTCTGGTCGACCACCGTCGGCGAGAAGTTGCCGTCGGTGCCGATCGAGACGTGATCTTCGCCGGCGACCTGCACCATGTGCTCGACGTGCCGCACGATGTCGGCAGCGGTGGGTTGTCTGCCTTCCGACAGGTACGGCATGAAGTAAATGCCGGACACCCCGCCTTTGTCCGCAACCGCGCGCAGCTCCGCGTCGGTGCGGTTGCGCGGATGATCGGAGAGCGCTTGGCTGCCGGTATGAGTGAACGCAACCGGCTTCTTCGAAATGCGAATCGCATCGGCGGCCGTCTGGCGGCCGCAATGACTCAGATCGATCAGGATGCCGAGCGAGTTCATGCGCTCGATCGCCTCTATCCCCGAGCGGCTCAGGCCTGCGTTCCCCGGCTCGAGGCACCCGTCGCCCAGCAGATTGCGGCGGTTGTAGGTCGGCTGCACGACGCGCAATCCCAGCGCATGCAGATCGTCGAGACGCGCGAGATCGGTTTCGAACGCGACGCCGTCCTGAACTCCGTACACCAGACCACAGCGCTTGTTCTTCTTTGCTTTCCCGATGTCGCTGGCGACGCGGACACGTCCCAGTACATCAGGATGGCGATCGATCTCGCGCTCCCAATACGCGATGCCGCGTACGGTTTCCATGAAGGCAGTGTCCGGCGCTGTCGAGCCGACGGCGCCCACTGTGATATGCGCGCACGTGACACCCGACTCGTGCGCGTCCTTCACTTCCTGTTCCGACAGACCTGCGTCCGGATTATCGTTGACGCCGCCGCCTGGACCGCCGAGCCCGTCGATCACGATCGCTTCGCGATAGCGAAACCAATCGGCGGCAGTCGCGCGCCGCATGGGCAGGCTCAGCGCGACAGCACTCGCAACGCTTTGCACGAGCAGCGTACGACGGGAGATCGTGCTCATCGGAGCATCCTCTTGATCTCGTCGTCTTTGCCCGTCATTTCCCAATGGATGAGCGAGACCGGGATCAGGCCCGCGGCGTTCAGCTCGGTGAAGTACCGCGACAGCGTGAACGCGTCGCCGAGTTGATGGCTGCGCTCGGCCATGAGTTGCTCCAGCAGATATTTGCCCGTGATGTACGAGGTGCCATAGCCGGGCTGACGCAGATACAGCTGCTGTTCGAAGCCGAGCAGGTCCAGGTCCGGCCGCATCCAGTGGCGCGGCGTCCACTCGACGTGGAAGTCGGCGGCCTGCTTCATCGTGAAGTCGTTGGACTGTGCGTACAAGGATGCGAGACCGCGTGCCGCGCGCGCCGCCAGCATGATCCAGACGACTTCGCGGCCGCGCGGATTGTCGTCGTACAGGCCGGCATGCAGCATCATCTCTTCCATTGCAGTGGCCATGCCCTCGGCGCGGCTGTCCCAGATGTTGAACAGCAATGGACCCCGGCGTAGCGGACTCGCATGCGGCTCCTCGCGCATTCGCGCCAGGTCCCACCAGTGATAGAAGTGCGAGTACAGCGCCAGCGGCTCGTGATGGCTGGCGATGCCGAAGAAGTTGCGGCGCTCTTCGGGCACGTACTGGCCGATCTGCGCGCGCATCGCCGGATCCATATAGTCCTTCACCGGCAGGATGCTGCGCGCTCGCATGAAGTCCATGTACTTGGTGACGGCGGCGTTGCCGCGCCGCTGGAATTCCTCGGCGCTGGAGATCACGGGGAGCGCGGGCAGTCCGCGATTGCGTTGCTCTTCGAGCTTCAGCTCGGTGTGCGCACGTGCCAGCTCGCGCTTGAGCAGCATCACTTCGTCGTCCCACGTCAGCGGCACGAGATGCACGTTGTGCAGGCTCCAGGTGTAGTTCTCCTTGCCGACGCCGGACGGACCGGTCTTGGACGGCGCCTGTTGCTCGAGCCACGTGATGAATTTCGAGGTTGCCTGCTGCGCGGCCTGGATCGCCTGCTTGAGCGCCGGGCCATTGCTCGCGGTCTGCTCTTCGAGCGCGAGCAGGTCGCCGCGCTGGCTCTTGATCGTGCCGATGCCCGCGATCCACAGATCACGCGCGTTGCCGACGAGATTCACCTGCGCCTGTGCGAGCAACGGTGGCACGCTCTGCAGTTCCTGCGCGAGCTTCGCCTCCGCGGCGGGCGTCAGCGGAAACGAGTACGTCCACAGCTCGATGCCCGCGTGGTTGGTCGGGCCTTCATGCGCCGGCGTATCGCTTTGCGCCGTCCAGATCGAAGTGTAGAAGGCGGGATCGCGCTCCCAGGGTTTGAGCACGCGCAGATCGAAGTCGAGACCGTTCATCTCGGCGCGCAGCAACTGGTAGTCGACCTGCTGCGGGATCGGCCACGCGTCCGGTTTGATCGCCTGCAGGCGCGACTGGAACGTCTTGAGCTGCTGGTGCTTGCGCGCGAGCGTTGCCGCCGTGTAGTCCGGCGCGCCGTCGCGCAGGGCAGGCCGTTCGAAGGCGCGCCACTCCGAGAACAATGCCGTCAGGTCTTCGTAGTTGCCGAGGGCCGAGGCGGCGCTTGCAGCTGGGTTGCCGGCGATCGAACTCATGACAAGGGCTCCCCACGCGAACATTCTGGCGAGACGTCCGGCTGCGGTTTGAAGGTGCATCGTTTCATTATATATTCCGCTGGACGGCAGATAGGGGGACGAAAACGATGGATCTGCTCACGATGGTCATCATCCTGGCGTTGATCGGCACCGGCGTCAGCATGGCGCTCGGCCTGCTGGCGATGTCCGGCGGCGGCTCTGCGGACCGCCTGTTCAGCACGCGGCTGATGTGGACGCGCGTTGGGTTTCAGGCATTGACGTTGCTGCTGTTGGTTGCGGCCGTTGCACTCAAGTCAGGCTAAAGCCTGACTTCTTCATCCCACCAGGTGCCTGACCGGCACCCGCGCCGACCTCTTGATCGTGTTGAGAACGATGCTCGAATGCACGTCCCGCACGAAGCGGATGCGCAGCAGCTTCTTCAGCACCACGTTGCTCAGCGATTCCAGGTCCGGCACGACCACCTGCAGCAGCAGGTCGTAGTTGCCCGTCATCGCATGGCAGCTGACGATTTCCTCCATCGCGTCGACGGCGCGCCGGAACTGCTCGATGTTCTCGTCGGTGTGACGCGTCAGCCGCACCTGCACGAATGCCTGCACTTTCAGCCCTAGCGGCGCGGGGTCGATGATCGCCGTATAGCCCTGGATGATGCCGGCCTGCTCCAGCAGCTTCACGCGGCGCGCGCACGGCGTATTGGAAAGCCCGACCTGCTCCGCCAGCTCCACGATCGGCTTGCGCCCGTCCTTCTGCAGGGCATCGAGGATCGCGGCGTCGTAGCGGTCGAGCGTCATGGGTGAGATTCCCTAAAAACGGTGCGATAAATCGACTTTATCACCAATCCGGAACCGGCAAGCGACGTGGTTTGTTGAGTTTTGCCACTCCCGCCCCGTTAGGCTGCCGGCCATGACTGCAAGAGCCCTCGAGCGACCCCGAACGGAAGCCGCGGCCCAGATCGACTGGGAGCGCGCCGCATACACAGTGCTGGTGTCGCGTGCCCTGGATGAATTGGAAGAGTCGCGCCTGCTGCCGGAACGCAAGGTGCTCTATCAGTTCACGGCGCGTGGACACGACGTCACTCAGGCACTACTCGGTCAGCTGCTGACAGGGGCGCGCGACGGGGTTGGGGTGTATTACCGCTCACGGCCGCTGATGCTCGCGCTCGGGCTGACCGTCGAAGATGCACTTGCCTCGACGATGATGCGCTCGGGCAGCGTCAGCGAAGGTCGCGACATCGGCGTCGTGTTCAATCTGCCGCGTCGCGAAGGCCCGTGCGTGTTGCCGGCCTGTGGCGGCGTCGGCGCGCAGTACACGCCCGTCGTCGGCTGGGCGCAGTCGCTCCAATACCGAGCCCAGGTTCTTCGCGATGACCAGGTTGCCGGCAGCATCGCAGTTGCGCACGGCGGCGAAGCTTCGGCGGCGACGAACGGTTTCTGGGCGGCGCTCACGATCGCGACGACCCAGCGCCTGCCAGTTCTGTTCTTCCTGGAAGACAACGGCTACGGCATTTCCGTGAAGTCCGATTTCCAGACCCCGGGCGGCAACATTGCCGCCAATCTCGCCGCGTTCCGCAATCTCAAGATCCTGGAAGGGGATAGCGCCAATCCGCGCGCCGCGGCCGCGATGATCGAGAACGCGGTTGCTGCAGTTCGCGGTGGCGAAGGTCCAGTGCTGTTGCGCGTGCTCGTGCCGCGGCTGTCCGGTCATTCCGGCCAGGACACGCAAGCGTACAAGTCCGCGGAGGAAATCGCCGCCGAGCGCTCGCGCGACCCGCTCGTGCGAATGCGCGAGCAGTTGGTGCCAGCGACGATCAGCGAAGAAGCATGGCGCGCGCTCGAAACGCGGGCGCGCGAAGATGTTCAACGCGCACTCGGCAGCGTGGAACGACGTCCAGTGCCCGACGCCGCAAACGTCACTCGGTATGCCTTCAGCGAGGCATGCGCGGACGGCGCCGTCGATGTGCAGCAGCAGGGCGGCTTGTTGTGCGAAGGAATCGAGCCGCGCGCAGGTACTGAGACAGTTCATGCCGAGGGCGCGCGCATCAACATGGTCACGGCGATCCGGCGCACGCTCGAGCACGAGTTGGCCGTGAATCCGCGCGTGCTCGTGTTCGGCGAGGACGTCGGCCGCAAGGGCGGCGTGCATGCGGCGACGTTGGGATTGCAGGACAAGTTCGGCGCCGCGCGCGTGTTCGATACCAGCTTGTCGGAAGAGGGCATCATCGGCCGCTCCGTCGGCATGGCGCTCGCCGGTCTGATGCCGGTGCCGGAAATCCAGTTCCGCAAGTATGCCGATCCGGCGGTCGAGCAGCTGAACGACTGTGGGACGATGCGCTGGCGCACCGCCAACCGCTTCGCGGCACCGATGGTGGTTCGCATGCCCGGCGGCTTCTTCAAGTGCGGCGATCCGTGGCACAGCCAGACCAATGAAGTGCAATTCGTGCACGCGATCGGCTGGCGCGTTGCGATGCCGTCGAATGCGGAAGACGCAGTCGGTCTGCTGCGCTCTGCGATGCGCGGCAATGATCCGACGATCTTCTTCGAGCATCGCGCGATGCTCGACGGCGCTTGGGCGCGACGTCCGTATCCCGGTGACGAATACGTTGTGCCGTTCGGCAAGGCGCGGCAATTGCGCGCGGGAACGGAAGTCACGGTCGTCACGTGGGGCGCAATGGTTGAGCGGTGCGAGCACGCGGCCGCGGACTCGGCCGTGGACGTCGAATTACTCGACTTGCGCACGCTCATGCCGTGGGACCGCGCAGCCGTTCTGGCATCAGTGCGCAAGACGCGGCGCTGCCTGATCGTGCACGAGGACAATTTGACCGCCGGTTTCGGCGCCGAGATTGCAGCGACCCTTGCGCGCGATGCATTCTTCGACCTGGACGCGCCGATCGAGCGCGTCACGATGCCCGACGTGCCGAGCCCGCACAGTCCTTTGCTGCTCGATGCAGTGGTGCCGAGCGTCGCGCGCATCGTCCAGGCGATCCGCACCATTGCCAGCGTTTGAAGAACACCAAAAGCAACCGAGCATGACGGCTACCATCGAAATACGCGCGCCGAGCGAGCAGACCGAAGGCACGCGCTCGCAAGTGCAGCGCTGGCTGAAATCAGTCGGCGACTCAGTGGTCGAGAACGAGCCGCTGATCGAGCTGGAGACCGATAAGGTCACGATCGAGATCCCGGCGCCGGCCGGCGGCGTGCTCGCGGAGATCCTCAAGCAGGAGCAGGACGAGATTGCCCCGGGCGAGCTGCTCGGGCGCATCGAGGCAGGTGCCGAATCGCAGGCCGCTGCAAAGGCCGCGCCGGCACCGGAGCCGGCGCACGCGCCTGCAATAGATGATGTGGCCACTGCGGCCCTGGCGGCACACGCCGCTGCGCTCTCCGGCGGCCGCAATAGTCCGGCCGTGCGACGCCTGCTTTCCGAGCACAAGGTGCACGCGGCCGACGTTCGCGGTACCGGCGCTGGTGGACGCATCACCGTCGACGACGTGCTGGAGCACGTCGCCAAGAAACAGCAACCAGAGAGGCCGCGAGAGCGTGAGCAACCGGCCGCGTCGCAGCCTGCCGGACAGGGCCGACGCGTGCCGCACACATCGATCCGCAAACGCATTGCGGAGCGCATGGTCGACAGCCTGCTGCACACTGCGCCGCACGTCACGACGATCTTCGAGGTCGATTTGAGCGCGGTGCTCGCGCATCGCTCCAAACATCGCGCGGATTTCGAGCAGCGCGGTGCGTCGCTGACGCTCACCGCGTACTTTCTCGCTGCGTGCGTCGATGCGATTCGCGAAGTGCCGGAGGCGAACAGCCGCTGGCTCGACGATGCGCTCGAAGTCTACGAGAACGTCGACATCGGCGTCGGAACAGCGGTCGAAGGCAAGGGTCTGGTCGTTCCCGTCGTCCGCGGAGTCGCATCGCTGGATCTGTTCGGCATCGCGAAGACGCTGTCGGATCTGGTTGCGCGAGCGCGGGAAGACAAGCTCACGCCGGCCGACGTGCGCGGCGGTACCTTCACGATCTCCAATCACGGCGTGAGCGGCAGCCTCGTGGCGACGCCGATCGTCATCAATCAGCCGCAGTCGGCGATTCTCGGCGTCGGCAAGCTGGAGAAGCGGGCAGTCGTGATCGACGACGACGGCACGGACAGGATCGTCGTGCAGCCGCGCTGTTACGTGACGCTGACGCTGGACCACCGCGTGATGGACGGCCATCGCGCGAACCGTTTTCTGCAGGTGCTGGTCGCGCGGCTCGAAAACTGGCGCGATTAGGCTTGCGGTAATCCGCCGAAGCGCGCGAACACTTCGGCTGCCGGCGGCGGCAATGCACCTTCGAGCGTCTGCACGCGTGTCGACAAAAACTCTTCCGACGCGGCGAATACTTTCGCGTAGAGATTGCGGCACAGCGCGTGCGCGTCCGTGCCGGACCATTGCCGCGGCAGGAGCGATGCCGGCAGCTGCGGATCGCGCAGGTGGACCTTGCGATACTCGTGCACGAGCAGCGTTCGCAGCACGAAGGCAGTTTCGCCCGCCGCTTTGATCGAGCGGGTGAGCGCATCGTCGAGCGGTGCGAACATCTCCACGAAGCGGCGGTAGCGGCGCGCCAGGTCGCCCAGGTCCCAGCCCATGGCGACCAATTGCTCATTCGATGAGTGCGTGACGACGGCTCGTTGGATCACGACCACGTCGCCCGCCGATTCGAGCTCCGCGACTCGCGCGCGCACGGTGTCTTCGCGATGCGTCGGATGCGCGAACACTCCGCTCGTCAATTGGCCGAAGCCGAGCCACGTCAGCTCCTCGCGCAGCCCGTCGCGTGCGGCCCCCGAGGTGCGCGGGAAAATCACGAGCGTCCATTCGCCGTTCCAGTCCGCAGCCGGCGCTGCGTAGATTCGCTGCGTCGCCTCGGCGAAGCGCGCGCGCCCGTGATTCGTGAGGCGATAGAAGCTGACGCGGCCGCTGCGCTGCGAGCTGACCCATTCCTCGTTCGCGAGCCGACCGATCGCCGTGCGCACATGTCGATCGGTGATGCCGAACGGACGCGCGAGCTCGATGAGGCTGCCGAGTGCAATGACGCCGCCGCGCGGAGCGATCGCATCGCCGAGGATCGTCACGAGCAGCGACCCGCCACGCAGCGGCCGCTGGCGGCGAAAACGCGCGAGGAGAGCTTCGGTGCGGCGGGTGAGGGCGTCAGCTGACACGCCGATAAACATGACACAAAAACAATTGCCGCGCACAAAAAAATGTGTCACGTTAGCTCGTCCAGCCTTCCCGCCGGAGCTTAAGATGTACACGCAAGGTCTTGATTCCCTGGGAGCCGATTGTCTGCACACTACGGCCGCCGAGCGCGCGGCGCTGGAGCAGCGCTTCCAGGCAAAGGTCGATGCGGAAGAGCGCATCGAGGCGAAGGACTGGATGCCGGACGCCTATCGCCAGACGCTCATCCGCCAGATCTCGCAGCACGCCCACTCGGAGATCGTCGGCATGCTGCCGGAAGGCAACTGGATCACGCGTGCGCCGAGCCTGCGTCGCAAGGCCGTGCTGATGGCGAAAGTGCAGGACGAAGGCGGGCACGGCATGTACTTGTACAGCGCGGCCGAAACGCTCGGCATTGCGCGCGACGAATTGCTGGACCAGCTGCTCACCGGCGCCGCGAAGTACTCGAGCATCTTCAACTATCCCACGCCGACCTGGGCCGACGTCGGCGCGATCGGCTGGCTGGTCGACGGCGCGGCGATCATGAATCAGATTCCGATCTGCAAGTGCTCCTATGGCCCGTATGCGCGCGCGATGGTGCGCATCTGCAAGGAAGAGAGCTTTCACCAGCGCCAGGGCTTCGAAATCATGATGACGCTGGCGCGCGGCACGCCGGAGCAGCAGCGCATGGCGCAGGACGCGCTGGATCGCTGGTGGTGGCCGTCGCTGATGATGTTCGGGCCGAACGACGCGAACTCGAAGCACACCGCGCAGTCGATGCGCTGGAAGA
>Ga0134123_10000641_pt1 | contig 23033 bp, 19 predicted proteins | sample KB303_FD_96460 | JGI IMG/M metagenome (GOLD analysis project Ga0134123, IMG submission 96460) | Terrestrial soil microbial communities without Nitrogen fertilizer from Kellogg Biological Station, Michigan, USA - KB3-0-3 | ecosystem: Environmental > Terrestrial > Soil > Unclassified ...
CATCTCGACAAATCGGCCGAATACCTCCTGCTCGCGCCTGACGTCTTCATCCTCCTGTGGCGCCTCGTCAATGACGGCCGGGTGAACGCGAAAAACAAGGTGCTCCTCGGCAGCGGGCTCGCGTACTTCTTCTTCCCGCTCGACATCATGCCCGAGGCACTCATCGGGCCCGCCGGATATCTCGACGACCTCGTCTTCGCGGTCTACCTCCTCAACAAAATCCTCAAAGACACCGACGCCGAAGTCCTGCGCCAGCACTGGAGCGGCTCGGAGGACGTGCTGAAGATCATCACGAAGGTCCTGAATGCCGCCGACAACCTGGTCGGGAAGGACCTGTTCGGCAAGATCAAGAACGTCGTGAAATAGGGTTCTCGGGTTCTCGGGTCCTCGGGTTTCCGGGGCCTTGAGGCGCTACAGTCCGTTCTTCCCGAGGACCCGAGAACCCGAGAACCCTTCCTATACGGCTGCGTTCGCTGTGGAAATTTGTGGACTAAAGTGGCTAACGGTGGTAGAAACACTCTCCAAAGCGTAGAACTCGGTGGAATTAAGCGTCCTGATGGGGCACAGCCCCGCGAAGATCGACGAAAAGGGCCGGCTCAAGGTTCCGGCGAATTTCCGCAAGATCATTGAAGAGCGTTACGGCGCCGACTGCTTCATTACCTCGATGGACGGGGAGCGGGCTCTCGTATACCCGCTGCCGGTCTGGTTCGAGTTCCAGTCGCGCCTGGCGAAGGTTCCGACGACCTCGCAGGCGAAGGCGAAGCTGCTGGAGCGCGTCAACTACTTCGGCCAGGTCGGCACCCTCGATGCCCAGGGCCGCCTCCTCGTCCCCGCCGTCCTCCGCAAAGGCGCCGGCATCGACGACGACGTGGTGGTGCTCGGCAGCCAGGACCATTTGATCGTGTGGAACGAGGAGCGGATGCAGAAGCGGCTCGAGAGCGCGCCGCTCACTGAAGAAGATTTCAAGGAATTGGAACTGCACGGCGTGTAGGTCCAGTGAAACACGAACCCGTTCTTTTACAAGAGGTCCTCGAGTACCTGCCCCCGAATCGCGAAGACGGAACGCTCGTCGACGCGACTCTCGGGCTCGGCGGACATGCGGAAGCGCTCCTGGAGCGGCATCCGGGTGTCCGGCTGATCGGCATCGATCGCGATCCGGAGGCGCTCGAGCGGTCGCGGCAGCGGCTGAGCCGCTTCGGCGACCGCGTGACATTCGTCCGCGGACGTCACGAATCGCTCATTGACATCCTGAAGCAGTCCGGTATGGAAACGATCAGCGGTCTGCTGGCCGACCTCGGCGTCTCGTCCATGCAACTGGACGACGCGGCGCGCGGATTCTCGTTCCGCTTCGATGCGCCGCTCGACATGCGCATGGGCGCCGAGGGACGAACGGCAGCGGACCTGGTGAACGACTTCGACGAGTACGAGCTGACGCGCATTCTCCGCGGCTACGGCGAGGAGCCGATGGCGCGGCGGATCGCGCGCGCGATCGTGGCGGCGAGGACAGAGGCGCCGATCGATACGACGGCGCGGCTGGCCGAGGTCATCCGGAGCGTGAAGAAACCGCGGTACAACGAGATCGACCCGTCGACGCTCACGTTCCAGGCGCTGCGCATCGCGACGAACGAGGAGCTGGTCGGGCTCGACCGGTTCATCGACGACGCGGTGAGCGTCCTCGAGCCGGGCGCGCGCATCGCGGTCATCTCGTTTCACTCGCTCGAGGACCGCATCGTCAAGCGCGCGTTCCGCAGGCTCGAAGGCGAGTGCACCTGCCCGCCGAATCTGCCGGTGTGCGGATGCGGCGCGAAGGAGATCGTGGAGATCGTGACAGGCCGGCCGGTGACTGCTTCGGAAGAGGAAGAAACAAGGAATCCGCGCGCTCGCAGCGCGAAGCTGCGGGTGGCGGAAAAGCTGTAGCTCTTGCGCGGAGCTATCGAGCAAGGGTGAAGGTTGGGGAAGGGTTGGGTGTGTGTGCGGACGGGGAGCTCGGGAGGGGTGGAGCGTGGGGCGTGGGTGTGAGTGGATGGCTCGTTGCGCCGTGCTTGTAGGCAGATCTTCACCCTTGTTCGCTGGCTCCGCGTCCGGTCCCGGTCATGTACACACAGAAGAAGCCCATCGAAAACACGCACATCGTTCGCGAGCGGGATCGCCAGCGATTCCGTGAGCTGCTCGCCGTTCTCTTTCTCGGCGTCCCGATCGGCCTGTTCCTGCTGCTGTTCACCTGGCAGAACCTCGAGGTGATCCGCCTCGGCCGCGAAGCCACACGGCTGCAGAAAACGCTCAAGGACACCGAGGCCGAGCACAAAGCGCTGCAGCTCCAGCTGGATCGGATGACGTCGTTCCCGGCGGTCGAGCAGCAGGCGAAGACGCTGGGATTCGAGACGACGGATCCGAAGGCGATCGTATTGGTAGAGAACGCAGAACGCAGAACGCAGAGCGAAGAAGGAAGAAAGCCGGCCGAAGGAGCTGCGCCGTGACCTTCTCCGTTCTGCGCTCTGCGCTCTGCGTTCTGCGTTCCGCGAGGCGGGCGTGATGGTGGTTCACCAGCGCCGCCTCCTTCAGCTCTTCGCCCTCCTCGCCGCGTGGGGGCTGATCGTCGTTGCGCGGTTGGTGCAGGTGCAGCTGGTGCGGCACGAGCATTACGTCGCGCGCGCGCAGAAGCAGCAGGAGCGGACGCTCGCGCTGAATCCTGTGCGCGGCTCGATCCTCGACGCGCGGCATCGCGTGCTCGCGGAGAGCGTCGCCGCGGAGTCGATCTACGCCGACCCGCAGGCCATCGGCGACCGGCGCGCGGTGGCGAAGAAGCTCGCGCGCGTTCCGGGCATCGGCCTCACCGCGCGCGAGCTCGAGCCGAAGCTGCGCGGCGACGGCAGCTTCGCGTGGGTCGCGCGCCAGCTCCCGCTCGAAACGACGCGCGAAGTGCGGAAGCTCGGACTGCCGGGCATCTACTTCATGGAAGCGCATCGCCGCTCGTATCCGCGCGCGACGCTCGGCGCGAACGTGATCGGCTACACCGGCGTGGACGGCGACGGCCTCGCCGGCATCGAGCACTCGCTCGACGCGCACGTCCGCGGCACGCCCGGGAAAGTCACGCTGCTGAAGGACGCGCGGCGCGCGATGTACCTCGTCGGCGGCGACGGCCCGAACCGCCCGCGCGACGGACACCACGTGGTCCTCACCATCGACGCGGTCATCCAGTTCATCGCCGAGCGCGCGCTGCAGAACGCGGTCACGAAATACCGCGCCGCCGGCGGCTCGGCGATCGTCATGGACCCGAACGACGGCGCGATCCTCGCGATGGCGTCGCTGCCGACCTTCGATCCGAACCGCTACCGCGAGTTCACTCCCGCCGCGTGGCGCAACCGCAACGTGCAGGACCTCTACGAGCCGGGATCGACGTTCAAGATCGTCACGGCCTCCGCGGGACTCGAGGAGCGGATCGTCACGCCGTCGCAGGTGCTCGACTGCGGCAACGGCGAGATCACCATCGCCAACATCACGATCCACGAGCACGACGGCCATCGCTACGGGATGCTCTCGTTCGAAGACGTGATCGTGAACTCGTCGAACGTCGGCACGGCGCGGGTCGGCCTCGCCCTCGGCGAGCACCGCTTCTACAACTGGATCCGCCGCTTCGGCTTCGGCGAGCGCACCGGCATCCAGCTTCCGGGCGAGGCCTCGGGACTGCTGCGGCGCACCGACAAATGGACGCAGGTCTCGCCGGCGAGCATCTCCATCGGCCAGGAGATCGGCGTCACGCCGCTGCAGATCGTGCGCGCCGTCAGCACGGTGGCGACGGGCGGCCTGCGCGTCGAGCCGCGGATCGTCGACCGCGTGATCGACGACGACGGGAATACCGTCGACGCGCCGCCGCGGCATGCACCCGTGCGCGTGATGTCGGAGAAGACCGCCGCGGTGCTGAACGAGATCCTGAAGGGCGTCGTGTCGCGCGGCACCGGCGAGCAGGCCGCACTCGCGGAGCACGTCGTCGCGGGCAAGACCGGCACCGCGCAGAAGGCGGGCCGCGGCGGCTACTCGGCCGACCGTTTCGTCGGCTCGTTCGTCGGCTACGTACCGGCGGACCGGCCGCGGCTGGCGATCCTCGTCGTCATCGACGAGCCGCACGGCGAATACTACGGCGGCACCGTCGCGGCGCCGGCGTTTCGCGAGATCGCCGAAGCGACGCTCCGCTACCTCGGCGTCGCGCCTTCGATTCCCTCGCGATCGATCGGCGTCACGCCGCCGGCGCTGGCGGCGTTTTCGCAACATGGAGCCCCGGCCGGCAACGGCGCGGTGCCCGATCTGCGCGGCCTCGATGCGCGTGCCGCGATCGCGCGAGCGGTCGCCAGCGGGCTCACCGTCCAGGCCATCGGAAGCGGCGTGGTGACTTCACAGAATCCCGAACCGGGCGGAGCCCTGCCGCGTGACCGCAGGGTCACGCTGAACCTGTCATGAGACTCGAAGACCTTTTACGCGACGTGCCGGTGCGCGCGATTCACGGCGACGCCAACGTGGACATCACGAGCGTCACGCCCGACTCGCGCCTCGTGAAGCCGGGCGCGCTCTTCGTCGCCATCCCCGGCACGGCAAAGGACGGCGCGCAATTCATCCCGCAGGCGCGGGAGAAAGGCGCGGCCGCGATCGCCGGCGAAACGCCGCCCGCGGATGTGATCGTCGACGACGCTCGCGCCGCGCTCGCGCTGATCGCCGCCAATTTCCACGACCGGCCCGCGGACAAGCTCTCGCTCGTCGGCGTCACCGGGACCTCGGGGAAGACGACCACCACGCGCATGATCGAGTCCGTCTTCGACGCGACCGGCGAGCCGGTGGGCCTCGTCGGCACGATCGAATATCGCGCCGGTGACGAGCGCCTCACCGCAGACCGGACTACCCCCGACTCGGTCGTGCTGCAGGAGTGGTTCGCGAAGATGGTCGCGGCCGGCGTGCGGTACGCGGTCATGGAGGTGTCGTCGCACGCGCTCTCGCTGAAGCGCACGCACGGTATTCGTTTCGCCGCGGCGGTCTTCACGAACCTCTCGCGCGAGCACTTCGACTTCCACAAAAACTTCGAGGAGTACTTCGCCGCGAAGCGGATCCTCTTCGACCAGATCGACCGCACCGAACGGACCGCGGTCGTGAACATCGACGACGAGTACGGCCGCCGGCTCGCGAACGAGCTCGGCGCCGCGGCGATGACGTTCGGACGCGGCGAGCAGGCCGGCATCCATCCCGCGAGCGGCTTCTCGATCAGCGTCGACGGCCTGCGCGGCACGGTCGTGACGCCGCGCGGCGAGATCCGCGTCGACTCCGCGCTTCTCGGTCTGCCGAATCTCTACAACTGGCTCGGCGCCATCGGCGCGGCGCTGGTGGTCGGCATGCCGGCCGAGACGATCGAGGCCGGCATCCGCAATCTGAAATCGGTCCGCGGCCGCTTCGAGCGCGTGGGCGACGGCAAGCCGACGGTGATCGTCGACTACGCGCACAAACCCGACGCGCTCGAGAAACTGCTGCACGCGGTGCGCGACATCGCCGGCTCGCGCCGCATCCGCGTCGTCTTCGGCTGCGGCGGCGATCGCGATCGCGGCAAACGCCCGGAGATGGGCGAGATCGCCGCGCGACTCGCGGACTCCGTGATTGTCACCAGCGACAACCCGCGCGGCGAGGATCCGCGCGCGATCATCAACGAGATCGTGAAAGGCATTACCGGCGGCGACCACCTCGCCATCACCGACCGCCGCGAGGCGATCGGGCGCGCGATCGGCGAGGCGGCGGACGACGACGTGATCGTCATCGCCGGCAAGGGGCACGAGACCTATCAGGTCTCGGGCGACGAGGTCGTGCATTTCGACGACCGCGAGGAAGCGGAGCTCGCGCTGCACAAAAGGGCGGCGAAAATATCAGCTTGATATCAGCTACGAAAATGACTTACTCTAAATCAAGCCCGATCAGGTGTCGCGTTCCGGCTCCGTCGGTCGGTTTCGGCGAGGGTGGATGGTGGTTCGCCAGGCAGTCTCCGGGGAAGGGGGCGAGCGCGGGCGACGAAACGCGGCGGAGCCGGGTCGCGACATCGGCGGATGCCGATATCGCCGTTGCTCGTGTTCCGTGGCTCGTGACCCGGAACACGGAACACAGAGGTCAGTCATGCCTCGCCTGACCTTCGCACAGCTCGCCGAAATGACCGGCGGCACGGTCCTCCAGGGCGGCGCGATCGAGACCTCCTCCGTCGTCATCGACTCGCGCGAGGCGAAGCCGGACTCGGTGTTCTTCGCCATCAAAGGCGAGCGGCTGGACGGGCATCAGTTCCTGCCGCAGGCGCTGCAGACCGCGCGCGGCGCGGTCGTCGAGCGCGTCACCGACACGATTCCAGCCGACAGGGCGATCGTGCAGGTCCCGGATACGACGAAGGCGCTGCATGAGCTCGCGCGCTCGATCCGCGCGCGCTACGGTTTCCAGCTCATCGGCATCACCGGCTCGGCGGGCAAGACCACCACGAAGGAAATGATTGCGACGCTGATCGCGACGGAGCGCCGCACGTTCAGGTCGTGGGGCAACTTCAACAACCAGATCGGCGCGCCGCTCTGCCTCGACAACATGCCCGACGATGCCGAGGTCGTGGTCAGCGAGATGGGGATGAACCACAAGGGCGAGATCGCTGAGATCGCGGGACTGATGCGGCCCGACATCGGCGTCTACACGAACATCGCGCCGGTGCACATCGAGTTCTTCGGAACCATCGAGAAAATCGCCGAAGCGAAGCGCGAGCTGCTCGAGAACCTGCGCGAAGGCGGCACGGTCGTCGTCAACAACGACAACGAGCACGTCGTGCGCATCAGCAGCGACTACGCCGGGCCGAAGGTCACCTACGGCATCGACCACGACGCCGACTACCGCGCGACGAACATCCGCGAGCGAGGCCTCCTCGGCACCCGCTTCACGGTCGAAAACCGCGAGCTCGAGCTCGTGCTGCCGGGACGCCACAACCTCGAGAACCTCCTCGCCGCGATCGCGACCGCGCGCACCGTCGGCATTTCGTGGGAAGGCATCGAGCGCGGCGTGCGTGCTGTGAAGCCGGCGTATCACCGCGGCGTCATCGTGAAGTGGCGCGGCGCGACGATCTACGACGACACCTACAACTCGAATCCGTACGCGCTCAAACGCGCGCTCGAGCTGATGACCCAGGCCGACGCGAGCGGCCGCCGCATCGCCGTCATCGGCGACATGCTGGAGCTCGGCGAGCAGGAGCTGCAGTTCCACCGCGACGCGGGGAGCGCGATCCCGAAGGCGATCGACGTCGTCGTCGGAGTCGGGAAACGCACGCAGGCATTGCTCGACGGGGCGAGGGGTACGGGGCACGAGGCGCTGCATCACTTCGACGATGCGAACGGCGCGGGCGAGTTTCTGAAGAGCGAAATTCAGCAGGGCGATCTGGTGCTGATCAAAGGCTCACGCGGTGTGGGTCTCGACAGGATCGTGACGATGCTGGAGGAGAACCGATAAATGCTTTACCACCTCCTCTTCCGCCTCCGGGACGTATTCGTCGGATTCAACGTCTTCCGCTACATCACCTTCCGGACGGCGTTCGCCGCACTGACCGCGCTGATGATCTCGTTCATCCTCGGGCCGTGGCTGATCGAGCGGATGCGGCGCATCAAGCTCGGGCAGTACATCCGCGAGGAAGGGCCGAAGTCGCACCAGGTCAAGGCCGGCACGCCGACGATGGGCGGCATCCTGATCAACGTCGCGATCCTGATCCCGACGATCCTCTGGGCCGACATCTTCAACCCTTACATCTGGATCGTCCTCTTCGTCACCGCGTCGTTCGCCGCGATCGGCTTCGTCGACGACTACCGCAAGCTCGCCAAGAAGCGGAACCTCGGGCTCACGGCGAAGGAGAAATTCGGCGCGCAATTCACCGTCGCGTTCCTCGCCGGCGCGGCGATCGCGTATCTGCCGATGCTGAAGAACAATTACTCGACCGCGATCACGTTCCCGTTCATCAAGAACGTCTCGCTCGACCTCGGGCCGGTCTACATCGTCTTCATCATGATCATCCTCGTCGGCGCGTCGAACGCGGTGAACCTGACCGACGGCCTCGACGGCCTCGCCATCGGCTCGGTGCTCATCGCCGCGGTGACCTACACCGCGCTCACGTACGCGGCGGGACACGCGCGTATCGCCGATTATCTCCGCATCGCCTGGGTCCCGCAGACCGGCGAGCTCGCGGTCTTCTGCGGCGCGATGGTCGGAGCCTCGCTCGGCTTCCTCTGGTTCAACGCGCATCCCGCCGAGATTTTCATGGGCGACGTCGGCTCGCTCGCCCTCGGCGGCGCGATCGGCTGCCTGGCGGTGATGATCAAGCAGGAGCTGCTGCTCGTCCTCGTCGGCGGTCTGTTCGTGCTCGAGGCGCTGTCGGTGATCCTGCAGGTGGCCTCGTTCAAGATCACGGGCCGGCGCATCTTCAAGATGTCGCCGCTCCATCACCACTTCGAGCTCTCGGGCTGGAAGGAGACGAAAGTCGTCGTCCGCTTCTGGATCATCGCGATCATCTTCGCGATGGTCTCGCTGGCGACGCTGAAGCTGCGATGAGCCGCGTCCTCGTCATCGGAGCCGGCAAGTCCGGAGTCGCGGCGGCGAATTTTCTCGCCGCGCGCGGCAACTCCGTCGTGCTCGCCGACGCGAACGCGAACCCGGTGCTGCCGTACGCGCTCGACGAGCGCGTCGAGTGCGCGTTCGGCCGCGAGGACGACGCGCTGCTGACGGGCGTGAACCTGATCGTGCTCAGCCCCGGCGTGCCGATGACGATTCCGCTGCTGCAGCACGCCGCGGCGCGTGGGATCGCGGTGATCGGCGAGATCGAGCTCGCGTTTCGCTACGTGAAGGGAACCGTCATCGCCATCACCGGCTCGAACGGAAAATCGACGACGACCTCGCTGATCGGCGAGATCCTGCGCGTCGCGGGCCGGCGGCCGGTCGTCGCGGGCAACATCGGCGCGCCGCTGATCGCGTCCGTCGACGCTGCCAGCCCGCGCGTGTACGTGCTCGAGCTGTCGTCGTTCCAGCTCGAAGCGGTCGAGACCTTCCACGCCAACGTTGCGCTACTGCTCAACATCACGCCCGATCACATGGATCGCTATCCGACGTTCGACGCCTACGCGGCGGCGAAATATCGCATCTTCCGCAACCAGCAGAGCGAGGACACCGCGATCGTGAACGCGTCCGTCGACGTGCCTGGCGACGTGCGCGCGCGAACGCTGCGTTTCTCCGCGAGCACGCGCGTCGCTGAAGGCGCCTGGCTCGACGGGGACGACCTGGTGCTTGCGGTCGAGGGGGCAGAGCACCACATCCCGCGCGCATCGCTCGCACTGCAGGGAAACGCGAACGTCGAGAACGCGCTCGCGGCGTGGCTCGCCGCGCATGCGCTCGGAGTCGGCGCCGCCGACGTCGAGCAGGCGTTCCGCGCGTTCATGGGCCTGCCGCATCGCATGGTGCTCGTCCGCGAGCTCGACGGCGTCCGCTGGATCAACGACTCGAAAGGCACGAACGTCGACGCGACGCTGAAATCACTCGAAGGCTTTGCCCCCGCGAGCGTGATCCTGATCCTCGGCGGGAAGGACAAGGCCGGCGAGTTCGAGCGGATGCGCGACCTCGTCCAGACGAAGACACGCGCCGTCCTCACCATCGGCAAAGCCGCCGATCGCATCGGCGAAGCGCTCGACGGAGCCGCGTCGATCGTGCCCGCCGGCGATATGCAGCACGCGATCGAGTGGGCGCGCTCGAACGCGAAGCCCGGCGAGACCGTCCTCCTCTCGCCGGCCTGCGCGAGCTTCGATCAGTACCGCAACTTCGAGCACCGCGGCGAACACTTCGAGGAACTGGTGAACGCGCTATGAAGAATCGCGGTTACGCAGTCACGCGGTTGCGCGGTTACGCGGTGTGGTTCTGCCGCGCAACCGCGCAACCGCGCAACCGCGCAACCCAGAAAGTCAGATCATGAGCAGGAAGCTGACATACGACACCTGGCTCTTCGGCGCGGCGATGCTGATCGTCGTGGTGGGTCTCGTCATGATCTACAGCGCGTCGGCGATGATCGCGACGCAGCGCTTCGGGCACAGTTCCTCATTTTTCCTGATCCGGCAAAGTGCGTTCCTCGTCGCGGGCGCGCTGGCGATGATCACGCTGATGCACCTCAATCCCGCGCGGCTGCAGGACCGCCGCGTGCTGTACGGCGCGCTCGCCCTCGTCGGCCTCGGACTGATCGCCGCGCTCTTCCAGACGCCGATCAACGGCACGCATCGCTGGATCGATCTGCCGTGGTTCAACATCCAGCCGTCGGAGCTCGCGAAGCCCGCGGTCGTGCTCTTCATCGCGTCATTCCTCTCGCGGCGCGAGGAACGGATCAACGAGCTGACGACGACGCTCCTGCCGCTCGGCTCCGTCCTCGCGCTCTTCGCCGGCCTGATTCTCCTCGGCCGCGACTTCGGCACCGCGTCGACGCTGATCCTCGTCGTCGCCGGGATGATCTTCGCGGCCGGGATCTCGTGGCGCTACGTCACGCTGGCCTCGCTCGCGCTCGTCCCGCTCGGCGCCTACTTCGCGCTGAGCGCCGCGTACCGGCGCGAGCGGCTGCTTTCGTTTCTGAATCCCGAGGCCGACCCGCTCGGGAAAGGATTCCAGGCGATGCAGTCGCTGATCGCCGTCGGCACGGGCGGCTTCCAGGGACTCGGCATCGGCAACGGCCGGCAGAAACTCTTCTTCCTGCCCGAGCCGCACACCGACTTCATTTTCTCGATCATCGGCGAAGAGCTCGGATTCATCGGCGCGTTCGCGCTGCTCGGCGCGTTCGCGTTTCTCATCTGGCGCGGCTTCCGGATCGTGCGCTACAGCCAGGACCGCTTCGCGTTTTACGCGGCCCTCGGATGCACGCTGATGATCGCGATCCAGACGCTGATCAACGTCAGCGTCGCGCTTTGCCTGCTGCCGACGAAGGGACTGCCGCTGCCGCTGGTGAGCTACGGCGGCTCATCGCTCATCGCGAGTCTGATCGCGATCGGATTGCTTCTGAATTTCTCACAACAGTCGGGCTGACGAAAAAGGGACATGGGCGTGACGGGCGTGAAGACACTGATGATCGCGGGGGGCGGCACGGGGGGGCACATCTACCCCGCCATCGCCGTCGCGCGCGAATACGTGTCGCGCGATCCGTCGTCGCGCCGCGCCGTCTTCGTCGGCACCGAGCGCGGACTCGAGAAGACGATCGTCCCCAAAGCCGGCTTCCCGCTCGAGCTCATCGACGTTGGCGGCCTGAAGGGAAAAGGCGGACTCGATCTCCTGCGCAACCTCGTCCGTCTCCCGCGCGGCTTCCTCCAGGCGTGGCGCCTCACCGGCAGGTACAAACCCAGCGTCGTCCTCGGCGTCGGTGGCTATTCGTCAGGCCCCGTGCTCGTCGCCGCGAGCCTGCGCGGCGTCCCGACCATCATCCACGAAGCCAACGCCTTCCCCGGCCTCACGAACAGAATCCTCGCCCGCTTCACCACCGCCGTCGCCGTCGCCTTCAAAGAAGCCGGCCCGCGTATGAAGCGCAAAGATGCAGTGGTAACAGGTAATCCGATACGGGCCGAATTTTTTCTGCCGCGCAACCGCGCAACCGCGCAACCGCGCAACCGAATCCTGGTCTTCGGCGGCTCCCAGGGCTCGCGAATCCTCAACAACACCATGAGCCGCGCCCTCCTCTTCCTCGCACACCTGAGGGACAAGCTCGAGATCGTCCATCAGACCGGCCCGAACGACCTGCCGCAGGTCCAGGAGGCGTATCGCCAGTCGGCGTTCGCAGAGGCGCGCGTGGTGCCGTATCTCGACCCGATGGCGGACGAGATCGCGGCCGCCGATCTCGTCGTCTCGCGCGCCGGCGCGATGACCATCGGCGAGCTCGCGGCCTCGGGGCGCGGCGCCATCCTCGTCCCGTTCGCCGCGGCGACCAACAACCATCAGGAAGTCAACGCGCGCGTCGTGGAGAAGAGCGGCGGCGCGATCGTGATCACCGAAGCGGAGCTCACGCCCGAGCGGCTCGCCGGAGCGATCTCCGAAGTCCTCGGCGATCCCGAGCGAATCACCCGCATGGGGGCGGCGGCGAAGACGCTGGCCGTGCCCGATGCGACCAAAAACATTGTCGATTTCATCGAGAGAATTCAGAGAGATTAACTTACAATTTCAAGAGATCAGTTCAGGATGAATTTTGATCATATTAAAACCATTCATTTCGTCGGCATCGGCGGGATTGGAATGAGTGGACTCGCGGAGGTCCTCGGACACTCGGGACTCTCCGTCTCCGGCTGCGACCTCAAGCGCTCGGCGACCACCGAGCTGCTGGCGCGCCGCGGCATCTCCGTCACCATCGGACACGATCCCGCGCACATCGAAGGCGCGGATCTCGTGGTCATGACCTCGGCGCTGAAAGGCGACCATCCCGAGATCGACGCGGCGCGCGCGAAAGGCATCCGCATCATGAAGCGCGCCGAGCTCCTCGGCGCCATCGTGAACGACAAGCGCGCCGTCGCCGTCTCCGGTACGCATGGGAAGACCACGACCTCCGCGATGGTCGCGATGGTCCTCGAGGAAGCGGGACTCGATCCGACGATCATCGTCGGCGGCATGGTCCGCAACCTCGAGACCAACGCCAAAAGCGGCGGCGGCGACCTCATCGTCGTCGAAGCCGACGAATACGACCGCACGTTCCACCAGCTCCAGCCCGAGATCGCGGTCGTCACGAACATCGAGCCCGATCACCTCGACTACTACGGGACGTTCGAGGCCATCATCGAGGCCTTCCGCATCTTCGTCGGACGCGTGAAGCGCGGCGGCGCCGTGATCGGCTGCATCGACGACGAAGACGTGTCGCGCATCCTGCGGCACGCCGAAGTGCGGCCGATCGGATACGGCCTTTCCGACGATGCGGAGATCCGCGCCGTCAACGTCGAGTTCTCCGAGCGCGGGACGACGTTCGAAGTGCCCGGCGTCGGCTTCTTCAAGCTGTTCGTGCCGGGCGAGCACAACGTGCGCAACGCGCTGGCGGCGATCGCCGTCGGCCGCACGCTCGGCCTCGACGGCGAGACGATCGCGGCGGCGCTGGCGCGCTTCCTCGGCGTCGACCGCCGTTTCCAGATCCTCGGCGACTACCTCGGCGCGATCGTCGTCGACGATTACGCGCATCATCCGACCGAGATCCGCGCCACGCTCATGGCCGCGCGCCTCGGCTATCCCGGCCGCCGCGTCGTCGCGCTCTTCCAGCCGCATCTCTTCTCGCGCACGCGCGACTTCGCGCAGGAATTCGCCGCGGCGCTGAGCGTCGCCGACGTGCCGCTCGTCTCGCCGATCTTCGCCGCGCGCGAGCAGCCGGTGGCCGGCATCTCCGCGCGCCTGATCGCCGAGGCCGGGCCGAGGATCGAATTCCTCGACCGCAGCAACCCGCAGCTCGTCAACGAAATGCGCCGGCGGCTGAAGCCGAACGACATCTTCATCACCATGGGCGCCGGCGACGTCCACGAGATCGCCGAAGAGCTCGTGCGGCAGGAGGTGCGATGAGCTTCGACTCCACCGCCTCCCGCTTCCTCCGCCCGAGCGACGTGGCGCGCCTGCGCCGCAATCAGCGGCAGATCCAGGTCGCGCGCCTGCTCGTCCTCCTGCGCAACGCCATGCTCGCCGCCGCGCTCATCGCCGGCGCGGTGTGGGCGTGGCAGCACACGCAGTCAGGGACCCGCTTCGCGGTGCAGCACATCGAGATCGAAGGCGCGCAGCACACGCCGCGCGCGGCGCTCGATCTCGTCGCGCGCCGCTACGTCGGCCTCAATCTGTTCCGCATCGACATCGCGCGCGTGCAGCGCGATCTCGGCGGCCTCGGATGGGTGAGCCGCGTCGATATCGAGAAGAACCTGCCCGACACGCTGCGCATCAAGATCACCGAGCGCGCGCCGGTGGGACTCGCGCGCGCCGGCGCGCGCCTGTTCTACGTCGACGAACAGGGCGTCGCATTCGCCGAGCTCTCCCCGCGCGCGGGCGACGACGACCTGCCGGTCATCACCGACGCGCACGGCGCCGAGCTCGCGCGTGCGATCGCGCTGCTGCGCGACCTGCGCGCGAACGACCGCGAGATCTACTCGCGCGTCTCCGAGGTCAGGCCGGTGCCGCCGCGCGGCTTCGCGCTCTTCGACCGCGAGCTCGGCGCATTCGTCTACGCCGACGCCGGCGGCGTCTCCACGAAGTGGCGGAACCTCTACGCCATCCTGCGCGCCGAAAACAACCCCGGGATCGAATACGCCGATCTGCGATTTGCGGATCGAGTCATCGTCAAAACGCTGGAGACAACCCATGCCGCGAACTGAAGACAAGTACATCGTCGCCCTCGACATCGGCACCTCGAAGGTCTGCGCGCTGGTCGGAGAGATCAGCGACCGCGGGCAGCTCGAGATCATCGGCAAAGGCACGTCGCCGATGAAAGGCACGCGCCGCGGCAACATCATCAACCTCGATCAGGCGATCGAGGCGGTGAAGAAGGCCGTCGACGAGGCCGAGGTCATGGCCGGCCTGCAGATCGAGTCGGTGTATGCCGGCATCTCCGGCGATCACATCCGCTCGGTCAACTCGCGCGGCGTCGTCTCGGTGATGGGCAAGCACAAAGCCATCGGCCGCGAGGACATCGACCGCGTCATCGAAGCCTCGAAGTCGATCAACATCCCGGCCGAGCTCGAGCTGCTGCACGTCATCCCGCGCGAGTTCGTCGTCGACGGACAGGACGGCATCGACGACCCGCTCGACATGACCGCGACGCGGCTCGAGGCCAACGTGCACATCGTCACCGGCGCGCGCACGCACAACCAGAACATCCTCGCGTGCATCAACAAAGCCGGCATCGCGGTGCAGGAGCTCGTGCTCGAACAGCTCGCGGCGGCGGAAGCGGTGCTCACGCAGGACGAGCGGGAGATGGGCGTGCTGCTGATGGACCTCGGCGGCGGGACGACCGACTACGCCGTGTTCCTCGAAGGCAACGTCGTGCACACCAACGTGCTGCCGGTCGGCGCGGGCCACTTCACCAGCGACATCTCGGTCGTGCTGCGCACCCCGATGGAAGACGCGGAGCGCATCAAGCGGCGCTACGGCTGCGTGCTGTCCTCGCTCGTCACCGAAGACGATCCGATCGAAGTCCCGACCGTCGGCGGCCGGGCGCCGAAGATCCTCTCGAAGCAGGAGCTGACCGGCATCCTCGAGCCGCGCGCCGCGGAGATCGCGAAGCTCGTCTACCGCGATCTGGAGAAAGTGGGGCTCGACAAGGAGATCCGCTCCGGCGTGGTGCTGGTGGGCGGCGGCGCGGAGATGGACGGCATGGTGGAGATGGTCGAGCAGGTGTTCGACCAGCAGGCGCGCAAGGGCGTGCCGCGGGGATTCGGCGGACTCGCCGACACGGTGTCCGGGCCGGAGTGGGCGGCGGCGGCGGGGCTGCTGCTGTGGGGACTCAGGGATCAGTCGCGCGTGCGGAAACGCCCGCGCCGCGGACTCGCGAAAGTCGCGGAGTCGGTGAAGCAGTGGTTTGCATGGTCGTCGTAATTTTGATTGAAACGCAACACGAAAATCCGTACCATCGGGAGAACGGTAAATGATCACGTTTGACGAGAGGTCTGGCGACGGAGCGCTCGCGGTTACCCTCGAAGAAGAGCAGCTTCCGGCGAAGATCAAGGTCATTGGGGTTGGTGGGGGTGGCGGGAATGCCGTCAACCGGATGATCCAGTCCGGCATCAGGGGCGTCGAGTTCCTGGTGGCCAACACGGATGTGCAGGCCATGCGCACGTCCCTCGCGCCGATCAAGATTCAGATCGGCGGCAAGCTCACCAAGGGACTCGGCGCGGGCGCCAATCCCGAAGTCGGCAAGCAGGCCGCGCTCGAGGACACCGACCGCATCCTCGAGGCGCTCAGCGGTGCCGACATGATTTTCATCACCACGGGCATGGGCGGCGGCACGGGCACGGGCGCGGCGCCGATCATCGCGTCGCTCGCCGCGGAGCTCGGGTCGCTCACCGTCGCGGTGGTGACGAAGCCGTTCGGATTCGAGGGCAAGCGGCGGCGCGTGCAGGCGGAGCAGGGCATTCGCTCGCTGCGCGACACCGTCGATACGCTGATCACGATTCCGAACGAGCGGCTGCTGAACTTCGTCGAGCGCGGTACGTCGCTCGGCGACGCGTTCAAGATCGCCGACGACATCCTGCGCCAGGCGGTGCAGGGCATCTCCGACCTCATCACCGTCCCAGGCGAGATCAACCTCGACTTCGCGGACGTGAAGACGATCATGCACGGCATGGGCATGGCGCTCATGGGCACGGGCGTGTCGACCGGCGAGCATCGCGCCGTCGAGGCCGCGCAGCGCGCGATCTCGTCGCCGCTGCTCGAGGAAGCGTCGATTGAAGGCGCGAAGGGCGTGCTGATCAACGTGACCGGCGGCTCGGACATGACGCTCTTCGAAGTGCACGAGGCGGCGTCGATCATCCAGGAAGCGGCCGACGAAGAGGCAAACATCATCTTCGGCACGGTGATCGACTCCAGGATGAAGGACGAAGTGAAGGTGACGGTGATCGCCACCGGCTTCGACGCCGCGACGAAGGGCCTGCTGAACACGCGCGGCGAGTCGCTGTCGGCGGCGCAGCCGTCGCGCTCGCGGCCGCACGCGGAGCCGGCAAACCCGTATCGTCCGTTCGCGCCGAAGGAGAAGGAGATCGCGGCGCAGCATGAAGAGCCGCCTCCGCAGCAGCTCGGTGCGGAAGGCGAGATTTACGATCCCCCGTTTTTTCGGCGCGGCTTCACCCGGCCCGACGGCTCCGGAGGGTTCGGGCCGATGGCGTCGAGTGATTTCGGCAGTGACCTCGATATTCCGACGGTGATTCGCAATCTGAGCGACTGATCTTTAGTTACGCCGGAACCATCGCTCCGGCGCGGCGCATCCCTGATGTGCGCCCGTGATCCCGGGGACAGGGACCCGGGATCATCTGCTCCCCGGGGCGCGGTCTTCCGACCGCGCCCCATTTTTGCGCACAAAAGAAAACGGCCGGCGTTTCCGCCGGCCGTTCGTTCGTGTGAGTGCCGGTTGATTACTGCTGCTTCGGCTCGACCTTCGACTCGAGAGCGTTCAGGCGATCCTTCAGCTCTTTGTTCTGGGCCGACAGCTGCTGCACGGCCATCCAGAGCGCCATCTGCACCTCGCCGGTGTTGAGGAGCTTCTCGTCGCCGCGTCCGAAGATCGTGTGGAAGTCCTCAGCGATGAGACCGATGCGATCCTTCGGTCCATTGATGAAGTCGTACTTGAACACTCCCACGCTGCTCATCTTCTCGAGAATGTCGGGAACCGCGATCGGCTCCAGATTCTCCTTGTACGTGCGTGAGGAGGTGACCGTGATTCCGGCGTCGCCGGCGTTGATGTTCGAGGCCGGGTTGGAGCAGTTCGCGCCCGTACCCGAAGCGATCACCAGATCGAAGGTCGGATTGTTGCACTTGATGCCGACGTCGCCGTCGGCCTGAATGCGCACACGCTCCACGAAGGAGGCGCCGGCGGTGCTGGTCGAGGTGCCGAAGCGCATGTCGTTCGGGTTGTCCCAGCCGATGGCCGACTGATCGTTCGCGCCGCCGTTGTAGATCCAGGTGAAGTGCGGCGTGGCGTCGACGTCCTGGACGGTGAGGAACTGCGCGCCGCTGCCGGACACGTCGAGGAGGACGTCCGGGCTCGCGGTGCCGATGCCGACGGCGCCGTCAGCGCTGATGTCGACCGAGCTCGTCGGAGCTCCCGGACGGATGCGGAACGGCAGGCGCGAGCCGCTGGTCACGTCGCGCACGAAGAAGTTCGCCTCGTTGCCCGCGATGTCCCAGGTCTGCGCCGTAAAGCCGCCCGAGTTGTTCTGCTCGAGACGGATCGCCGGCGTGTTGCTGGTGTTGATGTGAAGGTCGAGCACCGGGGTCGAAGTGCGCGCACCGATGCGGCCCGTGCTGTCGACGAAGATCGAGTTCGTCGACGCGCCGGCCGTGATGGTGAACGGAACCTTCGATCCGGTGATGTCTTCGATCGAGAACTTGCTGGAGCCGCCGCTCGCGGAATCGTTCGCGGTCAGCTGCCAGTCGTTGGCCGGGAAGCCCGTCGACGTCGACGTGTCGTCGAATTTGATGCGGGTGTTGTTCTCCTTGAGGCGAATCGTGTCGAAGCCGAACGACTCGTTGTTCACGCAGTCGAGGCCGACGCAGGCGCTGCCCTGGACGATCAGATCGTCAGGGATGACCTGGTCGAGAACGGCCGGAGTGCCCGGACGGGCCGGCGAGGACGAACGCGTGCCGGGGAGGTTCTCGCCGACGGCATTCGTCGTCACGCCGCCGAGGCGCGCGCTGTTGCCGGCTTCCGTTGCGTCGAGGGAAAGGATCGCGCCGTGGGATACCACAAAGCCGCCGGTCTCCGTCGGCGGATTGCCGAGTCCCGCCGAGCGCATGAGCTTGCGGGCCGCAAGGTCATCGCCGGCCGCGCGCGCTGCGGCGAGCTGCTTCTGCAGGCCGGGCGAAATGCTCGGATACGCGGTCAGCTGCCACGTGTAGGCGCCGTCTTCCGCACTCGGAAGATCCTTCAGGTTGAAGTTGACGGCCTTGCCGTTCGGATACTCGAACATGCTGACCTCGCCGTCCGGACCGGAGATCGAGAGCACGACTTTGCTGTGCCCGGTGACGTTGAGCGTCCACTGGATGGACGACCCTCCGCCCGTCGCCTTGCCGACCGCGCCGCCGAACACGGCAACCGGCATCGCGACGATGAGGAGCACCAGGACGAACCGGAAGATATGGGATCTGACAACCATATTGATAGCCTCCTTGTGTTGACAAAGAACGCATCCGCAAAGGATGCGCTGGGACCTGCGCCTGCTGGGTTACGCCGTCAATTTTTCCAGGGATCTGACGCGGATACGTCACTATAAGTCCGGATCAGTGCAAGTGCACGCCTTTTTTGAAGTGGAATGGGCCTGGTTTTGGAAACTCATTCCCACTCGATCGTGCTCGGAGGCTTGGTCGACACGTCGTAGACCACGCGGTTGATCCCGCGAACCTCGTTCACGATGCGCCGCGCCATGCGATCGAGCACGTCGTGCGGCATCCGGAACCAGTCCGCGGTCATGAAGTCGGTGGTCGTCACGGCCCGGATCGCGAGGACATTTTCGTACGTCCGTTCGTCCCCCATCACGCCGACGCTCTTCACCGGGAGGAGTACCGCGAAGGCCTGCGCGATGTCGCGATAGAGGCCGGCTTTGCGGATCTCGTCGATCACGATCTCGTCGGCGTTCTGGAGGATCTCGACGCGCTCGGCGTTTACTTCGCCGAGGATGCGCACCGCGAGGCCGGGACCGGGGAAGGGGTGGCGCCAGACGAACTCCTCTTCGAGCCCGACTTCGAGGCCGAGGCGGCGGACTTCGTCCTTGAACAGCTCGCGCACCGGCTCGATGAGCCTGAGGCCCATCTTCTCCGGCAGGCCGCCGACGTTGTGATGCGTCTTGATGACGGCGGACGGTCCCTTGATCGAGACGGACTCGATGACGTCGGGATAGAGCGTGCCCTGCACGAGGAACTCGACGTTCGGGATGCGCTTCGCCTCTTCCTCGAAAACGGCGATGAACTCGTTGCCGATGCGCTTGCGCTTGATCTCCGGGTCTTCGATGCCGGCGAGGCGCTGGTAGAAGCGCTCGCGCGCGTCGACGGCGACGATGTGCATGCCGAGGCCCTCGCTGAGCCGCGAGACGACCTGCATGGCTTCGTGTTTTCGCAGCACACCGTTGTCGACGAAGATGGCGGTGAGCTGATCGCCGATCGCCTCGGCGACGAGCAGCGCGGCGACCGAGGAGTCGACGCCGCCGCTGACCGCGGCGATGACGTGCCGGTCGCCGACCTGCTGCCGGATCTCCTCGACTTTGCGCCGCCGGTAGTCGCCGAGGTCCCACGACGGCTCGCAATGCGCGATGTCGAAGAGGAAGTTGCGAAGGATCTGCGCGCCGGCCTCGGTGTGCGTGACCTCGGGATGAAACTGGATGCAGTAGCAGCCCCGCTCGCGATGCTCGAAGGCGGCGATGGGCGCGTTCTGCGACGAGGCGGTGACGCGGAATCCGGGCGGCGGCTCGATGATGCGGTCGCCGTGGCTGGCCCACACGCGCTGATGCGGCGGCGTGTTCGCGAGCAGCGGCGACTCGGCGATGACGTCGATCTCCGCGCGTCCGTATTCGCGCTCCGCCGCCGCTTCGACTTTGCCGTCGAGAAGGAATGCGGTGAGCTGCATGCCGTAGCAGATGCCGAGGACCGGCACGCCGAGGTCGAAGATCTCGCGCGAGCAGTACGGCGCTCCCTCGGCGTAAACGGACTGCGGTCCGCCGCTGAGCACGATCGCGGTCGGCGCGAGCTCCCGGATCTTCGCGATCGGGAGGTCGAACGGATGCACGACGGAGTAGACGCGATGCTCGCGAATCCGCCGCGCGATCAGTTGGGTGTATTGGGAGCCGAAGTCGAGAACGAGAACCGTCTGCGGTGACTGCATGCCTGGTGCGATTGTAGCGGAGGCGGGGTGACCGCCGGCGCGCAGCCATTGCGCCGGCGGCCTGGTGGGATGGTCAGGTGGGCCAATGCATCACGGGATGTGCGATGCGGCGAGCATTCATACTCGTTATGACGGCTCACCCGGCCCGGTGTTTCTCCTGTTCACCGATTTGTCAGAGAAGGTTCCTCAGCTCTTTACCCGGCTTGAAGCGGATGGTGTTGCCGGGAGGGATCCGGACTTCGACGCCCGTCTTCGGATTGCGGCCGATTCCCTTTTTGCGCTGCTTCACCTGGAACACGCCGAAGCCGCGCAGCTCGATGCGCTGCCCGCGTGCGAGCGCGTTGCGCAGCCCTTCGATGACCGTGTCGACGGCCTGGGCGGCCTTGACTCGCGAGATCTCCGACGTCTCCGCGACCTTGTTGACGATGTCCGCCTTGATCATGTGCCCTCCGCGAAGGCGCTGATTATACGATACTTGCACCGGATGGAACGCCATCGCATCGATCTCTGGCTCAAGCTGGTCTGCCTGTTCAGGCACCGCGCGGACGCGACCGAGGCGTGCAAGGGCGGGCATGTAAAGCTCAACGGACAGCGCGTGAAACCCGCCGCCGAGGTGAAGGAAGGCGACGTGATCGAGTTCTACCTCGCCGACCGCTTCCGCCGGGTCATCGTGCAGAAGCTGCCGGAGACGAACGTCTCGAAGGAAGCCGCGCGCGCCATGTACATCGACGAGTCGCCGGTGCCGAAGAAGGTCGAAGTGCCGGTGATTCGCGAACGCGGCGCCGGCCGCCCGACGAAAAAGGAGCGGCGCGAGATCGAGAAGTTCAGGCGTTGACGAAACGCCGCATGTCCACGTTCAGGATCAGCCCGATGGCGATGAAGAACATCATCGTCGACGAGCCGCCGTACGAGATCAGCGGCAGCGGGATGCCCGTCGTCGGCAGCACGCCGATCTGCATCGACACGTTGATCAGCACGTGAAAGATCACGAACGCGATGAGGCAGATGACCAGGAAGGTGCCACCCCTGTCGCGAGCATGTTTCGCGAACAGCAATGCCTGCACGATCAGATACAGATAGAGCCCGAGCACGATGATCACGCCGATGAACCCCCACTCCTCCCCGAGGACGGCGAAGATGAAGTCGGTATGCCGCGCCGGGAGAAACTCCAGCTTCGCCTGCGTTCCGTGCTTGAACCCCTTCCCGTGAATGCCGCCGGAGCCGATGGCGATCTTCGCCTGCGTGACCTGGTATCCCTTGCCGAGCGGATCGCGCTCCGGATTGAGGAACGTGATGAGGCGCTCGCGCTGATACGGCTTGAGGAAGAAGTAGTAGCCCACCGGCATCGCGATCGCGACGATGAGGATCATCGCGACCCAGATGCGCGCGCGGATACCGCCGAAGAACATCGTCACGGCGATGAGCGGAAAAAACGCGGCCGCGGTGCCGAAGTCGGGCTGGATGATGATCAGCGCCACCGGCAGCCCGACGATCCCCATCGCGATCATGAACGAGCGGAAGTCGAGATAGGCGCGGTCGTTCGAGTCGAAGAAGCGCGCCAGCATCAGCGCCGTGAAGATCTTCATGAACTCCGACGGCTGGAACTGAAAGCCGCCGATGTGGATCCACGACTTCACGTGCGCCGTCAGTTTTCCCCACAGCAGCAGATAGATCAGCAGCGCGATGCCGATGCCGTAGAGGATCGGCGCGATGTCGAACATCACGTGGTAGTCGACGATCAGGAACGCGAGGCAGAGGATCAGGCCGATGACGACCCAGAGGATCTGGCGCTGGAACGTGTGGAGATCGGGCTCGCTGTAGTACGTCGCGCTGTAGACGAGCAGGCAGCCGATCATCGCCAGCACGAGCGCCGTGCCGAAGAAGTTCCAGTCGAAGTTCGTGGACGGCTGGTCGCGAAAGATCATCGTTGCTGAGCCGGCAGCGGAAGCTCGCCCTCCTTGATCTGTTGCAGCGTTTCGGGATTGCTGAGGTCGATGTTGGCGTCGAGCACTTTGTCCTTGAAGCGCGCTTCGTAGAGCAGCTTCGCGAGCGGCGCCGCGTCGGTACCGCCGTGGCCGCCGTGCTCGATGAAGACGACGACGACCATCTGCGGATTGTTCAGCGGCGCGAACGACGCGAACCACGCGTGGTCGCGATACTTGAACGGCAGTCCTTCCGCGCGCACCCATCCGTGCTGCGCGATGACCTGCACCGTTCCGGTCTTCCCGGAGATGTCGAGGCCGGCCACGCGCGCGTTGCCGCCCGTGCCGCCCTCCTCGTTGACGACTTTCCAGAGACCCTCGCGCACGGCCTGCAGCGCGGGCGTCGAGAGCTTCACTTCATGAATCACGTTGCTCGGTACGCGGAAGCGTTTGTACGAGCCGTCGGGCTGCACCCGATCGACCCAGCGCACGACGTGCGGCTGGAACACCTTGCCGCCGTTCGCGAC
>Ga0134123_10000644_pt1 | contig 23008 bp, 20 predicted proteins | sample KB303_FD_96460 | JGI IMG/M metagenome (GOLD analysis project Ga0134123, IMG submission 96460) | Terrestrial soil microbial communities without Nitrogen fertilizer from Kellogg Biological Station, Michigan, USA - KB3-0-3 | ecosystem: Environmental > Terrestrial > Soil > Unclassified ...
AGGAAATAATGAAACCTGTTTGGCCTGTATGGTAAACTCTCCCGTATTCTTATTTGTATAATCATTGAAATAAATGAAATAGGGATTATAACGATTGTACACATTGAATATTGAAAAATTCCAGCTGGATTCAAATTTCTTTTTCTTCTTGCCTTTTAAAGTTGCAGAAACATCCAGGCGATGGTAAGCTGACTGCCGGAATGAATTTCGTGCTCCTGATTCATTATACAACCCGCCATAATTTGCCGGATTGATGGATGACTGGCTGTTGAATTGATTCGGATCGGTGGGTCCTAACAAAAAGAAACGGCTTTCAGAAAGTGTAAGCGCATTTCCTGTAGCATATATCCAGGTAGCGCCCAGTGTCCATCTTGGTGAAATGTCGTACGTGAAAACAATGGAAACATCATGCCTGCGATCATACTTTGCGGGAAAAGTCATTCCTTTATTAAGGTCAGGGAAATTTCTTTTTGTCCATGCAATGGTATAGCCGATCCATCCTGTAAATTTTCCTTCGGCTTTTTTGAGAAAAAATTCTGCGCCATATGACCAGCCTTTTCCGAATACGAAACTGTTATCAGTATTGTTCCTGATATCCTGGTCGGGCTGGTGTCCTTCGCTGTATTCAATCTGGTTTTTCATTTCCTTGTAATACACTTCAATCGAAGTTTCATACACGTTGTCTTTAAAATTTTTAAAATAACCGAAAGCGTATTGCGTTCCAAACTGTGGTTTGACGCGGTCAGAGCTCGGCACCCACACATCTGTCGGCAGCGAAACAGAACCGATTGATGCAAGATGGATGTATTGATAATTTTGTGTGTATGCTGCTTTCAGTGATGAGTGAAGTCCGAGAGAAAATTTCATGGAAATACGCGGCTCGAGGTGATTGTAGAACGCAACTTTTTCTCCTTTCCTAAATGTAACAGTATCAACCACATCTCTTTGCAGGTCATCAAGAATATACCGGTTAAAGGGGCCTACCTGCTCAAACATGGAATAGCGCAATCCGTAGTTAACAGAAAATTTATCCGAAAGGTCAAAATCATCATTAATATAGGCGGCAGCGTCATGTGCATAAAACTTTACCGCCTGTCCTAAATCGAAAACTACATCCTGCGACCGGGCGCTTGCATTGGTAGGAGTGAAAATGTGATAGGTATAATTCGCTCCGAATTTAACATGATGACGGATGGATGGAAAATAATCAAAATCAATTTTGACATTGTAATCTTTTATCCCCGAAAAAATTTTAAATTCAAATTCCTGCTGGTTAGCCCCGAATGAAAAATTATAGTCCGTATAAATGAGTGAAGTATTCAGGAACATTTTATCACTGAACAGATGGTTCCAGCGAAGCGAACCTGTTGCATTTCCCCAGGGAATGTCCACCTTAAACCCCGCTTCTGTATTGCTGAAATTGAAAACGTCCCGGCCGAAATAACCGCTGGCGAATATGCGGTCTTTGTCAGAGAGGCGGTAATTAATTTTTGCATTGAGGTCATAAAAATAATAGCTGTTGCCTTCCGCCTGCGAACCTTTTTTTATGAAGGGCGGGCGGAGAAATAAATCAATAAAAGTCCTGCGCGCTGAAACAATGAAGGAGCTTGTATCTTTTTTGAGCGGCCCTTCAATAGTTAAACGCGAGGCAACATAGCCGATACCGCCATTGACGTGCAGTTTTTTACTGTTGCCTTCTTTCATGCTGATATCCACAACGGATGCAAGCCGTCCTCCGTAATTTGCCGGCATACCGCCTTTGATCAATGAAATATTTTTTACGGCATCTGCATTGAAAACAGAAAAGAATCCAAAGAGGTGCGCGGGATTATAAACAACAGCCTCGTCCAATAAAATCAAATTCTGATCGGGGCCTCCGCCACGGACATAAAATCCCGAGTTCCCTTCCCCTGCTGCCTGCACACCCGGTAAAAGCTGGATGGCTTTCAGGAGATCCACTTCACCGAGAAAAGTAGGCAACGATTTTATCTTCTCGACATCCAGCTCAATTTTTCCCATTTGGGCATTCTGTACATTTTTATCTTTTTTTTCCCCGGTGATCTCCACTTCTTTTGTTTCAATTGCCGTGCTCACCATTTCTGCATTGATGTGCAGATCCTTATTTAACGCGATCGAAACATTTTTTTCGCGGTAACCTATGTATGAAAAAACAAGCGTATAATTCCCTTCAGCAAGTGTGATGGAGTAAAAGCCGTATTGATTGGTTTGCTCTCCTTTAAGGAGCTCTTTGATATAAACGTTGGTCCCGATAAGGAATTCACCGGTTGTGGAATCCTTTACGTAACCGCTTATGGTGTATTTATTCTGGGAAAAACCTGTGATACATAAGAATATAAATATGCAGCACTGAAAAATAATTTTTGATTTCATAAAAACGGGAGAAACGGATGCAAAACTATTGAAGTGAAAGGGAAAAGAAAAGGAGGGAAGGTTTAAAGTTCAGAAAACCTTCAGGCAATTTAGTTCAAAGTTCGGGGTTTAAGGTTCAAAGTTCAAGATTCTTCGCTTTAATTTATTGTTAACGGAGTCTTATTTATATTCTTTACCTTAAACCTTAACCTTCAACCATGAACATTTTTTTTACATTTGCGCCCTTGTCGAAGGGTGGAGCTCACCACGACATGCAGGAAAGATTGTGATAAGCAACAATCTGGCATCCCGGACAGCACAAATAAGTTTCGTGAAAGAAAATTTGTTCGGGGCGTAGCGCAGCCCGGTAGCGCACTTGCATGGGGTGCAAGTGGTCGCTGGTTCGAATCCAGTCGCCCCGACAGAGTGAAAGCCCCGCATTTTGCGGGGTTTCATTTTTTGGTGAGCGACTAGTAAGGGACATAAAATTGATAGGCTATCTAAATTAGTAATTATTTTCTGTGAGGATAAGCATAGGTAAATATCTAATTCTGCTCCGCTGGTAACAGGAAAACCCGATCTTGCTTCATTCAAAATTCTATCGAATGCTAAAGGAACATCATTCCTGCTCCATCCACCCGCCCTCAGGCTGTAATAAAAAGTTTTTAATTGCCTGCGCAGTTCATGCACCTTCTCCGGCTTCAATTCCTGCATTAACATCTCCTTAATTTTTTCTTCCTCGTTTTTAAAATAGCTGTCTGCCACTTTATGTTTTACTGCTGCAATAACTTCAGTCACAGCAGCAAGATTTTTTTTAACCCCGCTGATTATTTTTTTTGTAATTTGCTTATTGAATTTCTCTTTCGTCTCCCGCAGCTCCTTTTGCAATTGCGCTGCAAACCCGTTTTTCGTTAATGATATTTTATACTTTTCAAACAATGCTTTTTTCACCTGCACATCTCTTACATCTCCCGCACTTTTGAAAATGATCTCAAGCGGTTCAAAGGTCTTTGTTCTTTTAAAGCTTTTAACACAATGATTTAAAATATCTAAAACAGCATTTATCTTTTTTATTTCCGTGCGCAGCCTGTGAAAAGTTTCCGGCTTATAGTTTTTCGGGTTCAGTTTTAAAAAATAATCTATCGTGGTTATACGTTTGGCAAAATATTTTTTTACAGCCTTTTTATATTTCATAATACAAAGGCCATTCCGCTCACACGCTTAATCATCATCATCATCATCATCGTCATTATTTTCATATTCTTCTTCGTCTGCCGCATCGTCATCAAATTGCTCTTCACCATGTCGTCTCCTCGTTTCTATATTCAGGGCTGAAAGTAAGGCTGCTTTCTGCAAATCTGAATCGTTTTCCTCATTGTCTTCCTGATCAGCTTCTTTTTGGCGGGAAATCCCGTGAGAGCTTTCTTCTTTGCCTGTATCCCGGGAGCCTTGCCCGGGCTTTGCTTCATTTTGATTTTTCCTGTTTGCCATTTGTTTAAGCTTTTAGTACGGCTTTTTCTATTTGATTAATATCAAATTTAAAAAAAATATATTTTAATTTATAGTTTAATTTAAAACTTAACATTAAAATAATAACAGGGTAATGGTTATTAAATATTTTTTTCCCTAACAAAAAAGAAAAGGTGAAAAGAATTAAAAAAAAAGGCCGGTATTTTATTTTTTTGTGAATCGGGAAAGGAAAATTACTTGCGCTTAGATGAAACAACCGGGTTCCTGAAAAGGTGGCTCGGTTGAGATATAAAGAGCAGCCTTGTTTTGTTACCTTGCTTTGAGGTTTCAAAAATGATTTGGTTAGGGAAGAAAATTTTGGGCGGGAAAAATTCTTCTTTGAGCGACTTTTCAAAAAACCTTCTTGCCTTTACCCGTTGTTATCAGGCTCAATAAACTTTGTTGTATAAGTTGCCCCCAGGCATTTGAGCAGTCTTTGTAACACTCAATTTTTGGAACTAAACCCTGGTGAGTGAATCGGAGCTGCGTCTTATTATTAATTTCAGAGATTTCAAAAATAATTTTTGTTCCTGTCCATTCGCTTTTGTCTTTAGTAAAATTCAGTTTGCTGTCCGTAACAAGCCATACTACTTTTTTGTTTGGGATAACCTCAATTAGTTTTTGTTTTGAAAAATGAATATCCTCCATACGATAGATAAACTCATCATTGAGTTTGTCTGTGCTGCCTTCAATTTCTCCCTGCCACCAGCCACGAACATTATTTACGCCATTGAAAACTTCTTCCGGAGTTTGATTTACAAAAAAAGTAGTTGTAAAATTTGCCGTTAATCTTTTTTCGTCTTCCGTTTGTGGTTTGTCTTTGGCATTTGGTTGTCCTTTACCTGTAGTTATCAGGCTGCGCAAACTTTTTTGAATGTAAGTGCTCCATGCGTTTTGACAAATATCATAACACTCATATTCGGGAACTAAACCCTCTTGTGTGAATTGCAATTGTGTTTTATTATCCTTTGCAGTTATTTCAAAAATAATTGTATTGCCTTTCCATTCACTTTTATCTTTAGTAAAACTAAAATAGTTGTCCATCACCTGCCAAACTACTTTTTTGTTTGGGATGAATTCAACTATTTTCATTTTGCAGCGATGAACATCCTGGTAATGATAGTTCCACTCAGAGTTGAGTTTGTCCGTGCTGCCTTCAATTTCTTCGCTCCACCATCCGCGTACGTTGTTAATGGCATCGAATACTTCTTTTGGAGATTGGTCAACCAAAATGGTTGTTGTAAAATTTGTTGTTGTCATCTGATTTATTTTTTCTATTTGTTGATTGTTGTAATTGCGGGAAATAAGAGAAAGAAATGTGATTAGAAAACAGAGGTTTAATGTCATTACGGTTTTTGTTTTAGTAATACCAATTGCCCGGTGTGATAATTCAAATGAGTTGTTCTTGTCAGGATGATGTTTAATTTATTGCGATGTGGCTCTTTGATGAAATCTTCAGCAGAAACTGCAGTATGCTTTTCAAACCAGTCCCCGGGTTTTAAGCTTTCAAATTTTTGCCTTAACACTTCGCATTGTTTCATCCAGCGTGCTCTCAATTCCGCTGCAGAAGGAATTTCGGCAACTGATTTATCGGGTGACTCAATAAAGAGCTTATGCAGCTCGGGATATAATTTATCGCCCATATCTAAGAGTATCAACATATCATCATGCACTGCAATGAGGTGTCCCAATAAATATATTCCCCTGTTTTTACCCGGTGCAATTTCTTTTTGCAGCTGGTCATCTGGAATAGAATTAAGGGCAGCTTCAAAGTTTTTGATGCTTGCATACCACCTGTCAAATATCATTTTAACTATTGTTTGATTTGAATTCATTTTTTTTGATTTTTAATCTGTATAAATTTTACGTTGCAAATGTATTGTCTAAATATGACCTGTGTGAGGTGCGATATAGACAATATGACGGGTTGATTTGGACATGGCAATATCTTATCTTTGCGGAAAAAAATAAATGAAGCATCTAACTATAGTAGTCCCGAATGGTGAGGGCAATAACCTGAGCAGCATCGTAGGCGCTTACAAAATATTTACAAGAGCCAACGAGTATTGGAAAAAGGTGGGGAAAAATGAATTGTTCTCCATCCAATTAGCAGGTGTTTCAAAAAAAGTGGAATTCTATGAGGGCTTGTTTACTGTGAAGCCGCACACAAATATTTCAGCGATAACAAAAACTAATCTAATTATTATTCCGTCATTGAATCATAATTATCAAAAAACTGTGAAGCAAAACAAATTGCTGATTGATTGGATTAAACATCAATATAAACATGGCGCTGAAGTTGCCAGTATATGCACCGGTGCGTTTTTGCTTGCATCATCAGGATTGCTGGATGGTAAAAGCTGCTCCACGCATTGGGCTGCTGCAGATAACTTCAGACTCATGTTTCCTGAAGTGAATTTACAAACTGACCAATTGATTACTGATGAAAACGGAATTTATACGAATGGCGGTGCGTATTCTTTCCTGAACCTGATGATTTATCTCGTAGAGAAATATTATGACAGACAAACAGCCATTTTTTGTTCCAAAGTTTTCCAGGTTGAGATGGACAGAAACAGTCAATCTGAGTTTTCCATTTTTACAGGACAAAAATTGCACGGGGATGAAGTGGTGAAAAAAGCACAGGCATACATCGAAAGCAAACTGGATGAAAAAATTTCGATTGAACATTTGGCTTTCAAACTCTCTGTCGGCAGGCGAAACTTTGACAGGAGGTTTATCAAAGCAACCGGGAATACTCCAGTTGAATATTCGCAACGGGTGAAAATTGAATCAGCAAAAAAAGCATTTGAAAACAGCCGCAAAACAATTAATGAAGTAATGTATGAGGTGGGTTATTCTGATGTGAAAGCATTTCGTGAAGTGTTCAGGAAAATTACGGGAATATCACCGTTGGAATACAGGAACAAATACAATAAGGAGGCGGTGGTTTGATAAAGCCGCGAAACGGTTTTTTTGTTTTTATTTTTGGTTTTGTACCCGTCAGATTCTCCGTTTTCGGGACTCTGCCGCAAGGATTTACGAAAGCGGCTCCGGTTTTGGTACCTCTGTAGGATAAGATTTATCTTCCGGCAACGGATTAAATTCTTTGTTATCGGCTGGCTGCAGTATGACGCACTCTGTTTCCACCTTCTTTCTTTTTCTACATTTGTTAAAAATGAAAAGTTATGGAATTCAAAGAAGTATTATCGTCAGTTGACTTGCCTGAAGGCAGCCAGAAAATTGTTTCTGTCGGTGCGCAGAAAGTAGCATTGTTTCATTACGATGGAGTGATTTCAGCAATTGGAAATTCCTGCCTGCATAAAGCGGGTCCGCTGGGGCAGGGGGTTGTTTCAAAAAAATATGACGGCATGTATGTGATGTGTCCGTGGCACGGATATGAATATAATATCCGCACCGGTTCGGGAATTCCCGGCTATGAAGACCAGCAAAGCGTATATGAAGTAAAAACAGAAAACGGCAAAATTTTTATCAGTGAAAAACCTGTTGTAAAAGCGAAAGCTCCCAAGCATACGGATAACCCACTGGAAGACCTGGAAAAATTAAAATATGAAACAACGGGTGATTCGCTCAATGTGCTTGGTATCTCAACTACCAATATGAACGATGATATCGCGCGTCCTTCCACCTCTGAGCAAGCTTTGATAAAATCGCTTGCTTATGCAAAAGAAAAATTTAATGCTGATGCACGGTTGATAAAATTACGCAGCCTGGAGTTCCGCCACTGCGAAGGATATTATTCACGTCACCAGAATGCCTGCACGTGGCCCTGTTCCATTTCGGAAATGAATCCCGATGACGGCATGAACGAAGTGTACCGTAAAATGATTTTGTGGGCTGATGTGATGATAGTGGCAACGCCTATCCGCTGGGGAAATGCTTCTTCACTTTATTTTAAAATGGCTGAGCGGCTGAATTGCGTGCAAAACCAGATTACTTTGAAAGACCGGGTGCTGATAAAAAATAAAGTGGCAGGGTTTATTATTACTGGCGGGCAGGATAACGTTCAACAGGTGGCAGCGCAGCTGATGGTGTTTTTTACTGACCTGGGATTTAATTTTCCTCCATTCAGCTTTGTTGGCTGGAGCAGGGGATGGACGGCAGAAGATATGGAAAATAACACGAGGCAGTTTGCAAAATCAAAATACATTGACCGTTCTGTTAAAGAACTGATCGAAAATTCAGTTTGCCTATCTCGCCAATTGAAGAAAAATCCTGTTCACGATATGATAGCCCCACTGCCAAAGATTGAGGATGCAGCCGGAATGATGAAAGCGGATGAAAACTAAAACCTGCAAAAACCGAGGGCGGAAAAAGTTTCAAAAGCAGGAGAAATATTTAAGATACTTTTATTATTCAAAGGTACTACCCAATCCATAAACCTTTATCTCCTCATCCACTCCTTTCGCATGTATTACCTGCGGTGGAAATCCGGGCACAAATCCGGGCAAAAGCCTGGTAACTTTTTCTGAAATTAAAAAATTATTATTCAGCTTGCGTGTGGCAGATTGTATCCTTGAGGCAACGTTTACAGGATAGCCCATTACAGTAAGGCGATTTTTTTTGTCAACGGTAAGGTTACCGATTATTACTTTTCCTGCGTGCAGCCCGATGCCAATTTCAAGGGAGCAGGAGAAATAAACAGCGAGGTAATTCTTGTTGAGTTCTTTTACATCATGTAAAATATTTTCAGATGCTGCAACTGCACCATGGGCTGCTTCCTGCAGGGTTCCGCTTATTCCAAAAACAGCATACAAACCATCCCCGGCAGTGTCGATGATTTTACCGCCATGCTTATCAATATTAAATTGAAAAATAAAAAACATTTTTTTCAACACATGGATCACATCAAAAGGAAGATGAGAACCGGAAAAAGGTGTAAAATTCCTGATATCGAGGAACATGAGCACAAGCGCTTTTTCCCTGCCCACATGGTCGTCATGTTGTCCAACGCATAATTTAATATCCGATTTATCACGGATGATCCTGCGAACTTTTACAGGACCTCCGTTCACAGTCGTTTGACAGGCAAGCCTTATTTCATCAGGCATGTGCAATCTTTTACCTAATGCAATTTCTTTTTCATTTCGTTCGCAAAGATGCTCGCTTCCCTCAACTACAAGAATTCTGCAGGTGCTGCACCTGGCATTGCCGCCACACTCATGGTAATGCGGAATTCCTGATTCCAGCGATGCGGATAAAATACTCTGACCATCCTGGATAGTAATTTCTTTTTCTTTCAAAAAATCAACTTGGAAAACCTGCTTTGGCATTGTTGTTTCAAATGCTTCCATTTATTTCTACTGGTGATATTGTTTATCAATGAGTGTTTTGTATTCAGGATGCAGCTTAATATATTTTGCAATGACAGGGCAATAAACCATGAGCTTTAATTTTTGTTCTTTAACATATTCCAAAGCAAACTTTGCTAATGCCGATGCAATGCCTTTATTCCTGTCAGCTTCAGGAACAACCGTATGCATCAATGCTATATCACCTTTATAAAAACGATATTCAACATAAGCGAACTCTCCGTTTATTTCAGTTTCAAAGCGGTTGAGTTTTGTGTTATTAATGATTGAAATTTGCAACGGTAGTTTTTAAATTGCTTTATTTCTGAGAACTTTTATTTTCATCTTCGTTATTAAAATAATAACTCAATGCACCACTCGGACATTTCTTTACCTGTTCAATAATTTTTTCTGAAGAAGCCCCATTCGGTTCAATCCATTTTTTAACTCGCGGATTAAAAACTTCGGGCAATTGTGTAAAACATCTGGCGGAATGCTGGCAGAATTCAGGTTTCCATACAACAGTAATTTCATCATTAGGATATTTAATTTTCTTTTCTGTTTGTCCGTCTTTGAAAAGAAAAGACCGCACTTTAATTTCACCCTCTAAAATTTTTGAAATCGGGCAGTGGCTTGCAATTTCATGCAACCGGGTTTTTTGTTCTTCTTCAAGAGGACTGAGAAAAACAATATCACGGTCAATGATGGTAGTTATCTTTTCATCTTTTGTTTCCTGGTACATATTTACATTGACAGCAATTTCCGGAACGTTCCATCCTTTGCGGTCAATATACATGCGCATGGTAATTAACGTACAGGATGCAAGTGATGAAAGCAAAAGTGTGTAGGGGTCGGGACCACTATCTTTTCCTCCTGATGTTTCGGGCTCATCAGCAATAAATTTTCCGTTGCGCCATTCAATGGTGCACTGATACTTCTCATTGCCAATAGTTCCATGAACAGGTTTTTCAAATTTGTATTCCATTGGTTGTACAATGATTTTTCTTTGAAGATGTTTTTTCTAATAAGTTATTCTTTGGCTTTCGGGAGTTCTTTTTATGTGTTTCATTTTACCTGCTTTGTATTTCTGATAAAGTCTTTGTATATCTTCATCATTGTCAGCAATGAATGGCCCATAAGAAACTATTTCTTCTCCAAGCGGCTTTGCAGCATACAAAACCAAACGAACACCTTCTTCTCCCGCTTTCAAAATTAAATCGCTTTGAGAATCATCATCAAAATGATTGAGCCAGCCAACCTGGTCTTTAGTCAAAAGTTTTTTATCTTCTCCTACTTCAACAGTGCCATTAATTGCTACTAAAAAAGTATTGAAGTTGGTTGGGATTTTAAGTGTAGTTGCTGCTCCGGAATTCATTGTGATTTCTGCAAGAATGAGAGGAACATAATTTTGAATGGGAGAACTTAATCCATCCAGTGAACCGCTATACATTCTAAGGTTTATTCCGTTTTGTTCTGATACGGGCGTATGTTCTGACGGTAAGATTTGCAGTCGTGGTGTTGTCCAGCGATTTTTTTTCGGAAGATTTAACCACAACTGAAATAACCTAGCCCTGGTTGGTTGATCTATAGTTTCAGTGTGAACAATTCCACTTCCTGCTGTCATAATCTGAAAGTCACCTTTTTTCATTGACTCTAACATCTCAGTAATTTTCCCGTCAACTAAAAGCGAGACAGTTTCAAAACCCGCATGAGGATGCGGTCCCCCTGCCGGACTATTGTCCTTTTTATCAAGCATATCATCCATGAGTGCAATAAAAGGGTCGGTCTCGGAGAAGTTTCCCATCAGAAGAGGGCGGGCTGTATGCCCTTGTCCCAGGAAACCGCGTTCCTCCCGGGGAGTATAAATTTTTATTAGTTTTCTTTTTGTATTCATTGTACTGCTTGCATTTTATTTATTTTTTAATTTGTGTAAAACAAAATTAAGGTTTTCTTTATTCCTTCATTTTATTATCGGCAGATACTTTTCACGATTCTCTATTATTACCCAAATTTCTATTCCCAATAGTACAAGTACTATGGGCAGTGCCGATGGGGAATAAATGATGTTAGTTAAAAGCACTCCTACGAGAATTGGAAAAATAATTATTGCACCAAGCGCCCTGAATTTATTGGTGATGAAAAGCACACCTCCTGTAATTTCGGCAACTGCAATAAGAGGCATAAGCCAGCTTATTGACATAAACGCGCCCATTAACTTCATCATACTTTCGGGCATATCTTTAGGCATAGGCAGGTAGTTAAAAAATTTATTCAGTCCTGAGTTGATAAACATCAACCCAAACAGAATGCTTGCAACTAATATTATTTTCTTTTTCATGATATTTTTTGTTTTTGTTTGATTTATTTTTTAATTGTTTTATTACCGATGCAAAATTGCATCAGCAGAGAGGCGAGAAACGATGATGTTTGATAGAAAAAAATGTTGACAAATGTCAACGAAACAGGAAGAAGAAATTAACAGGTAAAAGTTTTACTTTTAACAGACACAAGAACCCTAGCGAAGTTTAAACCTCCGAGCTTTTATGACAAGCTGGTAAAAGATCAGGTGGAAGATTATGCACAAAGAAAAAATGTGAAAGGGGAAGAGGTGGAAAGATGACTGGGAAGGGTGCTTGCGTATTAAAAAAATATAGAACCTTAAAAACAGGTTATATTTGGAGAAAATAATCACCTGCATTTGCACTTGCCTATTTCATTCATAAACAATTTAACTATGCAAATTGCTTTTACTTTTGTTTTTATTTTATCCTTTATTAATTCCAGTGCCCAAAAAAAAGATTTCCAGTTTAACCAGTTTACCGTAAAAGACGGTTTATCGTACCGTCTTGTAAATACCATCTGCCAGGATAAAGAAGGTTTTTTGTGGATTGGCACTTATGATGGATTAAATCGTTTTGATGGAAAAAATTTTAAAGTTTTCAGGTACAACCGGAGAAATCCTCATTCACTTCCGAATAATATTGTGCATGCTCTTTGTATAGACAAGGAAGATAACATCTGGGGGTTTGCCCGTGACGGAGTTGTGTTCAGGTACAGCAAAATCACCGATTCATTTGACAATTATCCTTTGATTGATGACTCAACGCACACGCAGCTTTCGTATGGTGAAGGCACTATTTTATGCGACAGGCAGGGAGTGATCTGGGTGGGAGTAGTTGGAGGATTATTTGAATTCATACCCGAAAAAAATTATTTCAAACAGTACAGGAGTTATGCAAATGATCCTACAACGCCTCCTTCTAACTCGATAAGGAATCATGCCATGGTAGAAGATAAAACGAAGCAGGGACTTTGGATAGGGTCAACCATTGGAGGTGGCTTGTATTATTTTGACACGAAAACAAAAATTGCGTACAGCAGAAAAAATAACCCGGATCATTTGCCGGTTTTCGATAATCACCGCATTTTCCCAGTTTGTCTTACTAACAACAATAAATTAGTCTACGGAGATAATACAGCTTTTGAATTGTGTTTTTATGACATTGCCAAAAACGAAATAGTCCGCACAAAAAAAATAGTACAGGAGAACAGTGATCATCTCAATTCAGAAACAGCCACCATTTTCTGCGACTCAAAAAATAATTTGTGGATTACAACCTGGACCAGTCATTTTTGGCGGATGGATGGCGCCACCGGGGAAATCAATGAGATAGTGCACGATGAGAAAAACCCCAAGTCTGTCAATTCAAACCATTGCGGGGCTATTTTTGAAGATAAAGAAGGAACGCTTTGGTTTGGCGGTACCAAGGGTATTTCTTATTTCAACCCGCAAAAAGACTTCTACACTTTTTTTCGTCCTGATTTGAAATTTCCTCTTTTAGGATTGCACTCGAATATCCATGTTTTTTTTGAAGACGAAAATGATTTGCTGTGGTTTGGAACAAAAGGTGCAGGGCTTTTCAGTTATGATTTTAAAAGCGACACCTACAACAATTATTCTTTCGAAAAAAATTCAGGGAGTTTATTTGATTTCAGCAATACGGTAACCAGCATAGTAAAAGTTGAAAATAATCTTTGGCTCGGAACAAAAACCGGCATCCTGGTATTTAATCCCGGAACAAAGAAATTTTCAAAATTTATTCCGGCAGGCAACAAAAAAATGCTTGACAGCAGTTATGTGTTAAATATGACCAAACAAAATGACTCGATCATCTGGTTCAGTGATTATCCTTCCGGGTTGTCGCGTTTAAATATTAGAAACAATTCCCTGAAGCGATGGCCTGAAGTGATAATCGGAAATGAGAAAATAAGCATGTCCTATATCTATGCATTCAATCCGGATTCGGAAAATAATGTTTGGATTTCCCCTGAGTACGATGGATGGTTGAAATATAATACCACCGAAGATAATTTCAAACTATTTAAAGCTGATAGAAATGATACCAATGCACTACCTGCAATGCCTGTTTCAAAAGTTGTTATAGATAAACAAGGTTATTTTTGGGTTCTAACGTTAGGGCAGGGCCTTGCAAGATTTAACCCTAAGAACGGTGAAACAAAAACATGGAACTCCAGCGATGGTCTTGTTTATGATCCTTCAGGTGCGATGACTAAAGACAAGTATGGCAAACTGTGGATTACGGGCTACAATTTGCTTTCTGTTTTTGAACCGAGGACAAAACATTTTGAAAATTATTATCTCGAATTTGCGGAGAGTAATAATAATTATAATAATTCAATGCTTACTCTGCACAATGGGAAAATTGTAAGCAGCATGTTGGGTGCTTTTGTATTATTTGACCCTGAAAAACAACATAAAAAAATTCCAATTCAGAATATTCTTATCAGTAATTTCAGTGTTTTCGGGAAGTCAATTCCTTTTACCCAACATCACTCTGAATTATCTCTGAGCTATAAGGAAAATTTTTTTACGTTCGATTATTCTGTTGTAACCGGGGTAGAATATGATAAGATCGAATACAGCTACCTGCTTGAAGGATTTGATAAGGATTGGGTGATGGCGGGTAAGCGGCAATCAGCACCCTACACAAATGTACCGGGAGGAGACTATGTTTTTAAAGTAAAAGCAAGAAGCAGTGAAGGCCAATGGACAGAACCCAGGAACATGGCGCTCATTCACATTTCAAAAATATTTTACCAGACATGGTGGTTCAGGTTTCTTGTTGCCTTATGTATGTTTTTAATGATACGCATATATGTCCGATACAGGGCAAGCCAGCAAAAGAAAGCAGAAGCCGAACAGGCAATAGCATATTTTGCCAATTCAGAATATACCAACCACAACGCAGATGAAATTGTATGGGATCTTGCCCGCAACTGCATATCACGGCTTGGTTTTGTGGATTGCGTCATTTATTTAACAGATGAAGAACGAAACGTGCTGGTTCAAAAAGCGGCACTTGGTGATAAATCACAGGATGAAAAAACAATTCTGAACCCGATTGAAATTCCTGTCGGGAAAGGAATTGTCGGAAGTGCTGCCTCATCAGGCAAAACAGAATTGATTCAGGATACTTCAAAAGATTCAAGATATATTACGGATGATGCATCGCGGTTCAGCGAGCTTGCCGTGCCTATTATAAATGATGGAAAAGTAATTGGTGTGATTGATTCGGAACACCCGCGGAAAAATTTCTTTAAGGATGAACACAAACGTATTTTGGAAACTATTGCTTCCATCTGCTCGACAAAAATTGTAAATGCCCAGGCAGCTCAATTGCTGGAAGAGAATGAAAAAAAATTGCTTGAAGTGGACAAGCGGGTAGCTGAAGTACGCCTCATGGCTTTGCGCGCGCAGATGAACCCTCATTTTATTTTCAACTGCCTTAATGCAATAGATAATTATGTTTTGAAAAATGATGTCGAAGTGGCATCAAGGTATCTCAACAAGTTTGCCCGTCTCATCCGTTCCATTCTTTCGGTTTCTGATAAAAATTTTATTTCACTCCGTACAGAATTGGATTTGCTGAATAACTATGTTGAACTTGAAAACCTCCGTTTCGAAGAAAAATTTGCATTTCAATTAACATTGGATGATAACATAAATAGCGATGAAACGGATGTTCCTTCCATGCTCATCCAGCCTTTTGTTGAAAATGCAATTGTACACGGGCTGGTTCATAAAAAAGGAGAGAAGAATCTTTCTATTGCAATAAGTTTGGAAGATCATAGCCTGCAGTGCATAATTGAAGACAACGGTATCGGTCGGATGGAGGCGCAGCGAATTAAGAATTCCAAAACACAAACCCACGAATCAAAAGGGATGAAAGTTACCGAAGGCAGATTGGAATTACTGCAACAGCAGGTAAAAGAAAAAGGAACTGTTTCTATCTTTGATTTGAAAGATGATAAAGGTAATCCATCAGGAACGAGAGTTGAAATATTAATTCCAATTGAGGATACCTGACTTCAGAACTTAAACCTTGCATGCTACGAACCCTTATAATTGATGACGAACCGGCAGCCCGCGAAAAGCTGCAAATGCTGGTTGAAAAATATTGTAAAGATAAAATTGAAATAATTGCAGTTTGTAAAAGCCCTGAAGAAGGGATTGAAGCCATCGCTAAACATAATCCCGATTTAATTTTTCTCGATGTCGAAATGCCAAGCATGACCGGGTTTGATATGCTGCGCAAGCTTGGTAAAATAAATTTTGAAATTATTTTTACAACGGCTCACGACCATTATGCAATTAAAGCGATAAAATTTTCAGCGCTTGATTATTTACTAAAACCCATTGACCTGGAGCAATTGCAGGAAGCTGTCACAAGAGCAATTGAAAAAAAAGGAATTATCCATGCAGATAGAAGATACGAAAACTTTATCGGCAATCTTGAACCGAAAGAAAAACTATCAACACTCAGCGTTCCCACCGGTGATGGGTTTTTAATGCTTAAAATTTCTGACATCATCTGGTGTGCAGCTGCTAATTATTACACAGTATTCCATCTTCAGAATAAAACCGAAATCGTTGTTACCAAAACATTAAAGGACTTTGAAGAGCTTTTAAACGATTCAGGTTTTATACGCATCCATCACTCCCACATGATAAACATTGCTCACATGAAACGCTACATCAAAGGTGAAGGCGGACAAGTGGAAATGAGCAATGGAAAAACCCTGGATGTATCGCGCAGAAAAAAAGAAGAGCTGCTTTTGCGCACCCGTACTTAGTACTTCCCGCCACTTACTGAATTTTCCCGCCACTTACTGAATCAGGCTTTTAATCGCCTGGTAACGGGTATTTCTTTGCGTCATTAAATCAAAAAAATAAATCTGACAATCAAAAACATAATACAATGAAAAAAGAAAAAAATTATTCAGCAATAGGCCATCAAAACGGCTTAATGAACTTCAAACGGAACAAAAAGTATGAATGGATTTCAGACTTTCTCTTCGGAACGGGTCTCACAACAAGTGTCATTCTTTTTATTTCCCTTACACATTAATATTTAAACACTTAAATAACTAAACAATTAAAAACAAAAAAAACATGTTCAAAAAAATCAAAGCAGCATTCATTACTCTGGCAGTAATAGCAACATCAGCCATGGCACAATCGCCATCACAAATCAATTATCAGGGAGCAGCCCGCGATGGAGCCGGAGTTCCTATAGCAAATCAGCAAATCAGAATTCGTTTAAAAGTGCATGATGCAACGTCCAATGGAACGGTGCAATACAGCGAAGTGCGCAAACCCACCACTAATGCTAACGGACTATTCAACATTGTAATTGGAAACCCTGGTGCGTTAAGCACCACCGGTTCTTTTGCAGCTATTACATGGGGAAGCGGAAACAAATATTTGCAGGTTGAAATGGACCCGACTGGCGGAACGGCATATACCAACATGGGAACGCAGCAGTTAGTGAGCGTTCCTTATTCACAGTATGCAAACACGGCAGGCACCTTAAAAATTCCGTTTAATGCAACGGATTCTTTAGCAACAGTAATGTTCACTATCGAAAATAAAAACAGCACCGCAATATTAGCAACTTCAGGTGAGGGTTCCGGAGTTTCCGGTGTTTCACAAAATGGAGCTGGACTTTTTGGATATTCTTATTCGCCTGTTTCTGCAGCAATTTTTGGAGTTAATACTTCCGGAGGCCAAGGCGTCAGAGGTATTTCCCAGCTTAACCATGGAATTAGCGGAGAATCGCAATCAGCAAATTTTGCGGGAGTTTACGGATACAATAATTCTGGCGATGGGGTGTCTGCAATAAGTTATTCACCATCGCATTCAGGAGTTAAAGCCTACAATGGTGGCGGAGGAAATGCCATTGATGCAACAGCAACATCGGGGATGGGAGTATATGGATATTCAAATACTAACAGTGCTGTTTTTGGTGCAAACAATTCAACAAGTCAAAGTGCAGTGGGCGGTTATAATTATAATTCGGGAGCCGGTGTTACAGGCTATTCTCAAACCGGGATTGGTGTTGTCGGAAATAACGGAACTGCAGCCTGGCCTGCTATACAGGGAACTAACAATCTTGGTGTGGGGGTTAAAGGAGTATCAGCTTCGTCAGCAGCAGCCGTTGAAGGAATTAATTCGGGTACCGGTACAGGTGTTAAAGGAACTGGGACCAGTGGAAATGGGGTAAGCGGAAATGCGACTACAGGTATTGGCGTGTATGCTTTCAGCGACAATAACAGGGCAGTTTCAGCAAATACCAACTTAGGCACTGCTTTATATGGAAACAGCAGCTTCGGCTATGCTTTAGAAACGGTGGGAAAAATTAAGTTGGGCGGAACCGGAACAACACCGGCACAGGGAAAAGTATTAACGTGCGATGCAAATGGAAATGCAACTTGGGAGGGTGCGGTGGCATTTTCCACAACTTCACTTTCAAGCACATCTGTTCCCAGTGGCCTTGCCGGCACAGTAGTTCCGTTTTCTGGTGAAAATTATGACCTGGGAAGTAATTACAATCCTGCAACCAGGAAGTTCACAGCTCCGACAAATGGCATTTATCATTTTGATGTTCAAATTCATTGGGATTTTTTATATGATGATTTGAATAGCATATTAATTATAAAGTTAAATCGTGGCGGAAATATTTCGGATCTATACTCACAATATTTCCAGGTAACTTCAAATGGATTTTATGGAAACTCAATCAGCACAGATATCAAACTAAATGCGAATGATGAAGTGTATGTGGAAGTATCACAAACTTCCAATTCCACCCAAACTTTGTTTAGCTCAAGCGGATTTAATCATTTCAACGGAAGATTGGTTGTAAAACTTTAATCAATCAATCAATCAATAGAGAAACAATGAAAAAGATACTTCATACAATCATATTGCTTGTTGCAACTGCTTCACTGCTCAGTGCGCAAAGCATCGAAAGAAAAGTAATCGGCTCAGCCGGGAAAACGCTTACTGCCGGAAACATACAATTAGATTTCACAGCGGGTGAGTCTTTTGCTGAAACACTTGTTGCTGCTTCCAATAGCATCACGCAGGGATTTCATCAGCCTGCGCTCACGGTTACAAGGTTTGCAGATCCAAGAGACACATCCAGCATGTTACCTGCAGAGCGGTTAAATGAAAAATTAGCTTCGGGAATTGATCTCACCGTATATCCGAATCCTGCTGTTGATCATATCATCCTGAAATTAAACCATGCAATTGATGAATCGCTTTCTATAACTATTACTAACATGGAGGGACAATTAGTAAAACAGGAAATCATGCAGCAGCAAACTATGCAGATTGATTTCTCCAGTCTTGCAGCAGGAACCTATCTTATAATGGTAAAAAATGCAAAAGGCGATTTAAACAATACATACAAAGTGATAAAAACAAATTAGAAAAAATAAAATAAAATCTTTCATCAATAACAAATCAAAAAAAATAAACAAACAATTAAAAACGAAAAAACATGTTCAAAAAAATAAAAACACTTTTCATTGCTCTTGTTGTAACGTCAGCATCAGCATTGGCGCAATCGCCATCACAAATTAATTACCAGGGCGCAGCCCGCGATGGAGCCGGTGCTCCAATAGCGAATCAGCAAATCAGGGTTCGGTTAAAAGTACACGATGGAGCTTCGAATGGCACTGTGCAATACAGCGAAGTGCGCAAGCCCGCCACTAATGCCAATGGATTATTCAACATTGTAATTGGAAGTACGGGTGCATTGAGCACTACCGGTTCTTTTGCAGCTATCACATGGGGAAGCGGAAATAAATATTTGCAGGTTGAAATGGATCCGACTGGAGGTACCGCTTATATTAACATGGGAACACAGCAAATAGTAAGTGTACCTTATGCGCAGTATGCTAACACGGCAGGAGCAATAAAATTTCCGATGAGTGCTACAGACTCATTGTCCTCAACAATGTTTACGCTGACAAATAAAAATCAGAATGCAATTGATGTAAATTCAGTAAACGGCATTGCGGTGTATGGATGGTCAAATAATAATAATGCTGTTTTTGGTGCAAACAATTCAACAAGCCAAAGCGCAGTAAGCGGATTCAATTACAGTTCAGGAGCAGGTGTTACAGGGTACTCTCAAAACGGAATTGGTGTTGCAGGAAATAATGCATCAACAACCTGGGCTGCAGTACAGGGAGCAAATAACCTGGGTGTGGGGGTAGAAGGAAAATCAGCTTCATATTCAGGAGCAGGTGTATTCGGAACAAACACAGGAACAGGTCCGGGTGTTAAAGGCGAAGCTTACGGAAATGGCGGCACGGGAGTCGCAGGGTACTCAAACTTCGCAACAGGCATTGGGGTTTACGGAAGTTCAACATTAGGAACTGCTGTTAAAGGATATAGTCTTTACTCAACCGGAGTATCTGGCGTGAGCGGTAATTATACAGGTGTTAATGGAACATCCACTTCCGGAACAGGTGTTTACGGCACAAGCAGCAGTGGTACCGGTGTATACGCAAACAGCACAACCGGGCTTGCTCTTGATGTAAATGGTAAATTAAAAATCAGTGGTACCAGCCAGGCTCCGGCACAGGGCAAAGTGCTCACCTCTGATGCTAACGGTAACGCCACCTGGCAGGGGGCTATTGCTTTCAGTGAATCCGGTATCGCAACGGCAGGACTTACTATCCCGGATATTGGTTCCCACCTTGTTCAATATTATACTGAAAATTATGACCTCGGAAATAATTTCAACACTACAACTAATAGATTCATTGTGCCTGTTAACGGAATATATCACTTTGATGTTAAGTTGGGGTGGAGTTATCTTACGGATGATATGGGGTCATATTTATATCTGAAATTAAAAAGAGGCAATACTATTTACACTCTGGACGAGCATATACTTATGATTGATTTAAATGGTTGGGAATTCAATTCAATAAGCGGTGATTATATCCTGCAGCCCAATGACGAAATTTATGTAGAGATTCAACAGGGTTCCGGCTACGACCAATATTTGGACGGTCAATCGTCATTTAATCGTTTTAATGGCCGTTTGGTAGTAAAACTATAATTAAATAAAAGAAATCATGAATAAGAGAATCAACACAATCATATTGCTTCTTGCCGGTGCCATAACGATGAATGCGCAAAGCATCGAAAAAAATGTAATCGCCTCAGCCGGAAAAACACTAATTGCCGGAAACATTCAGTTGGATTACACCGTTGGAGAAACATTTGTGCAAACATTTACAACAGCAAATAACAGCCTCACACAGGGATTTCATCAGCCCGCACTCACTATAACACGGTTTGCTGATCCGGAAGACACAACAAATATATTGCCTGCAGAACGGTTAAATGAAAAATTAATTTCAGGGATTGATCTCACAGTGTATCCTAATCCTGCCGTTGATTTTATCAACATAAGATTAAACCATGCAATTGATGAATCGCTTGCGATAACAATTACAAACATGCAGGGACAATTAGTGAAACAGGAAATCATGCAGCAGCAAACTATGCAAATTGATTTCTCCGATCTTGTTGCAGGCACCTACCTTGTAATGGTGAAAAATGCAAAAGGCGATTTAAACAATACATACAAAGTGGTAAAAACAAACTAAAATTTAAATGGCACAGGCATTCACCGGGTGGCTTAAAATCACCCGGTGATTTTCAAATTACAATCAAATGTCAATCTCAAAAAAACAATCATCCCGGCTCAGGCAGGAAAGATTAAAAAAAATATCCTCTTTCATCCGGCAATATTCACTCGATCTTATTATCAGCCTTATCCTTGCAATTTTCTTTATGTTCTTTACCTCATTTGCAGCCTTTGAGTAAAATCTCCTGATTGAAAATTCCATACCTATTTCGAAAGAAAAAAGAAGGGCCTCTGAAAAAAACAAACATTGATTACATGCAATGGTCAGTCATTTTATTCTTGTGGGAATATTTGATTAAATAATTGGTGTATTAAAAGTATTATCTGCAATCATTTTGTCTTCATCGTAAAAAATATCACAGGCGGGAGATTCAAAAAAGGTTGTTAGATTTTTCCTAAATTACATTACATCAAAATTAGTCAATTCGGTTGTAATTGAAACAAAAATCCTTCCGCCTAAGGCGGGTTAAAAAAAGAAAAAAAGATTATTCACTCCTTTTTTTATTTTTAGAAGGTATTCATGAATTGTGTTAAGAAATTGTTATGAAGCCCTGGAAAGGTCTTCATTTCTTTTTTTTACGTTCTTTTATCGCATCATTTAATTATTAACACTCAAATTTGCAGGAAAATGAAATATTTTAAAATACTATTATTTCTTTTTCTCCTGCCTGGAGATAACGGCAACTGGGAGCTGAAAAAGAATGAAGATAATATTATGGTGTATACACGGAGGGTGATTACATCTGATTTCAAAGAATTAAAAAGCATAACTCATGTAAAATCTTCCCTCTCATCAATTGTACATATTCTTATTGACGTGAATCATTTTACGGATTGGATTTACAAATGTGTTACTGCAACGGTTGTCAAAAAGGTAAATGATAGAGAAGTGATTTCCTACCAGTTGTTTGATGCACCCTTTCCATTTGATGACCGTGATGTGGTGGCACAGTGTTTTGTGATACAGGATACCATAACTAAAATTGTTACCGTAAGATCAGTGCTGGCTGATGGATTAATCCCTGAAAAAGATGGTGTAGTAAGGATAAAGAATTTTCATACTAAATATATATTGACACCTGAAGCAAACGGATTTGTAAGAATAGACTATGAATTAGGTTCGGAGCCGGGAGGAGCTATACCCGCATGGCTTGCAAACCTTGTAATGGTAAACGGTCCATTCAGTACACAGCTGATGATGAATAATCTTTTACAAACTCCTGCAATCAAAAATACCAGGCTTCCTTTTATTGAAGAGCCCTGATAGTCTTTTTACAGGGTGGAATTTTGGTTTTGAAGAGAGGCGAACCGGCTTCGCATTACCCTGTTTAATTTATGAGTAATGGCACAGGGTTTCGCTCATGATGGCTTCAGAGCACGTTCTGCTACCTTTTGAAGCACATCTTTTTCGGCATCAAATTCTAACATAACAGCATCATGGCCGGGCCTGTAAAAAACTATAGTTCGCAGGTTATGGGGCCGGTTCGGATCATTGAATTCCTCATAATCGTATGAAATACCATCCAGGACTAACCTGCCTTTTATTCTATATAATTTCCCTGTTAATTCTTCCATGACATGCGCGTATCATTCTTTTTTCATTTTCTCATAAAGACCAATAAGTTCTCCCTGTGCAAGTATGTGCCTGTTCATTGCAGACTCCACCTCTTTTTTGGATGCGCCTTCTTTCACATCCAGCATTGCATCCAGCGCGTATGCCCTGAAATGATAATGATGTTTTCCTGCCGGAGGGCAGGGGCCGGTATATTTATTTTCACC
>Ga0134123_10000645_pt1 | contig 23005 bp, 38 predicted proteins | sample KB303_FD_96460 | JGI IMG/M metagenome (GOLD analysis project Ga0134123, IMG submission 96460) | Terrestrial soil microbial communities without Nitrogen fertilizer from Kellogg Biological Station, Michigan, USA - KB3-0-3 | ecosystem: Environmental > Terrestrial > Soil > Unclassified ...
CACCGACAGTGTCACTGACGTATATCTCAGTGATCCGCCTGTCACCGCAGGCTCTAACTTTGACTACGACGTTCTTCACACCGCCAACGCACGCTTCCAAGTTCGTGGCGTGAATGGTGGCGGGGCGTGTCTGTTCCCAACTCGTACCTCTGGCCTGCTTGGCGTGCTTTACTCTGAGATCGCGATCAGGGGCGGTGAAAAGGATGTGTCTGAGATTTCTAGCTCCGACGCATGGGTCGGTAACACGCTGCATGGTGCGGGCTCGCTTCCCGGCTTTGTTCGCTGGGACCCGTCTGGGCCGGTGCAGCTTCGCGCACCAGCTAGGTAAGCTTGCCGACTGACTTACCCCGATACAAAGAACCGCCACGCATACCCATAGGAGTTGGGTGTGCGTGGCTTTTTATTGCTAGCATTCTTTTTTGGGCGATAGTCGCTTGGTTCGTCATAGATTACCTGCGGGGGTAAGGGTTTGACAAGGATCGGGCTGCTTAGTTTTTTACTACCTTAGTTCTTAACTACCTTCATGGCATACAGCAGGAAGTCGTTCGCTTCCGCTATGCCCTCTTCGATGTTAATGTTGATAGCCTCCTGCAGGGCGCTGAGTATCTGTAGGTCGTCCAGCCCCATCTTCCTCATTTCTGATAATATCCGATCCGCTGAATATTGGACCCGCTCCGTTGGGCTTATAGTCTTTCGATTGAGTATCTGGTTCACTTATTAGCTCCTCTATGTTTATACCTTCGAGGTCTACTGAGCTTATTTCCAGCATATAGACAAGACCAGCTACAGCGTACGTCGTGCCACCCCCTATCTTGCCGTGCACTACCTTCATATCGTATTCTTTTTCCAGTGCCTTGGTCAGTGCATGACGTGATATGCCTTTGTCTTTGCACCATTCAGACAGAGCTGTGCTTTCGATACGAATGACTTTATCGTCAGCTCCAATGTGCACTTTGATTTCTTCCAGCTTAGACGCATCGTTGCGTATAAGAATACTATCTTTGACTGGCTTGCCACGTCCCTTATGGATGATATTCGTGACGAGCGTATGTCTCGCTCGTTGGGCTTGCAGAAAGTTACCAAGCACTGCACTAACATTATCTTCTTTACTAAGATCAACGGCTTGAGTTTCCAGTTCTTTACGCAGCTTACCCAGAGAGGTAATAAGAAACTCTTTAAGGCTTACTTCATTTATTTCAGTAAACCCTAACCGGTTAGCTACGCTGGCTCCTACGCAGATACATGCCATTAAGCTAGTCCAAAGCCTCTCCTCCTGCAGCGCGTTAACCTCTATATCTAACGCCTTCTGGAAACTTAATACTTCGTTTTCCAGTATTAAAAAATTACTACCAATATACTCGGCGTAAGCTTCGCCCACACGCCCGAAATTATCGTCCAGTTTTCCTACCATCCTAGCAGCGTCAGCCTTGGCGATCTGTCCCGGTGCACCATTAGCTGGTTCAACCTGCACTTCGAACAGCCTATATAAACCTGCAGGATCAGTCTGGGAGTTTCTGGAAGAGTACTCCATCAGGCTATAGTTAGAAGTACTGATCATAATAGTACTCCAAGTGCCAGCTTCCTTTTGCTTGGCAGCTTGGTTCATTCGGTTCTTCTCTTTGCCGTAAGTGTTTTGAAACAGTATGGCGTGAAATTTCCGCATGTCGTCTAGTCGTATATCATCCCAATAGATGGGAAGCGACTTGATCTCACCGGCAGTGCCCATTACTGAGTTGTCCGTGTCGTTTACGGCGTTCTTGGCACGCTGCGGATGCCCCCACACAGATAGCCCGATGTCCAATGCTGTAGACTTACCGATGCCAGATTTACCGACACAACTCATGGTAAGGCCACGCATATGGGTGAACCTCACCAAGGGTGCAGCAAACGACGCTGCCAGTATCATATCCAGCGCAGGGCGTTGCTGATCAGTGATAAGCTTCGCAGCATCGATCCACGGCTGGATGTCACCAGAAGGCGTGTATCTTCTGGCGATTACCTGATCTGGAGGCGGTGCGATACGCTTACCCGTAGGGGTAAACAGCTTACCAGCATATACAAAGCCTTCCAGTTTACCGTCACGGCTGTTCCACCCAAACGCCGCTGTATTCACTACAGCATCCTTGGTTTTCTTTAGTTCATCTATCCAGCTCAAGAGAAACTCTCCTACCGGTTTGACCTGATGTCCATGAAGAGTTATTCCCTGACGTGATAACTCCTTACGCATCTCCTGCACGTCAACTATCTCAAACGCCATAGATATTTGTCTAGCGTCGTTGGGCTTTACTTCCGCTGAAAAATGCAAACTCCACGGGTCTTGCTGCAGCCATCCATCGCCTATGGTCAGCTCGCATATGATGTTATACTTGGTGGTCCCGTCTTCCTGTACGATGGACTTCTGGATGAACCCCTGTGCATTGCGGGTATACCCTGAAGGTAAAACACTAACGGTTTTGATACCCCCATTTTTATTTTGGGGTGATAATATAGGGGGAAGTTTATTAGCTAGGGCAAAATTTAGTGGGGACTTGCCCTTACTGAAGTGTTTACAGCTCTCACATAACTTAGAGCCTGCACCGTAGAAAGCCCTGCACGAAGGCCAGCCAATGGACTTTTCGATGCGTTCGTTGAACTTACGATCAAACAGCGCATTTGTACTTTCTCTGGTGTACCCCGGATGTCTTTTACCCATCAAATGCGCAGCGCCTAGCCCTTCTTCGGTGAACGTAGACAGGAGCGTAGTAAGGTTCCACAACGGGTTAGTGTAGTCCTTACCTCCAGAGGTAAGCGCGTCCAGAACAAGCGGACACTCCGTCATCACGTCTTTAAACGGGAAGATCGTCTGCGGGTATGGCTCTATGCCTGCAGACAGCTCGTCTGTTTCTAGGGGAGTTTTACTTGGGAAATTAACTGGATCAGAGACAAATTTAGTTTTTGGAGCTATTACCTTGAAAGGTAACAGTATTTTCTCCAGCTCCTCTACGGGGTAGTTTATGTCTACTGCACCCCCCAATCTAACTAACTCATTGCGTTTAAAGTTAATTGTGTCGGGGACCCGTAGAACTCTGGCGCTGTCCGTCGTGCATCCAACGTCGCACTTTAAGCCTAGGCTCTTGGTGGCAGCTACAAGTGAGTGCGCGAGCGGGGACCACTCTGCAACAGTGAGATACCTGTCCATCGTCCAATAGACGTGATAGCCGCCTGTTGTGGCGACTATCACATTGGGCTTAGGTAGCTTGGTGTTGTAGATAAACCCGCTTAGCTCGTCACCCAGCTCTTGGTTGGAGCCATAGTCCTTCAGGTCTACGTCAAGAAACAACGCCTTGAGCAAGGTGCTGTTATTAGTGTTTCTGATTGGCCTGAGTATCTTACCTCTGGGGGTAGACTTGGCAGTAAGTTGCCGGCTCTGGCACGCGTAGATGTCACGCGTGCCAGCTTGTTTGGAGGCCCGCTCTATAGCTAGAAGCGCTTCGTCCACAGACCGGCAAGCTTGCCCCGACCACGGGTAGGGCTTGCCGGTCACATGGTCCTTAGGCTGGAACGACCAACATATGTCTATATATCCGGGGTCGTCTTCTCCCGTGGGCCACGGGAGAACTCTTGCCAAATAGGTTTGCTGAGCCACGGTCATGCGACCGGCCCCTCATACGTTTAGTGAAGTTTTGTATGAGTTAACGGGGGCCGGCAGGCAAAAGCTTAGCCATCATCTCGTCGAGGCCAGTCTCGAACGGATCAGTTGCTGGTTGTGGAGATGTAGGCGATTCTTCCGTCACCGGGACTGTACTTCCAAAACCTTGGCTCGGCTCCGTATTCGCAGTTATAGCACCACCAGCGACGGCCTCTAAGACTGTCTTCGTTGCCTGTATGGGCGGGTGGCTGGCTGTAGCGGGGGCCTTTACCACCGATGGCTCCTGCGAGACCCCACGGTCCTGCACCGCAGGTGGGGCAATAGTCGTGGACGCCTGCCCAGTCGAAGGCGTCTGGACTTGGTGCGGGATCGTCCATGATTGATCCTTAGTTACCTGTGCGGGTAAGGAGGGTTGTTCGAAAACTCTCTCCAACTCAGAAGCGTTGACCTTCGGAGCAGAAGTTAACTCAGCAGCCTCCGCAAGTATCCGCGCCACCGCAGGAGAATTTCTGAGTACCACGACTTGGTGCGCTTCGTCATCGGTAAGAGGACGAATTGCTGAGAACTGGAAACGGGGGTACGAGACTTCCGTGTCGAAGCTGATCCTCGTTCCGATAGCGTAGTGAGGGTATCCCAGTTGCTGCATTTTTTGACCATACTGGGCTAGCTCCTGCAGTGATGCAGCGGGAACTCTCAGTAACAACGGCCCGCCATAGATTTCGTTAGAGATGTCTTGAAGAGGGACCAGTGCAATACGCTTGCTGTCGGCGCACCGCTTGGTGGGCTTACCACTGACCTCTGAGATTTTGGAACCCCAGACGTTCTGTGGGCAGGAAGCACAAGTGGGAGACTGCTTGCTGACAGCAGAAGCACTAGGCACAATACCGTCAGTAGAAAAACAATCGGGGGCTGCATTTGCACCCTCAGTATACCCTGACGCGTAGAAGATTTTCGAGAGGTTTTTGGCAGAGGCGAGGAGCACCACTTCGATGCTGTTACGCGCACCGTCTCCATCTTGACGCAGGAGCTGCACCTCCTCGCCTCTGTACTTGATCGACCACACTTTACCTTTGTAGCCGATTACTCCGAACGACGCCTGCACACCTGCAGACAGGTCGTCTGTGACGGGACCGTTGCCGAAAACGCGCGAGATTTGGCCCGGTGCAAATGGAACTATTGATGTCATTTTAGTTGATCTCCTTTTTGGGTGGGTAGAGTAGTGGGTTTTACTTCAGACGCAAGTTTCGAGCTTACGCTTCTAACGTATCATTATGGTAACGTGTTGTCAACTCCTTTGGTCTGACTTATCCACTGTTTTCAGGGCGCGGATGGCGGCAGCGATCTCCTGAGCTAGCACATCCTGCGCCGAACTGTCTCCCAGATCGCGCGTCTCCGATACCTTCGCGGCCTCCTCCAGTGCGGCGGCACGGACGAGGGGAGCGCCGTGGCTGGCGGCGCGCATCCCGGCCTCAAACGATTTGTCGAGTTCGAGTTCGATCTCCTCAACTAGTTTGTCCATTGTGCGCTCGACCGCATCCAGCAGCATCCAGTCCCGGACGATGTAAGTTGCAACCTGTTTTGCGCGAGACCACATGGCGGGATCGATCATGGCTGCTCCTTGAGGGCGCGAATGGCTATGCCGACTTGATAGCTTCCACTCGGATGATCCATCGCTATCCGCGCCGCTTCCTCCAGTGCGGCGGAGCGGACATAGGCAAGATCGTGGTGCCACCTCTTTAGTACAGCCTCTTCGATCAGCGGCGTGACGGCGGCGATGAGGGCTTCAGCCATGTAGCTATAGTCATCAGCAATAATGTGCTCATGTGGAAAGTCCTGAAGCGCCTTCTCCGCAGCTTCGATGATGGCTGGATCGGTCATGGCTGCTCCTTCAGGTCACGGATGGCGGCGGCGATCTCTTTGGCGGTAATTCTCTCTGCAGTTCCAGGGGAAAGCGCGTCTCCTCTAGAGTCCGCCACCTGCGCTGCTTCCTCCATAGCTAGGGCGCGGATGCGGGCTAGGACTGCTTCGCCGCTGCCGGTTTTGCCGAACTTATCGTGGAGATATTTGATCTGAAGCTCAGCCTCCTTTAGTACAACCGCGTACTCCTCCAGCACTTGGGTACGGATCAGGGGGGTAACGGCGGCGAGAACAGCGTGGACTTTCTGCTCATCATCCTGATCCCAGCCATCTGTGTCATACAGCGCCAGTCTCGCAGCTTCGATGATAGGGTCGGTCATGCGTATACACCTAATCGGTAAAGCAGGGAGAATAGTATAAGAGCAATAGCCAGTCCTATCAGGACAATGGATAGAAGCAGTGGGGCATGGGTCATGGCTGCTCCTTGAGCGTGCGGATGGCGGCGGCGACATACATCCGCATCAGATAATCCTCCTCGTCCGCCTCTATGCGCTGTGCGGCCTCTTCCAGTGCGGCAGCTCGGATGAGGGGCCTAACAGCTTTGAGCATAATGCGAGCAAACTCTAGCGCGTTATCGTAGCTGTAAACGGCATGTGTCCCGTTTTGCAGCGCCCGTGCTGCAGCTTCGATGATGGCGGGATCGCTCATGCCCTTCGAACTCCGACCACGTGACTTACCGTGTAGTTAACACCCGGCGGCGCGTTGCCGTAGTATTTAACATATTCCGATACTGCTGTCTTATTGGCACGCTTATCGATCAGGTCCCAGTTCTCAGAGCCCACCACGTGGTCCCAGAACGCGCTAACGTCCTGTATGGTAGCAGATACCCTCTCCGACCTATAAACCGTCCCAGAGGCCGTCCTAGCGCTTTCCAGACCCGTTGTGTTCAGGTGGTTCAACAGGACAGACGCTAACTGCTCCAGAGCGTCCTTGTATGGCTTGATCGCTTCTTCGTGTTTCTTCTCCATGTCCCTGATCATATCCCTGATCTGGACATACTGGTCTACTCTAGCGTCAATTGATGCTGGAGTTGGCGTCACTTGATGCTGTGGCTTATTCATTGGGTGGGTTACCTTCAGAGGTTAGCAAGAACAAGTCTTTATGTTCTTTTTCGATTTCTTCTTTGTCTGTACGCGCCTTGTTATACATGTCACGAAAGTTAACGGCGGCGTACATGATGCCAACACATGCTTCGGCAACTCTACCTTGGTTGACATTCAAGATAGTTGCCACTTCGTGTTGATCGAGCTTCATCACATAGTGGAAGTATGCTGCCCTAATCACGTCTTCCGGTGTAAGGCTAGCTAGGCTTTGTCTCTTTGCCATTGGGTGGGTTACCTTCACGGGTAATTTTATCTGCACGAGCTGCAGAAGCGTTAAGTAGCTTGGCAATAAACCTTGCCTGTTCTGGTGTCAGTCCTGCAGGGCTGTTGGAAGTCTTATCGAGTATGATACTCCCATCAGCAGCGTCGAAGATCATTACTCCCTGTACTTCTTTTCCTTCCATCGTCGCCGTCTCCACACGTCGAGCGTCTGCGATGCCGTGTGACTCTCTTATCATGCTACCTCCGCTTTCTTTATTTCTGTTTCTTTAGCTGCTTTCTCTTCCATATCCTTCAGCCACGCCTCTCGGCTGATCCACTCCCTGTCACCGGCTGAGATCACACGTCCATCAGGGTACTGTACGTAGTGGCTCTGCACATGTATGCCGTCATTTACGCCCCAATCAGGAGTAACAGGCTGTGCCTCTACGCCAGCATAAGAGTCTACTATCCTCCACGCTATGATTGGATGCTCATCGACATAGGTTCCTTCTCCATCGAAGTACGGACATAAGAACAGGTATCCCACCTCTGCAGGTATGATAGTTATTACATCTGGTTTCTTTTCTTCCTTCATGGTCACCCCCATATTACAGCTACGGCTATTGTCCCCACGATTATCGCAAAGAACAACACCCAGATTGTGTAGGGAAACAGGTGCATTCTTACCTCCACAGGTTATCGACTATACGACGCAGTGTCATACGCAGTCCTATGATTGCGAGGATTGCCACTATTACCCATAGGAAAGTAATCATACAGTCAGCGATTGGGTAGCTACTTCAAACAAGCTTAACAACTCTCCTTGGATGTTTTGTTTATTCTGCAGCATCTGGTAAACCCTTCGCTCTACCGGGGTTCCTTGGAAGTGCAGGTAGAGCTGCTTGTGCTTCTGCCCTACACGTCTGATCCGCATGTTGGCTTGGTCGTAAATTTCCAAGCTAGTAACAGGTGAAAACCAAACAATGGTGTCTGCCATTGTAAGAGTGATCCCGTGAGCAAGACACTGGGGATGTGCCGCGAGCACCGAGTACTTACCTGTGTTTTGGAAGAGGTTAAAGATTTCCCCTCTTTCATTGGCGGAAGTGTCTCCAGAAACCGTAGCATGATCTATCCCCTCGTTCTTGAGAGCTTGACTGATACCTGCAAGCGCATGCTTGAACGGGACAAAAACTAGCTTCTTACCTTCAGAGGCAAGAACAACATCGATCAGCGCTTCGATGCGCTTGTCGTTATCCAAGCTCACAGTGTTGTGGTCCTTGTCGTACACCCAACCCGTGCTAACCTGCAGGAGCTTGTTCATCACAGCACCAGCGTTCGCTGCAGTGATCTCGCCATTTTGTACTGCAGCATAACAATGCAACGCCAGTTGCTTGTAGATTTTGGCTTGCGTCGGTCCCAGCTCTATATCCATCGTGCGGTAAACCGCCTCTGGTAGTTCTACAACGTCATCCAGTGTGAACCTCACTGCAGGCTGCAGTGCTTTGAAAGCCCTGTCGGTAGCGTCCTGCTTAGGTGCCCACTTGAACGTGTTTACCCTTATCATCAACTCGTCACGGAACCCCTTGAAGTATTTTGGTACTGTGTTGGGGGTAATAATCTGCGCTTGGCTCCATGCATCTGTCGGCAACGTCGGTATGGGCGCACCTGTCATTCCCCATGCCCACTGAAACTTAGATGCCAGCTTACGCATGGTCTTGGAGCGTTGCGCCTGACCATTGCGATATACAGCCAGCTCGTCCAACACCAAGGTATCAATGTCTGATCTAGTCGCTAGAGCGTCCAGTATCGTCTTCACGCCGTCGTGATTGATCACATAGATATCAGCGTCCTTGGCTAGGGCTTCTAATCTCTTCTCTCGTGTGCCGTGCAGGACAGAAGTTACTCGTGCAGGTAAGGTATTAAAAATCTCCCTTGACCATGTGAACTTGAGCGTAGACAACGGAGCCACTACTAGTAGCTTACCTGCCAGCTTGTTCTTATTCAAATAGTCCCATGCCCACAGCGCCGCCCTCGTCTTGCCCGTGCCCATACCATTAAGGACATACGCACGGTTGTTCATCGTCAGCATAGCCGATGTCTTCAGCTGTGCGTCAAACGGAGGCTGGTTAGTGGGGTGTGGCCAGTCGTAGTTAGTAAGTATGGGCGACGGCACATCGTAGTTCATGCGTCTAAGCATAAACGACTGCGCCGGTTCATGCGGCACCAGCGTATAACCGTTCATGTGCTGAGCGTCAGGAAACAGGTTAGTCACTGCAGGCGTTGTTGGTACGCCTAGCATCTTGTGTTTCGGGCTTACCTTCACGGGTAGGAGTTGGGTCATTCGAGCACCTCAGTTGCAGTGTGTATTTCGAGCCAGTGTTCCAAGTGCCCAGCCATCTGTACGCTGTCAATGACTAAACACTCTCCACCGGCTTCTAGAATTTTCTTCATGCACAGCGACTGCAGTGCAGTAGGCTTTTCGCCGGGAGCTTTGATCTCAAACCCAAAGAACTTTCCTCTGTAGCAAACAAGGATGTCTAGAGTTCTTGCTCCCATACCCATCTGCACTGGAAAAAAGTAATACGCACCTAGCTTATCAAGAACTTTCTTAACGGCTTTCTTAACAGCGCCTTCCGGGGTAGTCACTTAGCTACCTCTTTAGGCTTGTTGTCCGTTATCAGCTGCGCAAGATCAGCTTCTACCCTATCCCCAATAGCGGCGGCGGATATCGCTCTCAATGATACTGCGGGAGCGACAAGCTTATCGGGCTTATCGTGCTTGATTAAACTCTCAATGAGATGCGTCTCCATCACGATCAAACCGCCTTGTCTGTCCAAGCGAGCATGAGCATCACTTAAAGCTTTCTCAATGCGCTGCAGTCCTTGGATTTCGGTGTTGAGGTTTTTGATAAGATCGTCAACACGCTTAAGATGCGCGTTGAGACCTTCCTTTATTGGTTCTGCCATTCTTACCACTCCTTACCTGTAGGGGTTAGATACCGTTGAACTCACAGGTTCTAACAGGACAGTACTTTCTGCATAAACCACCCGGCTTTGGTGGGTAGGTGTTGGTGTTGTAGGCTTGTTCTAGTGTTTCGATCCTAGGCCAAATATTACGCCAGATATGCACAATATCCTTGCGCGAGAAATCCTCGCGCGTAGACACGTCCTTCCCTTCTTTGAGCCAGATGAACTCGGTCCTGATCTTTTGTAGCTTGGGAAAATTTGCGAACGCTGCAGCAGCCATCAGCGCGAGCTGCTGGCTCTCTTCAACTAATTTTCCAGTCTTCCAGTCTATAGCCAATGCCACCGGGCCAGTAATACCAAGCACGTCGGCTTTAGTTCTGAACCAGCATGGCTTGTCGTAGTACCCGCACGCCGTGAAGTCTCTTGTTATTGCCAGCTTCTGCTCGACATATACTTTGTCATATGGCACAGACTTTATCTTATCGATCCACGACTGCAGGATCGGCATGCCCACCGGCAGGGGCTCGTTCTTCCCAATGCATAGCTCTGCAGCCTTGTGGACCTGTTCGCCCCACATAAGCGCTTCTGAGCCTTCTTCCTTGAAGTTCTTCAGGATATCTACTTCGAGGTGCCGTCTAGGGCACGTCTCGTAGTTCTTAAGACGACTGAACGACCAAGCAAACGGCTTGGTCTGCACAGGCGTGTTCGCGCTAGGCTGCATATCCATATGCGCCCCCTTTCAAGTTGCTACCTCTGAAGGTAACCCAAGTGTAACATCATTGCAAGCCGATGTCATAGCTTTTATCTTGTTCTTAGTTTCGTCTGTGAACCAATAACCCAGCTTGCGACGTGACTCGACCACGATACCGAACTTCTCAAGGTCTCTTCTAAGCCTATTCATCGCTACTCTTACTTCTATGTCGATACCCAGTCTTTGGGCTATTACCTCTGGGGTAACTATCGGCAGCGTAAGCAATAACCCCATCAGCTTCATTCTCTGGGGTGGCAGTTTAAAGGTTACGATCAGGCTTTGGTCAGTTTGTCTGAGCCTATACTGCAAATCACGTAGCTGTGTCTGCAGTATTGCAATTTTTACCGCATCGTCCATTTCTCCCCTCCTTCGGTACGAAATGGCCCACGGTAATGTAACCTATAAGTTGCATTGTTTCAAGGATACTTATGTATAGCTATCCTCCGCATACGCTCAAGGTCCTGATTACGCTTGCGCTCAAGCTCGCGACCAAGATATTCTATAACTTCTATAAGCTCCTCACGGGTTAGCTCGGTAAGAGGTCTGTCCATCCAATAGGATACCTTTGGGTATTTTTCACTTAGCTTCTCCATAGCTGTCCCCTACCCCTATCTCTGCCATAAGAGGCAAATCAGAACCCCAGCTTGGTCGTTTAGTCATCTCTTCCAAAAGTACTTCTTTTACAATACCAACATATTTTTCAGGTACTACGTAACAGTTCTCGTCGTGTGCTTGCTGCGCTAACCTGTAAGGGTAAATTCTTTGCTGAATACGCAGTGCAGCATCAAAGACTAAAATCCTATCCAGATACTGCACGATGTTCTCTAATAGCTTACCTCCATAAAGATATTTCTCCTTACCCGCAAAGGTAAACACCCACCCACCCTTCTGACCTTCGACCTTGGGCTTGTGCTGCAGGTTATGGTAAAACATCTTAAGCCTGCCCGGCATGAAGATTTGGTTCTTCTCGATCACTACAGGCCCGAACATCGTTGTAGTTTTCTTTACAGTACCCGCGAGCACCCCCATGACGTTGTTGCCTAAAGTGGTCCACGCTGCAGGGATATTAGGAAACAGCCTACGATACTCCAGCACAACACGCATCGCTTCGTCTTCTTTTAGATCGATCATAGTGCCAAGCGCATTCTTACTGTCGGTCTTGATACGATCGTGGAACTTAGCCCACCCCAGCCCGAACCCTAAGCCTAGGATAGCTGTCTTGCCGACAAACCTCTCAGCCTTGTCTGCTTTAGTGATCTCCCGCTTGAATACGTCACTGGCAAAAGCGCTATAGACATCTGCACCTGCGGCAAATTGACTTAGAAGTTTTTCTTCTCCAGACAGAAACGCCACCAATCTTGCTTCAATCTGCGAGCTATCTACTGTGACAACCTTGTATCCGGGAGGAGCACGCAGTGATTTACGCAGCTCGCCTCCTCGTGGCATATTCTGCACGTTAAGCTTCCAGTCTCCTCCACCTCTGTGAGTGTGAGCACCTGAAAACTTGATTGGCATTGGCATATTAGGTCTTTGCCCAGAGTTACCTGCAGGGGTAAGTGGCCACGATAAATTACTAATGTTAATGAAACGCTGCGTTCGCGTCTCTTCAATTGTTGATTTCGCGCCGAGTCTCGCTGCAACAAGCGCCTGCACCATCGGGTCAGGATGCTCTTCCAGCTCCAGAAACTCTGCATCCGTCTTTGCGAACGCATATCTTTCCAGCCCCGTAGTTAAGCTTGTTTTCTTGGGCGGCTCCACGCCATATGACCTAAGCATATTCGCAAACACTTCGTCCTGACGTATGGCTTTAGTGTCGCACCCTAATTTATGAAGCACTATCTCTTTGGCTTGCGTTACAGTATGAAGATGCTGATGTAATATGTTCTTATCTAACACAAAATTAGGTTGCGTTGCCATACGCATTATCATGTCGAGCATGGGCAACTCGTCCCATGGGAACTCTTGAGATACTACCAGTGTATTAAAAATCTTAGCGCACAGCTCCACGTCGTTAAGCGCATACTCCACGTACGCATCGTATAGTCCCGCAGCTTTGATGCCCTGCAGGTCCATGCCCTTTACGTTCGTGAGTGCGCTACTCCCCTTTACCCCCAGATTAAGCGTTCTTGCAACAGCTTCGAGTGAGAGCGAGCTTGTCTTATAGCTGATTGTTGCACGTGCAACACTGAGTGTGCAGCATGATAGCTTAGGCACAAAACCATAATGCCACGCGAGCGCACAACCATCGAACAGGTAGTTATGACTACACGCGAGAAGGTTAGATGTATCTAACCCGTGCAGGTAAGCAGGAACTTGATCGCCGTCTAACCAGAACGGCTTACCAAATAACCCTTCCTTGAAAGCACAGCCATTGAGCCTGAACCTTGGGTCAAGGAGGTATTCAGCGGGACTCATTCTCTTAAGAGAGTATTCATCCGTATAGTAGCTTTCGATATCTAAAAATAATATTTTCATCCTTCACGGCTCCGGTGATGACTATGTATCATCGCTACCATTGCCGTAGTATAAGTCGCGTAGTCATCGTCATCCAGACTATCTAGCAATTTATCAAAGGTGCTAATCAGTGAAACAAACACAACTTTGTTGCTTAAGCCACTGTTGTCATCAACAAGCGCCCATATCTTATCGACCAATATTCTAACCCTTTTTAGATCAGCCTCATTAGTTCCCTTATATGTCATAAATATTTCCCCTTGACTTGTACCGTATAACCCAGTAGGTACAACATGTTGTTGGTCTCTCGTGGGTGGGAGAACGATACGTGGCGGCTAGGATTTCGAGCATCCTAGCCGCCTTTTTTATTAGAAACAGCCCTTACTTGTCTGAGAGCATTCTTCCCACGGGGAAGATGTCTCTACGCACGTAGTGACGTTGCCAACTGTCGTGCAGGTAACAGTACCTGCATACGCATTGCTAACAAACAACACGCTCAACACTACAAAGATCGTCTTCATTTTACATTACCTCCACGGGTTAGACTGCCGATAGAACCGGCACAAACAGGTATTTATCCTGTATGTTCTCGTTGCTGAGCAGGACGACCTGCCAACGCGGATCGTCGTCCTCATTAGTGTCGCCCCAAGTCGCTGCAGCTTCTTCACTATCGAACGGCCCATAGACTGCGATACGAGTTTCCAAGTCTACGTCGCCATCAGCACCGCCCTTCCAAGTCATCACATACGGTTTCACTTCACTCATTTTATCACCTCTCAGGTATCTTAATCTTAAGGGACGAACCGGCTTCTTCACACAGTTTGTTGAACATCTCCTCTACTCGGGTAAGACGGGACACAGCGTGTCTGGAGATTTGCATAAGGTTTTTCTCCAGCTCGGCAACACGTGCTTCTAGCTTGTTCGTATCGGTGTCATCCTTGCGTTGGGATACCTTACGGATAGCACCGAACACCTTCTGCCGCAGATGGCGGACACTATAGAACGAAACGTGTGGCCCTATGGCCTTCGCTATCTTGTCGTCGTCCATGTCGTTCAGAAACGAGACAATACCATTCTCATCCTTGGGAGTAAGGTTCGCCTCAAGCAGCTTATTTATCTGGAAGCTCTCGGCCTGAGTGACCATGCGCTTTTTGGCGCGGTTCTTCTTGTATGGCCGCTTCGACTTGGGGACGCTATCCTGCTTCAGGCTTATTGCCGTGGGTGATGCCGTCGAGAACAAGTCTTCTTTCATCATGTTGTTGGTCCTTTCTTGACTATTACCCGTGGGGGTAAGTGGGTGCAGCTTCGATAGTTTCACCGGGGGATGACAAGATACCTAAGAGGAGCCCGGAACCACCGCTTGTAATGCCTTCCTGCAGGAGCATCATAGCACTACTACTCCTGCAGGGCACATTCACCCGTTGCTGCACGCGGCTGTGGGGAAAGTTACCCTCCTCTCAGGTAGCTTGTTTGGGGATCATCACGACTTCGCCCCACGGGAACTTCTCCAGTGATACGCTCCCCCAGATCACGTCATAGCTGGGCTTACGCTCGGGGAAGTCACCGTATCCGTCAGTTAAGTAAACTAACGCATCCGGTCTCAGGTCGTTGTCCTCGATGTAGTTGAACACAGGCTTAAAGCTTGTGCCACCCCCACCCGGAGCGCCCTTAGCTCTGATCTCGTTAAGGTCACCGGGATTATCACAGATGTCAGTGCGATGCAGTGCAGCGTCACACCAGCAAATATGCAGCTCCTTCGGCTTAACTTCTTCCAAGATACCAGATACTTCAGCCATGAACATGTCCACTTCCTTCGGGCCAATAGACCCTGAAGTATCCACCCCCACGACCACCGTACCGGCACCGTAGCCAGACCTAGACGGCGTGTAGATATCCCTGACAATCAACCTTCTGTCGGGCTTCTGCCAGTTATAGCTACCACTACCCATCTTTCTAACCATCAGCGCCTTGATCTTATCCCGCCAGTCTACCTTCGGGGTAAGCATCTCTTGGAACATACGCTCCAGACCGGCAGGCATCTTACCCTGTAACCTCTGCAGGTTAGCAGCTGCAGCGATGTGCGTATCCCACTCGGGTTGGTTATGCTCCTGCACAGCCTGATGCGGCTCTTTTCCCTCTATCTCTCCCGGCTTCATATGATCGTCGAAGCTCTTACCCTTCGGGCCAATGGGTGGCGGTTCATTACCGGGACCGCCTTGGCCATCCTTGCAGGGCTCGCCTTCACCCGGACGCTTAGGGCGCTTAGGCGGGGGAGGCGGGGGAGGCGGGGGCGGGAATTGCTGCCAGAGCTTACGGTAGATATCAATACCAACGTCCATGTGCGTGGCAATCGTAGTATCGTACAGCCACTCCTTGTTAAACTTACCGACCTTGGCATTGACCAGTATCGCATTGATAACCAAGTCCAACGCGACGTTCATCCTCTGCATATCGAACGGCAGCTTAACCCCATCGGGATAAACCACCTTACCAGTAACATTCCACTTCTCCAGCTGGATCAGATGGTTGAACATGCAGTGGCATATTTCGTGTGCCATGATGAACAACCGTTCCTGCAGGTCATACTTGAAGAACACGTCAGGATTAATCATAATCCTCGTGCCATCCGTAGCCGCAGCATTCGGCATTGCCCGCGCGAAGATCGCACCGTGTTTTCCATGGGAGCACAGGTTGATGAAGATATGCGTGAATGCGGGACAGTTCCATGAGAGCGCAACTCGGGTGTCCTCCCATTTAGCGAGTTGATCTTTGGTTAACTCTACTTCATCGATCGTGGGTAGGTAGCTCATCTATGTTACCTCTCTGGGTAATGTTAAACTCATCGAGCAGATGATGGATCAGTGCTAGGGCATGCAGCAACCCATCGCAGTTGACGCGTGTTATTACATCGTTGGTGTAGTTACCGAACAGTCCTCTCCACACAAAGAAGTCATACTTAGGCGATATGCCTATTTCCAGCTGTCCGGGCCAGCATGCACGATAGGCACCTGACCCCATCATCTGTTCGTTAGGGAAGCCGAACTTCAGCTCCCTACCTGCAGGGGGAGGCGATCCAATACTAGCTATCGCTTTAGCCATCTTCTCCCCTGTCGTCATGCCCGCATGTAGGGCAAGGTCCATCCGTGTTAATCGCATTGAGGTTCACCTCCTCGTCTCCGTTGATGCTGTCGGACATGATCATATTGATCTTAGGTGGCGACCTGTCCGCAATCATAACAGCAATAGACATAAGCCCCTTAGCCATACGAGCTGCAGCGAGTTTCAGCATCTCCTCCTTTTCCTTCTTGTGCTCGTCATCGAAGTTGACACGCAGCTCAAAGAAATAACGTTTAGCAGCCATGAAAGGTACCTTTCTTGTTAGAGGAGTGTAAGTGGATAGTATCACTTGCTTACCCGTGGAGGTAAGTTCATGCACAAGCGAAACACACTGTCGTTAGCACACTGTTCGAGCCAGTGATTTTTCAGCTCCTTACCTTTATCGCTGTAGAAGTGGAACACCCACTTGCGATCATGCGGGATATGCATAAGAAACGGCTCAGGGACAGCGTTGTCGGCAACCATCAGCAGGCCAGCGACTACGTTCTTGAGCCTGTTGCTCTTTGGCACAGTGAGTATCCAATACGCGCCCCAGCCAGTGCGACCGGGAGTATATCCTTCGTCCTGCACAATGTGTATCCAAGGACGGTCCATTGATTTGCATATGTCCTTGAGATAATTAAACTTTGTCTGACCAAGCCTGCCCTGCCAGTCTTGGTCCTCATACTTGCTGACAACGGCAACGCCCAAGTTGAGGTACTCGCCGGTTTCATTTACCAGCACAGTAAGAAAGTTCTCGCTATCTGCACGGAAGTTTCTGGCACGTTGCTCGTATTCTGAGATTGCGCTCCAAATTCTGCTACGTGCCCTAGCCAGAACTTCATCCGGCTTTGGTAATTCTGTGTTAGTCATGGGTGTAGCTTTCTAGGTTGTTACCCTTGCAGGTAAGTTTCTGCAGGGGTAAGTGGTTAAGCCCGGTTGATCTCATTCAGCAGGTGTGAGTTGCTCATCGCCCACTTATGGAACGCTGGCACCATAGCGAGCTTGAAGTCCCTCTTCACTGCAGCCCTAGCGAAGGTAGATGCAAACTCCTTGTTAAGACGATTGATGTACTTGATGACGTTCTCGGCGTCCTTCGCAGTGACTATATGTGCCAGCGTGTAAGCTGCGATCATCTGAGCATCCACCTTCTCAGATACCTTAGCTGTCATCGGGTTAGCGACAACATCCTTGTACTCCGGTATCTCGCCTTCCAGTCTTATCATCGCAAAGAACTGCGCTGTAGCAGCATCGCCAATCCGCCCTGCAACCTCCTCTATTGCAGTCACATCATCAATTGGAAGATTGTTATTAGCCAAAAGCTGGATGTAACGATCAGCTTTTACCAGAGACCTAGGCGTGCAGTATGGCCCTTGCTTCTCTGGCATTTTGTCGGGCCAAACGATCTGTGGGTTCTTACTCGCAAAGGTAATGGTAGTTGGACGAATATTATTTTCTTCCGCCCAGTCAATCCAGCTCTGCATATCAGGAGAGTATCTGATCTGACAGCGCCGGTTGATTAGATGGTCCAGCTCCTTAGTCGAGCCAGACCTATGCTCTGCAGTGTTGCCAGTCATCCACACTACCCAGTTAGGCGGCAGTGTATGAGGCCCGCAGCGCCCTGAGTGCGCCATTTCCCCCAGTATCTTCTTGATATCGACATCAGCCTTATCGACATCATCGATGATAATGATACCGCCATCCGGGTATTCATCCAGATACTTACCGCCCGGATCGATGGATGACTTGTTGGTCTTCCACAAGAAGGGATAGGTGAATACCATGATAGAGCGATCATGATTTTCCCCAGTAGAAGAGAGTACGTGTTCGTGCTTCGGGATACCAAAGCCGACGGTATCGCCTAACGTAAGATTACCGCCACTGAAGATCACAAGCCCTAGATGCTTGCCGGTTTTCTTCTTGATGATCTCGGGTGCACGCTCGAAGGTGGTGGTCTTACCACCACCCGGCTCGCCATAAACATAGTAACAGTCGCCGCTCTCGAACCAGATCGGCAGACGCGCAATAATATCGTTGGGTTTCATGTGTGGTACTCTCTAGGTTGCTTACCTGTGCAGGTAAGGGGGGTGGGATAGGGTCAGTTTCGAGCGGACCCTGCAGGCAAAACGTTAATGGTGTCAGGTAGTTAAGTCTCTCCTCTGTATCCGCAGTGTAACATAGTAGAGGGCAGAAGTCAAGCCACTACATCTAGTGTTGGAGGCAGCAAAACATCCCACCCCCACCAACCATCGTCCTCCAGCTTTCCAATACGTTGGGCTTCGATTGCCCACGCCTTGGCTTCGTCGATAGAGTTGAAGGGGCCGTACGTGACGAACCCTGTAGAGTAGTGACCTGAGACGATGATGTAGATGATCTTATCGTCCATTACTTACCTCCAGTTTAGTCCTTCCAGAAAATATCATCAGTGTGATAGGTCTTACCTGCAGGGGTAAGTGGATCAGCGAAGAATACTGAGAACTCGAACTCCTCGCCGTTGCCGGTGGGGCTGAGCACGAACGATGCACCATCGGTGAAGTCAATCTGCAGCATGCCCTTGGCACGGTATTTATTGGCTGATGTAACGCCTATCATCTTGACGTTAGCTATGGCTTTGTTGCGCAGGAAGCCTGTCAGCTCTTGGCTTACGCGTTGGTCCTTGTCCTTGTAGATCATTACTTACCTCCAGAGGTAACTTTGTCAGCCCACTCCTTCCACGCCTTTGGCGTAGGGAAGATGCTCTTTAGTACTGCACCCGCCACGTCATCCCGTGGATTCATTACTGGCATTGTGCTCATGTCAACGATAGGTGCAATGCTCATGCGTGTGCGCCTAACCTCGTCGTCGATAAGGTCCAGAAACATACGCACGGTAGCGTCAGTGTTGAGACGTGACAGGTCTGCAGCATACACCTGCAACAGCTCGCGTATGTGCTTACGCAACCTACGCTCTTCAGGTGACTTGGTGGTTGGCTTTCTGGTCATCACTTTACCTCCACGGGTAAGTCGATTGCCTCAATGCCTGCATCGAGCATAATCTTATTAAACCATTCCCACTGCTTGGGACTGAACTTCACAGTGGGATACAGGATGGCGCGAGCAAGCGTTTGCTCTACGAACGATTTCGCGCTAGCTGTAAGCTTGCAGTTAGACTTGATGACAGTCGTTGCAGTAGCCTTCACCCACTCGGCATCGACATCAGTTTTGTCGGGGGTGGGTGCGGGTGCACGCTGAGTAGCGTAGTCTGCAAGCTCCTGCCAACTATTACCCTCACGGGTAATAATGTTGGTGATTTGCTCAATGGCAAGTGGGCTAAGTGGCATGTTTGTTCTCTCTTTGTTAGGGGTTTATTTGTCGGCTTCCCGATAGCTGTCGAACCAATTACCCTTTTCGGTAGGATTAGTAGCAGTGCGGGAAGATGTCTCAGGGTCACTGCAATGCGACTGAGCCTCCTCTTCAGTGACGTTGCGACGGATGATCTTAGGCTCACGTTCATCGGCGTAAACGCGCACAATGTTCCACATCTGCGGCATGCTAGTGATCCTTCTTTCTAGGTTTGCGTGACTTGATGGACTTACTACGTGACTTGGCTTTGGAGTAGCGATAGCCCTTGCGCTTGTCGCCACCACCGCAGCACGGGCACAATGGCCTGCACGCATGCTTCCATTCAGCGTTAATGGACTGATAGTGCATTATTACCTCACAGGTAAGGTTCTGTGGTCGAGCTGAAGCCTCGCTGTCGTGCTAGGCTAGCACGGCATCGACGCAGGAGGCGTGATTTAAGGTGAAGTGGACGACTTTCAACGGCCCTGCATCAACTCAGGCACTGAGAGGGTGCAGTTGCGTACGGCTCGTATCGTCCGTGAGCTAGGCGCGCAGCGTGAGTGCGCTAAGCTTCGCTTGTGTCTGTAAACGCATGCTCGTCAGCGTATGCAGGCTTAGCTATAGGCTGCGGAGTAGGATCAGGTACTCTCTCTTTCTCCAACACCATAGCTTCAGCAAATTTATAAGTAAGCGCCGCAGCCTCCTCTACTGTGTGCGAGCGGAACGATGTTGCTGCAGCGAGCATCCCTGCAAGCGCGCTAGCTGCGAAGTAGTCCCGCAGCATCATACCGGGCACGTCCTGCTTGTCAGTAGGGAAGGCGTAATATGTTGCCATTGTGTTTACCTCTTATTACCTGCAGAGGTAATGAGTTATACTGCGCTGCAATATCGCCCACACCAGCAGGTAGAAAACAGCTAAAAGAGTAGTAGGGTCAGGTAGTTAGCCTGACCCTACTTACCCCCGGATCAAGTCCGGGGGTTAGATCAACCCTGCAGCCTTGAACTTAGCCTCCTGCGCCTTGTAAGCATCCAGCTCTGCAGCGAGCGTCATCGTAGCCAAGAACCTCTGCAGGCACTCGGCAGCGTCGGTAAGCTCGGTATGCTGAGAAGATACCCCATCCTCGCGAGTGCCAGTGATGATCTTGTCAAGGTCATCAAGAACTTCCTTGACAACATCCGTGAGCGTCTTCTCCTTCCTCTCCTTTGGATAGAAGCAAGCCTCGATCTCTGCATCAGTAGGCTCGGTATTGGTTTCTCCATTATTGGCGGTAGCCTTCCACACGTTGGCCATGCGGGCAACGTCAGTGTATGCTGCATACACGGGCTTGAGCTTGACTTCGCTTGAAGTCAGCTTGTCGTGATAGAGCTTCACGGCACGGTCCATAAGCGCCTCGCCGTCAAACAACGAGTTCTTACCCAGAAGGTAATGCTGCTTGAGTTTGGACACCTGAGCGCCAAGCGCCTCCTTGCCTTGTGCATGGATGGAGTAACGCTTGTTGGAACGCTGCGCCCAATAGGCACCATACACCTGCTTGATGGCGTCCTTATTAGCCTCAAGGTCGATAATACCGTCCTTGGCGGCACGCACGACAGAGATTGCCAGCTTCGGCAGAGCGTCGGCACCCAACGCAGTGTCCTTGCCATAGCCACGCGCTTCCTTGATGAAGTCGTTGAAGCGCTTGTCGTTGGTCAGGTCAGCGTTGTCGCCATTGTCGTCGTTCTGGTCGGCACCGGAGACATCAGCGGTAGAGGTCATGAGGTCAGTCATAGTGATATTACTCCCGATTGTGGGCTTTGTGCCCGGTTGCGCGTGAGTGCGCTGTTTACGTCGTTTGGTAGTTTCGTCACTTAACCATCACGTGGTCACGTGGTCAAGTGGTCAAGTGGTCGGCTTACCTTTGCAGGTAATTCGTTACCGCAACCTGCAGGACATCGGCAGGTCCACGGGTGCCTTATGATCTAAGGCGGCACGAGTAAACTCGGACTTGATAAGAGCGTCCACTGCATTCTCACTCCATGAGACTACGCTGTAAATCCCCCATGTCCCCGTGTCATCAAACGCTTCGCAGTAAGCGACTGCAGCAGCACGCGTATCAAACACCTTGCGAAGCGCCATGCCGTCCGACGTGTAGATCATCCAAGCAAACATTCTTACCTCCACAAGTAAAAGTTGATAACAGCGTGTTATCATCGTTGAGTTGCGTTGTAAAAAGCGGAACAAACCCGTAACCATGACAGTTTTGTGAACCCGTAGAAGTTGATAACACCATGTTATCAACTTACTGGGTTGTAGAGCACCACAGGTAGAGCAAATTTCAATTGTATAAGTAGAAATTTGTGTGGTTTCTGCAACAGTGGATTAGAGCGTGACCAGCGTGCGCTTGGTGGTGGCGATCACTTTAGCCACGGTGATGTTAAACTGGCTGTTATCGTAGCAGTCCAGCTTGCCCTTGGCACAAGTCAGAGCGTCGGCACGGCTGTGACTATCCCTGAAGTGGATAACCTCAGTGTAGTGGCCATCGTCAACGGCAACGATGTGGTGGTCGTTGTCGTGATCGACTGGAACGGCGCGATACTCGCACGTGGTAGTGACGCGCGTGATGTGTGCGAACATCGCGTCGGCAACAGCCTTCGCCTCGCGCAACCCTGCACCAGTCAGCGCACGTATCGCCCTGATTGCAGGGATGTGCATGTCACCACGCAACGCTGCTTCGAGTTCGATTTGAGCAGCGGCGATCTCTTCGATGGTCATGTGATTTTACCTTTCTATTTCAAGGGGTTAGCGTTGCCCCTGCAGATGTAGAACGAGAACCCGACGCGCCACAATCTTACGAAATGCAGCCCGCCGATCTTGCGGTAGCTCACTGGTCTTACCTTTCGGGGTTAGGTGCCACGTAGTACGGTCGTCCGGTCACTACGTGGCACGGTGGTTAAGTTACTCGGAGTGTTCCTCCTCATACTCGCGTTCGACGCGAGCTAGGTAATCTTCTGTTGTCTCAGGCGGGAGAGGCTCAGGCGAAACAACAGAGCGTAATCCTTGATCAAGCCGCGTTATATTGGACGAAGAACTAGGCTTGCGAAGATACTCGCGCAGTTCAGGTATACGTTCGAGCATACCTTGCATTACCTCGTAAGTAATTATTCGTTTCTTACAGCCATCGCATTGCCTACGGCGCATTACAAATAGCCTATAGGACATAGTGTGCGTGGTACGCATCGTCTGTAAACACTCAGAACAGACGGTAAAGTTGTGATCCATGTCTATCACTCCCATGATAGATGACTAGCACAATGCTAGATATCTATCATGATAGATACGTATCACAATGATAGGGATATAGCAATGCTATATACCTATCATGGCGATCACGGTTTAGTGAATAGAAATAGCAATTAAAATATCTCAATGACACCAATGGGTTATTGAATATCTATATTCTCTAAAAGATTTTTCTTATAAACCGGGGTAAGCCGCTAGACGCCTATCATGCTATAGGTATACCGTGTTTGACCTGCTTGCTTATAAATATAGAATATAGATAATAGATATAAGAGGGGGGGGGGGGGGG
>Ga0134123_10000646_pt1 | contig 22949 bp, 16 predicted proteins | sample KB303_FD_96460 | JGI IMG/M metagenome (GOLD analysis project Ga0134123, IMG submission 96460) | Terrestrial soil microbial communities without Nitrogen fertilizer from Kellogg Biological Station, Michigan, USA - KB3-0-3 | ecosystem: Environmental > Terrestrial > Soil > Unclassified ...
GCGCCGGATTCGGTGCGCGCCGACGGCGGCATCGCCCGCGTCTGGACGACGATGGCGTTCCGGCACGTCGAACTGCGCGAGATCGACTACGCCGAGGTGCTGCGCGAGCGGAAGGGCGGCGAGTCGGCGGTGTGGGACAAGGTGATCGCGAACTGCCTGCAGGGCAGCGCGTTCGAGCTCGACGAGGAAGGCATCCGCGAGCTGCTCGGCATTGCCGCCGACAGCGAACGCCTCGCCGAGATGATGGCCAGCCTCGAAGCCGGCGGCGACGCCTCCGGCGGCATCGCCCCCAAGGCGGCGGCGCTGATGCGCATGCTGCGCGGTATCGTCGACGCGGTGTCGAAGACCGATCCCGATCGGCTCGAGCCGGTGCTGCGCAACATGGCCTCCGCCGTCGGCCAGTGTTCGCCGGACATGCTGCTCGGCCTGATGGGACAGCGCGAGGACGAAGAAGGGCCGCGGCTGGTGCAGGCGGTGGTCAGCCGCATGACCGATACGACGATCGCGCGCTTCGTCGCCCGCCACGTGATCTCGGAGAGCGCGCCGACCGATCGCCTGGCGCTCGCGTTCCAGTCGCTGGTGCGCGAGCCCGAGCAGGCGCAGCGGCTGCTTTCGCTGGCGCACGACGACGTCGCCGCGTCGCCGCTGGGGAGCACCGAAGGATTCGAAACGGTCTGGAACCACGTCGCCGAGAAGCTGCTGACGTCGTACTCCGACGAGCCGTTCGTGTCGGAAGCCTACGGCCGCGAGCTCTCCGGCGCGCGCACGCAGGCGATCGAGGTCGAGCAGGTCCACGACGATCCGCCGGAACGGATCGGCGCGTGGAAGGGGACGATTGCCACCACCGCGCTGCGCGCGCTCGACCTGACGCTGGTGCTCGACCTGCTGCGGATCGAGCAGGACGAGGAGCGCTGGGGCGACCTGATGAAGCCGGTCGTCCAGCTGCTCGAGGACCTGCTGCTGGTCGGCGACTTCGACGCCGCCAATCAGCTGGTTGCCGTGCTCGTGCGCGAGGCGGGCGCGGCGGCCAGCGGCTCCACGGCGCGCCGCCAGCACGCGACCACCGCGATCGATCTGCTGATTGCCGGCTCGATGATGCGGCACATCACCACGCACCTGGCGACGATCGACGAAGCGCAGTTCGAGCGGGTGAAGACGATGTGCGTGTCGCTCGGCGAGGTGCTGGTGCGGCCGCTCGCCGAGGCGCTGTCGGTCGAAGAGCGGCCGCGGCCGCGCGAGCGCCTCACCTCGATCCTGCTCGCCTTCGGCTCGGTCGGCCGGCGGACGATCGAGCGGCTGAAGAACTCGCAGAACCCGGCGGTGCGGCGGACCGCGATTCAGCTGATGCGCCAGTTCGGCGGCAGCGAGTCGCTGCCCGACCTGACCGAGCTGCTCGACGACAACGAGCCGCAGGTGCAGCGCGAAGCGGTGCGCGCGATCCTCAACGTCGGCACCGACGCCGCCTTCAAGATTCTCGAGCAGGCGCTGACCAGCGGCACGACGCGATCGCGCGACGCGATCATGCAGTCGATCGGCCTGGTCCGGGACGAGCGGGCGACGCCGCTGTTCGCCTACATCCTGCGCCACGTCGATCACCGCGGCGGGCTGGCGCCGATCTACCTGCGCGCGATCGAATCGCTCGGCGCGCTGCGCGATCCGGGCGGGATCGCCCCGCTGCAGGAAGCGCTGCGCAAGGGCGAGTGGTGGGCGCCGCGCCGCACCGCGGCGCTGCGCCACGCCGCCGCGGCGGCGCTCGCCCGCATCGGCACCGCCGACGCGCTGGCCGCGCTCGAGGAGGCGGCGGCGCACGGGTCGCGCGGCATGCGCTCGGCGGCGCGCGCCCACCTGACGCAGGCCCGCGGCCGGCGGCAGCCGGCGGGAGGCGTATGACCGCGCCCCGCATCCAGCTCGCCGACGAACTGCTGCGCCGCTTCGCGGCGGCGCTGCGCTCGACGCAGCTCTACTCGAAGGGTCACCCGATCATCACCCGCAACCTGGAGACCCTCTCCGGCGCGCTGCAGCTGCTGCACAGCCTGCAGCCGTCGATCGTCATCGGCCTGGTCGGCGACGAGGTGATCGTCGACGACATGCCGCTGGCCAAGGCCGACACGCTCGGCGGCTTCGTCCGCCGCCTGCAGCAAAGCGGCGTCGAGCGCATCACCATCGATCGCGGCGTCACCATCGAGGAGATCTCGACCTTCATCGACGCGGTCACCACCATCGACACCCGCAACGCCGACGGCGCCGACGCCGCCAACGCGTTTCCGGCGATGCCGCACATCCGCGTCGGCCGGGTGACGGTGGAGCAGAAGATCGAAGGCAGCCTCACCGACATGGCGACGATCAAGCGGCTCTACAACGACGCCGTCTCGGCCGCCGGCAACGTCTGGGAGAGCGCGCAGACCGAAGGGCGCCCCGATCCGACCGTGTCGCGGACGATGATCGACGGCCTGGCGCAGGCAGTGGCGCAGAACCGCCGCGCCCTGCTGGCGTTGACGACGCTGAAGAACTACGACAACTACACCTTCACCCACATGGTGAACGTTTCTATCCTCACCATGGGCCAGGCGCGCGGCCTGGGCATCGACGGCCCGCTGCTGCGCGAGTTCGGGCTGGCGGCGCTGATGCACGACATCGGCAAGGTGAAGACGCCGATCGAGATCCTGAACAAGCCGGACAAGCTCACCGACGACGAGTTCGCGATCATGAAGCGCCACGTCGTCGACGGCGCCGAGATGCTGCGCGCGACCCCGGACGTGCCGACGCTCGCGCCGGTGGTCGCATTCGAGCATCACCTGCGCACCGACGGGTCCGGCTACCCCGGCGGCGTCTCGCGGCCGTCGCTGAACATCGGCACGATGCTGTGCAGCATCGCCGACGTCTACGACGCGATGCGATCGCAGCGCCGCTACCAGGAGGCGTTTCCGACCGATCGCATCCTCGCCGTCCTCAAGCGCAACGACGGGAAGCAGTTCGACCAGCACCTGGTGCGCCGCTTCGTGCAGCTGATTGGCATCTATCCGAACGGCACGCTGGTCCGGCTGAACACCGGCGAAGTGGCGGTCGTGCTCAATACCTACGCCCCCGATCCCTATCGCCCGCAGGTGCGCATCCTCATCGGCCGCGACGGCAAGCGCCTCGATCTGCCCTTCGAGTTGAATCTCTGGGAACCGGGCGAAGATCCGCAGCGCCCCTCGTCGGTGGTCGCGCCGCTCGAGCCCGCGGACTACCAAATCGACCCGCTGATGCTGATGTAAACTTACCGGCGTCCAGGTGGCCTCGGCTGAGCGCGGTCGGCTTTCTCGACAAAGGCACACGTGAGAAGGATTGCAGTCGGATTGATTCTGGCGGGCGCGATCGCCTGGGCCGCGCCCGCCGCGCCCGCCGATCCGCCGAAGCTGGCGGTCATCCTCGTCGTCGACCAGATGCGCGCCGACTACGTCGACCGCTTCCAGGAGGGCTGGAGCGGCGGCTTGAAGCGGATGGTGACCGAAGGCGCGTGGTTTTCCGAAGCGGCGTATCCGTATCTCACGACCGTCACCTGCGCCGGCCACGCCACGATTTCGACCGGCTCGTTTCCGCATACGCACGGCATCTTCCAGAACAACTGGTGGGACCGCGAGCTGAAGAAGCAGGTGATCTGCAACGAGGACCCGCGGATCAAGGATGTCTTCTACGGCGCGGCGGCGCCGTCCGGCGACAGCGCCTACCGGCTGCAGGTGCCGACCTTCGCCGACGTGATGCGGTCGCAGCGCAAGGCGCATGTCGTGTCGCTGGCGCTGAAGGATCGCAGCGCGATCATGCTCGCCGGCCACGGCGGCGACGCGGTCACCTGGTTGAGCAGCAGTGTCGACGGCTGGATCACCTCTCCTGTCTACACCGAGGAACCGGTGCCCGCGGTCAAGGCGTTCCTCGACGCCAACCCGATCTCCGGCGATCTCGGCAAGGTGTGGAGCAAGCTGCTGCCGCCGACGGCCTACGCCGGCAGCGACGATGCCTCGGGGGAGGCGCCGCCGCCTGGATGGACGCGATCGTTTCCGCACGAGCTGAAGGGCACCAGCGGCGTCGCCGACAACACGTTCCTCACGCAGTGGCAGCGCAGTCCGTTCGCGGATGCATACGTCGGCCGGTTCGCGGCCGCGCTCGTCAAGGCGCTGCAGCTCGGCTCACACGACACGACCGATGTGCTCGCCGTCAGCTTCTCGACCCCCGACTTCGTCGGCCACGCGTTCGGCCCGCGCAGCCACGAGGTGGTCGACGTCTTCGCGCACCTGGACAAGACCATCGGGGTGCTCTTCGATGAGCTGGACGCGCAGGTCGGCAAGGGACGCTGGGTGGCGGGCCTGAGCGCCGATCACGGCGTGACGCCGATCCCGGAACAGCTCCTCGCCGAGGGCCGCGATGCCGGACGGATCAGCGGCGGCGCGATCATCGACGCCGTCAATCAGGCGCTGCTGCCGACGCTCGGCCAGGGGCGCCACGTCACCGCGTTGAGCACCAACGACCTCTACTTCGACACCGGCGTCTACGACAAGGTGCGGCGGACGCCGGCGGCGATCAGCGCCGCGCTCGCGGCGATCACCGCGCGGCCAGGCGTGCAGCGCGTGTTCCGCAGCGAGGACGTGCGCGACGCCGCGGCGGCGAAGGATCCGCTGCAGCGCGCCGCCGCGCTCAGCTACTTCCCGGGGCGCAGCGGCGATCTCATCATCGCCACGAAGCCGGGATGGATGATTTCGGCCGCCGGCACGACCCACGGGTCAGCCAACGCCGACGACCAACGCGTGCCGCTGCTGTTTCTCGGCTCCGGCGTGAAGCCGGGCAAGTATCAGCGACCGGCAACGCCGGCCGATCTGGCGCCGACGCTGGCGGCAATTGTCGGCGTTTCCTTGAAGGCTGAGGGGCATTCTCTTTTTTGAGCGAACGACGAGCACGAAGCAAGACCACGGGCACGAAGACGAGGGCGAAGACGGATGCATTCTCGTTTCGCGTGCTGTCGGTCGTGCGGCGCATCCCGCCGGGACGCGTGGCCAGCTACGGCGAAGTCGCGGCGCTGGCGGGACGGCCGCGCGCGGCGCGCGCCGTCGGCAACATCATGCGCGGCTGCGGCCGGCCCGACGTCCCCTGCCACCGCGTGATCGCCGCCGGCGGCCGTCTGGGCGGCTACGGCGGCAGCGAGTTCCTGAAGCGCTCGCTCCTCGTCGCCGAGGGGGTCATCGTCGCCGGCGGCCGGGTGCGCGAGCTGGACCGGGTTCGATGGAAGGTGGAGCGCAAGCGCCGGGCTGGCTGAACCTTACGGCCCTCCCCTCTCGTATTCCTTGAAGTGACCGCCCGCCAGCAACGCCCCCCGCTCCCCTTCCCGTCTAAAGAAGCAACGGTGAGCCCGGAGGAACTCGTCGCCCACTGCCAGGCGGGCAACGTCGAGGCGTTCGAGACCCTCTACCATCAGCACGCGGCCAGGCTTTACACATTGGCATGCCGGATGGCGGGATCCCCGGAAGACGGGGAAGATCTCCTCCAGGAAATCTTCCTCCAGGCGTACCGGAAGCTGGGGAGCTTCAAGGGGGACGCGGCGATTGGCACCTGGCTGTATCGGCTGGCGCTCAATCATTGCCTCGACTACGTGCGCAGCCGGCAGGCGAAAATGAACAAGCTGACCGACACCCTCGACGCTGACAGCTCGATCCAGCCGACCGCGCGGCGCGACACGCCGATCGCGCGGCTCGATCTCGAGCGGGCGCTCGAGCGGCTGCCGGACGGATGCCGCGAGGCGTTCGTGCTGCACGACGTCGAAGGGTTCGATCACAAGGAGGTCGGCCGCCTGCTCGGGATTGCCGAGGGCACCTCCAAGTCGCAGGTGTTCAAGGCGCGGATGAAGCTGCGGGCGCTGCTGGGAAAGGCCTGAATGCACCCGACCGAAAGCGCGATCCACGACTACGTCGACGGCGCGAGCGATCCGTTCGAGCGCAACGCGATCGACGAGCACCTCGTGTCGTGCGCCGTCTGCCGGCAGCTGGTCGAGGACCTGCGCGAGCTGAAGCGCGCGGTCGGCACGCTGGAGATGCGCGAGCCGCCGGTGCGCGCGTGGGGGCGGATCGAGCGCGCGATCAAGATGGACGAGCGCGATCGGCCGCGTGCGGCGTTCCTCGCCGGCACGTCGCTCTATTGGCTCGCCGCGGCTGCGGCGGTGATTCTCGCCACGGTCGTCGGCCTGCGCGTCCTGCCGGGCCGAAGCGCGCCGAACGGCGAGGCGGCGGCGGAGATGTCGGCGTCGGCGCGGCAGGCGGCGGAAGCGATCGAGTCGGAGCTGCGCCTGGCCGAGAGCCATTACGAGAACGCGATCAAGGGGCTGGAAGCGGCGGCGAAGAGCGACCAGGACGCGCTCGACCCGCGCACCGCGGCGACGCTGCAGAAAAACCTCGAGGTGATCGATCAGGCGATCAGCGAGAGCCGCGCGGCGATGCGGGCGCAGCCGGCGAGCGAGCCGGCGCAGCAGAGCCTGATCGAGAACTTCAAGACCAAGATCGCGCTGCTGCAGGACACGGTGGCGCTGATCAACGAGATGCGGAAAGGCAACGAGGCGGGGGCGGCGCGAATCGTTTCCGGGCTCAAGAACAAAGGGTAAACCGATCATGCGACTGACTTTGCCGATCGTGATTGCCGCCCTGGCGCTGGCCGCGCCCGCGAGCGCGCAGGACACCGACCCGGCGCGCGTCGTGCGCGAGGCGGTGCGCGCCGCCACGGCGCGCGCCTACCAGGGACGCAACGCGGCCCAGGAACAGACCGAGCGCATCTCGCGCAAGCTGCGCGTCGGCCGCGACGGCCGCGTCACCATCGCCAACATCTCCGGCGAAATCGCGGTGACCGGCGGCGGCGGCGACGAGGTGTCGATCGAGGCAGTGAAGCGGACGCGCGGCGAGCGCAGCGAGCTGGCCGACGTCGAGGTGGTGATCGAAGAGCGCGCCGGACGCGTCGAGATCCGCGCCGAACATGTGCGGTGGCGCGATCGCCGCGGCCGCGGCGATTCGGCGTCGGTCGACTTCACCGTCACGGTGCCGGCGTCGGCGTCGGTCGACGCGCACTCGGTGTCGGGGTCGGTCAAGGTCAGCGGCGTGCGCGGCAGCGTTCGCGCCGAGTCGGTGAGCGGCAACGTCACCACCACCGACACGCCGAACCTCGAGCTCGCGAAGAGCGTGTCCGGCGACGTGTCGCTCACTGGCGCCGCGGCGGACGGCGATCTGACCGCCGGCAGCGTCAGCGGCAGCATCACCGCGAAGGGGCTGAAGGCGCGCGGGCTCGATTTGAATTCGGTCAGCGGCGACGTGCTGCTCACCGACGTCAGCTGCGAGCGGCTCACGGTCAAGTCGGTCAGCGGCACCATCGAGTACACCGGCTCGATCGTCCGCACCGGCCGCTACGAGATCAACACGCACTCGGGCGACGTCCGCCTCACGCTGTCGAACCCGCCCGGCTTCGAGCTGACCGCCAGCAGCTTCAGCGGCTCGGTGCGCTCGGATCTGCCGCTGACCATCGGCGGCGACTCCGGTGACACCAGCCGCGGCCGCGGCCGCGAGCGGCACAACATGCGCGCGACGTTCGGCGATGGCAGCGCGACGCTCAGTATCCGCACCTTCAGCGGGGGAATCGTCATCGCCAAGCGATGACAATTCCCCCGCGACCGTGCGGGTGGAGGCTGGTAGGGCTGGCGGGGCGGGTCGGGCAGGTGGGGAAAGCGCTTGCCACGAAGTCCCACTGATGCGAATCGATCGCTGCTGGTTCGAAGAGATTGTTGTTCTCCCCGCCTGCCCGACCCGCCCCACCTGCCTACCGCGGCGCGTGCCGACTCATCCACACGCGCCCTGCCGCCGCGGTATCCGCGCGGCTCTGTATAATCAGTCCCAGGATCTGGAGGCACTAAATGAAACGAGTGGTTCTCGTGGGAGCTCTCGTCGGAGCCATCGCGGCCGCCCCGGCCCTCGCCGCGGCGCAGGGCACGGCGCCCAAGCCGGCCGGCGGAGCCGCGGCTCAGGCGGGTGCAGGTCATGCCGCGCCGAAGGCTCAGCCGGCGACCGAACCGTCGCCAGCGGCGCCGGAAGGACAGATGGCGCTCGGCACCGTTCACATTCCGAAAGCGGTGAAGGCAGATGGCAAGCCGCTCGCCGCCGGCACCTATCAAGTACGGCTGACAACCGACACCGCCGGACCCGACGCGAAAGGCCAGACGAAGTCGCTCGAGCGCTGGGCCGAATTCCTCAAGGGCGGCAAGGTCGTTGGCCGCGAGGTCGTCACCGTGATCCCCCAGGCAGAAATCTCGAAGGTGCAGAAGGACTCGCCGCCGGCGCGCGGCGCGGCCAAGGTCGAGACCCTGAAGGGCGGCGACTACATTCGCGTGTGGATCAACCGCGGCGGGAACCACTACCTGATGCACTTCAGCGTGTAGCGGCTCGCGCGTCGACCAGCGCTCGTCCAACGGCCGGCAGCGGCTCGCTGCCGGCCGTTGCCGTGTACGAGCGCCACGATTCTGATTCCGGCTGCGCAAAAGCGTAACCGGCCGCCCGCCGCAATCGGCTCAAACGCTTCGATTTGGGCCGATTTTCTTGCCGCTACCGCACGCCTCTCGCCGGTACCGCGCTTGCCTCATCCATACGCGTGCGACTCGACTTTCCCAGGGCGGTGCTGATTTTCCTCTCGATCACGACCTGCTACGCGCGTGTGCAGGCGCGTGCGTTTCCGGTCACCGACATGGCCACCGAGGTGAACAGCTGCCTGAGGATGGTCCGCGTCGCGGCGTCGCGCCGCGGCCGCGCCATGAAGTCGACCGGCCTTCCTGTGCGTCCCCGCTCGTCCCGCCGCAGCTAGCCGCCAGCCACCGGCCGCTCAAACCGCCATTACGTCGAACTGCTCGTGGTGCAGGTGGACGTCGGGCTTGATGGTGACGTCCTTCCCGATTGACTGCTTCAGGTCCTTGACCACCGCGTGCTCTTCTTCTTTCAATGCGCGCGCAATGTCCGGGTTCACCCGCAGCAGCAGCCGGTGCCCGTTCAGATCGGGGCCGACCTTTTTCACCTCGCTGAGGATCTCGTAGCAGATCGTCGAGCTCGATTTGATCACGCCGGTTCCCGAGCAGTACGGGCACGGCTCGGTGAGGACGCGCTCCAGGCTCTGCTTGACGCGCTTGCGGGTGATGATCACCAGGCCGAAGTCCGAGACCTGCAGCGCCTTCGACGGCGAGCGATCTTTCTTCAGCTCGGTCTCCACCGCCTGATACACCTTCTGGCGGTTCTTCTTGTCCTCCATGTCGATCAGATCGAGGACGATGATGCCGCCCAGATCGCGCAGCCTGACCTGCCGCACGATCTCCTTCACCGCCTCGAGGTTGGTCTTGACGATGGTGTCCTCGAGCCGGCCGCTCGTCTTCTTGCCGACGAACCGCCCGGTGTTGACGTCGATCGCCACCAGCGCCTCGGTCTGGTTGATGACGATCGAGCCGCCCGACTTCAGCCAGACCTTGCTCTTCAGCGCCTTGTCGATCTCCGCCTGCACGCCGTACTCGTCGAAGATCGGGAACGGCTTGTTGTACAGCTTCACCTTCGGCGCCAGGCTGGGCATGATCCGCTCGACCAGCTCCAGCACCTTCAGGTATTCCGCTTCGTTGTCGATCCGGATCGCCTGGTAGTCCTCGGTCAGCAGATCGCGCAACAGGCGGCTGACGATGCTCTGCTCCTGGTAGAGGACCGCCGGCGCACGCGACGATTCGTTGCGCTGCCGCATCTCGGTCCAGATGCGGTGGAACGCCTCGAGATCGCCGAGGATGTCCTCCTTCGGCCGCGACGCCGCCGCGGTGCGGATGATCACGCCGCCGGTGAAGCCGTTCGCCTCGCGGAACTCGCGGACGATGCCGCGCAGCCGCGACCGCTCCTCGCGCGACTCGATCTTGCGTGAGACGCCGATGTGATCGACCGTCGGCATGAACACCAGGAAGCGTCCCGGCATGGTGACGTGCGAGGTGAGCCGCGCGCCCTTGGTGCCGAGCGGCTCCTTGACCACCTGGACGACGATCTCCTGCCCTTCCTTGAGCAGCTCTTCGATCTTCGGCTGCGGCCGCTCGGCTCGCGGCTCGCGCGATCCCGATCCGTTCCGGCCCTTCCCGCCGCCGTCCTCGTCGTCGTCGCCGGAGAGCTTGTCGAACTCGTCGAGCGTGTCGATCACGTCGGCGACGTAGAGGAAGCCGTCGCGCTCCAATCCGAGATCGATGAAGGACGATTGCATGCCGGGGAGGACTTTCGAGACCCGGCCCTTGTAGACGTTGCCGACCACGCCGCGGTGGCGTTCGCGCTCGACGAAAATTTCAGCGACCAGGTCGTCTTCGAGGATGGCCACCATCGTCTCGTGGCCGTTGGAGGAGACGATCATCTCCTTCTGCATTCACGAACTCCGTCGTCCGCCGGGTCCGGTTGAAGCCGGACACGACGCACGTGGTTAATTCGTGAATCTGCGCATGCGGACGTTGAGCACCAGCCCGAAGCCCGCGAGCGTCGCGATCATCGACGACCCTCCGTAGCTCATGAGCGGAAGCGTCAGCCCCTTGACGGGCGCCAGCCCTGCCGACATGGTGACGTTGTAGACCACCTGGAAGGTAAAACTGGCGAGTACGCCGAGCACGAGATACGAGCCGAGCCGGTCTTTGGCCAGGCGGGCCGCATCGAGCGTGCGCAGAATCACGAACAGATATAAACCGAGCGCCACCAGGACGCCCGCAAACCCCTGCTCCTCGGCCAGCACCGAGAAGATGAAATCGTTGTGGGCCACCGGCAGGAAGCGAAGCTGCCCCTGTGTCCCCTGCTTGAAACCTTTGCCGGTGAGCCCGCCCGAGCCGACGGTGATGCGCGCCTGAATCTGCTGGTAGCCGGCGCCTTTCGCATCGAGCGACGGATCGAGGAACGTGGTCACGCGGGATTTCTGATAGTCCTTGAGCGCGAACTTCCACGCGATCGGCGCCGCCAGCAGCAGCGCGAGAAACAGGATGCCGAGGATGCGCATTCTCATCCCGGCGAGATAGGCCACCGCCAGGAACACCGGCAGCAGCGTCACCGCGGTGCCGAGGTCCGGCTCCTTGGCGACCAGGGCGAACGGAATCAGCGTCAGCATGCCGCCGATCGCCAGATCCGACATCGCCGGCGCGCCGCGGTTCTCGCCGAAGAACTTCGCGAGCACCAGCGCGACGCCGACCTTGGCAAACTCCGAGGGCTGCAGGTTGAAGCCGCCGATTCCAATCCAGCGGCGGGCGCCCATCTGCACGTTGCCGAGGAACAGCACGTAGAGCAGCAGCGCCAGCAGCGCGATGTAGATGAGGTGCGACTTGTCGGTGAAGGTCCGGTAATCGAGCGTCAGGGTGAACACCATCGCGCCGAGGCCGAGGACGATGGCGTAGAGCTGGGTGATGTACATGCGCGACATCGCGCGCGTCGGGTCCGCCGTGGTGCTGTAAATCATCGCCACGCCGAGGGCGCAGAGCGCGAGCAGCGCGCCGACCAGCGCCCAGTCGATGTGGTAATACAAACGTCGTTCGAACACGGATGGGTGCCTCTTGCCTGTTCTTCCTGCCGGCGCGCCGCTAGGGCACGAGGTTCGCCTTGAACTCCGGCTTCGGCGGCAGCGGCCGCCCTTCCTTCTTCGCGAAAAACGTGTCCATCAGGTGATGCGCGACCAGCGCCGCGTTCGAGCCGTGGACGCCGTGCTCGAGGAACACCACTCCGGCAATCTCCGGCTTGTCGCGCGGCGCGAAGAACACGAACCAGCCATTGTCGCGCAGGTCCTTCTCGGTCTTGCCGGCGCGCTCCTTGCCCTGGTTCGAGATGACCTGCGCCGTGCCGGTCTTGCCTGACACGTCGTAGCCCTTGATCTGGGCGTTGTGCCCGGTGCCCGCCTGGTTGACGACCATCCACAACCCGTCGCGAATCGCCTGCAGCTTCTCGGGGTTGAGCGGCGCCTTCGACTTCGCCGGCGGCGGCGGCACGTCCTTCCAGCCGGTGCCGTCGTCAATCGCCTTGAGCAGGTGCGGTGTGACGCGCGTGCCGCCGTTGGCCATCGTCGCTGCGTAGACCGCCATCGACACCGGCGTCACCGACACCGAGCCCTGGCCGATCGACACCGAGACGGTCTCGCCCGCGTACCACTTTTCCTTGCGGTACTGCTGCTTCCACTCGGGCGACGGCACCAGCCCCTGCACTTCGTTGGGCAGGTCGATGCCGCTCTTCTCGCCGAGCCCGAGCAGCGTCGCCCATTTGTGGATGTTGTCGATCCCGGTCATGTTGCCGATCGTGTAGAAGTAGACGTTGCACGACTGCTCGATGGCGTGGCGGAGGTCCATCGTGCCGTGGCCGCCCTTCTTCCAGCACTTGAATGGGCGGCCGTAGAAGTTCGCGCTGCCGCCGCAGTGCACCTTGAAGTCGGGGGTAATCACGCCCTCTTCGAGCGCCGCCGTTGCCACCGCCATCTTGAAGGTCGACCCGGGCGAGTAGCGCCCCTGGATCGCGCGGTCGTTGAGCGGACGATCCTCGTCGCTCGTCAGCGATGCCCAGGTGACGCGATCGATGCCGGCGGCAAACGCGTTCGGGTCGTAGGTCGGCCGGCTGGTGAAGCCGAGCACGTCGCCGTTGGCCGGATCGAGCACCACCGCGGCGCCGTTGAACCCGAGCTGATCGAAGCTGTCCTCGATCGCCTTCTGCACGTCGTAGTCGATCGTCAGCTGCAGCCGCTTGCCTTCGACCGGCGGCTCTTCCTCGAGCGTGCGGATCTCGCGCCCGACGCTGTTGACCACCACCCGCCGCGCCCCGTCCTCGCCCATCAGGTCGGCGTTGTAGATCTTCTCGATCCCGGACTGGCCGACGATGTCGCCGCTGCGCAGCGCATCGTTGGCCGAGACGTCGCGATCGCTGACCTCGCCGACGTAGCCGAACAGGTGCGCCGCCAGCGTGTCGGGGTAGCGGCGCGTCGGCACCTGCTCCACCACCACGTCCGGCAGCTCGAAATCGAGCCGCCGCGCCGTCACCGCCGCCACCTGCGCGAGCGTCGCGTCCTGGACGATCACGATCGGCCGGTAGGTCGGTTCGCGGCGATGGCGGTCGACGATCTGGCGCACCGCCGACTCCTCCATCCCGAGCACCGATGCCAGCATCGTCACCGTGCGGTTCAGGTCCTTGGTGTGCTCGCGGACGATCGAGATGCTGTAGGAGCGCCGGTTCAACACCAGCGGCTGGAGGTGGCGGTCGAAGACGATCCCGCGCGGCGCCCGCAGCGCCAGGGTGCGCTGATGGTTGTTCTCCGCCATCTCCTCGAACTTCGCGTGCTCGACCACCTGCAGCACCCAGAAGCTGACGGCAAGGATCGAGAACACGACGGTGATGACGTATTGCAGGAGCGAGAGCCGGATCGTGATCCGGCGGCGGTCTTCGTGCGCTGCCATAACGGAATGTTAGCGCCGGAGCCGGCCGCGCTGCGCTTTGCGCCGCTCGACCGCTCCAGGCAAAAGCTCAACCAATTGAAAAGCCACCACCCCAATCACCGCGTTCGCCGCGGCCTGGCCGGCGACCGCCGCGTAGGGTGTACCAAACTGCCGCAGCCCGAGAAGCACGTACAGGCCCATGAACACGATCGCATGCAGCACGGTCGCGCCGAAGAACACCACGAACCTCGGCAGCGGCTGCGCGACGATGAACTGGCTGCCGATGATACCGGCCAGGAAACCGACAATCGTCTTCGCCAGCCCGCCGATGCCGATCACCGGGCTCGACAACGCGTCCTGGACCAGGCCGGCGAATGTGCCTGTCAACAATCCAGTCGCGGGCCCGGATGTCAGCGCGACATACACGACGACCACGAGCACCAGGTCGACCGCCACCGTGCTCCGGACCGCCATGCGCGACAGCGTCGTCTGCAGAGCCAGCGCGACTGCTACCGCGACGATGATGCCGGCGGCCTTCACTCCTACGATCCCTGGCCCGCGTCGCTCGCCGGCGGTTTCAGCACCACCAGCACCTCTTCGATCGACCGGAAGTCGACCGCGGGCTTGATCGTGATGCGGCGGTAGGCGGTGCCGCTTTTTTCGACCGATTCGACGCGGCCGATCACGAAGCCCTTCGGGTAGATCCCGTCGATCCCCGACGTCACCACCACGTCGCCGGCGACCACGTCGGAGACTTCGGATACGTAGTCCATCTGCAGCCGCTCGTCGCCGCTGCCGACGACCACGCCCTGCGCGCGCGAACGCTCGATCAGCGCGCCCGCGGCGGCGTTGCGATCGACCAGCAACTGCACCTTCGCCGACCGCGCGCTGGGAACGACGACGCGGCCGACCACGCCGGCCGGCGCGATGACCGCCATGTCGGTCTGCAGCCCGTGGTTCGATCCCTTGTCGATCGTCACGGTCCGGAAGTCGGGCGCGGCCGCCGCGCCGATGATGTCGGCGCCGGTGGTCTTGAGCGGCAGCTGCTCGCGCATCTCCAGCAGCTTCTCGAGGCCGCGCGTCCGGTCGGCGAGCGCGCGCTGCTCCTGCAGCGCAATCTCCGTCGCCGCCAGCCGCCGCTTCAGCTCCTCGTTCTCGTTCTTCGCGCGGCGCAGGCCGACGTAGCCGCCCCACACGCCGCGGATGCCCGAGACGCCGCCCGACAGCGCCCGCTGCACCTCGGAGAAGACGCCGAAGGTGACCGATTCGAGCACCGGCACGCCCGACCTTGAGTTCACCTGGGCGGAAATCAGCAGCACGTGCGCCAGCATCACGCCGATGAACAGGTAGCCCGACCGTTGGTGGATATCGCTAATCAATCGAAATCTTCCGCAGCAGGTTGAAATCCGAGAGCATCTTGCCGGCGCCGAGGACGACCGACGACAGCGGATCTTCCGCCATCGCCAGCGGCAACCCCGTCTCTTCGCGCAGGCGCTTGTCGAGGTTCTTCAGCATCGAGCCGCCGCCGGTGAGGACGATGCCGCGATCGACGATGTCCGCCGACAGCTCCGGCGGCGTGCGTTCGAGCGCGACCCGCACGGCGTCGACGATCACGTTGACGGTTTCGGCCAGCGCTTCGCGAATCTCTTCGTCGGTGATGGTGATGGTCTTCGGCACGCCCTCGATCAGGTGCCGGCCCTTGATCTCCATCGTCATCCGCTCTTCGAGCGGGTAGGCGGAGCCGACTTCGATCTTGATCGCTTCCGCCGTGCGCTCGCCGATGAGCAGGTTGTACTGCTTCTTGATGTACTGGATGATCGCCTCGTCCATCTCGTTGCCGGCGACGCGCACCGCCTTGCTGTAGACGATGCCGGCGAGGGAGATGACGGCGATGTCGGTGGTGCCGCCGCCGATGTCGACGATCATGTTGCCGGACGGCTCGGTGATCGGCATCCCGGCGCCGATCGCCGCCGCCATCGCCTCCTCGACCAGGTGCACCTCGCTGGCCTTGGCGCGGTAGGCGCTGTCCTTCACCGCGCGCTTCTCCACCTGCGTGATCTCCGACGGCACGCCGATGACGATGCGCGGGCGCACCCAGACGTTGCGGTTGTGCGCCTTCTTGATGAAGTAGGTCAGCATCTTCTCGGTGACCTCGAAATCGGCGATGACGCCGTCCTTCATCGGCTTGATGGCGACGATGTTGCCCGGCGTGCGGCCGAGCATGTCCTTGGCGTCCTTGCCGACCGCCTCGACCCGGCCGTTCACCTTGTTGATGGCGACAATCGAGGGCTCGTTGACCACGATGCCCTTACCTCGAGCATAAACACAGGTATTAGCCGTGCCGAGGTCGATCGCCAGGTCGCTGGAGAACACCGAAAGCATCGAACGGAGGCTCAAAAAAGGCTCCTTTTGCGGGCGCGGTGTGCAAAAGTGTGACCGCTGGCGCTCAGAGTATTGCGCTGTAATCAGTTATCGGCGGGAGCGGGTGCGGCCTGAATACCGTTCTTACCGGATTCTTTGACCGCATACATCGCCTTGTCCGCGGCCTGCACGAGCTCCTCCGAGGAGGCGGCCACGTCGGGCAGGGTCGCCACGCCGACCGAGCCGGTGAGATGGATGTTCAGGCCGTCAGCGGCCAGGAACTTGTGGGCGGCAATCCGCTCGCGGATGCGCTCGCCCACCGCGAAGGCCCCTTCACCGCCCGTGTCAGGCAGGACGAGCGCGAACTCGTCGCCGCCGAAGCGCGCGACCACGTCGGTCTCGCGCGCGCTCTGCCGGATCACCGCCGCCGCTTCCACCAGCGCGCGGCTGCCGAACAGATGGCCGTGGGTATCGTTCACGGCCTTGAACCCGTCGAGATCGATGAACAGCAGCGACAGCGGACGGCCGCTGCGCGACGCCCGCTTGGTTTCCCGCCGCAGCACCTGGTTCAGATATCTCGAGTTGTACAGATGCGTCAGATCGTCGGTGACCGACAGCGCCTCGGCGCGTTTGAGCAGCAGCGCGTTGTCGAGCGCGACCGACGCCGGCTCGAGCAGCACGCGCACCGCGCGCAGCATCGCCGCCGAGAGCCGCGGCTCGCGCGCCGACCCCTCGCGATCGAGCGCGATTAGTGCGCCGACGCGCCGGCCGCGGCAGCTGAGAGGAAACGCCATCACCGCGCCGGCCGCAGGATCGGTGACCCGCGTGTCGCGCGCGAGGCTGGCGGTCGCGAATTCCTGACCGCGGTTCATGACCCAGCGCGCCACGGCGTAAACCGCGGGCCCCATGTCCGGCATCAGGCCGCGATCGGAGAGCACCGACAGCTGCCCCGACAAATCGGACGAGACAACGGCCCAGCACGGCGCCGGCACCCAGGTGGCGGCGCGTTCGACGATTTCATCGGCGATTTTCGGTGGTTCGAGCGTGGCGTTGACCGCGCGCACGATATCGATGAGCGCATCGCGCCGTTCGACGCGGCTGCGCAGGGCGCGCTGGAACACGCGCAGCCGGGTCGCGAGATCAAGACCCGGCGTCGTCGACGAGATCTCGCTCGCCCGACGCAGCTTCGATCCGCTTTTCCCGGCTGGACCGACGGCGTGCAGCAGCGCGGCCGGCATGCGCGTGGCTCGACTCGCTGGAGACATCCGTAAGTAGTTCTGTCCTCGACGAATATACCACACGGTTGGCGGTAACTGCTTGCCACACTGTAAGTTCATGGCGTACCATAAGGGGTTCCAAAGTGCTCTCCACCCACGGCGGCCTCTCTGTCGTCGGGCGTTCACGATGGTGAGAGGCCGCAGCGAGAAAGCCCCGGTGCCATATGACCATGCTTGACCGGATGCGCCGCCACAGGGACTGGCTCAAGTGGAGCCTGGGCCTGGTTTGCGTGGCGTTCGTCTTGTTCTATATCCCGGATTTCCTCCAGGGCACCGGCGCCGACGCGGCGTCGAGCGACACGATCGCGCGGATCGAGGGGCAGAAGATCACCGGCAGCGAGTTCCGCCGCGCGTACCAAGCTCAGCTGCAGGCTTACCGGTCGGCGTACGGCGGGCAGATGAGCGACCAGCTGCTGAAGCAGCTCGGAGTCGAAAACCAGATCCTGCAACAGATGGTCGACGAGCGCGCCGCGCTGGCGGAGGCCGACCGCCTCGGGATCAAGGTCAGCGACGAGGAAGTGCGGCAGCGCATTCTCGCAACGCCGGCGTTCCAGGAGAACGGCACATTCATCGGCGAAACGCGCTATCAGCAGCTGCTGCGGATGCAGCGGCCGCCGATGACCGCGGCGCAGTTCGAGGACAACGTCCGCCGCAGCCTCGCCGTCGACAAGCTGCGCGCGTCGCTCACCGACTGGCTGTCGGTCGCCGACAAGGATCTTGAAGGCGAATATCGGCGCCGCAACGACAAGGTCAAGCTCGCCGTCGTCAGCTTCACCGCCGACACGTTCCGGCCGCAGGTCAGCGCGACCGACGCGGAAGTCACCGCCTACTTCGACGGGCACAAGGAAGACTTCAAGATCCCCGAGAAGCGGAAGATCAAGTACCTGCTGATCGACTTCGACGCCCTGCGCACCCGGATCACGATTCCGGCCGCCGACGTGCAGCAGGCTTACAACACCAACATCGAGCAGTACTCGCAGCCCGAGCAGGTGCGCGCCAGCCACATCCTCCTCAAGACCGAGGGCAAGGACGATGCGGCGGTGAAGGCCAAGGCTGAAGATCTGTTGAAGAAAGCGAAAGCGGGCGCCGATTTCGCGGAGCTCGCGAAGGCGAACTCGGAAGACGAGGGCAGCGCGAAGAACGGCGGCGACCTCGATTTCTTCGGCCGCGGCCGGATGGTGCCGGAGTTCGATCAGGTCGCGTTCACCCTTCAGCCTGGTCAGATCAGTGACCTGGTGAAGACGCAGTACGGGTACCACATCATCAAGGTCACCGATAAGAAGGCGGCCTCGACCCGCTCGATCGACGAAGTGCGCCAGCAGCTGACCGACCGGCTCTCGTACGAGCGGGCGCAGACGCAGGCGAACGAGATCGCGGCGCAGGTCGAACGGGAGGTCAAGAAGCCGGCGGATATCGAGCGCGTCGCCAGGGCGCGCGGCCTCGCGGTGCTCGAGTCCGGCTTCTTCGCCCGCGAGGAACCCATCATGGGCCTGGGGCCGGCGCCCGAGGCGGCCAGCCGCGCCTTCGAGATGAAGCCCGACGAGGTCGCCGGCCCGCTGCGCGCCGGCCGCGGCATCCTCTTCCAGACGATGACGGCGAAGCAGGATCCTTACGTGCCGAAGATCGAGGAAGTGAAAGATCGCGTCCGCGACGAAGTGGTGAAGCAGAAAGCGCGCGAGGTCAGCAAGCAGAAGGCGACCGAGATTGCCGCGAAGCTGAAGTCGGCGCCCGACTTCGAGAAGGCGGCCAAGGCCGCGGGCGTCGAGGCGAAGACCACCGACCTCATCGCCGCCGGCGCGCCGATTCCCGACCTCGGCGTCGCGCCGGCGGTCGAAGACGCAGCGTTCAAGCTGCCGGTGGGCGCAGTGAGCGATCCGATCGCGACCGACAACGGATCAGCAGTCATCAAAGTCGTCGAAAAGAAAGCGGTGACGACGGAGGAGTGGAACACGTCGAAGGATCGCTTCCGCGAAGAGCTGCTGACCGATCGACGCAATCGATTCTTCTCGGCTTACATGGGCAAGGCGAAGCAGAAGATGAAGATCGACGTGAATCGGGAAGCGCTGCAGCGTGCCGCTTCGTAGAAACGAGTAGGGGCTGGGAACTGGTGACTGGGGGCTGGATGCACTCGGTCGCCGGGTTCCAGCCAGCTCCTGCGGCGAAGCGTAGCCAGCCCCCAGCCCCAAGCCTCTTCAGCGTAAGAACGTAAACGGCATCAGCGCGAGCGGCTCGCCTCTCTTGAACATCGTCCACGGCCCGCGCATGATGCGCAGCGCTTCGAGCTCGCCTTCCGTCAGGTTCGCATTCAGCCAGTCGCTGAACACCATCGACTGAAACGAATCGCTCGATCCGCTCACCTGCTCTGACAACAACTCGTAAAAGCTCTTGCGCGGCGGATAAACGACCAGCTCGACGTCGCTGTCGGCGGCGATCTTCGCGCGCTGCTTGGCGACGGCGACGGCGCGATCCAGCCCGCCCAGTTCGTCGACCAGCCCGTTCTGCTTCGCCTGGCGCCCGGTCCAGACCCGCCCCTGCGCGAGCGCGTCGATCTTCTCCGGCGTGCTGTGGCGCGCCTCGGCGACTTTTTCGACGAATTGATCGTAGAAAGCCTGCAGCTGCTCCTGCAGCTTCTTCAGCTCGTCGGGGCTGTAGGGTCGCGCCGGCGAGTTGATTTCGGCGTTTTTACCGACGCTGGTCGACTCGATGCGCGCCCCCAGCTTGCCGTAGACGCCGCCGGTGACCACCTTGCCGCCGAAGATGCCGATCGACCCGGTCAGGGTCGACGGCTGCGCCACGATCACCTGCGCCGGCATCGCGATGTAATAGCCGCCCGACGCCGCCAGATCGGACATCGACACCACCAGCGGCCGATCGGCTTTCTCGTTGCGCGCGATCATCAGCTCGCGCCAGATCGCGTCGGAGGCGATCGAGGAGCCACCCGGGCTGTCGACGCGCAGCACGATCGCGCGGATCGAGCTGTCGCGGCGCGCCTGGCGGATGTAGTCGATCAGCGTCTCGGAGCCGGCAATCGCGCCGTTCAGCGGGTCGTAGCCGCTCTTGCCGCTGTTGATCGTGCCGTTGGCGTAGATGATGGCGATGCGCGGGCCGCGGTTGAGCCCGAGCGATGTCGCGCTGACCCGCCCGTAGTCGTCGGCGTCGATCTGCCGGCGGACGTCGCCGCCGCGCAGCTTCTCCTCGACCTGATCCTCGTACGCCACGTCGTCGACCAGGCCGGCGCGCAGCGCGTCCTCCGGCAGGAAGGGGCCATCGTCGAACAGCGCGCGCACGTCCTCGTCGTTCTTGCGGCGGCCGTCGGCGATGCCGCGCACGATCTGCTCGTAGAGATCGAGGTTGAGCGACTGGTCCATTTCCTTGTGCGCCGGCGTGTACCCTTTTTCCTTGAACGTGTTGACGGCGGTCTTGTACTCGCCGACGCGGTGCAGGTCGGGGACGGCGCCGATCTTGTCGAGCGTGCCGCGCAGGAACAACTGGTAGGTCGCGACGCCGGTGAGATCGAGCGGCGTCGACGGCATCAGGAAGATCTTGTCGGCCGCGGTCGCCAGGTAGTACTCGCGGTCGCCGCCGTACTCGAGGTAGGCGTAGATCGGCTTTCCCGATTTGCGGAAGTCGACGACCGCGTCGCGCAGTTCCTGCACCTTGGCCCAGAACGGCGACTCGAAGCCGGTCGGTTTGAGGAGAACGCCTCGCACGCGCGAATCGACCTTGGCCTTGCGGAGGTTCTCGACCAGCGCGCGCACGGTCGGCGCTTTCGAACCGCGCAGGTAGCCGTAGACGTCGTTCGGCGCCAGCTCCGCGAGCGAGCCGCCGACGCGCAGCACCAGCGTCGCGTTCGACGGCACCGCGGGCTCACGGCCGAACAGGAAGTACATCGTCGTGAAGCCGACAATCGAGACGAACAGCGCCATCCCGAGGAAGGTGATCAGGACGGCAAACCCTCGGCGAGCCATACAGGCAGTATAGTCCGTCGCTATGGAGACGCTGCTTCAGGACGTGCGCTACGCGCTCGTCACCATGCAACGGAGCCAGGCGTTCACCACAGCCGGGCTGTTGACGCTCGCGCTCGGGATCGGCGCGACAACCGCCGTGTTCTCCGTTGTCTACGGTGTTCTCTTGCGGCCGCTGGCGTATCCCGACTCGGATCGCCTCGTGCGGTTGTCGGAAGAGCATCCGGGCGCGACCTCGCCGCTGCAGCAGCCGATGCTCAGCAACCTCACCTATCACGCGTGGCGCGAGTCACGCACGCTCGAGCAGTTCGCCGCCTACCGCTTTCAGCAGTACACGGTCGGGCTGCCCGGCAACCCGGTGCGGCTCGCGGGCGCCGCCGTGACGCCGTCATTGTTCGCGCTGGTCGGCCAGACGCCGGCGCTCGGCCGTTTCTTCGTCGACGCGGAGGCGCGCGAGGGCGCCAATGCGGTCGCCGTGCTGTCCGATCGCGGCTGGCGGCAGCATTTCAACGCCGATCCCGCCGTCGTCGGCCGCGGGTTGGTCATCGACGGCAAGCCGTACCAGATCGTCGGTGTCGCGCGTCCCGGTTTCTCCTTCCCCGATCGCAACGCGCTGATGTGGACGCCGCTCGAGGTGATGGTGCCGTCGCCCGACGCGGTCGCAGGACAGCGCGGCCGCATGATCGTCGTCTTCGCGCTCGCGCGGCTGCGGCCTGGCACGACGCCGCAGCAGGCGGAGTCGGAAGGAACCGCGGCGGCGCGGACGACGATCCGGCCGCTCGCGGCGAACCTGTTGTTCGGCGTCGGCGGGCCGCCAGTGACGCACGTCCGCGGCCTGGTGCGCGAGATGACGGCGCGGGTTCGTCCCGCGCTGCTCGTCCTCGCCGCCGGCGTGGTCTTCGTGCTGCTGATTGCCTGCGCGAACGTCGCCAACTTGTTCCTGTCGCGCGGCGTCGCGCGCCAGCGCGAGTTGACCGTACGCGCGGCCATCGGCGCGAGCCGCAATCGGTTAGCGCGGCAGCTGCTGACCGAGAGCCTGGTGTTGTCGTCGCTGGGCGGCGCGCTGGGCCTCGGGTTGGCGTGGGCGCTGGTGCAAGCCGCGCCGTTGCTGGCGTCGCGCGATTTCCCCCGGCTCGACGCCATCTCGGTGGACGCGCGCGCGATTGCCTTCGCGGCACTCGCCGCCGTCCTCACGGCGCTCGTCTCCGGACTGGCGCCGGCAATGCGTGGCTCTCGCTTCGACCTCGCCGCGGCGCTGCACGGCGGCGACGGCGCCTCGGCCGGCGGATTCCGCGACCGGCGGGCGCGGCGGCTGCGCGACGGGTTGCTAATGGCCGAAGCGGCGTTCGCCGTCCTGCTGCTCGTCGCCGCGACGCTGCTGGCCCGCAGCTTCATCAAGTTGGCGCGCGTCGATGCCGGCTACACCGCCGACAACGTGCTGGCGGTCGAAATTTACGTGCCGGGCGGCGATGCGGCAGATCAAGCCGAGTCGATGACTGCGACGGTGTTTGCGCTCGTGGAGCGTGTTCGCGCGCTGCCAGGCGTGACCGCGGCCGGCGCCAGCAACATGATGCCGCTCGATCGGACGACGCAGCTGGCAGCGTTTCCGTCGCCGTGGGCGGCGTCCGGAACGGAGCGGAAAACCGCGCGGTCGTTTCAGTACTCCGTCACCCCCGGGTACGCGGAGGCGCTTGGCCTGCGGCTCAAGAAGGGACGGCTCTTCATCGACGGCGATCGGTCGAGCAGCGTTCGCGAAATGATCGTCAACGAGGAGTTCTCGCGCCAGTATCTGCCGCCGGATCCGATCGGCTTCCAGTGGCGATTGCCGGCGTCGGCCGACGCGCCGGAGCGGGTCAACGAGATCGTCGGCGTCGTCGCCAACACCCTGAAGAATGGCAACGACAC